>ERZ1034980.2300-NODE-2300-length-10390-cov-3.954620_pt1 | contig 10390 bp, 6 predicted proteins | sample MGYA00520622_ERZ1034980 | MGnify/ENA primary metagenome ERZ1034980 (study PRJEB33766, sample SAMN09781791) | gut metagenome | biome: gut microbiome | host: Homo sapiens | place: Madagascar | study: EMG produced TPA metagenomics assembly of the PRJNA485056 data... | reverse complement strand
GTATAGGTCACGCCGTCTTGGGTGACCGTGACGCCCTCGGCGTCATACGAAGCCGCATAGGCAGCGGTGGCGAAGGCACCACTGGCCACGAGCCCGATGGCGAGAAGCGCCGCAAGGCAGAGGACGCGAACCCCCCTCCCGACCATTGCTTTTCTTTCCACGTTTACTCTCCCGTTCCAGTCCTGATTTTGTGATGATGCCGATATAGCTGTAGTCCGGAGTTCAGATTTCTGGCATCCAAATTATTGTATTTATATACTGCCCTGCTAAGGCGGAATCCGGGTTTTGCGGTTTTTCGCGGAGGACAAGGAGCAGCGCGGCGGCAGCGCCGGCCACGGCTGTGCCGCGACAGGACGGCAAACACGGCAGGCACCGGCAACGCATCGCCAGTACCTACCTCTTGTAAGGGATTGGCCGCGAAAACGGTCCCGATTCCTTACAAGAGGTGGGTTCTGAGAGACCGCGGCGTCCCATTGAGATGCCGCTGCTCCGACGAGAAGTAGCCCCGGCCAGCAGGGCCGAGGCTGCCAAACGAACGGCTATGTCATCGCCAGCGTCCGCAGCGGCACCTGCCGCCGACGCTAGATCCTCGCCACACCAGACTTGCGCGCCGCATCGGCCACGGCGGAGGCGACGGCGGTAGCCACGCGCTCGTCAAAAGCACCCGGGATGATGTACTCCGCGCTGCGCTTGTCATCATCCACCAGGCCGGCGATGGCGTAGGCGGCGGCTTCCATCATCTCGTCGTTGATGTCAGAAGCGCGCACGTCGAGGGCGCCACGGAAGATGCCCGGGAAGGCAAGCACGTTGTTGATCTGGTTCGGAAAGTCCGAGCGGCCCGTGGCGGCAACGGCGGCACCGGCGGCGAGGGCCTCGTCCGGCATGATCTCCGGAACGGGGTTAGCGCAAGCGAAGACAATCGCGTTGGGCGCCATGGTGCGAACCATATCCTGCGTGAGGACGCCGGGCGCGGAGACGCCCACGAAGACGTCAGCACCCTTGACGGCATCAGCCAGCGTGCCACGCACCCCATCGAGGTTGGTCCAGGTGGCAACCTCCTCCTTGACGGGGTTCAGGCCCTCGCGCCCCTGGCAGATGGCTCCACGAGAATCGCAGATGATGATGTTCTTGACGCCCATGCGCCTCATCAGGCGTGCGTTAGAGATGCCCGCAGCCCCCGCACCGGAAATGACCACGCGCACGTCAGCCAGGTCGCGGCCGGTAAGGCGGCACGCGTTGATGAGCGCCGCGCAGGTGACGACAGCGGTGCCGTGCTGGTCATCGTGGAAGATGGGAATGTCGCAGACCTCCTTGAGGCGACGCTCAATCTCGAAGCAGCGCGGCGCGCTGATGTCCTCGAGGTTCACGCCGCCGAAGCTGCCGGCAAGGAGCTCGACGGTGCGGACGATCTCGTCGACATCCTTCGAGCGGACGCACAGCGGGAAGGCGTCGACGTTCGCGAAGGTCTTGAACAGGGCGCACTTGCCCTCCATGACGGGCATGCCTGCCTCGGGTCCGATGTCGCCCAGGCCGAGAACGGCCGTGCCATCCGTCACGACGGCGACGAGGTTGCCGCGACGGGTGTAGGTGTAGGAGTCATCCACGTTATCGTGAATCTTCAGGCAAGGCTCGGCGACGCCGGGCGTGTATGCCACGGCGAGCTCCTCGGGGGTGGAGATGGAGGCGCGGCTCACGACCTCGATCTTCCCCTCCCACTCCCTGTGCTTGTCAAGTGCGTACTGCTTGGCGTCAACGGCCATTGCGCGCTCCGTTCCTTTGGTCCGCCCGCGGGCGCGGGTGGGCGCTTCCATTACTCCGCCGCCCGCGGGCGCGGGCGAGTGCTATTGGACCGCATGCAAGCAGACTGCACCCAGGACGGGCGCGTAAGCTTCGGTTGCATGCAAGCAGACCGTACCCAGGGCGGGCGCGCGTAAACTGAGTAATCGATATACGTCCAGATACGTCGGTTATCGACGTGCTGAATCACGGCTGTCACCACCGTCGCGCCGGCGGTTGGCTTCGCTCAAGGCTAGGTCCAGTGGTGGCCGCCCATAATTGATGCCAGTAGCGGATTATTAAATCGCCCATGCAATGCCAATTCGCCCAGGCAGCGCCAACGGCGAGTTGCTAATTCGCCCAGGCAACGGCAACGGCGAGTTGCTAATTCGCCCAGACAGGGCGGCTGATTCGCTCAAGCAACAATTCAGGCCAATCGCACGCCGACAAACAGGGACAGCTGCAACGAATTCGAGATTCTGCGGCCCATATCACCGAAATATTACGGTTCCCATTTGAGCCAACTGGGGTTTTATTTGACACCATTTCGCTGTCATATGCCAAATAGGGCTTCCGCACCTCATTTTGAGCCGCAGAATCTCAAATTCGTTGCAAGGGGCAACGTGACCAGCCGGCTTCACGAGCAGCAAGGTCGCCGGTAGATACATCCAAGCGTCCCTAGCCTTCCAAAAACCAAGAGCATCCCATAGACGTATGCCCCAAGACTCGCCCCAAGGGCCCATCCCTAAAGGTCTGCGTCAGATTACTCCGTCAATTTAAATCAAGAGCCCGTTGATACCGGCCATACGGATCTTCACGTTTAAGCTCGCATTCGCAATCCCAAGCGCGTCCTCATCCCGGCACTCTTCAGCCCCACCAAGCGCGTCCTCAACAATTATTTGAAATTGTCGATTCTCCCGAACCAAAAGTCTGGTAGTATATCCCCTGCACCAATTCGGGGAATTAGCTCAGTTGGGAGAGCGCATGACTGGCAGTCATGAGGTCAGGGGTTCGAACCCCCTATTCTCCACCATAAATGATGGGGCGGCGACTTAGGTCGTCGCCCTTTTTCTTTGCGCCTTTGCGCCGCCAGCGTTGCGTGCAAACCCTTATTTTGCCGCATGATCGTCAACGTTGCAGATAAACGCCTATCCTTGTCGCCGCCCTCATGCAGCTAACTCCACCCCCCGCTCGCTTAACTCGCAAGCAAGGCTTACCCTTGTCGGCACCGCCCTCATCCGGTTGAACGACGGACGCCGATGTGACGCCAAAATGGCGCCGCTTCAAGCGAAGCGACGCCTCGCCCCGTCGCAGCAGGAGCGCACAGCACTCCCCTGCCTAGCACAGGGGCGCGAAGATGCGGAGAAGGCCGTCGATTGCCCAACGATAGGAGTACTGCCTTGCGTCATAAGGTTTGATCTCGACGCACTTCTCCTGCGTGGCGAGGAAATCAGCCTTGATCTCCGAGATGACACTCGAGCGATAGAACAGCGAGTTGTTCTCGAAATGCAGGAACAGGCTTCGATAGTCGAGGTTGACCGTACCGATCGTGGCGACGCGGTCATCGAACATGGAGCCCTTCGCGTGGACGAAACCAGGTGTGTACTCGTAAATCTTGACACCGCCGTTCAACAGCACCTGATAGAAGCTGCGAGACATGCGGAAGACCAGTTTTTTGTCCGGAATACCTGGCATGATGATTCGCACGTCAACGCCACGGCTTGCCGCCGCGAGCATCGCATCCATGAGGTCGTCGGCAAGCATGAGGTACGGCGTGAAGAACCAGGCGTATTCCGTGGCTTGAGAGAGGAGGTCGACATAGAGCCGGTTACTCGTGGCCTCGTGGTTGAGGGGCGAGTCATAGTAGCTGAGGACATAGCCGTCGGCCTCGCGCGAGGGCACGGCCGCCGGCGTACGGCCCGCGGCAGCCGAAGCCGGTCGCCCCGCAATCGCCGAAGCCAGCCTTCCCGCGGCAGCCGAAGCCGGCCACCCCACGACCTCGGTGCCCGCCAAGGGAGCCGCAGGCACCGCTACCTCGCAACCCTCCGTCATCGATCGAGCCACCGTTGCCGTCCCCGGGCGAATCGCGGCATCAACCGCCTCGCCAGCCAGCACCTCTGGCATCGGAAGACCCTCATAGTCCTGCACGCGCCCAAAGGCGTTCCAGAACGTCAGGAACATGTGGGTGAAGGCGCGCACCGGCTCGCCGGTCAGCCGGAAGCCGATATCCTTCCAGTGTCCGTAGCGTCGCTCGAGGTTGATGTAGCAATCCGCAAGGTTAACGCCGCCGCTATAGGCAATCTCGTTGTCAACAATCAACATCTTGCGATGGTCACGGTAGTTGGCAGTGCCCTTCAGGGCGAGGAGCGGATTGAACGGCACACAGGGAATGCCCCTCTCCTGTAGCTCGCGCGCGTTGCCAAAATCGAAGGTCGAGAAGCACCCGAGGTCGTCATACATCACGCGAACGTCCACGCCCTGCCTCAGCTTGGCCTCGAGAAGCTCCACAATGGAGTTCCACATGTGGCCCGGCTCGACGATGAAGTACTCGACGAAGATCGAGCGCTTGGCGCCCCTCAGGTCCGCCAGCATGTCGGGAAGCATGTCATCACCCAGCGGATAGTAGCGCACGTCCTCGACCTTATAGAGGGGATACCGGGTCTTCTCCTCCAGCCAGCGAAGCGTCTGCTCCATGCGCCTCTCGCCGTCGAAGGGCGTCTCGCCAATTGGAAGAGGCTGGGGGTCATTGCTCTTGCTGACGCTCTCGAGCCGACGCCTGAGCGGCTTGGCCGTACGCTTGTTGCCGAAGCAGAGGTAGAGCAGCGTGCCAACCAAGGGAATCGTTAGGATGACCAGCAGCCAAAGCAGCTTGTAGGTGCTCTCATCGCGTTTGATGACAATAAAGAGAACGAGAAAGACCGCCACGATGGAGAGAAGCGACGCGATAAGCGCGGAGTATGGCGCGAGCCACTTCGTGAGCAACAGCAGCCAGAGCGCCTGCAGGGCAACCGCGGGAATGACGATCAAAATGCGATTGAGGATCTTTCTCATGCCAAGCTCTATTCCGTCACGCCATCCTGGAGGCTTCTCTCGTATTTGCTGACGACAACTATGCCATAGGTTGCTGACGCGACGGTGCCGGCAACGGCGGGCGCGGACCGGCAACAACGGCGGGCGCGAAGGCGGCGCGCGCCGTCGACAAGAAAGAGCTCGCTGCGGGCGCGGAGGCGACGCGCGCCCGCTTCTCCTCCGCCATGCCATCGATATTCGCAGAAGCGTCTCGTTCGGCGCATCATCGGCACGCTTGCCGTCTGCGCCCCGGTACCGCGCAACGCGAGTCCCGGATTGGCAGCGGTGCCCTACTTCCCGAAGATCGCCCCAAACAGGCCGCCGCGCTTGGTCTTCTCCTCGCGACGTGAGCCCTCGCGCGCCGCCGCTACCTGCGGTGCCGCGCCCTCGCCGCCCCTGCGGACAATCTCGTACAAAAACGGCGACTTGACGTACTTGACCTCGATGGGCGTCGCATGCACGATGCTCTCGCTCGAAAGAACCAGACCCGACGCAAGCGGAGCCACAATGTGCGTCTCGCGCTTCTCGCTGAACACAACGGCCGCCGCGCGCCCGGTCTGCCCGTTGACGGCGATGCGCACCTGCTCGCCGTCGCGCCCATCCGCCGCCGGACGATCGACGTAGTACACCGGCACCATCACAAGACCATCCTTGTGCTTGCGAACTTTTCGGGACCACGCGCGAAGGTTTTTCTTGTCGAAGCCCAGCGCGGATTCTGCGTCGTTGCCCGCGATATAGAGCGCCAGCTTGTCAACAACGACGTCGTCCTTAGTCGACGCGTCGACGGCGATCACGCGGAAGTCACCCTCCTGCATGGCGGGGTCAAACGGCGCGACCCTCGAGAAATCCCATGGCTCGAGGATGCCCATAAGGGAAACATCGAGGTAGTTTGCCCTGGGATACGCCCAGTCGAGCACCTCGTAGTAGACCAGGGCCTCCTTGCCCAGGCCCCTGCCCGGGAAGGACGCCATCATGCGCAGGTCCGCCAGCGCCATGGGGAAATAGAAGAGCATCATGTCGTTCTGGATGGCGTTCTCCACGTCATGGCCCGCGAAGGCATCCGGATGCTGGTGAACGAGTTGGAGCGCAGCGGCGCGCGCCTGCTGCTCGCTGACCGCACACGGAATTCCCTGCTCAGGCACGTATTCCGCACCAAAACCCATGGTCAGGCGCTTGCTGAAGGTGCCCGGCTTGAGCAGGTCCGCGATGCCGATCTTGTTCCCGCACGACGGGCACTCGAACGCGCGCTGGGTCGATGTGCCCTCGAAGGACGCGCCGCAGAACGGGCACGGGATACTCACATGCTCGGCCTCCTGGTACTCGGACGCAGTGCCGCGGTCCTCCCACAGCAGGTGTTCGAGCACCGACTGGTTGCGCCAATGGGGCTTGAAGAAGTACCAGTCTGGATTCACCGGCGGCTCGAGCTGCGAGACATGCGTGAGCTTGAGCAGACCATCGACGACCTGGAGCGGCTGGTGGCGGATGCCCAGTGCACTCGTGGGGTCACCGGCACCGGGCGCCCACGGCAGGACCGTGCCACAGTAAGCGCACTCGAAACCGCGCTTCGCCTGGCGCGAGTACATGGGACCGCCGCAGTTTTGGCACTTGATGGCAAAGAACTCGTCCATGGGATGGCCTCCTTGTCGTCATGGCGGCACGTCGCCGCTCTAGTCTCGCCCACTCTGCGGACGCGACAGATTCGCTCGATCCCCTGCTCTGCTTCTCTCGTGCGGCATTCGCTCGAGCTCGCACTGCGCCAGCGCCAGTCGCTCGCGCCCGCTTACATCGTTCGCATCGCAGCGGCGGCGGCGGCGAGCACCGGCGGACTACAGAATCCAGTCGAAGCCCGACTCGCCGAGTCGATAACGCATATTGCCCGTCTGAACCTCGGTGTGCACGCCGCTGTTATCGAAGGTCATGTTCGTGTTGAATCCGACGGGATAGACGGTCTCGCTCTCGCCCGTGGTGAGGTCGTAGCGGATATTCCCGACCTGATTCTCGAGGTGGAACTTGCCGTCCGAGCCAAAAACGTTCTTGAACATGGCAAACCTCCTTGACGTGTTATTGGAAGAGTATATCCGTCAAGCAGTTGATCAACCACAGGTCGACCGGCCGAGCGCCACCTTTAAGCGTGCCCCGCCACCCACAAGCGTGCCCCAAAATAATTAGTGGAGCCGATATTGTTTGGCTAAAACTGCATCTACCAAGTAGACCCCCTCGTGCAATTCGCAAAACTGCAGGTACTTGATTTGCACGCAATTGTTCCACTCAGATTGACAGAAAAATGCCAAACATTTTCGACTCCACTAATATTTAGAGTCAGTCACAGGCGCTTTATGAGCTCAAAATCACACGAAACCCCGGTCCCCGCACATGCTGTTATGGCTTCTAGCAAAACGGCTCATACGAGAAGGTGCTTGAGCGTCTCCTCGAGGGCACGCTTGGTCAGTTGTCCGGACATAAAACCCTTTCGATGTTCAACGACCGATTACACCCGCCAAGGTGCGTGGGCACGTCTGGACGACACGCCGACGTCCCCAGCCAAAAAACTAGCCAAGTAGGGGGCTATTTGGACTCCAGCCAAGTAGAGCCGAATTACGCAATCAGCTTAGCTGCGGTTTTGTCATGCTAAACATGGCGTCTACTTTGGCAACCTCAATTTAGCCCCCTACTTGACGCACTTTTACAGGATCGGGGGCCGAAGGACGGCATTCAAGCCCGCCAGCCAGCGCGGAAGGGGAACGCAAAGCCGAACAAGCAACAAAAGGGGCGAAGCATGCGCGTTCCGCGCGCCGTCAGCAAATAGCGCGCGACAGGCAGATGCCCGCCGCGCGCCCGCACGCACGTTGTGAAAGACAGCCGCTAGTTAACGCTCACACCGCCGTCGACCTTGACACAGGCGCCCGTCATGAACGACGCGTCGTCGCTGGCGACGAACAGCACCGCGGCAGAAAGCTCCTCGGGCTTGCCCGTACGAATCTCCTTGTCGAGACCCGCCATGGCGCGGCCCATGCCAAACTGATCGATGCCGGAATCGGCCATCATCGAGCCGCTAATCTCAGTCTCGACGCCACCGGGGCAGATGGCGTTGCAGCGAATCCCCTCATGCGCATACATGTAGCCGGTGTTCTCGGTCATGCCGACAAGCGCGTGCTTGGAAGCCGTGTAGGCCGCGCCAGCTCGAGCACCATTCGTGCCGCCGATGGAAGCAACGTTAACGATGTTGCCCTTCGTCTCCTGACCAAGCATCACCTGAACGGCCTTACGCATGGCATACATGGGACCCTTGACATTAACGGCGAAGACCTTGTCCCAGCGCTCGTCCGAGATGTCACCGATGGGCTCGAAGCCATCCATGATGCCCGCATTGTTCACAAGAATGTCGAGCTTGCCACACTTCTCGACTGCGAAATCAATCATGCCGTCATTCGTCTCGCGCGCGGAAACGTCACCAACGTAAGGCAGGATCTTGCCAGGCAGGCCATCGGCCTCGGCCTGAGAGGCGAGCTCAGCAAGGCGTTCTTCGCGGCGAGCGACGGCAACGACCGTGGCACCTTCCTTGGCAAAGTCGTAGGCAATCTGGCGGCCCATGCCCGAGCTTGCGCCAGTGACAACAACGCTCTTTCCTTCAAAACGCATGGCGAATCCCTTCTATTGTTAGGTAACACGATTAGCAATAGTCTGGCACAGACGAGACGAGCCGTCGTTTCCTTCTCGGCGGATGGCAGTTGTCTGACCCTATGCGGTAATCGCGTCCGTTAATGTCAGGTATTGAACGAGGGGTTACTCGCAATTGAGGCGTGGCAGGAGCGGCTGGCGTTCTCGGCCACGTTCTGTGCGCATGACATCACGCGTTCGTTGACCGCAGCCGTGATTTGCGCGCACGGCGCCGTGCGCACCATGACCGACCGCCGAATAGCGACCCCGGCGCTCGGGCGCATCGCCGGCATTCCCGCGACACCCGCCAAAAAGAAAGGGCTCCGCACAAAGCGGAGCCCCACGGCAACGATACCACGACAAACAGCAGCGAAACCTTACGGCCTCTGGCCCATGCCGCCCTCGAGGGTAATCGTCTCGCCGTTCATGTACTTGAAGTCAGGGCCACAGAGTTGAACGACGACGCGACCGATCTCGGTCTCGACGTCGCCATAGTGGCCTGCCGGCGGCATGTGGACGTTAGCCTTGAAGGCCTCGGGGTACGCAGCCTCGAAATTCTCAAGCTGAGCGGTCCAGGCAAGCGGGCAGACAATGTTGACGTTCACGCCGTCCTTACCCCACTCGTTGGCAGCGACACGCGTCAGGCCGCGAATGCCCTCCTTAGCCGCAGCGTAGGAGCACTGGCCGTAGTTGCCAAACAGGCCGGCGCCGGAAGCGAAGTTGACCACGGAGCCCTTGGTCTCCTTCAGGTGCGGGTACGCCTTCTGCATGTAGAGGAACGTGGCGTAGAGGCCCGAATAGATGGCGAGGTTGAACTGGTCCATCGTGTGCTGCTCGATCGTCACGCCGGAAGCGGAAGCCTGGGCGTTGTTGACGACGGCGTCGATGCGGCCGAACTCCTCGATCGTCTTGTCGATGACGTTCTGCACGACGGCCTCGTTGTCCTGACCAGCGGAAACGTCAGCCTGAACGGCAAGGACCTTGATGCCGTACTCGGCCTCCAGGCTCTCCTTGGCGGCCTCGAGCTTGGCAACGTTGCGGCCGGTGATGACGAGGTTGGCGCCCTCCTTGGCGAAGGCGATGTCGATGCCATAACCGATGGAACCAGCGCTGCCGTCCTTGAGCGTGGCCTTACCGCCGCCAGTGACGATAACGACCTTGCCGTCAAACATACCCATGTTGGTCTCCCTTTTTAGTCGGCCCCGAGCGTCTGCCGCTCGGATCACCGATTGTGTCAACGTAACAGAGGGACGGCCTGCATTGGCTGGGGTTTCGGCAGGAGAGGCGCGATGCCCGATAGAAGGGCTTTTCAAGCCGGCGGACCCATTTTTTCCGAGACGGGCCGCGCCGAACGAGCGAAGCCGGGAACATGCCGAGCAAGCTTACGCAGCCGGGGAGACCACGCCAAGCGAGCACACGCAGCCGAGAAGGGCCGCCGCGCCGGTCACGGCATCGAGCGAGCTAGCGCGCCCGGCGGGCTGCCTTGCGCTCGTCGCGGCGTTCGTGACGCTCGATTGTGGCCTCGGCGGCGGAGAAGCGGCATCCGCAGTAGTTCTGCCGATACATGCCAAGCTCGCGACTTTCGGTCGTGGCCTTGGGATAGAGCGGACGCCAGTCGCGCACGACGGGCGTGAGCCCATTCGCCGCGGCGAGTCGCTCGAGGATCTCGGTGCAGTCCTCGAAGAGCTGGTAGGGCGACACGGCCAACGTGGTTGATACGTGCGAGAAGCCCAGCTCGCGGGCCACACGGCATGCGGCGTCGAGACGGATCGTGTAGCAGGCACGACAGCGCGAAACGCGGTCGAAGCCATGGGGAGCAACGACGCGCTCCCAGCGTTCGCGACCCTCGGCCGGGGTGAGCGCGGAGTTGACGCCGGATCCAGCACCG
>ERZ1034980.2298-NODE-2298-length-10392-cov-8.011512_pt1 | contig 10392 bp, 14 predicted proteins | sample MGYA00520622_ERZ1034980 | MGnify/ENA primary metagenome ERZ1034980 (study PRJEB33766, sample SAMN09781791) | gut metagenome | biome: gut microbiome | host: Homo sapiens | place: Madagascar | study: EMG produced TPA metagenomics assembly of the PRJNA485056 data... | reverse complement strand
TTTTAAGTGTTAATGCTTTTGGTGTTGATTTGCTAGCTAGTGTAACAAATGGCAAGCTTAGCGACAATAGCCCTGGTGTAAAGGTGCTTAGCCCAGAAGAAGCAAAGCAGGTTAAGGGTGGGTATTTATATTATGATACTGCAATATCAAATAATATGATGATTGCTTTTATGATACCAGAAACCATACAAGAAACACAACCTATAAGTTTAGATGGAAAGGGTTTTAATTCAGCTGCTGCTTATACTAGTGGTCAAGCACGAGATAAATGGCTTGGATATAGTGTAACCAAGCATATATCATCATCTAATGGTAAAAAATATGCATATTTTACATATGATGTATATATTTATAACAAAAACATTCAAATGCTAACCAAAATTACATCTAGCTCACTTTTAAACAATAATTATGCTGTAAAAACATTGGCTAACAAATTTAAAACTACATTTGAAGCAAGAATGGGTGGATATAATGTTAGATAGCATAGGTTTTTCGCAAAATAAAATTGGTTATGCGGCAAATAAAACATTAAATTTAGAACAAAACCAAAAAGCAGAACAAACAATCACTGATAATTCACAAAAGCCTAGCGAACAAACCTTGAGTGAGCCTCCAGCTGGCTTTAGTGATGGATATAGCTATGGCATGTATGACTATGAGATAAACGGAGTAAAAAATATATTTTACTACGCAAATATCCGTAATGAGCAAAATGGTTTTGTACCAGGCACAGAAAATGAAAAATCTTTGATAAAAGAGGCTTTTGATTTGCTTTTTCAAGGCGGCATGAGACTTAGTGACTTGGTGGATAAAGAGCATTTTGGAGAGCTTTTTACAAAAGAATTTTCTAGCGAGGCAGAGGTTTTGGCTTATGCCAAAAAGCTTGGTGATGATAGGGCTACTTGGATAGATAGTATAAAACAGCCTAGCATAGATGATATAATGATAGATGCTAGTGGTGGCGAAGCAAAAAGACTAGAAATACAAGCAAAACAAAACAAAGCCGATGAGATAGAGCGAAATAACCGCATGCTAATGCGACAGTATAACGGCGCAAAAAACAGGAATTCTAACTCATCAGCAAATAGTGAAATTCTAAAAACATTTTTTGAAGAGTTTTTGAAAAATAATGACCCTTTGAAGTTTTTGGAGTTTATGAAAAAAACGGATATTAGGGCATAAAAATTAATTAAAATGCATAAACTATCCAAATGAAAGCCATATTTCTAGCATTTTTATTGGCTTGTTCTTGCTACGCAGATTTTGCTCTAAAATCATATCAAGAAATAAAAAATGCTCGCACTATAAGACAAAGCTACGAGGCTTCTTGTGGTGCTGCTAGTATGGCTACAATCTTAAATCTCATAGACAAGCAAAACTTCGCTGAAATGGATATGATAAAAGCTTTAAGTAAAAAAGAGTTACACACTGATATGGTAAGCTTTGCTGACCTTGAAGATGCTCTAAAATCACTAAAATATGAAGCAAAATCATATAAAATAGATAGAAATATTTTAGAGCATTTAAAGGCACCAATTCTTGTAAAAATAGAAGATGACCCTAGATTTCCACATTTTGTGGTTGTGATAAATCATAATGGCGATTATTTAGTCATACTAGACCCTAGCCACGGCGAGTATATAGCCTCTAAATCTCAGTTTTACAGCCTTTGGGATAGAGAAAAAAAGGGCGGATACGCACTAATAATAAAACCAAAACTAGAATTTCAAAGAGAAAAAATAAACTTCCCAAATAAAATATTTTTTGAGAAATTCTAGAATTCTTTTAAAGCCTTAATTATCAATAAGTCTTAATTGCCAAGCATAATTTTTAATTTATAAAACTTTTTTCTCTTATTTTGGATCAGATATTGCTTAACAATTCATATAATCCATTATTAAAGCAAAAGGCATAAAATGCTAGTAACTCAAAACCAAAGATCTACAAACTGGAATTCTAGTTTTTCTAGGCAAGAACAAGGGAATTCTAATGAAGTTTTTGATCTAGAATTCCCTAGTAAAATAGAAATATCAAGCGATACAAAAACAGCCAAAAAGCTAGAAATAAACGGAGTAGAATATCTAGAATTCCCTAGCTCAAATGTAGCTGTAAGCTCAGCCACTGCTGTGAGCCAAGCGATCAAGACTACCGCCTACGGATATAGCGTAGATGATAAAGGCTTTATGGGGGCTGACTTCAATAAAGCAGTAGGCATAAATGAAAATATCAAAATCCACTCAAAGACCATAGAACAACTAAGCACTCACGCAAAAAATATAGGCTTTAACGAGAGTGTTGTAAGCATAACCAAAAAAGCGTGGAGTAATTTTAGCCAAATCATAGGCGATGAAAGTGCATTAAGGGGTGAGAAAAGCCTAGATAAAAACTCACAAATAGCGTATTCTTTCAATACAGATAGTGGAATTTTAGGCAATTTTACTAGCGTTCATACTAGTTTACAAAGCTCAATTTCAGCAAACACTTACGAACAAAGCTTAACACCGCTTAGTGTGATTGAGCATGATAAGATTAGCTTTAATCCACTTTCAAATTATAGTGGCTTTACTATGCTTGGTTTGAGTGTGGCGTTTAACTCTGGCGAATATTCTCAAATCGATTTAATGAACAAGCAAATAAGCGATGAGCTAAACATAGAAAACAAAGCAAATAGTGGCGAAATGGATATAGGCATAGCCTTTCACTCATTTATAGAAAGTGGTATCTTTGTAAATCACTCAAAATCAATAGAGCTTGGCAATGAGTATAGAGCAAGTGGTAAGAGCCTAAAAGACTTTATCATAAGCAAGATAGATATAGATAGATTAAAAATAGCTATTTCAAAATTTAATGATGTGAGCATAAAACAACTCACATCACTTGATGAAATACTGCTGAAAATGCAACAATACTAAACCAAACTTAATGCTTTTTTATCTAGGAAATTGTGGATTTACATTATTCAATATAATTTTTGCAGTATCGGTATACTGTGATAATATATTGTATGTATCTCTGTTAGAAGGAATAGATTTAAGCCCTATTTCTAGTCCACGACCATTATTCACAAGTGGAACTCTTGAACCATCATAGTAAGCTAGATATATACTAAATCCACTATTTAATGTTTGACCATATTTTTTACCTACAAGCCAAAGATTTTTACCATTATAGGTTTTAGAAAGAAGGGCAATAAATTCTCCTACACCGTGTCCAGATCGTGTTTGAATACTTCTTATATACCCACCCTTAACCTGCTTTGCTTCTTCTAGGCTTAGCACCTTTACACCAGGGCTGTTATCGCTAATCTTACCATTAGTAAGACTAGCTAATAAATCAGCACCAAGTAGCGAACTAGCTAAGCTAGCAACTACAAGTGATGAAAAAAGAAACTTTTTCATATTTTCTCTCCTTGGAATAAACATGCGATATAATTTTAACAAATTTTAAAAAAATAAAAAGAGTTCTTTTATATTTTTTATAAAACATTGTTACAATTTTACACAAAATAAAATACCATATTTTGTGTTGATGCTTAAAAATACCAAAACTATTATTTTTAAGCATCAAGTCTTTATTTCAAATCAAGAATTCTCTTTTTATCTTTTAGTCTGTAGCTATGCCCTTCTATTTTTACGATATGGCTGTAATGAATGAGCCTATCTATTACAGCGCAAGTTAGGGCTTCATCATTATTAGCACGCTTTGCTACTTTATAAAAGGCAAATTTGATGTGATTATAATAGAGCCTTGTTCGTAGCGCCTATTTACCACTTCAAAGAATAAATTAGCTTGTTCTTCATTTAGTTTTAAGTAGCCAAACTCATCAATTATTAAAAGCTTAGTAGTGTGTATCACTCTTTTAAAATAACTATCTAGCTTATCCATTATCTTAGCCGAGCTTAATTGTATCGTCAAATCACTTGCACTTATAAACTTAGTTTTTATCCTATGCTCGGTGGCTTTTAGTCCTATTGCTGTAGCAAGGTGCGTTTTTCCCACTCCACTAGCACCTACAAGCAAGATATTTTCATTATTAGAGATAAAATCTAAGCATAAAAGCTCTCTTATTAGCATCTCATCTACGCTAGCAGCACTAAAATCAAAGATCTCACAACTCTTAGCCTTAGGAAAGCCTGCTAGTTTTAGTAAAGCAACCTTAGCTCTATTATCCCTAAACTCACTTTCGCACTTTAAGATATTTGCTAAAAACTCTTTGTAAGTAAGCTTATTTTGCGTGGCTTTTTTGTATTCGCTTTCAAAGAATTCCGCAATTCCTTTAAGTTTTAAGTTTTCACAATGTCTAATTATGGTATAATAATTCATAGAGTAACTCCTAAGAGCTTTTCGTAATCACTTAGCTGTGTGAAATAGCTAATATCAATCTATGGGAGGACTGATGTAAGGGTGGCTCTTTCTTTTCTTTGCTTTATAGGCTTTACGATTTCATGATATTTATTTAGATATTTTACTTCATCTTTTAGTAAATCACAAGGCTTGGATTTTAAAGTGCCGTGAATTCTAGAATTAGCTTCATATAGCCACTCAGATAGATTTGAGTTTAAAAGTTCTTTGCTTAGTTCTATACCGCTATTTTTTAGGGCTGATTTAAGTGGTTCGTAGAAATTATTTTTTAGGTAATGATTAAATCTTTCTACCTTGCCCTTTGTCTTAGGTCTAAAAGGCTTACAAAGCTTATGGATAAACAAGCCCTTGCTAAACTCTAAAAACTCTTTATTAAAGCTGTGATTATTTATGCCATATTTATCTCTTTGTATGACTACGCTTTTTAGATTGTCATAAAGTATAGTCTTTGGTACTCCGCCAAAGTAGCTAAATGCTTTTAAATGACATTCTTGTCAAGTGCTTTGTTTCATATTATCTGTAATATATACAAATACAGCTCTACTGAACCCAAGCACCATGACGAAGGTATAAAGTGGATTTCTACCACTTCTTAAAATAGTCCAATCAACCTGTGCTTGCTTGCCTGGCTTTGTCTCAAAGCGGATAATAGGTTCAACTTGCTTTATACTATTTCTTAATGAACCAAGATATGTTTGAAGTATGCGAAGCTTGCCAGTGTAGCCAAACTCTGTAATCTCTCTTAAAATTACTGAGCTAGGAATTTGCCTTGGCAAAGTTTCTTCATAACGCTTTTTTATATAAGCTTTAAAAGGGTCTAGAATAGAAGTGTAAGTCCTTTTCTTGCGTGGCTCTAAACTATTTTGCTTTAAACGCTTAGAAATGGTGCGTCTATCAAGTCCTATTAGTCTAGAGATTTCTCTTATGCTCTTGCATTGTTTGTGTAGTGTATGTATCGCTATAAACTTCTCGTGTGTTATCATTTAGATTTGCACCTCCTTTTTATGCTAAATTTTTTACTAATAATAGCATTTTTAAGTGGTGCATTTTTGCTAAACACATGTGGAACATTTTAGCATAACATTTGACAACTATGATTTTTTACAAGAATATCAAGTATATAACCGCCTATAACAAATAAAGAATCTTCTATTTTGACAATTTTATTTCCCATTACCATTTGGTAAATCTCCTATATCGCAAATATCAAAAAAGTAAGCAATAACAATCCACAATGCAAGCTGATAATTTTGGTCTGCTTTATCACTATTTCGCTCTATAAAATACTTATGTGTTTTACGCAAAGATTCTTCTGGCGAAAAACTTTTTCGCAAACTCTTAAATTTATCTTTTATAATGTCTCCGACTTCCTTAAATTTTTCCAATCCTATTTGTTCTTTATATTCTTCTATGATTTCTTTTGATTTTTCCAAATATGCCCCAAACATTTGCAAAAAATATTCATTACTAATATTAACTTTAATTTTTGCTATCCCGTCTGGATTAAAATTTTCTAATGAAAAATTTATAAAGTTTATTTGATTAAAACTACGCAATAAAGAATCCTCTGATATAAAATCCACTATTTTAACAATCAATTCTCTATTATTACAATTAAATACATCAACATCATATTGAAGCAGACAATCAATTTATTTTTTAAGATTTCACTATCAATTAATTTTATTTCAATATCTTTATATTTCTTATTTAATTCATCACTTTTATGATGAACATCTCTTGGAATTCCTTGAAATTTATCGTTAATAACAAAATGCCATTCTTTAAATTTCCACTCCGACTTTATAGCTCTATTTAAATCTCTTTCTATCTTATCATTAGTGTGTTTAGCATCAATGTGTTCTGGCGCATAGCATTGTAAAACAAGCTCATTTGAAATATATCCATCATTACCGCCATCGCCTTTTGGCCCCTATGGTTTTACTGATTTAATATCTGAATATTCTATGCGATAAATTTCAATAACAAATTTTTCAAACTCTTCTTTGTTTTTCTCGTATAGCATTAGCTTAATTTTATCTTCTATTTCTAAATTTTTCATACTTACTCTCCCCACCAAATGAGATTTTTGAGTTTGTGGAGTTTTTCGTTGCCAAGATTGATATTATCAGCGCGTAAAATCTCGCCGTTGTCATATTCGCAAGCTTGCTCGCCATTATCCAAAAACAAGCGTTTGATTTTCCACCCCATAAGGTTGGCTATGCTTTGAAATATATCAAATTCAGCCCTATAACCACTCATATTTAGCGTTACAGGCTTGTTTGGCTCTTTGTTTAGCTCTTTTATCAGCTTGCGTGATTTGCGGTAGTCGATAATCCCGTCATTTCCCATTTTGTCATATTGAGCCGTAGGTAAAATATCTCTATTTTTGTCATTCTGAGCTTTCGTAGAAAGCGAAGAATCCAAAGAATTTGTTGCATTTGCGTTTTTATTTTTGGATACTTCGCTACGCTCAGTATGACAAGAATTTATTTCTTGTGGATTGCCACGCTCACTTCGTTCGCTCGCAATGACACAGCAGTGTGGATTGTTTCGGCTTTTTCAACGCCTCGCAATGACGCAGTGGCGGTAAGTGTGCCGTCAAAGGCGGATTTAAGCAAACTTTGTTTGTATTTGGCAAGCTTAGTTTTGGCGTTTTGCAAATGCGCCGAACCTTTTTCGATTTTTTCAAAAGCACTTTCAAGTCTTGCTACAATGCGTTTTTGAATTTCAAGCGGCGGAAGTGGGATTTTGAGAGATTCAATAGCACCTTTGGAGATATTTGGTTGCGCTCCGCCATAAGCCCTTTTGTAAATTTCAGTTTGCAAAGCATATAAAGCGAAATTTCTATATTCAGGGATAATTTCATTACTTTTTATTTTTAAATTTCCAACTCGTTGATTAAGATATGCTGGATTTTGTAATTTATAAATTCCCATTTTACCTGTTGTTGCGCCAGACATTGCAATAAGCAAATCCCCATTTTGAATTTGGTAATTTTCATAATCTTGGCTAATTTGAACTTGCATAGCATTAGATATATCAATTTCAAAATTTTTAATGTCGCCTATCCTTATGACAGGCACACCTTTATTTATAAAAGATGAACTTTTAAAGGCATAGCCATTACATAATTCACACACTTCGCCCAATTCTTTAATTCGCCAATTCTTTGGTAGATTTTGAAATTTGCTAGTTAGCATCATTTTGTCCGTTTCCGTCTATTTTAGGATTGGACATATTCAAAATTTCAAATAAAGTTTTGTTTCTTAATGTGGCTATTTGCAACAAATCTTGCGTTGATAATAGAGTTACAAATAAATCTATTCGTTCGGGTGCAAAAGAAACTACACCTTCAAAACTACATTTCGTGTATGGTATGAGTTTAAAAATGCCTTTATCTTGTTCTAACTCTTCTTTTTGAATATCTTTAATATCTGCGATAATATATCCAAAAAATTTACATTGTTCCACTTGTATATTTACTCCACCTTTGGTTTTAGCATTTTTATAAATTTTGGTAGCATATTTTTTAAGTTGTTTTATCATTTCACCCGCATTGTGAGCTTTTGTAGGCTTTTTTAGTTCTACCAACACAATATGTTTAGGTTCGCTCTCATCATCAATAAACGGATTTAAATAAAATTCAATATCTACATTAGATTCACCGCTTTGAGCATTGTGCGCTTCAAAGAAATATGAAAATTTATCATCTAAAAGCCACAAGTTATGGTTTGCAACTTCTAAATTTTTGCATTTTCTATCTGTTAGCAACTGATGAAAGTCATCTTCTTTAAAGTTAGAATCCCCCATCATTTTTTCTAATAAATCCAAAACTCTTTCTCTGTGTTTAACATAAAGATATAATGCGGATTTTTGCAACCTAGTATCTAGCTGACTATCATTTGATTCCCAAAATTTTTGTTCTAAATTTGCTTTCTCTTTGATTGCCACTTGAATAAAATCCTCTTTATGTTGAATCCTATATCCTTTAATTGAATCAAAGCTAGGCATAAACTCCGCTAAAAATGGGAGTTCGTTTTTAGTCACACTTAAATTGTCGCATGATTCTTCTCGTTGTTTGTGGATAAAATTTTCAAATTCTTTATCTAAAATTCTTGTAATTTCTTGTTGTAAATCTTGTTTAATATCTTCTATTTCAGCATTTAAACCGTCAGCTGTGATTCTATCATCTAATAATGGCGAAGCTATATAAACCTTTCTCTTTAATCCTTTAATTGTTCTATCGTATTTTACCGTTTTGTCAATGAGAAGTTTGTGAGCAACTAATTTTATATCCAAGTTTGCATTAGAATCTACGAAAAGAATTTCTAAATTGTATTGTTGGTTGTTTATTTGAATATCAGTTTCTTTTTTATCAATTTTAGAAATTTCTATCTTTTTCACATTGTTATCTATATCAATGTGGATTTTTAAATCGTTAAAATCATAGAGCAAAAACGCAAAATTGTCTAAAATCCATTCCTCAAAATTATCAATACTCTTAAACTTTGTTGTGAAAGTTTCCATATAATTTTCACCGACATTTAAATTTAAAGTCGTGCCATTTGGGTTATTTGTATCTCTTGATGGTTGATTAACAAAGTCAAACAAGCTAACTTCATTGCTTGGTGGATATGTAAAAGAAAGTGCTTTCTTGTTATGTGCCGTTTCAAAGGATATATTTTTACCAAAATAAACAAATACTAATCTGCCTAAACCCTTGCTTGGCAAATTATTTTTTTGTTTCAACGAGTTTGATTGTGCTATATCAAAAAAGATGTTCTTATCAGATTCTGAAAAACCTATGCCGTTGTCTATAATTTTGATGCTATTATTTTGCGAATTTATATGAATGGAAATTTCAGGCCAATATCCTTGTTTTTGTTGTTTGTATTCTAAGATACAAGCGTGGATAGCATTGGAAATAGCTTCACGCAATATCAATTCTACCGCATTTTTCTTACCTTTATAAAAATTGGTAGCCAATCCGTTGAGACTAGCATAAGTATCCATAATATCCCCTTAAAATTTTATTTTTATTTCGCAATTATATACTATTTTCTTAATATGTAGCAAATAATTACCCCGCTTTCAGTCCGCTTAAAAGGGCTAAATTCAGCTCATCAAAAAAGCGCTTTGGCGACAAAAATGCCGTTTGTATCCCCGCAAGCATCGTTAAAGCCTTGCAAATCATCATTTGCTAGATAGGCGTTTGCGATGATATAGTCTTTTATCTGGCTTAAAAATTCAAGCTGAGCGGGGCTAAAATTCACGCCTCTTTGGATTTGGCGTCCCTTAAAAAGCTCGTAAGCGCGAATTTGCCACGCTAGCAAAGTCGCGCAACTCATCATCAAAGCCTAGCTCAAAACGCACGAGTTGGATAAGATTTGTAAGCCTTATTTGCGTGCTTTTTAGGGGCTTTACGGGCTTTGTTTGTGCGCTGTTGCGTGTGAGTGCGTAGGCGTTCCAAAGCCCTTCAATGTGTAAGCCAGCGCACTTTAAACGCTCGTAAAGCTCATTTATCAAGGCTCTTGTGAGTTTGCGATTTTGGTAGCTTTGATGATAGATAATGCTAAGCGCGTCTAGCTCGTCTTTGTGAGCGTGGATAAAGTCTTTGAAAGTGGCGATTTGCCCTTTGGCTGCCTCATCGCTAAATTCGCTCACTAGCACTTCATCGGGGTTTGTCTCATCGATATAAATAAAGCATTTACTTGATATATCAAGCAAACTTTGCCTTAAAAGCGGGTTGTTAAAGGGCAAATTCTGTCGTTTTTGATTTTAGTGACAAGTGTGCTAAAAAGCTCATATACTCCAAATGGTTTTGTGTAGTTCGTTTCGTTGTTTTTCTCGCATAAAAATCCTTGATGTAGAGATTAAAATTTAATGTGATAGTTTAAAAATGTGATTTATAAAAGTGGTACGCCCTAGAGAATTCGAATCTCTGACCTCTTGAACCGCAATCAAGTGCTCTATCCAGCTGAGCTAAGAGCGCACAAAAAAGAGCGCAATTATACCTTTTTATAC
>ERZ1034980.2296-NODE-2296-length-10398-cov-601.961617_pt1 | contig 10398 bp, 15 predicted proteins | sample MGYA00520622_ERZ1034980 | MGnify/ENA primary metagenome ERZ1034980 (study PRJEB33766, sample SAMN09781791) | gut metagenome | biome: gut microbiome | host: Homo sapiens | place: Madagascar | study: EMG produced TPA metagenomics assembly of the PRJNA485056 data... | reverse complement strand
TAGCCCACACCGCACAGATAACCAGGGCGGTTTACCGCCCTACCTTAGAGCCGCCTAGTGCGGCGGTGTTGGGGTGGTGGTCGGGGTAGGCGCTAGGGCGGGGTCGGGGCTTCCGGGCTCGTCCCGAGAAGCCACGGACCCGTCCTAGCGCCGAGAGCGGTGGCAATCTGTTAGCTAGTTATCTATCTGTTGGCTATCTGTTGTCTGTTTCTAGCTATCGTTATCTATATGTTGTATAACATCTTTTGTGGTGGTTTTTCAATTCCATCTTTTTGTCCTATAGTATTACTTTTGGGGTATCAGTTTTGCGCATACCCTTAAATTGGGGGTTACAAGCTGAATATCACATATTTACAGAAATATTAGTTGGCACTCCAACGGCGGTGCTACTGCACCGCCGAGGGCGCATTCTGATTAGGGGTCCCCAACTCTGTCATTTAGCCATCTCTGCATTTCATAACTTAGGTTTATCTCGTTGAGTAACGAAGCATGGACCATATCATCAATATCTGCAATCCCAAAAAGGCTGACACATCACGTGCCAGCCTATCTGAGTAGTTTTCGCTATTTGAATTAAAGAACTTTTTATGACTTAACTCATTTATTTATCATCTTTTACTTGTATCTTTTTAGAATGGGTCGCCAAAGATGTTGTGAAGTTCGTTCACATCTTTGTCGGTCCTTATCTGATTTCTTTCAATTCTACTCCTCAACTTCTCAATTTCATCCTCATATCTATGTATCTGTTTCTTTATCTCGTCATTGACCTTATTTCTTATGTCAATATATCGATGAATATTCTTTTTAGAGAAGTTTTCCGTAATTTCAGACTGTCTTTCTGCCCATTTTCGGAATTCTTCAACTGTGTGAGGATGGTCTTCTTTATATTCTGCTCTTCTCCTTTGTTCAATATCTCGGCAGGTAAGCTTTCCATAATCTTCTGCATCCGGGAGCCACCATTCACCGTGTTCTTTAGATAGATTGCGTGCGACCTGGTAGCAGGCTTCCCGATATGCTTCTGAAAGATTCTTATCTTTACTCTTTGCTATAAGTCGATACATCATTATCTTTTCAGTTCGGCTAGGATCCTCCATCTCTGTTTGTCTTTGTGGCTTATAGTGGGAGTGCAAGAACTTAGTATTGAATAGCTGCAATTTCTTGCATCGGTTTGTCCTTTCCTTCAATCTTGTTGCACCTTTGGTTATCCACTTGGCATAGATGAAGCAGAAAAGCCATTCAGAGCAAGTGAAGAAAGTTGCAGCTAGACTATCCAAATTGTCAAAGGCATTGAGGGACAAATCGACGATGTGATTATCTCCTAGGTCTATCCATTTTCTACCCTCTGAGTTCATCGAAAACTCTACTCTCCATACATCAATCTTCTTTGCATCTTCGATTGGTATCTCTTGATTAATGGCAGTGCCAGGAGCTACCGTAATCTGTTTTGAACGAATTTCAATTTCCTTTGTTTTTGGGTTTCGGTATTCATATCTGACCTTTTGCAAATCACACAATCCTGCTTTGACCCAAGCGTCTTTGATGTAGAATTTACCGGTATTGGTTTCTAGTTCCAAAGTCTTGTTATACAATTTTGTGCTGAGGGCAGATTTTGGGCTACCCCATTTCAACGAGTTCCAGGTTCGCCCAGTCTTTGTCTCTCTGCCATGTGCGCCTAAGTGGATAGGGATGCGCCATGTGTCGTCCCCATCGTCTGTGTTAGGGGCGATGTGGCTCTGATGCACTTTCCAAATTTTATCTTTGATGTATTTGTTTGCCAAGTCTTGTGGCTTCATTCCATTATCGAATATGGTAAGGTCACAACAGACATCAACTCGGGATATTCCTTTATATTCATAACCATATTTGATAATGAAGTTTGTTAACTGCTGCACTGGGTTTGGCTGATAAAGGGTTCGGTTGGCTAATCTAATATGGCAGGATTCGGGCTCGAAGATTCCTCCATTCTGCTTCAGAGAGTAGGGGTTTCGTTCTATCTCTAGAAATGGGTGTCTGCCATTCATAAGCGTGAATTTTTCTTTGTATTGTGGAGTTCCATATTCTCTTTCTTCGACACTCCATCCTAGTTTCTTATAGTACGCAGCATTCATAACACACCCTTTTGGCTCCAGGCAATAAACCGAGAGCCAATCCAAGTTGATGCACTTGATTTTGTTGGGTGATGTTATGAGTTGCTGCATAAATTATTCTTTATTATTCAAGATTTATCGTCTTGTTTAATTTTCCGTTTAAGAAGATATCTATTTTTCTTTCTATAATATCTCCGACTACTTTTATATTATTTCCGTTGCTATGTATAATGCGATATATAGCAAGTTGTGAGATTTCGTTAAACTCGTACCACTGCAATTTGTATCCATCACGAATGTAACTTTTAACTGTCGCATTTGCTATGCGTTCAACTTTATTCTCTATCATAATCTTTTCTTTAAAATGGCAAATCTCCGTTTTTATTAGTTGGGGGTGTTGCTGTATTTGTAGGGGTTTGGGCAGGATTTGTATTGTTTGGGTCCTGCTCTTGATGACCGCCACATAATTCTACTTCACGGACAAACAAATTTATTCCGGTCTCCATCTTATGTGTCTTTGGAGATGAGTAAACAACGAAACCAGGAGTACCCCGCACATATACTTTCGTTCCTTTCTTGAGGAATGGTGTAAGGCCCTTGCCATCTCCGTTAAGGGAACAACTCACCCAAGTTGTTTGGGTGCTGATGACTCCCGTCTGTTGATCAACCCATTTGTCAGTATGGGCTACACGGAAAGAGACGAACTTATTCCCGTTGTACTGCTTAATCTCGGCATCTGCGCCAAGATTGCCAATGATTTCCAATTTAATCATAATCTATATGTTTTGAATGTTACTATTTATTTGTCTTGCTCTAAATAATTCAAGCGTTCTACAATTTTGTGATACGCTTCAGCCATTGAGATGCCTAGTATTTTGCTAGATGCTTCAATAACTTTTAATACACTTCCTAATGCTTCTTTTGCAAGATTGCATTGATTCTGATAGAGGTAGTTCACGAAATCGAGCTTTTTGTGAATTTCTGCAACCGTTGCTCTGCTTTCGTTGAGATACGCTTTATAATTCTCATACATAATGTCATAGCCGTTTTTGCTACAGCAATTCATTAGCACTGAATTATTCTCGATTGTCTCATCTAACGCTGCCATATCAGCAGTAAGGCCATCAATATAAACCACACCTTCATCAGATATGTTAATATTGACTTTAAGTACTTCTTCTTCCATGTAGATTTTCTTTTTTGTTTATATCAAATTTGCGAAAGATAACTGCATCCAGGCGCCAGGGAGGACAACACACACCAACGATTTCTACATTGCAGGATTTGTTTGTTTTGAAGTAACACCCTCGGCAACCTTGAACAGCTTTAACGACAATCAATCTTATGCCGTTGTATTTGATGACTTTTCCAATATCATTTTCTTTAAGTTCCACGTTTTCAAGTTTTATAAGTTCTGTTACTCTGACTTAGGTTTACTTCGGGGGAAACGAAGCATGAACCGTATCATTTTAGTTTGTACACACATATATCAGCATTGCCGATATACTTGAACTTTTCGCAAGTCAATAGCCCCTTACATACCATTTTATTCATCAGTCTTCTAACTGCTTGTTTATTGGTGGTGTATAATCTGCTCGCCACGTCTGTAACTCTGACGCTCTCATTTCTAGCTATCACTTTGCGAATGTTAGTTGTTGTTATTCTATTCATAGGCTTTTGTTTTTCTTATTCAACTTCTCTAATCAGAAAAGCAACCGGGTACACATCGCATTTTTCAGCTTGCAGTTGCAGTACACTTTCATACGTTACTTCCCAGCCCAATGTTCTTTGGACTTTTGCCCAATCTGCATAAACATCTTCTCTGATTAGATACTCATCGAAATAATTCTCATCGCTATCTGATGTAACGATATTCTTTTCGATTCTAACTTTAAAGTACTTCTTCATAAGCAAATCTATTTATCATATTGAGGAGCACTACGACAATCGGTAGCATATAAGGGACGTTATAGTAAACAATGCTATTTTGTTCCAAAAACAAAAAAGCATCGCAGAGAGGTTAAATTCGTCTGCGATGCCCATGCTATCGTTTTCCTAATGCCGTTCGGATGGTCGCTCCTCAGCGTTGCCCCTATGCTCATTAGGATGCTGCAAAGATAGAGATTTCTTCACTTTGCGCCAAGCTTTTTTGATGTTATTTTTGTGCTCCAACAAATATTTAACTAAAAATCCGAATATGATTATTATTATTGAACTAATGAGCCAATTTCGATTTTGTGATTTAACACTTTTCTCGGCTCTTTCTTTCTTTTTAGTCTTCTCTTTCTGTTTGCTCTTCACCGATTTTTTGGCTTTGGTCTGCTGAGTATAGGAAGAGAAATGCTTTGATATGGTTATTCTAAGCTTACCTTTTCGTGGTGGCTTGTCTGCTGATGGGAGGATAGGTTTTAACCATCTTGGAATTTCTGAGGTATCAGTGATTCCAGAAGCTTCTTCATTATCGAATACCCATTCAATCTGCAAATCTTCAGCTATATTTTTGCTTTGATATGCAGAATCAGTGCTAATGTCTGTTGTTGTTGTGCTTGATGTTATATGTTTCTTAGTAGCGCAAGATGCAAACATTATTATCATTATGAGAGAATATATTATCTTATTCATTAGGCTTTGAAATTAAAATTGTAATGATGTCGAGGGGTTCGGGTTTTGTCCCATTGTACGTGTAGCCATTGAGCGGTTTTTGAGTGCTCGAATAGTACCGTGTCCACTGATGGAAGCTTTTGAAGATTGGAAAATAGTATCTTTGCTTCCTCGGCTGAAGATATATGTATATCTGCTGCGTTGCCTACCTGGTGCCAGGAGTTTGTGACCCCTCCAACAAGTTTGTTAAGCTGCTCGCAACGGAAGCCCGAATTAATCTTTATAGGCTTTCCATAAAGTCTGCGTAGAGGATCAAGAACCATATCCACACCGTATTGCAAGTTATCTATGATAGCTTTGTTTGGTGTATTATCAATCTTGTGTCTAGCTGCCGTATCACTTCTAGTTAGTTCTGCCAGGGAGAAAAACTCACTCTTTATCTCCGTGTTTGTTGTCGTTATCTGTTTGCCCATAAGAACCAAGTTTATAATTTAGGTGAAATACACTAGCCGCGAAAATTAAAAGTTGTGCGACAAAAATCAGAACCCCTGCGGCTATATCGTGAGCCTCTGATACTACAATAGAACAAATTCCGATAGCTATAGCACTAGCTACACAACAGATACCGGAACTATATTCCACTTTGTCTTTCGTGTCCCTGCCCATTTTGTAAGTTACAAAAAAGGGATGGCTTTATGCCATCCCCATTATATTTTTTGATGCACTATACAAAACTAGTGGAAGTCCACGTTTTCATCTCCACCCGGGAGAGTGCCGGAGCCCGAGCCACCAGTGTTACCATCCTTATCCTGGCCGCTCACAACAACGTTGAATGAGATGGAAGCAGCGTTTGAAGAATCGGTACCTGCAACATTAACGGTGATGTTGGCAGTACCATTTCCAACTGCGGTAATCACACCCGTTGATGAATTGACGGTGGCGATGGTTGTGTTATCGCTAGAATAAGTTACTGCTGCGCCTGATGGTGCACCCGTCAATGTAGGAGAAGCAACGGTACCACCCTTTGTAGAGATGCTAACACTCTGTGCGCTCAATGACAGCTGAGGTGTTGGCAGTGCTTCAACGGTTGGCTCATTTGCCATCTCACCGCCGTTCAAGATGAGCTCGCTCTCAATTGGGTATGTAGCCAACTGATTACCTACAGAAACACCTGCAATAATAGACTTGTTGCCTACCATTGTAGCGTCAGAGCGCAACCAGGTACCGGCATTCTGTCGGCTAAGGATGACTGTTCCGAAGTTAGCTTCAGTAGTAGCCAGCTTCAGCACACCTGCACTCAGATTGACGTTAATGTCAAGGTCTGCGTGGTTGCTCTCGTATGAGAACGCATCGTGAGGTGTGGCAATGGCACCAGCCTTGTCTGCCTTCAGTCGAACGATATTAAACTGACGTGGTGTATATTTGAAAACACCTGCTACCAGGGAAGCGTTGCCGACAACCCAAACAAAGGTGACCATATCACCCTTTTTAATGCCCATAGCATCGTATACCTTTTCTGCTGTTGATGCGTCCGCAACGTTGTATGTAAGCGCAATCTGATTGCTTGCGTTGATAACGTAAGGCATTGCAGGGAGACTACCCTTTGCAAGGATATAGCGCATAGGGTTGATAAACTTATCTCCGTATGCGTTCATAGCATAGGCAGCATTGCTATCCTGCGCAGCGTCACGGAATTTATTGAGATTAACTCGCATAAACTCGCTCATATTCTGCTGTCCTACCGTCTTCCCCTCGAAAGAGTGGTCGGCAATAGTCTTCAGATAGGAGTAAGCAGCGCCGATTGTTGCCATCAACATACGCTGGCGCATCTGTGAAATAGTGCGCGGGTTCTTTACTCTACTGACACGTTCCTTAGTAATCTGCTCTCCGTGGAGTTCAGAAAAGGTGAAGTTTTTGGTGGAACCACTACGGATTCCAAAGAAGCCTTTAGATTTAGCCATAACTCAAAGATATATGTGGGTGCCTATATATGCGCCTGGCTGTAGGGGGTACCCATACCCGGCAGGGGCGCTTTTCAACGTGGGCAAAGGTACGAAATAGTTTTGAATCGGAGGTAAAGGCGATTTAGTACGGAATTACCTGCCATTTCATAGCGATTATTTATTATTCTTTTACATTTTAACACAACTACTTTAACTTTCATTAATAGGGGTTAACTTATTTAAGATATTAAAACCGCCCCGAATAGGGGCGGTGGTCGGGGGTGTGGTGGTCCGAGGAGTGGCGGCGATAGCCGCCACCCGAAGGGCACCACCACCCCGAGAATGAAAAAGCCGCCATCCCTTTAGGGGTGGCGGTTATGGTTGATGCCTAATCTGTCCAATGATTCGTAATATACTCACTAGTCGCTAGATTAATTAATCGATTTCGTTTCATATTATTGCGTTTGCAATAAGCTTCTAGCATTTCAAATGTATCTCCGTCTATCTTTGCGGAAATTGCTTTTTGATTTACTTGTTTCATACGCTGATATATTTTAATATTATGGTGACTATACTCATTATTATTATATATATGATGAGTTCTGTTTTAGTATGAGGTCGAAAATCATACATTATTATATGCTTTGTTTCTGAAAAATCTTAGATGTTCCTTCTTGAGGATCATCCAATATTCTTTTTCTGCGATTCCTAGGTGTAACAAATGTAGGTCTCCTGCGATATTGTATTTTAGCCAATTCCCAGGAGCCAGGAGGTTATCACAAAAAGTTTCCCCAGATGGGGTTCTGATGTGCTTTTTTATCCACTCAACCATTTGTTTCTCTGCTTGCGGATAATTACCTGTGCCCTTAATATCTATGTTCGTGCAAGATAATAATTTGAGGAGGTTCTTTTCCAGTCTGACAAGATGGCAAAAGGTTTGTTTGCTGATGTGGTTGATACCACACATCAGCACTCCATTCGGATGCAGAGATGCAACCCGATTTAGGGTTGCTCTCAATGCGTTCATTAACTTTAGATTCATCTTAGCCATGATTCATATACCATTTAATCATTAAAGCAATAATCACCCAATAAAAAGCGTGAGTCAAAAACAAATTGAGGAAACGGAAAAACCATTCATCCTCGTGATAGGTTTCTTTTTTCATAAAACGATAGCATTTTGGGAGGGGTGGTTAGCCCCTCGTTACCTTTTTACATTTTATTTATTTTTGATTATTCCATACGTAATAATCATCCCAAGACTCGAAACCCATATAGCCACCTACAACTGCGACTACCTTACTAGCATAAGGCATCTCCTCGATTGCCTTCTTTCTGTTCTTGCGGTTGTGCTCGTTGCACTCATAAAAACCTTGTCTCATAGGATTGCGCTTAACCGTGTTGCGCCTAGGGCTGATATGATTAATTAATAACTCTATTATATTCTGATTGCATTACTGCATTGCTTGCATGCAAATATATCTGTGTTGTCGCAATAGAGGTATGCCCGAGGATTTCTCTTAAAACGTCTAATCTCATCCCCTCATTGATGGCTCTAGTTGCAAAAGAGTGTCTCAACTGATGGGGGCTGGCTTCTACTCCGATTCGCTTAAAAGCGGAATAGATGGCATAACGAAAACCTCTATCATCCCATTTATCAAAGATGGCTCCCTCCTTTTTACCTGTAGCCTTAAGCATTTCGATTATGTAAGAAGGGAAATAGATACATCTTTCTTTTCTGCCTTTGCCCATTATGATTGCCTGGGCGGTGCGGAAATTGATGTCCTCGTATTTAAGGGTTCTAGCTTCAGAAACTCTTAGCCCCATAGATGCCATAATCATTATAGCGAGTTTGATGTCTTTTTGTGGCTCCTGCTCCACAGCCTTGATGATGTCCTCGGCATTGATGGTATGAGGGATAATCTTATCTTTCTTGGGTGATACAAGAAATTTGGCGGGATTCTCAGCTAGCTTATATTGTATCATCATCCAATTGTAAAGCCCTCGGATTGCTGATATATTAGCTATGATGGTATTATTGCTTGCTCCTGCTGCCTTTTTATTAGCGAGATAGATAACTATATCATCAGCCTTAATATCGGACCATCTACGACCGCCATTCGCCTTTGCGAATGAGCGTAAAGATGTCTCGTATTGTCTAGCGGTATTCTCAGAGTATCCTCTAGTATATACCAGGTAATTTATATATTCGGTAATCATAAAACGATAGATTTTTTGAGGGGTGGTTAGCCCCTCGTTACCTTTGTTCCTTGATTCTTATATATTGATTATGATTCTGAATTTACCGTCTCCATAATAATCAAACCAAGTTTTGTACAAGTAATCTGATACGCACATTAACGATTTCAAAAGTAGGTGTAGCTCATCAGATTCTTTTGAACTAACAGACTCTAGGACAATAAATTGTCCTTTCACCTTTTGAGTGTTTGTTGAATTGCTCCAACTTAAGCCGAATGCCTTACCAAAAGAAGTTTCTTCCTTAATCTCAACTAATGAGTTTTTTATACCCGTAGTGTTAAGATACTGACACAATTTATAAAGGTTATTGAACGTCATATTACGATAGCGTTAAGAGTTAAGGGATGACCACCACCCCCCTTCCTCTGCTGCAAAGGTACGACTTTTTCCCGATTCTACCAAGATTTTTAAGTTAAAAGTATATACTTTTAATTAACACTTATGTTAAAAAGTATATACTTTAATCTCTCATCCTTGATAAGAAAAAATTAAAATAATGACCTATCCGCTTTTCCCAAAATTTTTTCTTATCAATAGTTCATCCCCTTAAAACTCTCCTCTCAATTTATGATGCAGCGGTTCCAGGGTTGCAAACCCTGGGTTCGGTGCATCATAAATTGAGATAATTGTTTGCACCCAGTTATAGCCGCCGCCCCCAACCACCTTTAGATTTTCCTTATCTCAATAAAAGAAATCCACCCCGTGAGGGGTGGGGGGCGGGCTGGCGGGGGCGATGGCGGCTCCGTCCGCCATCGCTCCCGCCTTGGTGCTCCCGAGCAGGGCGGGGGCGGTGGCGGGGCTATAAGCAGTAGGGCATTTGTTGAATGCAGTCATTTTGGTTGGGAGCCCGCCCCCTGGGGGGAGGGCGCACGGGATGGGTGCGGGCGGCAGCCCCTGCGGGGTGGCAAGGGCGGGCGGCTTTGCCGTGGGACCCGCCCTTGCCACCCCGCAGGGGCTACCGACTGCGCCCAATATGGGTGGGGCAGAGGGGGGACAATGCGCCAGAAAGGCATTTGTGCCCCCGAATTACGGGGGCGAAAGGGGTTAACCTGCGATATGCGTGATTATCGCTCGCGATAATCATAAACGCATATCGCGACCTTTTGGCAAGCTATGATCAGCAGGGCATTTGTTGTTTGCGCCAACCTGTGGGGAGCCCGCCCCCTTTGGGGGAGGGCGCACGGGATGGGCGCAGTCGGTAGCCCCTGCAGGGTGGCAAGGGCGGGCGGCTTTGCCGTGGGACCCGCCCTTGCCACCCTGCAGGGGCTACCGACTGCGCCCAATATGGGTGGGGCAGAGGGGGATTTGCAGGAGGCTATAATCGGCAGGGCATTTGTTGATAACCGCCACCCCTTGGGGTGGGGGGCGGGCTTGCAGGGGCGATGGCGGCACCGTCCGCCATCGCTCCTGCATTGGGACATCAGGATTTTAGGGAGTTGTAGGGAGGATGGACGCCAGGCGGAGGGCTTTAGCCCACACCGCACAGATAACCAGGGCGGTTTACCGCC
>ERZ1034980.2295-NODE-2295-length-10401-cov-7.819544_pt1 | contig 10401 bp, 4 predicted proteins | sample MGYA00520622_ERZ1034980 | MGnify/ENA primary metagenome ERZ1034980 (study PRJEB33766, sample SAMN09781791) | gut metagenome | biome: gut microbiome | host: Homo sapiens | place: Madagascar | study: EMG produced TPA metagenomics assembly of the PRJNA485056 data... | reverse complement strand
AATCCACCTTCAAGCATAAAGGTTTTCAGCATGTTCGCGGCAAGCATGTTCGCAGTGAACTGGCTTACCGGACTTCCCTGCTTGTCGAAGAACGCCTTCGACGACGCCTTGTCGATGGATGCCTTCAACCGGTCAAATCGTCCGAATTCGTTGAGATTCGTTTCCGACAAATCGAGACGCATCATTTCGGCAAGCAGAACGCCATCAACGCCAAGCGCATTGGTGATTTTCTCCACCTGGCTGTTTTTGGCGCTATTGGCGTAGCACGTGATGTAATCACGCAATGTCTTGCCGTCTTCTACCGTGATTTCGCCGCGCTCCACATCGTGTAGGAACATTTCGGCATATCGCTGCTCCTCCTGGCTCAGGGAAGCAAAAGAACGATGTAACTCCTCCGCGGCAATTTCCAATTCAACGGCATTTCCATTCAATGCCTTGAGCCATTTGGTGAAGTTGGCGTTCATGTAGTCGGTGTCGATCAATCCAGTGTCAATTTCGGTGAGATGCCCGTCAAGTTCATATGGCGCTTCCGGCGCCTCTCCGGGCCCACCATCACCACCACTGAACAATTCCTTGTAGCGTTGCACCAGAATCAAGTACGTTCGCTCATCGATCCCCACTTGCACGCTTTCAACGGAGCCATCATCATGCTCGATCCTGTACTCACTTTGCTGCCATGAGAATCCTTGCACTTTGGCAGATTCCAGAAAATCATTAAATTCCACGAAAAGCTTCGCGAATTTGCGACATGCTTCCACCGATTCCGGCAGAGTTATGAAATTCTCCATGCCGGCCGCGCGGAATATCGAAGAGATCTCCTCGAATCGCGCGTTCATCAGGCGTATGTTCTCTGGCAGTTTCTGCACGAACAGGTCGAGCGGCTTGTCGCCGGAATACAGCTTCACAGCTGCTTCGATGAAACCCTGCATGGTGTGCGGCTTGCGATAGTAGCGAATCGTGCCGAATGGCTTTTCGAAACCGAACAATCGATTTGTGCGACTGAACGCCTGGATGATGTTCTCATAGTCGATGATCTTGTCCAAATACAACGTATTGACCCATTTGGAGTCGAATCCCGTGAGCATTTGGTCAACCACGATCAGCAGGTCAAGCCGCTCCTCTCGATGCTGGTCAACCGTCAGATAGGGCCGCTTGTGCGCCAATCTGGCGGTGACATCTTTCTTCATTTTTGGCCATGTTGGGATGGTGAAATCCTTACCGTAAAGCGTGTTGTAATCTTCAATGATCTCCTTGAGCGCATCTTCCTTGAGGATTGCCCCATTGGAATTGTCGATGTTCGGATCGAACAAAGCAGTCATACGCATCTGCGGAGCGCGCTGTTTGAACAGGTGATAGTAGCTGATTGCTTCAGAGATGGAGCTCGTCGCCAGCATCGCATGGAATTTACCTCCATGGCTCAAAACCGGGAATTGTTCGAGAATGTCCTCCACGACCTTACTCTCGTGCGGGGTACCTTGCGTATACTGCGCGGACGTCAGGAAATCCTCGATGCCCCTGATATGCTCACCAGCTTGGGTCTCCATGGGACCCATCGGCACTTGCTTCGAATCCATGTAATGATAGAAAACTTTGGATTTCACGGGATCGGCTTGCGCTTCCGCAACCGTCAGCGCCTTGGCCCGTTCAAGCGCAACGGCATGCCGCACGTCCTGGTCGCGATACGTCAGCACCATATATGGGTCAAAGCCAAGTACGTTGCCGTCACGAATACCGTCCGCGATACTGTAACGATGCAGGCAATCGCCGAACACCATCGACGTAGTCGACCCCTTCTTACGATTCTCCTCGTGAATCGGCGTACCGGTGAAACCAAAATACAGTGCATTCGGGAAGGAATGGCGAATGTCCTGCAGCATTTCACCGAATGTGGAGCGGTGGCATTCGTCGATGATGAACACCACACGCTTGCTGGCGAGCGCCTGTACTTCTGCCTCGGTTATGTGCCTCTCTCCCGCTTTGATGTTGCTCATTTTTTGGATGGAGGTGACGATCAGCGTGTCTTTGGGGTCGTTGCTTGCCAGCTTCGCTTTGAGCACGCTCGTGTTCTCTGTCCCCTGTATGTCATCAGCATCGTCGGCGAACGACTGATATTCGCGTAATGATTGCGTGCCCAGCTCAACGCGGTCCATGAGGAACACTACTTTGTCTGCATCTTTGGAGTCTGCTATGAGTTGCGCCGATTTGAAACTGGTCATGGTTTTTCCTGAACCAGTGGTATGCCATACGTAGCCGCCTGGGCGTCCCGGTGTACCCGCCGGCACCGGTTCGTCCCATTTGCATTTGCGCACCCGATCGGAAATGGCATTCACCGCCTGGTACTGATAACTGCGCAACACCTTGAGGCATCCGTCCGAAGAGTCTGCAACCGTGTAGAAGCCTATGAGCTGGTGTGCCATCGGAATGGACAGGAGATCCGAAGTGAATCGCTTCCACTCGTCCTGACCGATATGCTTGTTGGCGGCGATGGGCTCGTTGTTGTAGTCGGCCCAATGGAAGAAGAAATCTTTGTTGAAGCCGTTTTCACCGGGATTGGCGAAGTACATGGCATCATCGGGATTCATCGCGACGAACACTTGCACGAGGCGAAATAGCCCGGTGAACACGCCTTCATGCGCATATTTGGCGATTTGATTGGTTGCCTGGCTTACCGGTATGCCGCTTTTCTTAAGTTCGATATGGATTACCGGCATGCCGTTGATGAGCAGACAAACGTCTCCTCTGCGATCGTTCAGCATTTTGTTTCTCGCAGGATAAACCGGCTGTCGTACAATCTGATATCGACTTTGCCCTGCCGCGATTTCCTGACGATCGTAGATTTTCAGGCTAATTTCCCTGCCGAAATGCAGTTCATCTTTACGATTGTCGCGTTTGATGGATACGGTTTTGCCGTTGATGAAGGAGTTCAGCGCCAATGGCGTGCGCAGGGTTTCGATTTGTTCAAGGATCTGCGCCATCTCGCCTTTGGTGAGCCGTTGCCCGTTCAGACGGTCGATGCCTTTGTTGTTGTCGAAGAGAATACCAGCCCAGTTGTCAACGAGGTCCTGTTCGGTCGGGTGTTCCAACACTCCATCATTCCATCCATGGCGTTTCAGAACGGCAATCAGCGCTTCTTCGAAATCTGATTCCTTGTCGTAAAACATAAACCCCTCCTGAGCACATTCTTCAATACCTGAAGCCAATCTTACGAGTGTCGTCTCCCGCTCCTGAAAAAACAACACGAATTCCTTACGCTGATGAAGGGTGATGAGGCTATCGAGGTTGGCGAAGTAACGGCCGATCTGGCATTGCTCATTGAATCCTGGAATCAGCATCTGAGTTTCCGCAAGCGCCGTACGAGAAACCGAAATGACCTTGATGCCCTGCATGAGGGGCTTCAGCTGATCATGATAGGCTGCGCTGTTTAGGTAATATCCAAGGAAGCCAGGTGCGTAGTCCGCCAGCGGGCGCAACGGCATGGTATGAAGGCCGGCCACAACCTTACGGTCGCCAACTCCGCGCAGCTCAGAGCATTTTCCTACGGCATCGTCCTCCGCCGTATCGGCAACAACGACGTCGCCGTCTCTAAGCCTTTCGCTCGATAGACTGGAGGCTATTTCCGGGTTAGCAACTCGCGGTATCTCGGGATCAGCTGCATCCAGAACGGCACCGTATTTAATCAAGACATCGCCGTAATGCACGTTGCGAACAAGGCCTTTGGAATCGCTCAACTCTGCTCGGGAGAGGGTGTTGTTATTTAGGAAGACAAACTCGTTGCCCAACTTACGCTGTTCCCAAGCAGGGGATGATAATTCTGAATTCTTTTTTTGCGAACGTGATATTCGTCCGCGATTGCATTTTCGGGCATCGATTCAGCACTCACGTCATGTTTGAAAACATATTTTAGGTCTGTCCCGGCCCTGTTTTTCATACCTTCGCATACGACATGTCACTCATTCAACCCTTGTTTTCCCATTCTGTGACAAGAGAACGTTGAGCCGTTTGTGTCAACTACCTTCCAGTGCCCATTGCGATTCGCTCCGATACGCATGAGGCGACCCTCTGCTTTCAGACCTGTGACGAGACGTTCCACCTGGCGTTTTGAAACACCGAGTTCCGCGCTCATTTGGGCCATGGTCATGGTCGGGTACTCACGCAGCAAGACAAGCAGCCTTTCGCGGCGAGCTTCCGCCTTATTTGTTATACCGACATTTATACCGACGTTCATACCGACATCACCTTGTGTGGCAAGAACGTCATCGAGCGCCGCATCTATCATACCAAGCATGAAATCGACGAATTCCGTGCAATCGGCAACAGCGTCCGACCTCCCGAGAACCGCGTAGTACCGCTCTTGACTCTCCTTGACGAGCGATTCCACGGGGAGCCATGCGAAAAGCGAGTTCCAACGGGAGAGAATGAGGGTCTGCCATAGTCTGCCCATACGCCCGTTACCGTCAGCGAAAGGATGAATGAACTCGAACTCGTAATGAAAGACACATGAGGCCACCAGCGGATGAACGGATCCCGAACGCAGCCAATCAAAAAGCTCTCCTATTACTTGGGGGACATAAGCGGAGGGAGTGCCCATGTGAATCAGCTTATCGCCATCGAAAACCCCGACATCACCACTTCGAAAACGTCCCGCTTCTGTGACAAGACCGCCCATGAGCAGCCTGTGAGCAGCAAGCAGATCGTCAACGGAGCAAGGGTCGAACGAATCAAGAGAATCGTACACTTTGACGGCATTCTGAACTTCAAGAAGGTCCTTTGCCGGGGCCAGAACGTGCTTTCCGTCCACAATGGCCGTTACCTGCTCAATTGAGAGTGTGTTGTTCTCAATGGCCAACGATGAATGGATTGTCTTGATGCGGTTTTCCCTGCGAAGTTGTGGTGAGCGAGTGAGCTGCTCGTAGGTCTCTACCTTCCCGACTTTTTGAGCGATATCGGCGATAATGGTGGTTGTCGCATCGTTTATGGCAAACGGCGGTTTATAAGCCATGATTCCCCCTATGCGAACATCTTGTCGAGCATCGCCTTCTTGATATTGCGAAGCAACTCGAGTTTACGCTGATGAAGGGTGATGAGGTGATCGAGGTTACTCAGGAAGGAGCCGATGGCTTTCTGTTCGACAATAGAACAGGGCATCGTTAGAGGTGTCTCTTTAACCTGCTCGATCGTATAGTGAGCTATTGTTCCAACATGCGAGATGCTTTGAATATATGCCCTGAATATCGGTGACGCAAAGAACGAGTAGAGAAATTCGGGGTCAATCATCGCATGACGTTTAATCCAAATTAAGTCAGCGTCTTTGGTGTAAAGGGGCTTGTTATCAGGCACGATATAAGGAGTCCCAACGGAACCACCGCCCGTCACTAACACATCGCCTTTTTGGGGAGCGCCCGACTGGGAGCTTAGCCTATCGAATAGTTCCTGAGATATGAATACTTTTTCGTTTTGCGTTCCGTTGAACGCTGACATCACATCGCTGGAGCGATAAAAAGGAACGCCCTCCGTTTGCCACTCCTCCTTATGTACCCTGGCGGCGGATAGAACAGCGGTCATTGCTCCCAACTTACGCTGTTCCCAAGGGTCAGTAAAACCAGCAAAACGAATTTCCGGATATAATGACCCCCCTTTCGGAAACATCTTGTCGAGCATCGATTTCTTGACCGCACAAAGTTTGTCATACTTACGCTGATGAAGGGTGATGAGAGAGTCGAGAGAACGCAATGTCGTCCCAATTTGGAGCTGTTCCGTTTTGGAAGGCAGCATTATTTGGAAATCAGCGTACTCTTGCGCATTGACGCCAGGCTGCCCGGAACGTTGCGATGTCACGGCAACATACTTTCTGTACGCATTGGTCAATGTGGTTTGATAAACGAATTCAGGGTTAGCGTTCTTGTCAATTCGTGCACGGATAAGGAATCCGGCAAAGTAGACCGTTCCATCATATTGCCTGTACAAATAGGTTTTTCCCACACTTGCGCCCGTACGCGCAAAGAGCAGATCGCCCTCTTTTAATAGATAGCCTGCGCTTGCCTCAAGATCAACTAATGGCGTCGTAAGGTCTCTTTCCAAAAATTCATGGGTTTCATCATCGATATCGGTGATGCGCAAATATTTATGTTTGCCGTCGTATTCAGTTGCAGCAGCGTTCAGGCCGTAATCAAATGAAGTGGCAACCTCACCCAACTTACGCTGTTCCCAAGGGTCAGTAAAACCAGCAAAACGAATCTGAGGAACCCGTCCTTCCTTACCCTTTCCGCTCATCTCACGCGCCCCCCTAACAGTGCTTTGAGTTTAGCCAGACCTGCCATATCTCGCTCGCTGCCCGTCAATTCGTCGAGCATGGAAGCCAATTCCTTCTCCGCTTTGTCGATTTGGTCGCACACATCGGCATATGTGGTGGCGTATTTGTCCTTCAACGCCGTCATCTTGCCCACGAATTCATCGACCACCGCATTTGGCAATTCCTCAAGCCGTTGTTGCAGAGGCTTGATCCACTTGGCTTCCATTAATCGCTTAGCGTCCTCGTCATTCAACGTTTTAATGGTGTCGCAGGTCTTTTCTTCCAAAGCGGCGCGGCCGGATTTAATCGCAGCCTTCAGTTTCTTCGACTCATCGAACAGTTTCTGCGCACGGACCAGACTCCGTTCGAAATCGGAAGTCGGTGTTTTGCCGATTGCCTTGACCGTCTTCTTTAGTTCGGCCGCAACGAATGAGTCTCCTTCCTGACTGATTGCGTCACTACCTTGCTTATCCTCTTCGTCAAAACCTTCTATCATACTTTCAATTTCGGATTGAATCTCCTGCACACGGTTCTCGTCAGCTTCGATCACAGACAAATCATCATGCAGAAGTTCGCGCTGCACCAGATCGAACGGCAGTACACGACCGGTCCAACCGTCCTGGACCTCAACGTCTTTACCGCCTTTCTTCTTGACCACCATGTTGGCGTCCACCGCCCGCACAGCGTCGAATCCCTCGGACTTCAATACTTCCAAATCGATGGAAACACCATTCCATATGTCATCAAGCGCCTGATATGCGTCATAGGGATCGACCAGCGCGTTGCCGGCAAGCATCTCATCCAACATCTTGCCGATGCTTATTTCCTCCGCGAGCGGATCCACACCTCCAAGATTTTCAATCAGTCGGGAGCGCAGGATCGATGGCAATTGCGAGATGGAACGCTCATATGTTTCAATAAATGACCTCACATCAGCGTTGTTGCGTACAACGGATGCGACATCAGAATGATCACATGCATAGCAGGCGCCATCATCACGGAACAACTCGGCCTTTACGCCCGGCCACGCCCGCCAATACTCATGAAACTCGTCCACTTCGTTTTTCGGAATGCCACCGAACATGGAAGCATATACGTCCCAAGTCTGCGCGCTCTCCGATGAATCAACGTAGCGTGGAATATTGAGGTTGTAATCATTCGCACGAATCTCCTCAATGGAAACCAGGCGACTGAACTTATCAACCGTACGATTATTCGAAACTGCATCGACGATTCGTTTGATATCGGAAGCGCGCAGCTTGTTGTTCTTGCCATCTTTGATGAAATGCTTCGACGCATCGACGATCAGCACGTCGCCATCCTGACGGTTTTTCCGCAATACCATCACAATGGTTGGAATGCCGGTGCCGAAGAAAATATTGGCAGGTAGGCCGATAATCGCCTGAACATGATGGTTCTCAATAAGGTTCTTGCGAATCTGGCCTTCCTCACCACCACGGAACAGCACGCCATGAGGCAATACGATGGTCATGATTCCGTCGGGGCGCAAATGGTACAGATCATGCAGCAGGAACGCGTAATCCGCCTTGGACTTCGGCGCGATGCCGTAGCTGAAACGCGGGTCGAGCTCCTTGTCCGTGGAATCCCAATTCTGCGAATACGGCGGATTGGAAACTACAGCATCCACGAACAACGGATCGTACGTCTCCTCCTTATTCTCCTCCGTGTCAAACCACGGCCAATCGTCTTCGAGGGTATCGCCATTCCGAGCGACGATGTTGTCGGGAAGAATGCCGCGCATCACGAGGTTCATACGCGTCAGATTGTAGGTATTTTCCTTAAGCTCCTGCGCATAATACTTGATGGAATCTGGATTACCGTTGCGACGAGCCACCGCTTGTCCGATGTGAATCAGAAGAGAGCCGGAGCCGGAAGTCGGATCATAGATCTTGATCTGCTCACGCCCCTGCAAATGCCATGCGACGATCTCACTCATCAGTTGGGAGACCTCGGACGGTGTATAGAACTCACCCGCCTTCTTGCCTGCGTTGGCGGCAAAATTGCTGATGAGATACTCATAGATGAAACCCAGCACGTCGTAATCCTGACGGCTATCCATCGGAATATCGTTGATGAGATAAATCAGATCACGGGCCGCTTTGGACTGACTGCGCGCATCAGTGCCCAACTTTGACAGGCCGGTCTGCAACGTGTCAAAAACACCATCGAACACCTTTTTGTGAGCCGGACTGATGTTACGGGAGAAAGCGGAAAGCGCGTCACGCACATCGGAGATTTCAAAGTCGTTACCCTTCCTGACCCACGTGGAGAACAGATTCTCATAAGCGATGAAGTAGCCGCATTCGCCCTGCACGAACTCGACAATGTCGGGATTGTCCTCCGTTAGGTTTGACATGTCAGCTTCGGTGAAATCATTGGCTCTCAGCCTTGTCAACTCGGTCTCCGAAAGGAACTTGTAGAAGATGAAGCCAAGAATATAGTCCTTGTACTCATTCGCTTCGATTTTGGAACGCATCTTGTTTGCGGATTCCCAAATCTTCGACGCGAGCTGCTGCTTATTCATCGATTCCTCCTCATTGCGGATACAGGCAAAAACAATGCGCGATTCCGCAATCGGCTACACATCTCACACAAGAATACCGCGCCCCCGCTTGGGAACAGCGTAAGTTTGGTGAGGTCTTTGAAGAATACTCTGAAAAGAATCATGCTGAACTTCCACCGCTAACAATCATTCAAGGCGGCGGAACTATTCGGCGCGATGAATCAGATCGTGCCTTGCAATATGACAAGGACAGCTTATCGAATTACAAGATGGTTAATAAGGATGACTTCATTGTTCACCTTCGTTCCTTCGAGGGCGGCCTGGAAAAGGCTAATTCTCAAGGAATCATCAGTCCTGCGTACCATACTTTTCATGGAGAAGGAACCGATTCGAGATTTTACTATGCCTATTTTCGTTCGAGTACATTCATCCATAAAGACTTGAAACCTCACGTTTATGGAATTCGTGATGGGCGCAGCATTGATATTGACGGAATGAAAACTATTGATATTCCGTTTACTTCATACGCTGAGCAGAAGCAGATTGGAGACTTTTTAACTTGCCTCGATCACCTCATCACCCTTCATCAGCGTAAGTATGATGGCTGCACCTATCCCCCTATTGTCAGAAAGGTGCATATCATGTCGGAATCCATCACCGGAGAGTCTTTGTTCTGCGACTACTATGTTCAGTGGGTCAAAACATACAAAGAAGGCGCAATCCGAGACGTGACCATGGGCAAATACCGTCTCACGCAATCTTGGCTTGGCAAACTCGCTCCCGAGCTAAAACTCGCCAACATGGATCGGACCGCCTATCAACAGCTCATCAACGGCTATGCACAGCACCACGAACGCCAGACCACCATGGATTTCCACCATCAAATCAAAGGTGCCATTCTTGATGCTGTCGATGAAGGCCTCATCCCCCGTGATCCGACCCGCAAAGTCATCATCAAAGGCAAGCAGCCACGTATCAAGAAAATGAAGTATCTCAACCAATTCGAGCTGCATGCCATGCTCGCCGATCTAGAGCTCGGCACAGAAGCCAGCTGGGACTGGCTTATCCTACTTATCGCCAAAACCGGTCTCCGCTTCTCCGAAGCACTCGGACTCACACCCGACGATTTTGATTTTGCGCATCAAACATTATCCGTCAGCAAGACCTGGGATTACAAAAACGGTGGCGGTTTCGTACCAACCAAGAACGCGTCTTCCGTACGCAAAGTGCAACTCGACTGGCAACTCGTCATGCAGTTATCTGGGCTGCTGAAGAATCTTCCTCATAACAAACCGATTTTCATAAACGGCAAAGTCTACAATTCAACAGCCAACAGTGTACTGGCGAAGCACTGCAAAAACGTCGATGTACCAATTATTTCCATCCATGGGCTGCGCCACACGCATGCCTCTCTCCTCCTATTTGCAGGTGTATCAATCGCCAGCGTATCGAGGCGCCTCGGCCATGCCAGCATGACGACCACGCAGGAAACCTATCTGCATGTCATACGCGAATTGGAAAACAAGGACGTTGACATCGTGATGAGAGCGCTCTCCACACTGATCTGAACGGTGGGTGGTTGTGGCGG
>ERZ1034980.2291-NODE-2291-length-10416-cov-6.187434_pt1 | contig 10416 bp, 4 predicted proteins | sample MGYA00520622_ERZ1034980 | MGnify/ENA primary metagenome ERZ1034980 (study PRJEB33766, sample SAMN09781791) | gut metagenome | biome: gut microbiome | host: Homo sapiens | place: Madagascar | study: EMG produced TPA metagenomics assembly of the PRJNA485056 data... | reverse complement strand
CCTCCATGCTGGCCTGGTTGCCGTAGTCGGCCAGAACGCCCGTCGTCAGCGCCTGCAGTCCATCCGCGATCTTTACCTCCTCCGCCGTCAGCGTCCCGATGATGTTGGCAAGGTCCGTGTCGGTCAACCGGATGCTGTCCGTTCCCCGGCGGATCTTCGCGCTCTTGATCTCCGGCTGCACGATGCCCCCCTTCAACAGGTGGTCGTGGGCCTGTTTGCGCTTCATCAGTTCATGCAGCTCCATCACCTGGGCGGTGGACAGGGTCAGCGTCTCCCCCCGCTCCGTGGTATAGGTCCCGGTGGTCTCCTCCAGCTTCTTCACCGTCTTGGGGTCCACCACCTTCCGTACCTCCTCGGCCACGTGGTTCACCATCAGCTGCTCCCGGTCCTGGGCGTTGCGCAGCATCCGGTAGACGTCCTTGCCCGCCTGGCCGTAATGGGAAAAGAAGGTGTACGGGGTCTCCAGGTCAATAGAAGCGTGGTTTCGTGTCAGGCTGTTTTTGCTCCGTCTGCTGCTGGTCTCCACGGACAGGGCCTGGGCCCAGTCTGCCGTCCGCTTGTACTTGCTCTTAGACAGCACCTTGCCCGCCGTGTTCACGCTGTGCTCCACGGCCTTTACCACCTGCCACACGGTTTGCAGCTGGCTCACGCTCATGTCGGCCAGCTTGATGTCCCGCATGGCGATCACCGCGTCAAAGCCGCCCTTGATCCCATCGGCATCGCTGCCCAGCAGAGAGGGGTCGATCACCAGGTCTCCCCCCTCCGCCACGATCTTGGCGTACTGCTCCTTCAGGGCCCGGAACGCCTCGGTCCGCTTGGTGGGGATGCCGCCGCCGTTCTTTACCCGCTTTCCGTTTTCATCCAGGGTGTACTGGCTCTCCTGGTTGATGCTCTCCAGCATGGCCGCCACCGCGCCCCGCATCTCCTCGGGGATGTGCTGCTTGTCGCTGGGCCGCAGCAGCTTCCGGCTCAGGTCTCCGGCGTGTCGGGTGATCTTGGCCCGCAGCTCCCGGGCTGTCTGGCGCTCCCGGCCCGCCGCGTCCTTGGCCTTGTAGTGCTCCTTCAGTTCGTCGATCTTCTTGGCCCGGTTCTCCCGCTCCTTGGTGATCACCCTCTGCACCCGCTCCCGGTTCTGCTCCCGCAGCTGGTCCAGCCGCCGGTTGTAGTCCTCCCGTACCTTCTGCACCTGCTGGCGGCCCTTGCCCTTGGCCTCCTCCAGCTTCAGCGCCTGCCGGTCTGCAAAGGTTTTTTTGGTCTGGGGCAGATCAAAGAAGGTCTCCATGATCTCGTTGGCCGCCCCGGCCACTGCCTCCTGCATATCTGCGCTGAAGGGGTTGTACGTCTCTACCGTGCCCACCTCGTTCAGCACCTGGCTGATCTGCAGCAGCTGGTCTGTGGGGGTCATCTGCATACTCTCGTCAAAGAACTCCGGCCACCGCTCGGAAAGCTCCTTGTATACCTGGTCGATGTTGGTCTCCGTCCCGTTTGCCAGGCGCATCCGGCCCATGTTCCGTTTGCGGAAGTCGCCGTAATCTGTGATGTCGCCCTTCACCTGGTCGGTCACCACCAGGGCCGTGTCCTTCACATGCTGCCGCAGGTCACTGTACTGGCGGTAAAGCTCGTCATCCTGGGCCGCGGCGTTCTCCACCAGATCCCGGGCAATGTCCTTGGCCCTCCTCCACGCCTCAGTGAACGTCAGCTCGTCCTTGCCGTCGTAGCCGCTGGCCATGTAGTCATACAGGTTCTGCAGCTTGTCCTGCACCTGCTGGGTGGATATCTCCGCCCCATAGCTCTGCACCAACTCCCGGGCCGCCGTGCCCACCGCCTTCTTGTCCGTGGTCACCCGCTCCGTCCGGCGGGTCTGGCCCTTCCAGTATTCCCGGCTCTCCCGCAGCGTCTCGTTCTGCTTATGCAGGCGGATGTAATCCCCCAGCTGCTCCCGCAGCAGGCGGTTCTCCTCCTGCATGGCCGCGATGTCCTGGACGCTGTTCTTCTCCTTTTTGGAATACAGGAACTTGGATACCTCAGAGACATAGGGCTGCTTGCCCTCCTCGAAATAGGCCTTGATGTCCCCCAGCACCTTGCTGGCGTGGGTGCCCCTGGGGTACTCCGTGCTGGAGACAGTGTCTCCACCCGGGGCGTCCAGGTCCAGAATGACCTCTCCCCGCTGCTTGCTGATGAAGTCGGACAGGGTGTCCAGCTGGGCCTTGGTGGGCATCACGGACAGGTTGATCCCGCCGCTCTCCGGGGAAATGCGGATGTTGCCCTCGCCCATGAACTGCACCATAGCGCCGGAGTAGTCGTCGCCGCCGTAGTCCAGGCCCAGCGCGTCGCTGATGTCCCGGTGGTCCACCGTGCGGTAGCCGCCGGGGGCTCCGTCGTGCCGCCCGGAGAAGTCCAGCCGCTTGCCGTCCGTGGTGATGTACCCGGTCTCCGCCCACTTGTAGGTCCGGCCAAAATAGGCCAGCGCATCCTTCACGTGCTGCTTCTTCTCCTCGGCAGTGTATTCCTTCAGGGAATACTTCTTCCCTTCTTTCTCCTTCACCACCGAATCAAAGGGAACGCTGTTCAGCGCCACCAGCTCATTCCACGCCGTCTTGACGGCATCGAAGTCGCGGAACATGGGGCGCAGAAAGTCGTCGTGCACGCCCTCGTGGATGTCTCCGCTGATGTAGGCAAACAGCTCCTCCGTGAGGATAGCTTCCTGCTTGGGGTCCGACAAGTCCGCCTCGCCGCCCAGATACGCCTCCGCAACAGCGGACTGGTACTCACGGAACGCCTCGCTGGTGAACAGCAGGTTATCCTCAACGGTCTCGATGTAGGTGTCCCGGCCCGTGCCGCTTCTCCAGAGATGGAAAGCCTCATGTCCGGCAATGTTGCGCGGGGAGATCGTGGCAGCGTTGTTGATGAAGATGCGAGCCCGCCCTACTGTCACAGCCTGCTGGACATCTCTGGTTCCTGTGATGCCGTCCCTGTTCCACAGGAGCGGGCCGTCGATGATCTCCGCGTTGATGCCAAGTTTTTTTACTTCTTCTTGAACCTGTCTGGCATTTCCTTGGGCAGATCGCCCACGAACATTTCTGTATCCGTAGGCAGCGGTTTTCCCTTCATAGACTGAATACCCTTCCGCAACGCTTCTTCGCTTAAAATCTTCTCGGGTTTCTTTCCTTGCTCGGCCATTTTCCAGGTCCTCCTTCAAAGAATTTCTTGTCGTGCCCATTGTAGCATCGCTGTTCTGACCTTGCAAGGTCTTTGCCTGTTGGGCCTCCGCCTTCCCCAGGGCGTCGCTGAACAGCCGCTCCATCTCGCCCATCCGGCTCTCCAGCTCCCGGAACTCCGCCTTCTGCTCCGCCGTCAGCTCCAGGTTCTGGTGGTTCAGCACCCGCTTCACCGCGTTCACGATGTCCGCCAGCACGTCCCGCACCTTCTCCGCCAGGCTCCTGTTGTCCTGCACCAGCTGTTCAATGGCCTTTCCGTCGTTCAGCACCCGGCCAAAGGCGTCCGCCACCATCTCCTCCGTCATGGCGTCCACGTCGCTGCTTTGGTTCAGCACTTCCCGTTTCAGCAGGGCGTAGTCCGCGGCCTCCTCGCTCAGGTTTCCCCGCACAAAGTCCGCCAGGGCGGAGTATGCCTCCGGGGACATCTCCCGCAGTCTGTGTACCGCTTCATGGGTCACCGTGGTCATCACCGGGTTCTCCCCGTCCAGGGCCAGGGTGATGGTGCCGTTCACATACTGGCCGTTGGCCTGCCCCTCCGCCACCGTCTCCGCGAATCTGATCTCCACCCCCAGGGCCTTGCCCAGGGCGTCCAGCGTCCGGTTGGTCTTGCTGGACAGGTGGGCCTTCTTCCAGCTGTCGTCCTTCACCAGCCCCGCCTTCTCCCCGAAGAACTGGGCCTGCCTGGCCCGCAGGGCGTCCTGCTGGCCCGCGCTTTCCGCCGCGAACCGCAGATGTGCGGGCAGCGCCGCCGCGCTCTGGGCGTCCGTGTCCGTCAGCTGCTCCCCCTTCAGGGCCGCGTTGTATACCCGGTAAAAACCCTCCACCGCATCTTTCGGGGCGATGGTCTTTGCCGTGTCCTCCGTATAGGCCGCCGTCAGGGCCTTGCCTCCGCTCTCCCCCAAAGCTCCCGCCGCCCGGCGCACCCGCTCCATGCTGTCCTGGATGTCCCGGCCGATCCGGCTTTCGTCCTGTTCCGCCGTCTGCCCGGTCCGGCTGTCGGTCTCCTGCTGCTCCCGGGTCATGCTCCGGGCCGTCTCCAGCAGGGCCCGGTCGCCGTCCTGTGCGTTGTTCTGGACTTCCGCGGGCGTGGTATACCCCTGCCGTCCCGTGCTTCTCTGGGGTATCCCCAGGCTGTCCCTGGCCTGTTCCCGGGCGGCGTCCGCCTCCCGGCTGAACATGCCGTTCTCGCTCATGGCCCGGTATGCGTTATCCATGGCCGCATCCTGCCGGGCCCCTTCGGTGTCCCCAATGTCGTACTGATAGGTCCCCGGGCTGATCACGCCGCCCATAGCGCCGGAGGCCGCGCCCACCAGAAAGTCATACAGCGAGCTTTCCAGCGTCTCTCCGGCGCTGGCCACGTCGCCGCCGTAGATGCGGGGCATTTGCCACTCCATCCAGTCGCCGATCAGCTCCTCCAGGCCCTCACTCACCGCACCGGCCCCGAAGGTCAGCGCACCGCCCAGGGCCCGCTTGCCCGCGTCCGTCTTGGCAAAGCGGTCCACCGCCTTGCGGATGCCCCGCGCCACCACGTCGTCCAGTGCGCCGCCGCCATATGCCTTAGTAAACGGCAAAGCGATGTTGAACATCAGTTCACTGATCACTTCTTTTGCTGTCGCCGCCGTGCCGTAGGCCAGCTGCTGCCCCAGGGTAGAGTCCGGGTTGTCCTGTCGGGCCTGCTGGGTTCCGCCGCCGAAGGCTCGGAACGCGAAGGGAGCCATGCTTGCCCCGCCGGTCAGCAGGTTGGCTGCCGCATCCATGGCTGTCTGGGTCATGCTGGCCCCTGCATCTACCAGCACCCTGCCCGCGCCGCCCAGTCCGGCCTTGGCCCGCTCCACATCCTGGGCCGCTGCCGCCTGCGCCCGGTCCGCCAGCTGGTAGCTCTCCTGGGAGGCCCCCCTCTGGGCTTTGGCCGCCTTGCCGTATACGTCCAGCTTCCCGGCCCAGTCGTCAATGATTCCCTGCTGCTGGGCCAGGTCCTTCTCCGTCCATGTTCCGGGCTGCTTGCGGTTGTCCTCCTGCATCAAGGCCAAGGCATAGCGGGATTCTTCCAGTCCTCTCTGAGCATCCTCAACGTAAACCTGGGCAACTTTATTTCTGGCGTTTTTTGTCCCGTCATACAGGGCCGCCGCCGCATTGATGTCAGCGCCCAGCGCCCCCTTGGCCCCGCCGATCACCGTGTCAGCCACACGCTGCGCAAAGGTTGTCTTTTCCCCGGCAAAACCCCTGTTCTTCGCGGTCCCGTTCCGATCCCCGGAAAAATCCGCCCTGGCTCCGGTAAAGGTCCCTTTGTTCTGCTCCCTGGTCAACCGGTCTCTCAATCCGCTGTCATAGTCCTTCCGGCTCTTCCCGCTGCGCTGCTGGGCGGTGTTGCGGTTTGTGTTCGCGGTGGGCTTGGCTCCAGTATGGCTGCCCGTCTCCTTCTTTCGGATGTTAAACTGCACCCCGGAACCGGAAGCTTTCTGCTCGGTTTTTTTCTCATTGCTTCCGGTGTCATAGGAGTTGGTCTGTCCCTTTTTTCTGATATTGAACTCCATGATCTCAGCCCTCCCGATCAGGCTTCAAAGCCAAACATACTCAGCTTCCGCTTCAAGGCTTCCGCCTCTTCATCCGTCAACCCGGCATTCGTCAGCGCTTCGCTCAAGGCGGAAACGGAATTGTAGTCCCGCCCATCCCAGGTGAAGATACCGGAATCCTGGTCGTAGTTCAGGCTGGTTCTGTCCGCACCTGTGCCCTGGGTCCCCGCCCATTCCTGATACCCGTCATAAAGCCCGGTCGCGCTGGAAAAGCCGTACTTCTTATAGTTGTTGGAAATAAAGCTCTTGGGGTATCCGGAATCCATGGCTGCCCGATACAGTGCGCTGTAATCCTGATCGCTGTCGGTTTTCTTGGGGGCCGTTCTGTCTCCCCCGCTGCCCTTGCTCCGGTTGGCCAGGATCTGGGCCGCCTGGCTGCTGGTCAGCCCTGCCTGGGTCAGCACGTCGCTGCCCGGCATGATCCCCGCCTGCAGCAACTGCAGCGCCCGGTTGTAGGACGTCTCGCTCTCATACCGGTTGTCGCTGATCTGGTCCCGGTTTACGTTGTAGTTCCACTCGTTTTTATACCGGTTATCCCCGATGTCGTCCCGATAGGCACTATAAGCGAAGTTCCGGTCGTTCATCCAGTCGCTCATGGTGTCCCGGTAGCGGTTATACTGCCGGTCGCTCATGTTGTTCAGCAGTCCCAGGTCCTGTACCTGGGTGTCAATGTCCTTCAGATACATGTTGTAGGCCAGCTGATACAGCTCCGGGATCTTGTCCGCCGCTTGGCTGGCGTAGTAGTTCTGGGCCTGCTGTCCCGCCGTCTGGGCCCAGCTGCTGGAAAGGCCCCCCGTCCGGGCGCTCACCTGGCCCAGGGTGTCCTGCATGGCCCGCTCCCCCTCCCGCAGATACTGGCTCTGATACTGCTGCCACAGGGGGTCCTTGGTGTAGTCGTAGCTGAATTTGTCCCGGTTCAGCAGCTTGTCCAGCATCTCGTCGATGCGGCTGGAATACTGGTCGGTGTACTTTGGGGGCTGGGGGTAGGGGAAGGTGCCGTACTGGTTCATAAAGGGCAGGTACTCGCTGCCGTCGTCACCGCCGGAATACTGATACTTGGCCCGGATCTCCTCCGCCATCTTGTGGGCGTAGTCCTTCTCCTCCTGGGTGGCGGCGCTGTTGTAGGCCGCTCCCCACTTGCTCAGCTCCGCCTGGTCCGCCGCCGTCATGCCCACCTGGTTCCGGTTGTACTGGTCCCCGGCTCCCACGCCCACATACTGCCCTCCGGTCTTGTTCCCGCCGGAGCTGCTTCCCTTGCTGCTGGTCGGGATGCGCTGGCTGCCGTCGCTGCCGCCGGAGTAGCCGTAGCCGCCTCGGATGCTCTCCGCCTGCTTGTGGGCGGTTTCCATCCCCGCCTTATCTCCTCTGGCGTTGGCCTCGGTCCACGCCTTGCCCGCCGCCGCCAGTGCGTCCTGGTCTTTTTTTGTCATTGCCATTTAGGTCGTCTCCCCCTTCTTCTCCAATGCTGTCACCCGGCCTTCCAGCGCCGTCACGCGGTTCTCCAGGGCCGTTGTCCGGTCTGTCAGCTCCCCGATCTGGCTCTGGGCCGTGGTCATGGCGCTGTTTAGGTTGGTCACGGCGGTCTCCAGCGCCACCACTTTGCCGCTCAGCCCTGTCACCGTTCCCTGTATCCCGCTTACCGTGCTCTGCAGAGAGGACACGGCGTTGCTCAGCTCCAGGATGATCTGCAGCAGCTCCACCGTAGACACCCCGGCGCTGCTCACCGTCCGGCTCAGATTCCGGTTGGAAAATTCCATTCGTTCTGTCATGTACCGGATGTAGTTCTCCACCGTGGACAGGCTCCGCCCAGGGTCGTTTGGGTCCAGCTTGTTCATGCTCTCCGGGAATATCACTGCCATATCGCTGTGCTCCTCTCTGCGCCGCGCAGTCCCCTTTATACCTCGCTGCCCACGGTGTACTCCAGGGCCATGGCCCGCACCACGCAGGGCCCCTTGCCGCTCAGCCTCACCTCAAAGCAGTCGCACCGGTTGATGGGGATCTGCACCGGGATGCTGTCCGCATCCCGTCCCAATATCTTCTTGGTTTCCACCCATTTCCTCTTGTCGCTGCGGGTCTCCGCCCGCATCCACGCTCCCGCGGGCAGCTCCAGGCGTAAAATCAGCTTGCTGTACCGCTTCCGCCCCTGGATCGTCTCATAGAAGGGGGTGAACTGGGCCAGCCACTCCAGCGCCATGTCCTCCTGTCCGCTGTCCGCCAGCCATACCGCCCCATCCCCGTCCAGAAAATACAGATCCTTGCCGATCCGGGCGAAGTCCACCACGTCTGTGCCGTCCTCCAGCACCCAAAACCCGTTGTTGATCTCATAGACCAGCAGCTTATTTGTGCTCCCGTCCTTTACGGACAGATAGTAGCTGTCGCCGTCCGTGCCGCCCACGGCCTGGCTGAAGGTCTTTTCCCCAAAGGCGGCGGAGATCAGATCTGGCATGCCGCCGGAATAGGCGTAAACCCCGTGCAGCCCCATGTAGTACAGCACCTCGTTCACCACCTGAAGGCTCTTGTGGCAGCCCTTCTGCAGCCCCTCGATGTCATAGGTGTACATGGCGTACTCGCTGGGGTAGCTGCCCAGGATCTTGTGCAGCTTGGTCTCCTTCCAGAACAGGACAGAGGAGGTCTGCTTGCAGCATCCCGTGAACTCCCCCTCCGTGCCCACCGCCAGGGCATAGCTGTCTGTGGACAGTCCGGAGTAGACGTAGAAGTTGGTGGGGTCGCCCAGGGCGCTGGCGTAGATGGTCTGCTTCTCGCTGCTGCACCCCCATAGGCGGTTCTCGCTCTCGCAGATGAAATCCAGGTCGGGCACCTTCCGCTCCAGGGTCAGTGCCGCCGTCTCCGCCGCCGCCGTAAAGGTCCCCTTCTCCACGGTGATCTCTGTGGCCGTCACCGCCTTGATCACCACGTCCTTGTTGTTTTTCGTCTCCTTGGTGCAGCCGGAGACGGTGATGGCGTCCCCGGCCTTGAATTTCCCCGTCAGGTCGCCCCAACCGCTCACCGTCAGCTTGTCCTCCGTAAAGGTGCCGCCGGTGCCGGTGATGCTGGCCCCCAGGGGCTTCACCGTGTTGTCCGTCAGATCCAGATACACCTTGTCCGGCCAGATCACCATCTTGGTGTTCACCACGGCGAATTGCTTTTCCCCCGCCGTCACCGTGCCCACCTTTTCCCCGTCGAACAGAAGGTCCGTCCCCTGCACCGCCACCAGTTTTCCCCGGGCCGTCAGGGCGGTGCAGCCGGTGTATCCCGTCTGCTTCACCCTGGCCCGGCGTGTGGCCAGATAGGGCCAGCGCCGGGCGCTCAGGTTCAGACTGTCCGCCAGATCCCCGTCCTGGGCCTGGTCCGACCAGTTGATCCCCCGGAAGGCCACCAGCTGCTTTTTTGTCGCGCCCGCTGTGTTCTTCAGATATGGCAGCATCCTGTGCCCTCCTCTCAGTTCACGTTCTTAAAGTTCACCCTGTCACAGCTGGGGTTGTGCCGGATATACCACGCCTCATACTGTCCCAGCCGCTCCTCGAACAGGGCCGCCGTGTTGTTGTACTGGTCGTATTCCCGGTTGTAGAGGTCCACCATGGCCATGGCGTACAGCCGGTACACTTCGTCATAGGGGTGGGGCACGCTCAGCTCCATGTCCCCGTCCCGGGGCAGCTCCATGGCCTCCGGCTCCTCCTGCCGCACCCGCCGGGCGATCAGCCCCTCCAGGGTGGACAGCCAGCTGTACTTGTCCTCGTCGGTGAATACGTTGGGCCGCACCCGGTCCACGTACTCGATCACCTGATTCATGGTCATTCCCGTCACCTCACTTTGTCAGCGCCTTTCTCGTCGCCGGGCCGCAGCTGCCGTCGGGCACCAGCCCCGCGCTCACCTGATACGCCATTAGGGCCTCCTTGGTCCCCGGCCCGAAGCTGCCATCAATCGCGCAGGCAAAGCCCCGGTCGGTGAGCTCCCATTGCAGCCACCGCACGCCCTCGCCCCGGTTGCCCTTGGCCAGCGTTTTTGTGGGGGCGGCGTAGGGGTTGCCCCCAAAGGTCAGCACCGTGCAGATCCGCCGGTTGCCCGCCGTGCATACGGGGGTCTTGCCCCCGGCCCGCAGGATGGTGCTGCCGCCCCCGTCCAGCTTGATGGCCTCCGTCAGCCCCAGGGCCGCCAGCTTTTTGGCCCCCTCGCCGCTGGCAATCAGGTTGCCGGTGGTGGTCCTGAGCGCCGCCACCGTGATCTTGCTCCGGTCCTGGCCGTACCCGGCAAAGATGTGCCAGGTGGCGTACAGGCTGGATGCCTCCCAGCCCTGAGCCTTTGCGGTGGCCCAGCTCACCGCCTTGCCCTGACGAAGTACGGGCACGCCCGCGATGGCATAGGCGCAGCCCTCCGGGGGTGCGCTCACCTCTCCCATGTCCGCCAGACCGCCCCGGACAAACAGGGTGGTCTCCGTCCGCCCCGGCTCGGCATACACCAGCTTTCCGCCTGACACCTTGCCCCGCTGGGCGCAGTAGTGGTTGACCCACTTGTTGTCCGTCGCCATGGCCGCCGCCGTGTGGCCTACGGGGAGGGTAAACTTGTCCTTGCCCTCGTTGTAGTTGCCGAAAAACCCGGCGTTGCAGTAGTTGCCGCTGTACGCCGTC
>ERZ1034980.2288-NODE-2288-length-10420-cov-4.714713_pt1 | contig 10420 bp, 7 predicted proteins | sample MGYA00520622_ERZ1034980 | MGnify/ENA primary metagenome ERZ1034980 (study PRJEB33766, sample SAMN09781791) | gut metagenome | biome: gut microbiome | host: Homo sapiens | place: Madagascar | study: EMG produced TPA metagenomics assembly of the PRJNA485056 data... | reverse complement strand
TGGCCTTTATGTCATCCCCACGCTGCTTCGCGTCACCCGCAAGCTGATGACCGACGAGACCCTTGTCATCGTGGCCCTTGGCCTTTGTTGCGCCATGGCATGGATAAGCACGGCCGTAGGTTTCTCCTCTGCCTTTGGCGCGTTTGTCATGGGCAGCATACTTGCCGAGACGATAGAGGTGGAGCGTATCGAAAGGGTCGTAGCTCCCGTGAAAAACCTCTTTGGCGCGATTTTCTTCGTATCGGTGGGCATGCTCGTTGACCCGCATGTCCTTGTAGCATACGCGTTGCCAATCATCGTTCTCGTGGTTGCCATCATGGTTGGCCAAGGCGTATTGGGAACATTCAGCTACATGTTGTCTGGTCAACCATTGAAAACGGCCATGCGTTGCGGTTTTTCCATGGCGCAGGTTGGCGAGTTTGCCTTCATCATCGCCTCTCTCGGACTGTCGCTTAAAGTCATCAGCGATTTCATCTATCCAGTAATCGTGGCCGTGAGCGTTGTCACAACGTTCATCACTCCCTACATGATACGTGCTGCCGTACCAGCCTATAATGGCATCACGAAGATATTGCCACGCAGATGGACCCGACGGCTCAACCACTTGGGCACCGCCCACCAGACCACGACCAAGGAACAGTCGGTCTGGCGTCGCCTGTTGCGCAAGATGGCCATAAACACGCTCATCTACACCGTGTTGTGTATAGCCGTGACCGCGGTAATGCTGACTTTCGCGCTGCAATTCTTCCGCCACATCCTGCCCCATTGGTGGGCGAATGGAGCCACAGGACTCTTGACGTTCGTCTGCATATCGCCTTTCATGCGAGCCTTGGTCATGAAAAACAACCACAGCGAGGAATTCAAGGAGCTGTGGACCGAAAGCCGCCTCAACCGTCTTCCACTTATCTTCACCGTACTGTTCAGGATAACCATTGCGGCTGCCATACTGTTCTATGTCTGCAACTACCTCGCTCGTTTCGCAAACGCCATAGTGATAACCCTTGCCGTGACGCTCATATTCATCATGGCTTTATCGCGTAGACTCAAGAAAAGTTCGATAAGCATGGAACGGCGTTTCATAGCCAACCTTCGTTCTCGCGAAATCAAGGCACAGGTAGAAGGCAAAAGCAAGCCACAATTTGAAAAGAACCTCGTTGAACGCGACATACACATTTCAGATGTCGACGTGCCCATGAACTCGTTTTGGGCAGGCAAGACCCTTGGCGAACTAAAGCTCAGTTCGCGGTTCGGGGTGTATGTGAGCAGCATTCTCCGTGGCCACAAACGCATAAACATCCCAGGTGGCAATACCATTGTCTTTCCCAACGACCGCCTACAAGCCATTGGCAACGATGAACAACTACAAGTCTTCGCGCAAGCGATAAAGACTAACCTTGAGGACGAAGACACACAGATTGAACATAGGGAGATGAAATTGCAAAAGGTCAAACTTGGCAAGAACAGTCCTTTCATTGGCCGTACTCTCAAAGAGAGCGGCATACGAGAGCAATACAATTGCATGGTGGTTGGCGTTGAGGAAGGTCAAGACAGTCTTACCTGCATGAATCCCAATCGCGAGTTTGCCGCTGGCGACATAATATGGGTAGTGGGCGAAAAAGAATCCATCAAGAGCCTACCCGACACTTGATGGATAAAAACAAGAAGTTGGTTTACACTCACTCGTGCGTGGCGAAGCGTTCCTCTGCCAACTCCGCATACTTCGTGCCCGGGCGGCCATAGTTGGCATAAGGATATATGCTTATGCCGCCACGTGGGGTAAACAGTCCTGTCACTTCTATGTATTTCGGATCCATCAGCTTTATCAAGTCCTTCATGATGATGTTCACGCAATCCTCATGAAAGTCGCCGTGATTGCGAAAGGAGAACAGATAGAGCTTCAAGCTCTTGCTCTCCACCATCCTCACGTCTGGAATGTAACTAATGCGAATCTCCGCGAAATCGGGCTGGCCCGTGATAGGGCACAGCGACGTGAATTCAGGGCAGTTGAACCTCACCCAATAGTCGTTGCCTTGATGCTTGTTCACGAAAGTCTCAAGCACTTCGGGAGCGTAATCCATCCTGTATTGAGTTTTCTTGCCAAGGGCCTTGAGCCCCTCCTCGTTTCTTTCTGTCATTGTATGTGTTAAATATTGAATATCTTAAGTATGTTGTAGTCAACGCCATTGTCATAGACATCCTCACTCTCGTGCTCTTTCAATAGTTTCACCACGCGTATGGTGAGCGGCAAGGCTATTACCTCGTAAAAGGTCTTCAGGAACACTTGCCACAACATGAGGCTTGGTATTTCAGCCCATGGCACCACTCCACCAAGGGCAAGCGGAAAGAATATCACGGAGTCGCAACTCTCTCCAGCCACGGTGCTCAATATCGCGCGGGCGGAGAAATGGCGTCCCTGGTCATGGATCTTCATCCGGCTCATTACAAAGGCGTTCATGAAACTGCCAACGAGAAACGCCACGAACGAGGCGGCGGCAATACGAGGCGCGAGCCCGAAGATGGCATGGAAACCGTCATTGTTGTTCCAATATGGCGCTCCGGGAATCCAATCGCACAATGCGCCCATTGCCACGAAAAAGAAATTCATGGCAAAGCCCATCCATATAAGCAATCGGGCCTTGCGATAGCCCCATACCTCACAAACGCAATCGTTGATGATGTAAGAAACCGGAAAAACTATCAAGCCTCCCGTCAAGTTTACCGGGCCGATGGCTATCTGCTTGGTTTCAAGAATGTTTGCCAATATGAGGCAAACACAAAAAAATACACTGAAGAGCATGAACATCACACTCACTTCAGCACGTGGTTGTCTTGTCATTTCTTGTTTTGTTAAAGGGGGTTTAGCAAGTACCCCTGTCATAAAATCATGTTATCGACTGCAAAGTTAATAATAATTTCTGAATATCCGCCTATCCACGAGCGTATTAGACAGATTTTTAATCTGCAGTCAACCCTTATTATCCCAAATACTGTTTCAGGATCTTTGCCGCAGGCGAGTGCCTTATTTTCCTTATTGCCTTTTCCTTCACCTGCCTTATGCGCTCCCTTGTCATGCCCATGTCGCCGGCAAGTTCCTCAAGGCTTTTCTCAGGACTCCCTATGCCAAACGACGCCTTCACGATGACTTGCTCGCGATCGGTAAGCACCTCTTTGAGCAAATCCTCAATAAACTTGTTTAGCGACGCGTTGTCTACCGACTTGTCTGAAATGAAGGTATTGTCGTCCGACGTTAGCATTTCGCCAATCGTGTTGTCACTGGTATCGTCGCCCAATGGGGCGTCAATGCTTGTCGGCCTATTGTTTGCGTCTTTTGCTGACTCTATCACGTCTTCATCAAGTCCTGTCTCCACCGAAATCTCATGAACGGAAGGCATCCTCCCGGTTTTCTGAAGGAAAGCCTCCGTGGCCCTGTTCACCTTCAGGGCCACGCCCATCTGGTTCATTGGCACGTGTATGATGCGACTTTTCACAGCAAGGGCTTCCATGATGTTTTGCCGAATCCACCAAACAGCATAGCTGATGAACTTGAATCCACGAGTCTCGTCAAACTTCTCGGCGGCTTTCACCAAGCCTATGTTTCCCTCGTTGATAAGGTCCACAAGCGAGATGCCTTGATGCTGATATTGCTTTGCCACGGAAACCACGAAACGCAAGTTGGAATTGACAAGCCGGTCTCTCGCCTTCAAGCCCTCCTTTCCCCCAAGATGAATTTTCTGGGCAAGAGAAGCTTCCTCTTCTGGTGTGAGCATTGGCTCACGGGCTATCTCAGCGAGATAGCGATCCAAAGATTCGCTGTTACGAGCTGTAATAGCTTTAGTGATTTTTATTTGTCTCATTTCAGGCTTACGTTATTGTCCGGTTATATATCTCTCGCAAAGATACTGCCTTTTATAGACAAAACAAAGGGAAAAGAAGATAATTTATCGTTTTTCTTCATAATAATGCGCAAAATTGAAGAAAGGCTCACTTATCACATCGTCGGTCGACGACGTGTACGTGTTGCCATAAGCGTCTTTCACCTTCACCATTATGCGGCTCTCGGCTGAGCGAGGCACATAATAATATAGATGGTTCATTATGAGATAGCCATTCTTCTTGCTCACGAACTGGTAGCTCACCGACTTTGAGTAACGGTGATGATAGCCAGTGGCGAAAGCGTCTTGCCCCTGATGATTGACGCGTCGCATCTCACGCTCAACGCCGTTTTCCACGGCATAGACTCGCCACCGCGAGTCGGCATTGAACACGTTGGCTATAATCGCCCCACTGTCTTCTGGCAACTGCCAATCGGCTGCATACGACTCGCCATTGAAATCGGTCGAGGCCTTGAACAATGTCATCTGCCGTGACCGTGGCCAGAACGTGCCCTTATAGTAGCAGTCCGTGATGTTCGTCCCATTCAAGGAATAGACATAATATCCATTTGGCGTGCCGCAGATGTTTATGTTAGATTGCCAAATGTTGCCACAAGCGGCGGCATGGCAATGCTCTATTATGTGCCCGCCATTGAAATCAATCTCGTGGTTGATGGCAAAATGGGTATGGCCGCAAAACAGTTCGTAGCCTCCTCTGAAAACTTTCAGTTCATTGAGCACACGCTTAAAGACCGACGATGTGTAATGGCCTGGCTCTGAATCAAGGTTTAGCGGTGACGCTCCCCTGCGTGGGCGATTGCCCATGGTGAGAGGAATGTGGTAACACAACACGACCTTCTTGTCGCGACTGACGAAAGATAGGTCTTCGTGAAGCCAACGCAGTTGTGATGCCGTCAGTTCACCTGGTTGCCAATAAAGCATGCCACGATAGAAATGCACGTCGTTGAGACAGACATAATGCACGTCACCACGGTCAAAGCTGAAGTCGGTCGGGCCAAAGCTCTGTTCCCACTTTCTGACATACAGGCTCTTGCCGTCTTGGTCGTGATTGCCTATCACGGAGAACACCGTAGCTCTCGACGAGCCCAATGCCTCACGTATCTGTCGTTCCAATCCCGCGTTGTAGCCACCGTAATACTGCACGTCGTCGCCCATGGATATGGCATACACGGGCATGGCCTCCGGCAAGGAGGCTATGGTTTGTCTCACGTCGGCCATTGTCTCGTCGGTGAAACGGGCAAGGTCACTCTTCTGTATCGGGTTATCGTTGGGGCCCGTGTAATAAGGACTAAAGGCATTGGTTATCTGTGGGTCTCCGAAGACGATTAGTTTATAATCGTGCTCCGGGCCTCCAGACAGGCGTTTCAAGGTGAAGTTGTATTCGTTTTGCCTTGCCAGCAATGGCTTATAAAAAAAAGCAGTCCTGTCGGTTGACGAATGTGTCGGTATCTCACAATCGGCAGGCACTGAATACCACACGAATCGCGCGTTCTTGTCGCGCATGAATATATACATGCCCTTGTCGTTGGTGACAGTGCATGTATAGCCGTCGCTAACCACCACGCCACTCATTGGATTGCCCAAACTGTCGGTAAGCGTTCCCCTCACGGTTGGGTCATTGTCGGGCAGCGAGTCGGTCACGGTGGCCTTGCGCACCGTGTCCCTCTTTACCGCCACGGGTTGCGACTTTTTGACCTGCCGCCTGTCCACCGTGTCTTGTGGCATGGTGTCGTCAGCCCTGAATGTAGCCAGACCGATTGCCGCGAAACTTGCAAGGATCACGAAGGCCACAAGAGCCATGATATATATATGAGTATGTTTTCCATTCATAATCGTTGCAAAGTTAAACAAATTAGCTTAAACACCAATGCCTTCCTTGCCAGATTAAAGAGTTATTGTTAGCTATTTGCACAATACCCGAGAAGTCTGCCTCTGACGACCTAACTGGCGGTGCCCACGCCTCCTGCCAATTGTGGCACCGACACCGTCAATGGGTTCATGTAATGGTCTGTCCTCAACTTTCTGCCTCCTCCGTCATAAGTATAGGTTATCCGGCTTCCATCCGTGAAGTCGACTCTCGACGGCAAATTTAGGCAATTATATTCAATCCCACAAATTTAACGGTTCAAGTCTTTCTTCATGTTACCGTTTTCCATGAGCTTATTCATTAGTATATTTAACTAATGTTACAGGGGAGCCATTTGTCCATTTTAGAACCAATTTTTGGTCATTAACTTCCAATATGTCAAATGTATCTACTGGAATTCTATATCCATGGACTTTCCAACATGTCGTTACACGGTTTCCAGAAATTTTAAAATGTCTGCCCTTGGAAATTAAATCCAAGCCATTCCAATATAGTTTTTTTAAATTCACCTCATAATCTAATACTCTGCGTGTTTGTTTTTCGAAAGACAAGTAATAATCTTTATGCTCAAGAAATTGCCAATACCTAATGCTTCCTCCTGTCAGCAAATCGAGGTATGAATTGGATTTGCATGACACAAATAGAAATGACAGGATGACAATGACAGATACCACGCAGATACAGCTGTCTCGCTTATTTTTTCCGTGTTCCATTTACTATTACCTCATCAATATAATTACTAACTGTTATCAAGTTGTTCTCTATAGAGAAAGTGCTGATACCCATAAAGGCTTCATTCAGCTTATTTACATATTCATGCATAACCTTACTATTTGGTTTGTATCTAAATTCTATATTTAACTGTGAAGCCGCGTAGCTTGCTTGGGAGTGTGCGAAAGACGTTGTGACCTTGTCCCAAGAAGGGTGCTTGGTCTGTAGCAATACGGCATTCACCTCTCCGATATTTTCTGTCAATGTGCCGTTTTCATACCTGTGCCTTGTCTCATGGTAGAAAGAGTTTGTAAGGTTGCTTGCAATGCCATACTCAGGGTTCACCTTACCACCTTGGTCGATAAGGATGACATATTTTCCGGTGCCACCAATATTCGCCAGGCCAGCTGATAATGGGTTGCCGTTTCCCGTACGCTCCACGTTTAGGTTGAAGTCATGGTCTACTTTCGATAGATAATAGCTGCCGATGTCAATAAGCGCGTCGTGCCTTTTGCCGAAGTCAACGCTCGTGAAATTGACATATTTGCCACCGCCAGACCTTACCATGATGTTGTCGCCGGTTTTCGTCTTCTTGATGAACTTGCCGTTCTCATCAAAAAAGTCATCCCTGCCGTCCGGGTCAATGGCGTTTGTCGGGTTGTCGTGGCAATACGCGTACGGACTGACGCCATAGTATTTCTCCGCCAACGGGTCGGGAACCATCCAGCGCGCCAACGCGGGGTCGTACATTCGCGCGCCATAATCGTACCAGTCGAGGCCGTGCGTACGGTCAAGCTCCTTGCCATTGTACTTGTAACGCTGCGAGGACGCGAGGCTTTTGCTCTCGCCCATCAAGCCGCCGAAGGGATAGTAATGGTTCACCTGCTCTATCGCCCCGTTCTCGCCCAGCACGACGCGGTTGTCGCCAAGGTGATCCTTTATGTAATAGTGATAGGAAGGTGACGGCGACGAGGCATCCGCCTTGGCGTCGTATGACACGTACCCGCCATCGAAGAGCGACATCCGCAGCGTGTCGTTCTCATACACCTTGTTGGCGCAGTAGTCGGTCCAAGTATGCACGAGGGCATCCTCACCGGCAGTGCCCGCGCCTCCCGACAGTTGCGGCACCGACATCGTCAATGGATTCATGTAGTAGTCGGTCCTCAACTTCCGTCCTCCTCCGTCATAAGTATAGGTTATACGACTCCCGTCCGTGAAGTCGACTCCCGACGGCAAATTTAGGCAATTATATCGAATCCTGCAAATCCCGCGGTTCAAATCTTTCGCCAGGTTGCCGTTTCCGTCATACTCGTATTCCGTCTCGTCCTCAGTGCCGTCAACGAACGTGAAGCAGTCCTTGTACACGGGGTCAATGGCGGAGTCGTCAACCCTTACGACTTGGTTGCCACTATAAGTATATCGCAGGTTGTCAATCTCGTCATGCGTGCCATCGTCGTGGAGTCCTTGTCTGCGGAGGGACTGTATGTTGCCCATCTTGTCGTAAGCGTATCGCGTGTCGTAGTTGCCGCCGCCCTTGCCCGGCTTCTTGCCGGAGGTCGCCTTCTCACCGTATGTCGCCGCCGTCAGCCTGCCAAGCCCGTCATAGGTGAAACCATATCGTCTTGACCCGCCGTCAATGCCGGCCTTCCATTCCATTGACGAGATATTTCCGCCGTAAAGTGGCTTGGCCGTACCGTCGCTTTCATTGTAAAGCAGTTCCTCCTCAAACGCGGGATTCGTCACCTTGGTCAGCCATGAGCGCAGGTTGTAGTCATAGGACGTGAAAAGTGCTTCGCTACCGTTTGCCTTGTTTGCCTTCAGCCTCCCGAGCTCGTCATACAGGTTGTCAGCCAGGACACGCGCTTGACCGCCGTTCACGACATGCTCAACCGTCAACAGCCTTCCGGCGTGGTCATAAGCATAGGTGTATGCAAGGGAGGAACATTGCCCTGGCGAAGCCAATGAAATGAGATGCCTCTCAACGTTGTCATAACCGCGAGGCGCGTTTGCCTGAAATGACAATTGGGCCGCTGAGAAAATACAGCATATGGAAACCAACAATATGGGCACGGCTCTTTTCATACGCGGATAATTGGGGTTGGTATCGATGAATTTGCCCGACTAGGCAATCTTACGCCCCAAATTTACTGATAATTTCCCATATCTCCAAATTTATTCAAGGAAAATATAAGCAATTAGCACAAAAAACAGAGTTTACGTGTCTATCATTTCATGTTCATTGCAAAACAACACAAAATAGCTTAAACAGCAACGCTTTCCTTGCCAGATTAAATAGTTATTGCTACCTTTGTGCAGTACTATAAAGAATATTTTTTGACACTAAACTTTATAAAAGCCAAAACATGAAAAAAAACATCCTTTTACTTGCTTTTCTCTCGCTGCCGTTGATTGGCATTAACGCCCAACGCTCGAGACAGGAAATCAAGGAGAACCCAAACCTCGCCGCCAACAACTATCGCGACTATCCCGTGCCAACCAAGAAGCTCACGCCTTCGCCAAGTGGTTACGAGCCTTTCTATATCAGCCACTACGGTCGTCATGGCTCTCGCTGGCTTATCGGCAAAAACGCGTTCAACAAGCCTTACTACACTCTTGCCCATGCCGACTCTCTCGGCAAGCTCACCCCACGAGGCAAGGAGGTGTTTGCCTTGGTGAAGGAGATGCGCGCTCAGGGCATGAGCCGCGAAGGAGAACTGACGCAGCTGGGTGCCGAGCAACACCGTGGCATTGCCAAGCGCATGTTCGAGCGTTTCCCGCAGGTGTTCGCCGGTGTTACCAACGTTGACGCACGCTCCACGGTGGTCATTCGCTGCATACTGTCGATGGAGAACGAGCTGCTGCAACTTGCCGCGCTCAACCCGAAAATAAAGTTCAAGAGCGACGCTTCTTACCACGACATGTACTACATGAACGATGACGCCACGAGCCCTTACGCGTCGCTCACCCGCACCAAGGCAGCCGTGGACAGCCTGAACGCGTTTAATAAGCGCCACAACAAGGCACCACACATGATGAAGACCATCTTCAATGACCCCGACTACGCTAAGCACGTGAACGAGAGCGCGCTTGCCAAGCAACTGTTCGACACGACCATAGCCTTGCAAAGCACGGAGCTGCGCCATCAGTTCAAGCCCATGTGGGACATCTTCTCCGAGGAGGAGCTCTACAACCAATGGCTCATGACAACGGCTTTCTGGTATTCGTACGCTGGACCTAACAAGCTCAACGACGGAGCCGGAATGTACACTCAGCTCAATCTCGTGAAGAACATCATGGAGACTGCCGACACATGCGTCACCTTGCCTCATCCCGGCGCCACCATGCGCTTTGCCCACGAGAGCGACGTGCTGCCGCTTGTCTGCCTGCTCAACATCAACGGCTACGGCAACCCACGCTCTTCGCTCGACAAGATCGACGCTGAGGATTGGGACGTGTACAACGTGTTCCCGATGGCGTGCAACGTCCAGTTCGTGTTCTATAAGGATGCCAAGCACCCAAAGAAAGACGTGCTGGTGAAGGTGCTGCTCAACGAGAACGAGGCCACACTGCCCATAAAGGCATTCAAGGGGCCTTACTACCGCTGGACAGACGTCAGGGCCTACATGAACAATATCGTAGGCAAGATAATAAAGAAATAAGCATCCGTAACGCATCGTATGGATGTTTTCATTTCACGCGATGCGTTATTGAGACTTTCTCTTACGCTGCAGAGGCCGGCATAAAACCGGCCTCTGCAATATGATAATAATAATTTACAAATGGTATTCTGAGAATCCATTTTTTTCAACCAAGCCGTCGCTTCGCTCGAAATGAGGCGATTATGGGCTATTTTGATAAACATCTGACTATCAAGCTATTATATTTCCAACAGTTTTCTGACAGCAAAATCGCGTCGCCGTTACGGTGTAATCGCGTCGCCGTTACAGTG
>ERZ1034980.2285-NODE-2285-length-10426-cov-3.406615_pt1 | contig 10426 bp, 10 predicted proteins | sample MGYA00520622_ERZ1034980 | MGnify/ENA primary metagenome ERZ1034980 (study PRJEB33766, sample SAMN09781791) | gut metagenome | biome: gut microbiome | host: Homo sapiens | place: Madagascar | study: EMG produced TPA metagenomics assembly of the PRJNA485056 data... | reverse complement strand
TTTACAAGCTGTTTGGCTATATTTTCAAATATTTCCTTTTCTCCGAAGCCTCCGGATTTGGAAATGACCTGTATTTCCCTGTTGCTGCGGTCATGCATGACCGAAATGACGGTGCCCTTTCCTACCTCGCATATAGGTGAAAGCTCCACTCCGTCCATCTCATGCATGAAGCCTATAAGGGTATCCCCTCCTGTCACGGCATAGGTGCAGTCCGTGCCGCTTTCAAGGATATGCCTTGCTATCCTTCCAAGGAATGCAGTAATATAAACTGCCATATCCTTAGGATCTATGCCGAGCCTTGCGGCCTCTTCTGCTCCCGCGTCGTCACAGCATACATCCATGGTGCATACCATGACCGGAGCCTTTCCATTTACGGCACAGCAGATGGAATCCAAAAGCCTCCTGCCCGCAGGAGTATCAAGATATTCCGCATTCAAAAACTGCTCCGGAAGTATATTGATCCTTAAAAATCCCTGCCTCTGGGCGTAGTCCACCTGCTCCCTCGTTATCGGATTCACGCTTCCGCATAAGATAACCACCCTGTCCGTCTTCCTGAAGCTCTTTTTCTGTCCCTTAGAGCCGCCCATAAGCTTTTCAAGGTGTTTTGCAAAGCCTGCGCATCCGGCAAGCAGCCTCGTATGCCCTTCCTTTTCAACGTACGAAGCTATGCCTGACAGATCCTCGTCGGTGGAGGCGTCAAAGCTTACAACGCCCTCCATTCCCTTTAAGGATATGCCCTCTGCAAGCTCAGCCTTGGTGATCACGGTGCATCCCAGATCCTTAGACTGGTTTTCAATTATCTTTGGTATATACGATTCGGTCACCGGATTGATAGGATCCTTTCCGAAACCGCTCTCGGATATCAGGACTCCGTCACTGTACTGATGGCCCTTTAACGTCACCCTTCCGGCTCCCGGAAATGCCCCTGCAAAGCAGAGCAGCTCTCCCGGAACCGCATCGCAGACCGCTCTAAATTCAGCCCCTATGTTTCCTCTTAAGGCCGAATCCGTTTTTTTGTATATTATATCCGCTCCGGCCATGACCGCTCTGTCAGCCACCTGCCTTACGGCCTCATACGCATCCTCCGGATCTATGTGGCGGCTCTCGGTATCCACAACTATTACCTGAAAGGATTTAAAAAGCTCCTTCATATCCGCTGTGGTCTCCTGTGTGACCGTAGTGGATATGCCCCTTCCGGAAAACTGTACGCCGGTATCAAGGGCTCCGGTAAAATCATCCGCTATTACTACAACCTTTTTCATGCCTGGACCTCCCTGTTTTCCGCAAGTCTTATGGCATATGACATGGCGTTTTTAAGACTGAGTTCGTTTGCATGTCCTGATCCGGCATGTCCGAAACCGGTGCCGTGGTCCACGCTGGCCCTTATTATAGGAAGTCCAAGGGTCACATTCACCCCTGCCACCGCCTGCCAGGCGTTCTTATCCCTGTCATACACAAATCCCTTGACCTTTAACGGGATATGTCCCTGGTCATGGTACATGGCTACAACTATGTCATACCAGCCTCCTATGGCCTTGCTGAATACGGTATCCGGAGGCGTAGGCTTTTTCTCAGGTATGTTTATGCCTTCCTTTAAAGCCTCATCTATGGCCGGCTGTATCTCATTTATCTCCTCGGTGCCGAACATACCGTTTTCGCCGCAGTGAGGATTAAGCCCTGCAACGCCGATCTTAGGCGCTTTTATGCCGAGGGCCCTGCAGGCTCTGTCAGCTATGCGGATGCAGTCAAGCACCCTGTCCTTTTTGACCCTGTCACAGGCCTCTCTCAAGGATACATGCGTGGATACATGCACTACCCTGAGCTCCTCATGGGCAAGCATCATCGTGTATTTATCAGTTCCGGTATATTCCGCATATATCTCGGTATGTCCGGAATAGTGATGGCCCGCCATATTTATCGCCTCTTTGCTTAAGGCGTTGGTAACGGTAGCATCTATATCCCCCTTCATTGCGAGCTCTATGACCTTTACTACATAAGAAAAGGCCGCTTCTCCGCCTATGGCGGTAGCTCCGAGCCCAAACGGGGCAGGCATTCCTCCCTCTTCATTGTGAGGGATGTCCTCATCCCTTACAAGTCCCATGTCGATAAGATCTATGGTGCCAAACTCGAATTTTGCCTCGCTTATGTTCTTTATGACATTGAGCTTAAGCTTTTGTCCTCCAAGCCTTTCAGCAACCGCTGCGGCATATTCCATGCTTGAACGGTCGCCCACCACCACAGGCCTTGACTTTTCATATACTGATCTGTCACTTAAAGATTTTACGGTTATCTCCGGTCCGTTTCCAAAGGGATCCCCCATTGAAATGCCTTTAAGATTCATTTCTTTCCCTCTTTTATAATTTATATTTTTTTCTTGCTGCCCTGAGCCTTCCAAGGGCCCTTGCCAGCTCAAATTCCCTGGCTGTATATTCCCTGCGGCTTTTTTCAGTCTGCATGGCTTCCTTAGCTCTTTTTGCCGCGCGTTCCGCCCTGTTTATGTCTATGTCCTCGGCGTATTCCGCAGTATCCACCAGTACAAGCACCGAGCTTCCCGTGATCTCGACTATTCCGGCTGAGACGGCAGCGTCCCTTTCCCTGTCATCCTCCTGGACCCTAAAGCTCAGTACTCCCGGCACGACGGCGCTTATCATGCTGCCATGTCCTGCCAGCACGCCCATCTCTCCATCCTCCAGCGGGAGATTGACATATACCGCCCTGCCGTCATAGAGCAGCCTGTCAGCCGCAAGTATTTTCAGACTGAATTCCTTCACAAAAGCCTCCGCAATATTCCGGTTTAATTATTTTTGGCAAGCTCCGCAGCCTTTTTAGGCACATCGTCAATGCCTCCTACGTTATAGAAGGCTTCCTCAGGATATTCATCCATCTCGCCCTCTATTATGGCCTTAAAGCCCCTTACAGTCTCTTTGAGCGGAACATAGATACCGGGCCTTCCGGTAAATTTTTCCGCCACATGGGTAGGCTGCGCCAGGAATTTCTGTATCTTTCTGGCCCTGCTTACCGTATCCTTATCCTCATCGCTGAGCTCGTCCATTCCGAGTATGGCTATGATATCCTGAAGCTCATTGTATTTCTGAAGTATCTCCTGTACCTTCCTTGCCACATAATAGTGCTCCTCGCCCACTATGTCGGCTTCAAGTATCCTCGAGGTGGATTCCAGCGGATCCACGGCCGGATATATGCCCTGCTCCGCGAACTTACGGGCAAGCACCGTCGTGGCGTCAAGATGCGCAAACGTGGTGGCAGGAGCCGGATCCGTAAGATCGTCCGCCGGAACATACACGGCCTGAACGCTCGTTACTGAGCCGTCGTTAGTAGAGGTTATCCTCTCCTGGAGCATTCCCATCTCCTCTGCAAGAGTAGGCTGATATCCCACGGCGGAAGGCATCCTGCCAAGCAGTGTGGACACCTCCGATCCCGCCTGTACGAAACGGAATATGTTATCTATAAACAGCAGCACGTCCTTTTTTTCGGTATCCCTGAAATATTCAGCCATTGTAAGGGCTGAGAGCGCAACTCTCATCCTGACTCCCGGAGTCTCGTTCATCTGTCCGAAAACAAGGGCCGTTTTATCCGATACGCCGCTGTCATGCATCTCTCTCCAGAGGTCGTTCCCTTCCCTGCTTCGCTCTCCCACGCCGGCAAATACCGAGTATCCTCCATGCTCCATGGCTATGTTATGTATAAGCTCCTGTATGAGCACGGTCTTTCCGACGCCGGCGCCTCCAAACAGACCGATCTTTCCACCCTTTGGATATGGCTCCAGCAGGTCTATGACCTTTATGCCGGTCTCCAGTATCTCTACCACAGGCCTCTGCTGTTCAAAATCCGGGGCCTTCCTGTGGATCTCCCATCTTTCCTGATCATCAGGTATCGGAGCTCCGCCGTCTATCGGCATACCAAGGACATTGAACATCCTGCCGAGAGTGCACTCTCCTACCGGAACGCTTATGCAATGTCCCTCAGATCTGACCTCCATGTCTATGGACATGTCGTCGCTGGAAGCCAGCATGATGCAGCGCACCACACCGTTTCCCACATGCTGAGCCACCTCCATGACACGTTCCTCGTCTCCGACCGTTACTTTAAGCGCCTCTTTTATCCTCGGAAGCTGTCCTTCTTCAAATTTACAGTCTACTACCGGACCGGAGATAGCGATTACCTTTCCAGTTCTCATTGATCCTTCCACTCCTTAGCCTGTTCTTTCATCCGTTTCCTCTTTTGGGCAAGCTCTCCGGAGGAGATCTCCGTGATCTCAAGAGTGATCGCCGCCTGCCTTATCCTGTTATATTCAAGCTTAAGCTCGTCAAGTATCTTTTCCGCATTGTCGTTCGCAGACTCCATGGCCATCATCCTCGCATTCTGTTCGCTGCAGAAGCTGGCGACGAGGGCTCCGTATACAAAGCCTGCCGTAAGGCTCCTTAATGCGGTCTCAAGCACAGCCGAGGCCGAAGGAAAATACTCATACTTCATCATTTTCCTGCCTGCTGCGTTCTTTTTAAAGTCAGACACCTCAAAGGGCAGTATCCTTGTATACTTTGATACCGAATTCATTACTGTCTGCATATCGGTATACAGGACGTATACCCTGTTGGACCGTCCCGAATCGAACTGCTCAAGCAGTATATCGCTTATCTCTCTGGCCTCCTCCAAAGTTGGCGCCTGGGATCTGTAGATAAAGCTTTTATCATAGGCGATGCCGTGACGGTCAAAATATCTCCTGCCGTATTCTCCTATGACATAAAGCGTAGCCTCCGGGTATTTTTTTAAAAGCCTTTCCGTTTCGCGGATAACGTTTATGTTGTAGCTTCCGCATAAGCCCTTATCAGCCGTTACCACCAGACAGGCGATATTGCCAGTCAGCTTTATATCTGGGCCTTCTTTTACGAAATACCTGCTGTTTTCGACATCATCTGCATCCTTGAAGATATTTTCTATCTTTGAATGTATGGTCTCAAAATACGGCCTTGCGGCCTCAAGGCTTCGTTTTGCTTTCTGCATCTTGGTGGACGATATCAGGTACATGGCGTTCGTTATCTTGGCCGTGTCCCTGACACTGTTCATGCGTTCTCTTATTTCCTTCGCATTTGCCATTATTTATCTTCCCAGTCCCTTAAGAAAATACTCGTCCCTGTATTCTATTGCGGCCTTTTCTATCTGATCCGCTTCCTCGTCGGACATTTTTCCCGTATCCTCTATGCTCCTCATAAGGCTGTCAAGATTATAGCGGGAATACTTTAAAAAGCCTTCGATAAACTCTCCGATGCTGTCTATGGGAATTCCTACTAAGACTCTCCTTAAGGCCGCCGTAAGTATGAATACCTGTTCCGCCTGCGAATACGGATGATACTGCTTCTGCCTGAGTATGCGCATTACGCCCTGACCGAACTGAAGCTGTTTTTTCGTGGTCTCGTCCAGATCGCTGGAAAACTGTGTGAACACCTCCATCTCACGGTATACGGCAAGGGTAAGCTTCATGCCTGCGGCCGCCTTTTTCATGGCCTTGGTCTGCGCATCTCCTCCGACTCTTGAAACGGATATACCGACATTTACCGCCGGACGCTGTCCGGAAAAGAACAGTCCGCTCTCAAGGAATATCTGTCCGTCCGTTATGGATATGACATTTGTCGGTATGTACGCCGAAACATCGCCTGCCTGGGTTTCTATGATAGGCAGCGCCGTAAGGCTTCCACCTCCCAGCTCATCCGAAAGATGCGCCGATCTCTCAAGAAGCCTTGAATGCAGGTAGAATACGTCTCCCGGATAAGCCTCCCTTCCCGGAGATCTCTCCAAAAGAAGGCTTAAGGTCCTGTAGGCAATGGCATGCTTTGAAAGATCGTCATATACGATCAGCACATCCTTGCCCTTATGCATAAAATATTCCCCCAGCGCCGTACCGGCGTAAGGGACTATATACTGAAGCGGAGCCGAGTCGCTGGCCGTCGCGGCTATTATCGTCGTATAGTCCATGGCTCCGCGCTTTTTCAGCTCCTCATAAAGCCTTGCTACCGACGACGCCTTCTGTCCTATGGCAACATAAATACAGATAACGCCCTTTCCCTTCTGGTTAAGTATCGTATCCGTGGCTATCGCTGTCTTACCGGTCTGCCTGTCGCCTATTATGAGCTCTCTCTGTCCCCTTCCTATCGGGAACATGGAATCTATGGCAAGTATGCCTGTTTCAAGAGGCGTATTGACCGGCTGTCTCTCTATTATTCCCGGAGCCGGAGCGTCCACCTTTCTGTAGCCGTCGTTTAAAATGCGTCCGTTTCCGTCTATCGGATTTCCTATCGGATCGATGACCCTGCCGATGTAGCCCTCGCCGACTCCCATGGCAGCTGTCCTCTTGGTCCTCCTTACGATGCTTCCCTCAGTGACCGTCCTGTCGTCTCCAAACAGGATACAGCCTACGGTATCCCCTTTGAGATCAAGGATCATTCCCCTGACTCCGCCGGCAAATATCAGTATCTCACTGTACATGGCCGATTTGAGGCCTGAGACCGTAGCTATCCCGTCTCCTACTGTGAGCACCGTTCCTGTTTCATCCTTAAGGTCATCAGGAGTCCAGTCCCTTAGGGCGTCCTTCATTAAGGGGATGAGATTTTCCTCATCCAGATCCATATGCTCCAGAAAATCCCTGAGTTCATCCAGCTCGGCATTTATTAAAGCATCACTGATCATTCTTCTCCTCCTTGTGAAGGATCTTGTTTTCGGCTTCTATGACCATCTCTATTATGTCATGCTTTGCCGACTTGATTATACGGTTATGCTCTTTCAGGGCCTTCTCTCTGGCGTCTGCTAATATCTGCTTTCCTTCAGCCTCGGCTTCTTTCTTTGCTTCAGCTATGATATCCTCGGCTTCCTTTTTTGCCCTCGTCCTGATATCCCTTATCTCGGACTCAGCATCCTTAAGCTTGTCCTGATAGAGCTTTTCCAGTTCCTCAGCCTTTTTATATTCACTCTCCGTGCTGGCCTTCAGCTCCTCATACTTTGAGGTGCGTTTATCCATAAAGGCCCTTACCGGCTTATACAGCAGGAAATAAAGTCCCCCGGCAAGTATGACGAAGTTCATGACATGCAGGAGTATCTGCTGGATATCTATATTTAACGGTAAACCTGTCATTTTTCTGCTCCAAATTTATAAAACGAAGATGATAAGTATTGAAATGATGAGGGCGTATATGATGGCTGTCTCTATGAATACTATACCGAGCATCATCGCGCTTCTGACATCATCTCCGGCCTCAGGCTGTCTCGCAATGCTCTCCTCGGACTTCGCTACCGTAAGTCCCATTCCTATACTTCCTCCAAGGGCTGCAAGTCCCACGCAGACTCCGGCTCCTATGGCCTTTCCGGCAAGGGAGCTGCCGGCTCCGTCTTCTGCCGTATCTTCCTCGACGACCGTTTCCACAACGCCGGCGTCATCCACCGCATCATCTCCTGCTGCATATACAGGAGCCGCCATGGCAAAAAGCATCAAAGCGACCGCAATTAAAGCGCTTAACCTTTTGATCAAATTTCTCATAATGTTTAGACCCTTCCTGAAATAAATGTATTTAATGAAAATCCTTTTTCTTATGCGGCTCCGAGACCTCTCCAAAATATATCGATACTAAAAGTGTAAGGACGTAGGCCTGTATAACCGCGTGCAGCAGAGTAAACATCACCGCTACCACCACCGGCAGCACCACGCTTAAATATATCGTATGGTACACTAACTCTGTAACTAAGAGTCCGCTTAAGAGCGCTCCGAAAAGTCTGAAGCTCATTGAGATAGGAAGGGAGTATTCCTTAAGCGTATATCCCACTCCCTTTACTCCGTTGCCTAAAACTCCTCCGAGCATTATGAACAGATACGACATGCAGCCCATGGCTATGGCAGCATTGATATCAGATATCGGCGCAGGCAGGGATATCGAAGCACCTTCTGTGCTTATCACCTGCACTCCCAAAAGCTCAAACAGCGTACTTGTAAATATATAGGCTCCTGCTGCAAAAATGTAGCCTCCGAGCAGATTGCTCTTTTCCGGACAGTGCTTTTTGGCGAGATCCGTAAAATATCCGACCGCTGTCTCCAGTATCAGCTGGAATCTCCCCGGCACCTCCGTAAATCCCGGTATGACAAATATCCTGATCAGCGCAGCTGCTATGAGCAGCACTGCAGTCATTATTATCGCCGAAATGAAGGCCGGATTTACATTCATGAGTCCGAAGAGGCTTACCTTATTAGTATCATGCAGCACTGCATCTCTCATGGCTGTCTGCACGGACTCGCCGTGAGCGCCCTCCTGGCCGGTAAGCATGGCTCCTATAAACAAGAGGACTACCAGTGCCAGCCATATGGCCATGGCCTTCCGGTTTGACTTACCCTGATCCATCTATACAATTACTCCTTTCAGAAACAGCCGTTTAAAACGGCCGCGATCACTGCTCCGCAACCACTGCAAATACAACGAGAGGCTCATCGTGCTCATTGATAAGGCTGTGGCTGTGGCCCTTAGGACAGTAGGTGACTTCTCCTGCCTTTGCCGTTTCCTTTCCATCATCATAAAGCACCGTTGCGGTACCGCTTACAACATACATGATCTCGCTGTTGGTCTCATGCTTATGGTATCCGATTACCGAACCCTTTTCGAGTCTTATGCGCATTATCTTACCAAGCTCGTTATTGAAGGCTCTTATGGCAACCGGGCCTTCGCCGCCCTTAAAATTGTTTTCGATTTTCTCTTCGATGCTTTCAAAATTAATGATCATTGTCTTTAAATTCCTCTCCTGAAATTTATAAAAAGATACATCCTTAAATATATCATTTTACTCTTTATATGTATATTACAAATGCATCACTATGCTTTATTAAAATACTACAATAATCCAGTCCTGCATTTAACATCCGTCCAGATCATCACCGGACTCATCGCCCACATGCCTGTTTATGAACTGAGGCCTGTATTTTGAATAAACTATGATCTGATCCGAATAAAGTCCCCTGTAGCCTGACAGCATATAGCTTACCGATATGACTATCATAAAATACGGTATTCCGGCAAAGCCAAACAGCTCAAAGCTCACTAACAGGGTCGTAAGAGGACAGTTCGTTACTCCGCAGAATACAGCCGCCATGCCTAACGCCGCGCAGAATGATGGAGAAAATCCGGCGATATGTCCGAACAGACAGCCGAAAACAGCCCCGACGCAAAATGAAGGCACGATCTCTCCGCCCTTAAATCCGGCTCCGAGGGTCACGGCTGTAAAAAGCATCTTTAACAGGAAGGCGAAGCTGTCAGTTTCCCCTTCAAAAATTGCCCTTTCTATAAGTCCTATCCCGGCCCCGTTATAATCCCTGGTACCGGTAAGATGAGTAAGGAGTATGACAAGGACGCCTCCCGCAAATACCCTTACATAGGGATTTTTGAAGCATTTTCTGTAAATATCCCCGCTTTTATGGAGCATGACCACAAATACCGCGCTGACGGCCGCGCAAAGTGCCCCAAGTATAAACACCTTGACTCCCCCGGCAGCGCTTAAGGCCGGGGCGCCGGAGAGTATGAAGGCCTCAGGATCTATGCCTATGCCGGCAGCAAACCTTGAGGCTATTATCGAGGCAAAAACACATGGCACTAAAGCCGAATAGTGCATTATCCCGACGCTGATGACCTCCATGGAAAATACCACCGCAGCCATGGGAGTCCCGAATACGGCGGCGAACGCAGCGCTCATGCCGCACATGATAAGCACCTTGGTGTCTCTTTCATTCCGCTTAAGCACTCTGGCTATGACATTGCCGAAGCTTCCTCCCATCTGGAGCGCAGCACCCTCACGTCCCGCCGAGCCTCCCGTAAGATGAGTGATTATGGTTGATATGAATATAAGCACCGCCATCTTTCCCGGCACCTGCATATCGGAGTTTATCGATCCTATCACAAGATTAGTCCCACGGTCATTGAAGGTGCCTGCCGCCCTGTATAAAAACACTATGAAAAGCCCGGCAAAGGGCAGCAGATATAAAAGCCACCCATAGGCGGCGAAGGCTTTAGTGGCAAGCTTTAATATATAGGCAAACAGAGAGCTGTAGACACCTACTATAAGCCCCGCCGCAGCTGAGAGCGCTACCCAGTACAGGCAGGTCTTCATTTTCAGAAAAAGATGCTTTCCCTCTCCTATTATCCGGTTTTTAATATTGTCCGTCATAGATACTCCTTTTCATACCGCAGTATATTAAATATACCACACCTTAAAAGAAGCTATACATTAAAAACAACCAAATTTAAAAAACTCCCCCTTCCTGTCCGTGAGCAGCCATAAGCCGTCTCCGGATCAGGAAGAGAGAGTTTTAATATCTTTTATTTTTATATGTTTAGTAATTATTACTTTTAATTACTTTCCGCAGTCAGTTACGGCTTTCTGTTTA
>ERZ1034980.2283-NODE-2283-length-10431-cov-16.944295_pt1 | contig 10431 bp, 11 predicted proteins | sample MGYA00520622_ERZ1034980 | MGnify/ENA primary metagenome ERZ1034980 (study PRJEB33766, sample SAMN09781791) | gut metagenome | biome: gut microbiome | host: Homo sapiens | place: Madagascar | study: EMG produced TPA metagenomics assembly of the PRJNA485056 data... | reverse complement strand
ACAGAACTAAATCCTTTGGATAAATTAAATGTCTAACTTTTTGGGGTCAGTACAGAATCGACGTTTTTTATATTACATTTTTAGTTACGATAACCTTTACGGCGAACACCGTAAAGTCCAGCTGCCAACAAACCAAATCCTACTAGTAGGCTAACGACTGATTCTTCATCAGCTGTTTTCGGTAAAATTTTGTTTGTTTTAGCAGTTTGGTAAGACACAGGCACGACCTCTGATGATGATTTCGTTTGTGTCACAACCATTTGCTGACTTGTTGCATCGTATGTAATTTGCAATGATGGGGTATTGACCACCTTATTTGAGGTTGTTTTGTTAGAGCTAGCTTCTTGTCCTTGAGATACTGAAGTATCCTGTGATGTTGAGCTTGCTGGGGTAGGGGCAACTTGTGGCACAGGATATACCGGAGCCGGCACAAGAGGCGCTGGAACTACTGGAGTAGGGGTATCTGGAGTTGGAGTGATTTGAGTAGTCGACATAGCCTTGTAGTTGGCAGTTGAAATCGCAACTGAACGTGTATTAGGATTGATTACTGCGTAAGAAGTTAGGTCAGCTTTTGGCAAATAATCTGCAAAGACTGCGTCCATTGATGGACCTTCTTCACGTGCACCACCAAGCATAGTGTAACCATCACCTCCAGCAGCTAGGAAATCATTGGTTGTCAAATAATAAGTCCCCTTCAAATCAAGAGCCTTGTATGTATTTGATTCTGGATCTAAGATTTGAATCCCAAGAACACGATTTTCCGCAGGGAGAGTTGGGTCATAATATACTTTTGCGCCAGCAATTTGCAAGAAACCACCGCTTGGTTCAAGTAATGGCAGACCGTTTTCATCTAGCACTGCTTTACCATCGACATTTTGCAAAATAGAGCCGACAGATTTTGTGAACATCTCCTGAAGCTGTTGACCGGTCACCGTGATTTGCAAAATCACATTTCCAAATGGTAAAACTGCAATCAAATCACCTTTTGTAATTGGTTGGTCTTTTTTGATTGTTTCACGGAGTCCACCACCATTTGTCACGGCAAGATTTGATTTATGGCTGAAACCAGTTTGACTATAATCAAGCAAGGCATCGGCAACCAAGTTTCCAAGATTGGTTTCACGGACACGGACGTTCTCACGTTGACCATTCAATTCAACTGGGTTATTATCAAGGACAACAACTGCATTTTGAGTGGCATACTTATCTTTTATAGCATTAACAAGTATCGCAACCATTTCGTCTTCCTTAACAGCTTTGCCTGTTTTGGCATCAATCAAAGCGTTCGATAAGATTTTTTCAGAATTAAGAGTAATCTTACCGACATTGTTCAAGTAGCTACCAGTCTGATTATAGGTGACGTTGCCAAATTGCTCAACCAAGGCTGTGTGAGAATGTCCATCCAAAACAAGGACTTGTTTTCCAGCAAGCTCTGTATTAGTAGCAAGAGCCTTAGCCAAACTATCACCACGCCATTCTTCAGGAATCGTAGTGTCTACACCTAGGTGGGCAAGAATGATATAGCGGTTGTAAGTTTTACCTTCAGCGCGAGCATTTGCCTCGACCTGCGAAATGACCGTATTGACCTCCGTAATTGGGGCAGTAAATGTCACATCAACAACATTTTGTGGGTGTGTCTTGGTAGCCGTTTCAGGTGTTGTAACACCGATAACCACTACTTCATCACCATCTACAGCCTTGTTTTTGTCAATAATGGTCGAAGCATCAAAAAGACGAACGCCTTTGACATAAACGTTTGAACTAATCATGGGGAAATTAATTGAATCATGCAATTTCTTCAATTGGTCCAATCCAAAGTCAAATTCGTGATTCCCAAAAGTCATGGCATCATAACCAACAGCATTCATGATGGTGGCCATATCTTCACCTTTGGTACTATTTGAAATTGGAAGACCTTAGAAAGCATCTCCTGAATCCAGCACTAGGGTTGTCCCCCTGCTGACGATTTTCTTCAGCAATTTCTGCTAATTTTGGAGTTCCGATAACAGATGATTCCTCTACAATACGCCCGTGCATATCATTGGTGTGTAAAATGGTTAGGGTGTTATCCTCAGTTGTAGTGGATTCTTCAGACAATTGAGGCGTTGCATTGTTTTCAACAACAGGTGTAGTTGCTTCTTCTGCTGAGCTAGTTGCTATACTATTACTTGCTATTTCTAATGTCGCAGAAGGTGCACCAGCATTATCAGCAACTGGCGCTTCAGTATTAGCCAAAGAATTAGTTACGGGCTTAGTTTCTTTAATGGTCACCACTGATGGGGTATTTTCTACCGCTTGCGACTCGGTTGATATTGTTCCATCAGCAGAAACATGGCTTCCTAGAATTATCGTTGACAACAAAATTGTCGACAAGATTGCCATAACATTTTTCTTTTTCATAAATAACTTCCAAAGTTAATTGCTTTCTATTATATCGTATATTTTTCCAAAAAATAGATTATTTCGTTCTTAAATTGCAAAATAAAAAGCCCTTTCAGTTTGTTTTGTCTGAAAGAACTTTCGGTTATTTGGTGTTTGAAATTATTTATTCTGATAAACAATTTGACCGTTCGAAATGGTGTATTTGACAACACCCTGCAACTTTTCGCCGATAAAAGGTGAATTGCTTGCCTTGGAAGCAAATTGGTCTGAGACCAGACGTTCTTCCTTATCAGCAAAAATAACAAGGTCAGCTGGGCCATTCTCTGCCAAATATCCCGCATCAAAATCATACATTTTAGCAGGATTTAAGGTCATTTTCTCTAACAATTGCATCAAGGTTAAATCACCAGTAGCCACCAAGTTGGTCAAACCAAGTGACAATGACGTTTCTAGACCTGTCATTCCTGATGGTGCCTTGGTCATATCGGCATTTGCCTTCTCATCTGCATGGTGAGGGGCATGGTCCGTTGCGATAATCGAAATGACACCTGATTTCAAGCCTTCAATCACTGCACGGCGGTCTGATTCCAAGCGGAGGGGCGGATTCATTTTGGCATTTGCTCCCTTGAGCAATAGTAAATCTTCTGTTTTTGAAAAATGTTGCGGTGCTGCTTCAGCGGTAACCGGTGCCCCCAAATTCTGAGCAAACTCAACTACCTTGACAGATTCAGCCTTCGATAAATGTTGAATGTGCAAGTGTGCTTGACGGTCATAAGCAATCATGACATCACGCGCAACCATGCTATATTCAGCCACGCCAGTTGCTCCACAAAAATGGAATTTTTCTTGAGCAATGTGTTCGTTGAATCCAAGAATACCGTTTAACTCCGGGTCTTCTTCGTGCAAAGCGATAAAAGTTCCCAAGCGCTTAGCTTCATCTAAGGCTTCTTTAACAATCTTGGTACTTTGCAAAGGTATACCATCGTCTGAAAATGAAATAGCGCCAGCTTTCTGCAAGGCCTCAAAATCCGTCAAATGCTTGCCATCAAAGTTTTGGGTGATAGTCGCATTGGTATAAATGTGAATATTTTCCTTGCTTGCGCTCTCTAGCACCTCTTTCAATGTCTCAACCGTCGAAATGGTTGGATTGGTATTGGCCATCATGACAACCGTCGTAAAACCACCGGCAGCTGCAGCTAGCGCCCCTGTATGAATATCTTCCTTGTGCGTCTGACCAGGTTCGCGGAAATGCACGTGAATATCAATAAGCCCTGGCGCCACAACTAAGCCCGTAGCATCAATGACTTCTGCACCTTCCACCTCAATCGATTTCGCTAGTTTTACCACACGTCCATTATCAACCAAAACATCGCAAATGTCATCAAATTGCGACTTAGGGTCAACAACGCGTCCATTTTTTATCAATAACATAATCTTTCTCCTTTTAATTACAAACAGAAATTTCTCCCAAGTTGACACTAACGCAACCAATCAATCGTCTCAAACCCATCTGCTTTGAGGTAGGCATTGGCTCGCGAAAATGGCTTGCTACCAAAAAAGCCACGATAAGCTGACAAGGGGCTGGGGTGCACCGACTCGATAATATGATGAATCGGATTGGTAATTAAACCCTTCTTCTTACGCGCATAACCGCCCCAAAGAATAAAGACAACAGGTGTCTCTTTCTGATTGACTACTTTGATGATAGCATCTGTAAAAGGTTCCCAAATTTGACCAGCATGACCGTTTGCTTGATGCTCTGGGACAGTCAAACAAGCATTAAGTAAAAGAACTCCCTGCTCAGCCCATGGTGTCAAATCGTGATGGTTACGCGGACCAACATCTTCAGCCAATTCTTTTAAAATATTTTGCAAAGATGGCGGAGCTGGCAAATCATCTGGTACCGAAAAGGACAAACCCTGTGCTTGCTTGGGACCATGATAGGGGTCTTGCCCGATAATCACAACTCTTACATCATCCAAATCCGTTGTCTGAATAGCATTAAACACCTTATCTTTAGGCGGATAAACAATCCCTTGACCGTAAACCTGATCCATAAAACGATTGATCTGGTGAAAATACCCTTCTGGCAATTCCTCCTTAATCAAGTCATGCCATTTTGAATGTTGCATACTGCCTCCAACTAATATTTTCCTAGCAAATCAATGTGGACTTCCGCCAAAACATGCCCGTCCATAGCATGAAGCAATTCATTCATGAAAAATCCTTCAGTCAAATCAAGGTCAGCATCCAAAGCGTAGACCATCAAAGTGTACAAATGATCTTTATCAGGAGGCTTTGGGCCAATGTAACGATGAACCAAACCTCCAAAATCCTGATTCAGAAACTTACTGACCAAGCTATTACTTCCTTTGGTAAAGACAGCTTCCCGACGAGCAAAATCTGCTGGGATGCTAGTCTGATTTGCAGGTACATTGGCCACCACCCAATGGATATAGGCAAAGCCACAAACTGGAATGGAATCCATATCAACAAAGGTCCAGGCCAGTGTTTTTGCAGCCTCAGGCACATCCACCACTTCAAATGGAAAAGACTGGGCTGCCATACCATGCTCTGTGTCGATTGCTTTTTTACTATAAACATCTGGTAGCACTAAATCTTCAAAAGTTACCTTAATTTCCATCACTATTCTCCTTTGAAACCCTCAAGGCTGTCCAGTAGTGGGAAACTTCCTGATAGCCTTGATGTTCATACATGGCACGATTACCTTCCTCAGACAAAAGAATTACCTTGTCAAAACCACGGCTAGTTTCTAGCTGAAGATTGGTTCCAATTCCTTGTCCTCGAAATTTCTCATCTACAGAAAAATCATCAATTTCAATAAAATCGCCGTGAACCCATGCCGTCACATCGCCAATAATTTGGTCGTCCTTGACAGCCAAATAAAACTTGGAACCATTTGATAAGAGTTTTTTTCGATTGTCAGCCAACATCTGTTCAGCATAAGATTTTCCATAAGGAAGAGCCTGCTGATACTTCAATTCCAAATATTTCGCCAACCAAGTCTCATCCAAAGATGCAATCCTAATATCACCAAGGTCACGTTCAACTAAACTTAAATTAACCAGCTGATTGGTAAAGATGATGTGCTTTTCTAATTCAAAGCCTTGTTCAAGAAGAAATAACCTTAACTCATCTGACAGCTCCGCCATTTCCACAAAGAAAACAAGGGAAAAATTAGAAGGATAATCTCTCTGCTCATCCGCTAAGTAAGCCATATCTGACTGGAAATCAGCCAAATTAGGCATAGTTTTATAACTCAAATAGTTAGCAAAATAGCGTTCTGAAATCAGCTCATTCTTGAAGTGAAGAAATCGTTCGTTTTCAAAATAAACAGGCTGATTATCTTCTAATAATTCCTTGTAATTCATGTTAAACTTTCTAACTTAGTCTTGCCAAGTTTCTTGATTTTCTTTAAATTTCTTCAAAAGCTGCAAACCGTTAGCATTGATATAACCATGAACTTTAGCCACTTTGATGAGTTCGCTGTAATTTGACAAGGTCACCAATTTGACGCCAGCTTTTTCAAAGTTTTCAGTTGCTTTGGGCAATTCATAAGTGAAAATGGCAACCACACCTAGTACGTCAGCACCTTCACGTTCTGCCGCCGCAACAGCATCCAGTACAGAACCACCTGTCGAAATCAAATCCTCGATGATAACCATTTTTTCCCCCTTAGCCACGCGACCTTCGATTTGATTACCTGCGCCGTGGTCTTTTGGTTTAGAACGAATGTAAGCAAATGGCAAGTTCATTTTATCTGCGATGATGGCACCGTGAGGGATACCCGCTGTCGCTGTTCCCGCGATAACCTCCACTTCTGGAAATTCCTCTTTAATCTTTTCAACAAAGCCATTTTCAATCAAAGTACGCGTGTCAGGGTATGAAAGCGTGATGCGGTTATCCGTATAAATCGGTGATTTAATCCCAGAAGCCCATGTAAATGGCTCCTCAGGTTTCAAGTAAACAGCTTTAATGTCTAATAAATCTGATGCGATTTGTGTTGCTAATGTCATAGTAAGTCTCCTTATAATAGATGAATGTAAAATCAAAAATAGTATTTCAAAAAATAGGACTAGTCGCGTGACCACTCTGCCTTAATCTGGCGATAAGCCTCAACTGGGTCTTCTGCTCGTGTAATCGGACGTCCAACCACGATATAGTTTGACCCAATTGCTCGTGCATCACTTGGTGTCATGACACGTTTTTGGTCGCCAATAGCAGAGCCCGCTGGGCGAATTCCAGGTGTTAGGCAGACAAAATCATCTGACGTAGCTTCTTTAATCATGGCAACCTCATGAGCAGAGCAGACAACACCATCAAGCCCAGCTTCCGCTGTTTTCTTAGCGTAATTGACAACTGACTCGGTCAAACTGGTTTGAATGTTTTGGTCAGACTGCATTTGTTCCTCTGAAGTTGAGGTTAATTGGGTCACCGCAATCAGAATCGGTCCTTGACCAAGTCCTTCACGCGCAGCCTTCATCATTTCAATACCACCAGCCGCATGAACATTGGTCATATCGACCCCTAGCTTAGCTAGCACAGCCATTGCGGAACGCACCGTGTTAGGAATATCGTGCAACTTAAGGTCAAGGAAAACGCTATGCCCGAGCGACTTAACGTAAGTCACAATCTCCGGACCACAAGCATAATAAAGCTCCATACCAATCTTCACAAAGAGCTTTTCATCCTCTGGAAAACGAGCAAGGAAGGTTTTGACTTCCTCAAAAGAGGGGAAATCTAGGGCAACAACAGGACGATTTTCAGTCATAAGACTCCTTTCAAAGTAAGGACAATAGAAAAACCTCACTCCAGAGAAGCAAGGCTACACGATTTGGGCACAATGCACCCTTGACCTGTTTGTTAAAAGTATGAATTTACATAATTAAAATTACGTAACCCTGTACTTTTAGTCACCTTGAAAGCCTCTCTGGACTCACGTTAAAGGTTATTTAGTTGTCTAAATTATAGCGTTTTCGACAGTTAATGTCAAAATTTTACTGGTTTTTTGGAAAATAGCAGAGCTAATTGCCACGCAACTCCTGACGCACTTGAGCACGGAGATTTTCTAGGCTAGAAATCCCGTACTTGTCCATGACCTCAGGCAGTCGGTCGATGATGTTTGGACAGGCATATGGGTCTGTGAAGTTTGCCGTACCTACACCAATGGCTGACGCGCCAGCAATCATCATCTCAAGCGCTGTTTCCGCAGAGTCAACCCCCCCCATGCCTATAATAGGCAAGTCTGATGCCAGGGCAACCTGACGAATGAGTTTTAAAGCTACAGGAAAGACCGCTAGACCAGACATGCCACCTTGGCCGTTAGCGATAATTGGCTTGTGCGTTTTGAGGTCGTAGCGTGTACCGACTAGCGTATTGATCATGGTGAAACCAGTCGCTCCCGCTTCTTCAACTGCCTTGGCCACCGTTGTGATGTCGGCAACACTCGGTGTCAGTTTCACATAGACCGGCACAGCTGAATGCTCTACACTTGCCTTAACCGCAGCGTAGGCTAATTCCGGAACCTGTCCAATCAAAAGCCCATGATTTCCGTGGTCAACATTTGGACATGAGATATTAAGCTCGATAGCCTTGACATTTGGAGCTTTTGAGATTTTCTCAGAAACATAAGCATATTCGTCATTCGAAAAACCTGCCACATTGGCAATGATAGGAAGCTCTGGAAAATGCTCCGCCAACCAAGGGAGTTTTTCAGCTAAAACAACATCTATGCCTGGGTTTTGAAGTCCAATAGCATTAAGCATCCCTGACGGAGTCTCGGCAACACGAGGTATCGGATTTCCAAAACGCGGTTCCTGAGTTGTGGCTTTAATCATGATTGACCCTAATTTATCAAGGTCGTAATATTTGGCGTATTCCTGACCAAAACCGAAGCAACCTGATGCTGGAATAACTGGATTTTTCAGGTTTAATCCCGGTAAAGATACCGCCAAACGATTGTCAGTCATAACTTACCCCTTTCTCATTTCTTGGAGGACAGTTCCTGTCGCAAAAACTGGACCGTCTTCACAGACCCGCAAGCTCTTAGACTCGTCTGCATCTTTTACATGAACCACGCAAGCATAGCAAGCTCCCATGCCACAGGCCATCCGTGACTCCATCGATAGATAGGCGTGCGGATGTTTTTCAAATTTCTGGTCCACATAGTTAAGCATGCCAGGAGCTCCGCAGGCGTAGACCGCGTCAGACTCATTTTTAAAAGTATCAATGACGGTTGACACATAGCCCTTAGTGCCGTAAGAACCGTCATCTGTCGTCACAATGACGTCTGCAAACTGCGCCAGCTCTTGCTCCAAAATCACCACATCCTTGGAAGCAAATCCGATAACAGCGGTCACCGACACGCCCTTGGCGTATAATTGCTTAGCTAGCTCAAGCAAGGGAGGGACACCGATGCCACCACCAACTAGGAGCGCAGTCTGACCCGCGTCTAAAAAATCAATAGGGAATCCATTCCCCTGAGGCCCCATACAATCAAGTACATCTCCAGCCCCAAGGTGAGAAAAAATCTCCGTCCCCAAACCTTGAACACGGTAAACAATCGTGGCCTCACGCTTAGCCTTATCAATCTGACAAATAGAAATCGGACGGCGCAAAACCTTGCTAATATCGGGCACACGAATGTGCAAAAACTGCCCAACACTCATCTGCTCCACCAACTGCCCTGTCAAGACCATCTCAAAAATATCAGTCGCAATCTCACGCTGACTAACAATGGTCATCTCTTCTTTAAGTATCATAGCTACCTTTCCACAAAAAACCTCGCCCAGAGACGAGGTTACGTGAAAAACAAGCAAGACAAAAATCCTAACTTTTTCTAATAAGAAGCCAGCCAACAACCGCGGTTGCCATACTAAACTCCACTCACATAGCCTTTGAAGCCTCTCTGGGCTTGCATTAAAGGTTTTTGGTTAATTTTTATTATTGTAACATAATGTGAGAGGATGTCAAGGGGATATTTAGAGGAATCAATTCCGAAAGTCCGTTTTTTGCCATCTATCACTTCTTTGGAGGAACATTTTGACCATCAAAAAAGAGTATGGTGTGCTCAAATCGCCTTGTTCAGTGTGATTTAGAATTGAAAGGAGTACTGTTCTCCCCAAAAGGGCAGATTCCTCCCTTGGTCTTAAGGGAAACTTTTAAAGTTAAACAACCCAACTGGCCAAATGCGACGTCTGCCCGTGATTGAGCTTGTACAAGGCGAAGCCTACCATGACTAGAAAGCTCATGGTGATAACTACTTTCATTTTAGCTAAAGCCCCTATAGGATGAAAGCCATAACGTAGGCTGTCCGAAGACTTATCGTAACCTTTGTAAACCAACTCAATCGCTTTGCCATTGTCAGCCACATACCAAACTTGGCCACTCTGATTGCCAATCAAATCAGTATCTAAATACTGTCTGGTCTCGTCCTCTTTCCACTGGTGCTTATTGTCAATGATAGGGATAATTGCGGCTTCTTCTAAGAGAGTCTGGAGAGGCTTGCCACTATAACCTTTATCAGCCATTAGGCACTTGGCTCTGTCAAGAATGGTCTGACTCATGTTTTTGATTATCCTTTTGGCAATTGTCGGCTCTCCTTTACGTTTGGATTCTATCTGTTCAAGTAGACCTGTCTCAGGAAGGCTATCAACCACAGCTAAAATTTTTTTCTAAATCACCTAGTTCTGTCTCCTTAAAGAGGTTGAGTTGTGTTATACTTTTCATTGTAAGACCTCGCTATTTTTTTACAATTCTATTATAACGTATAACGCTTTGATGTTTCACTGAGGCTTACAAAAGGGAAAAGTCACCATTCTTTCGTGGCGACTTTTCTTTTTATAACGCTGAAATCGGTTGATATAACTAATCTAGTGGAGTTCGGAATTGATTCTAGAGAGTAGATCCATTATCATTCGAAAGTAATAATGCCCTGTGAGGCTGACTGTAAATCACCTCATCCAAGCCCAGTCCTTATTTAATAACTTCTTGGGTTTGAGCGTATTTGGCTTCAACCGCTTCTTTTTC
>ERZ1034980.2278-NODE-2278-length-10443-cov-5.337505_pt1 | contig 10443 bp, 9 predicted proteins | sample MGYA00520622_ERZ1034980 | MGnify/ENA primary metagenome ERZ1034980 (study PRJEB33766, sample SAMN09781791) | gut metagenome | biome: gut microbiome | host: Homo sapiens | place: Madagascar | study: EMG produced TPA metagenomics assembly of the PRJNA485056 data... | reverse complement strand
CGCCCGAGCCCAACGGCTATTTGCACGTCGGGCACGCAAAATCGCTGTGCCTTAACTTCGGCACCGCGGAAAAATACGGCGGTATGTGCAATCTCTTTTTCGACGATACGAATCCGTCGAAAGAAAAGACCGAGTACGTCGAAGCGATAAAAGAAGATATAAAATGGCTGGGCTTTAAGTGGTACGAGATACACTACGCCTCCGACTTTTTCGACGAGATTTACCAAAGGGCGATAAAACTCATCAAAGACGGAAAGGCTTTCGTCTGCGATTGGTCGGCGGAAGAAATTTCCGCCAACCGCGGAACGCTTACCGAACACGGTAAAGAAAGCCCGTGGAGAAACAGAAGCGTAGAAGAAAACCTTCGGCTTTTCGAGGGGATGAAGAACGGCGAATTCAAGGACGGCGAAAAGACGCTCCGCGCCAAAATCGATGTGGCTTCGCCTAACATAAATATGCGCGACCCCGTAATTTACAGAGTGCTCCGCGCGACTCACCACAGAACGGGCGACAAGTGGTGCATTTATCCCATGTACGATTTCGCTCACCCCATATGCGATTCCATGCAGGGCGTAACCTATTCGCTCTGCACTCTCGAATTCGAAGACCACAGACCGCTTTATAACTGGGTCGTCGAGAACACGGGCGTAGAACATAAACCCAGACAGATAGAGTTCGCAAGGCTCAATATAACCAACACGGTTATGAGTAAGCGTTACCTTAAAAAACTCGTCGAAGACAAGGCGGTTACGGGGTGGGACGACCCGCGTATGCCCACTTTAACCGGGCTTCGCGCAAGGGGCGTTCCCGCGCAGGCTCTTAAAAACTTCTGCGAAGCGATAGGCGTGGCGAAAGCGAATTCCGAAATAGAAGTAAGTTATTTCGAACACTTCATAAGAGATTATCTCAATCTTCACGCCGAAAGGGCTATGGCGGTGTTCGAACCGCTTAAAGTTACCTTGACGAACTTCCCCGACGGTAACGAAGAAGAGAATTTCGAAATCAACCCCAACGACGAAGCCGCGGGTACGAGAAAGATAACCGTTTCGAAGCATATCTATATCGATAAAGAAGATTTCTCGCTCGATCCGCCGCCGAAGTATTTTCGTCTTAAAGAGGGCGGTTACGTAAGACTTAAAAACGCATATATCATAAAGTGCGACGAAGTCGTTCTTGGCGAAGACGGAGAAGTTAAAGAACTTAAATGTTCTTACGTTCCCGAATCGAGAAGCGGAAACGATACCAGCGGAATTAAAGTCAAGGGCGTTATTCACTGGGTAAATGCAGACGACGCCGTAGACTGCGAGATAAGAAAATACGATTATCTGCTTAAAGACGCGGCGTATCCCGGGCAGGATTTTTCCGAACGTATGAATTACGACAGCGTTCACGTCTATAACGGTAAAGCCGAAAAATATCTCGCGGAAGTCAACGACGGAACGAGTTTCCAACTCATGCGTAAAGGATACTATAAGAAACTCACCGAAAACGGAAAACTCGTTTTATCCGAGATAGTGTCGCTTAAAGACGGCTATAAACCCCAAAAATAATCGTTAAAAAGGCAAAAGCGTTGACAAACCGTCGCGGCGGTGGTAGAATATAAGCGGAGAAACAAGAAAAAGTTATGTTTTTTTTAGTCGATATATTTTTACTTGCCATCTTAATATGCGTAATCTGGGCGAGCGTGAAATTCGGGTTTTCCCGTAATTTCGTGTTCGGCATTTTGCGTACCGTTATCGCGCTCGGCGGCGGGGCGGCTCTTGCGTTCGGCGTCTATATGCTTATGGACGGTCAGGGGTGGCTCGCTTATATGTCTGACGGCGTGCGGAAATTTTTCGGCGAAGTGTCTTCCGACGCGGCGGCTGTACTCAACGACGCGCAATATCGTTTCGTCGCGAAACTTATCGCGTATCTGCCGTTCGGATTACTGTTTTTCGTACTCGGTTACGTCATAACGTATTATCTGATAAAGTTAATCGTGTCGCTGTTTTTCTCACCCGTGCTTACCTGTATAAAAAAGATAAGGTGGGTAAAAATAGCGGATAACGTGTTGGGGCTTGTGTTCAATCTCGCCGTCTATATCGGCGTGGTCGTGTGTCTGTTCGGCGCTGTGCACGCGCTTAACGAAGACGGGGTATATAGTAACGTCGCCGCCAAAGGCGAAACCGAAGAGAGCGTTGCTAAAGACGTCGTGAACAATTTCTGCGAGCCCGTACTTACCACCCTGCACGAAGATTTTTCGGCGTCGGTAATCGGCGGATGTATTTACGAGTATAACCCGCTTAACAAGACCTTCAAAAAGATTTTCGACGATTTGCGAAAATAAACGAAACGTAAATTTTACGACCGACGAATTTTCGTCGGTTTTTTTATGTAAAAATTTTTGATAATCGCTTGAATAAGAGATACGTTATATGGTAAAATAAACCATATCACTATAAGGCGGTATCTTAATGAAACGATTTATTGCTTTTATAAGCGTTGCGCTTGCAGCGGTGTTCTGCGTAAATACGTATACGACCGAAAGAAACAGGGTTGTGTACGCTGACGATTATTACGACGAAATCATAGACGAATTGCCGTATATCGACGTAGTGCAAAAGTATTATGAGGCGTATGGCTACGACATCGACAGAACGGAACAATCGGGAGAAGAATCTTTAATAATATCCAAGCGAAACTGCGCTACGATTACGATAAAATTCAGCGGCAATGAAATCTCGGAATATCGAGTAGGGAATTATTCTGCCGGATATGCCGTCGATGAAGACGGCAAGGTGTTGCGTTGGGAATACGGCAAGAACGACGATACGTTTTACGGTGTAGATTATTCGTACGATAACGACGGGAATTTGCTTTCGGGCGGATTGAGCGAAAATACTTATAACAACGGATTGTTGGCTTCGTCTACGTATTACAATGGCGACGTCGTATCTTACGAATATGACGGCGAGGACAGACTGACCGCCGTCAGATATAACGGCGAACTCGTATTTACGTATTCGTATAACGGAGACGTGGTAACGCAATATAACGTAATCAAAGATATTTATACGACGTATACCGAAACCGACGATACGAAGATTTTTGCGGGCGAAGACTGGTCTTTAAGTTCCGTTTCTACCGATTCGGGCTTTAATAAAACGCACTCGTTGTTCGGCGAAGAGCACAGCGTTTCGGCGACGTCGGATTCGTTGACGGTTGATTCTCGCGCTATCCGTTATGCGAAAGATTATTTCGGCAGAATCGACGATTACGGCGTTTATAACGTCAGATATATGAACGACGAAATGTACGAGAGTTATATTACCGAAGTGTACTTCGGACAAAATTCTTACGTATATGAGTACGACAACGGCAACGTAATACGCTCAATCTACGAACATCCGGACGGGGAAGTGCCCGACGGGGAGATTTTGTACGAATATGACGATCTGAATCGTTTGGTACGCGAGGATAACGGGCCTGCCAATAAAACGTATATTTACGAATACGACGATAAAGGGAACGTAACCATAAGAATCGGGGATTATCGTACGGGATTTAATGCTTCCGAAAGTAAAAGGTCGGTGTCGTCAGACGGAACAGTTACGTATCTCGGTCAGACCGTCGTATACGACGATTACGGTGTAACTCCGCTATCCTGGGGCGATTATAATTTCACCTGGCAATACGGTAACAGATTGACCGCGATAAGCGGACCCGATTACGAAATTACTTACGATTTCGATAACGACGGAAACCGTACAGGAAAAATCGTAAACGGTACGCCTACGAACTACTATTACGAAGACGGAAAAGTTATTTACGAAAGTCGCGAGTGGGACGGCGAAATTATCTATTATATATACGATTACGATAATAATCTCGTCGGTTTTATATACGACGGGCAGACGTATTATTATATTTACGACGGACTTAAAAACGTAGTCGGCATAGCCGAACCGAGCGGTACGGTCGTCGTCGAATATTCGTACAGCGCGTACGGACAAACCGTCGGAATTTACGGCAGTAAAGCCGATACGGTAGGCGTAGTAAATCCGTACAGATATAAAGGGTACAGGTACGAAGAAGAAACGGGTCTATATTATGTCGGTTCGCGTTATTACTGCCCCGACACGGGCAGATTTATATGCGCAGACGATCCCGCGGCTTACTCTCAGAACGTCGAAGTCGGTGTGTGTTATAACCTTTTCGCCTATGCGAATAACAACCCCGTAAAATACTACGACCCCGACGGCCACATTGCGGTGGTCGTTATTGGCGGTATTGCAATCGGCGTAAAGGCAATTATTGCCGCTTCCGCTGTATTATGTATTGCATTTATTAGTTTGTGTTATCCGGCGCTAAAAACGGCAATACAAGAAATACGTAGAAGTATACAGGAGTTTTTTAAGGAATGTAAAAAACGAGTATTGAGTTATTGGGAAAAACGAAAAAAATCGCAGCGGCTACATATCCATCATATTGTAGCGAAAGCAGATAAAAGGGCTAAAAAATCTCAATATATTCTTGAAAATGTGGGCATTTCTGTAAGTACCGACGAGAGAAACTTAGTTCCTCTAAAAGACAGATTTCATCAAAGATTACATACCAAAGCATATTTTGAAGCCGTAGATGCTTGTTTATTTGGTAAGAATGACATCGTACAGGTAAGTAACACATTATTTGCATTAAAGACAATATTGGCAATTATCAACACCGGAGCGTAATATGAAGGTTATTACATGTAGTGGAGAGAGATTATTTGTCGACGAACAAAATAATAGAATGTATGTGGTCGGGCGAAGGTTCAGTATTGTAGAGTTAAAGACGTTGCATGTGAGTGAAAGATTGAGTGGCTACAGATATCTGTGCGAAGTGATGCCGATCCATAAATACGATTTATTATTTCTTGTAACGAATAATGAAGAGTTTTGGTCGCTGAATATTAATGATTATTCTGTAGTGAAGAGATTCAAGTGTCATGCTATAAATTCAAATGTTTATTACGATGATATAGAAGACAAAATTTATACGGTAGGTAGTTATAATCTAAAAAGTCTGCTTGCCGTAATCGACGTCAAAACGTTACAAATTCAGGAATATTCGTTTCCGCATGAAAGCGAAGATCGGCAGATGACGTGGTATTCTTTGCATAAATGTGTCGGCGGGGAACTGTACTTGTTCAAGAGTACGTATAATATTCGTCCGACGATTTCAGATTGTGTTACTACGTATGGCAAATACAGGATAGACAACGGAACTTTGAAACGATTCGAAACTATATATACGGGTAACGAAAGCATGACAAGCGTTAATATGGGACATGATTACCCGTGTAATTACAGTAAATATATGTACCGAGTCAAAGAAAACGACGTAATAAATTACGAAGAAGTGATAAAAAGACCGTATTCAAGCACTTTTGAAACCGAACGATATATATATTTTTGGCAATGGTTTAAGAAAGAACTTATTCGGGTAACTAAAGACTTCAAAACCGTAGAAACGGTATATACGTGCGGAGCGGGCGAACGGATTGCCTGCTACGCAGAGAGTGAAAAATATAAATTTTTGGCACTTGAGAAGTGTGAAGAATCAGATAAAAACGGACATCCTATACCGAATAAGGTCAAAAGCAGGATTTTGGTATTCGACAAAGACGAAGAAATTAAAAATCAATAAATATAAAAACGCCTTATTTGCAGAAAATAAGGCGTTTTTTTAATAGTCTTTTTATTTGCTTGTTAAAAAAGGGCTTTTGTGGTAGAATAATCGGTATGAATGCGGTTAATATCGAAAACTTATCTTTCGCGTACCCCCAAAGGGATGGCGAGCCCGTTCGCAAGGTGCTTTGCGGATTGTCGCTCGCTATCGAAAAGGGCGAGTTCGTGTCGCTTATCGGGTCTAACGGCAGCGGTAAATCTACGCTGTCGCGGCTTATCAACGGGCTTTTGCAACCCGTGGAAGGCAAGGTCGAAGTGTTCGGAATGAATACCGCCGATAAAAAAACGCTTTTCGATATAAGAAAACGCGTCGGCACCGTCTTTCAGAACCCGGATAACCAGCAGGTCGCTTCGATAGTCGAAGACGATATTGCTTTCGGCCCCGAAAATATCGGTATGCCGAGAGAAAAGACGGGCGAAAGAATAGATTACGTGCTTAAAGTTGCCGATATGGAAAAATATCGCAACGTTGAAGTCGCGAGATTGTCGGGCGGACAGAAACAAAGGGTGGCTATTGCGGGCGCGCTCGCCATCGACCCCGAAATTTTAATACTCGACGAAGCGACTTCCATGCTCGACCCAAAGGGCAGAAACGAAGTTATGTCCGTCGTTAAAGACCTTAATAAAAATCACGGTCTTACGGTTATAAATATCACTCATTATATGGACGAAGCGGTAAATTCCGACAGAATTTTCGTGCTTCACGGCGGCAAAATCGCCATGCAGGGTACGCCCGCCGGAATTTTCGCAAAAAAAGACGAGATACGCGCGTGCGGACTCGAATTGCCGAGAGCGGCTTCTCTCGCCGAAAAATTAAGGGCGGCGGGAATTGAACTCGACGGGCAAATTCTGACAAAGGAGGAACTTGCGACAAAGTTATGCGAATCGTTGCCGAAAATATAAGTTTCTCTTACAACAAAAAAACGGCGTTCCGTTCGGACGCTTTGAAAAACGTTTCTCTTACGATCGAAGAAGGCGATTTTTTCGGGATAATCGGGCATACCGGCAGCGGTAAAAGCACGTTCGTGCAGCATCTTAACGCGCTTCTGCCGTTGCAGAGCGGAACTTTGACCGTCGGCGATACGGTTATGGTCGGCGGCAAAAAGACGGATAAAAAATTGCTTAAAAACCTTCGCTCCAAGGTGGGTATGGTCTTTCAGTACCCCGAATATCAACTGTTCGCCGAAACGGTCGGGCAGGACGTGGCGTTCGGGTATAAAAACTTTTTTCCGAACGCCAAAGAAGACGAAATAAACGTGGCGGTAGATCGCGCGCTCACGCTGGTGGGCATCGATCTTTCTCTTAAAAACGTATCGCCGTTCGAGTTGTCCGGCGGACAAAAACGAAGAGTGGCTATCGCCGGCGTTATAGTAACTTCGCCCGAAATTCTCGTTCTCGACGAACCGGTGGCGGGGCTTGATCCGCGCGGTAAACGCGACCTGATGCGACTTTTGCAAAACCTTAAAAACACCACGTGCAAGACTATAATAATCGTTTCGCACGATATGGACGAGGTTGCCGAAAACTGTAATAAAGCGGCGGTTTTTTCAGGCGGAGAAATAGTGAAATGCGGAAGCGTCAAAGAGATTTTTTCCTGCGGGGAAGAATTGAACGAGTTAAGACTCGGCTTGCCGCTGACCGCGTACATAGCGGAAGAACTTAAAAAAAGCGGGGTTGAATTAAACCTTGCATCTTACGACGAAGACGGTTTCGTAAAAGCCGTAAAAGAGTATAAAAACGGGGTTATAAGACGGTAAACGAATGTTAAGCGACGTGTCTTTCGGCAGGTATTACCCTACGAAGTCTTTCATACACAGACTCGACCCGCGGGTAAAACTTCTGCTGCTTATTGCCTATATCGTAATGATTTTTCTGGCGAAGAATTTTCTTACGCTGGGCTTTTGCGTACTCTTTTTGTGCCTTGCGGTGGCGTTTTCGGGCGTACCGGTAACGGCGGTACTCAAAAGCCTTAAAGCGGTGATTTTTCTCGTGATTTTTACCGCCGTACTCAACGTCTTGTTTTACGACGCGAAGCCCGGCGATACCGTCTATTTCTGGGTAGTTACGAAAGAAGGGCTTATAAACGCGGCGTTTCTCGCGACGAGGCTTATAACGCTCGTTGCGGGCAGTTCGATATTGACCCTTACGACCACTCCCGTCAGCCTTACCGACGGAATAGAAAGTTTATTAAAACCGCTGTCGTGGGTAAAATTCCCCGTACACGAACTCGCGCTCATAATGTCTATCGCGCTCAGGTTTATCCCGACTCTCGCAAGCGAAACGGATAGAATAATGAACGCCCAGAAAGCAAGGGGCGCGGACTTCGAAAGCGGCAACGTCTTTTCGAGAATAAAGTCGCTCGTGCCCGTGCTTATACCGCTGCTCGTAAGCGCGTTCAGAAGAGCCGACGAACTCGGCGACGCTATGGAAGCGCGTTGTTACTCCGGCAGCAAAAACAGGGTAAAATACAAAAAACTTAAACTCGGTTGGAGAGATCCGATAGCGGCGTTGTTTGTCGCTGCGTTCATGACCGCCGTAATACTTTTCAACGACCCTTACTTTTTCGGGTTGTTCACGGGGTTATTCGTATGAGAATAGTTCTTAAAATCGAATACGACGGCACGGACTACTGCGGCTGGCAGGTTCAGCTAAGCGGCGTCACCGTGCAGGGCGTTATAGAAGAAGCGATTAAAAAACTGACGGGAGAAAAGGTTTCGGTTATCGGCAGCGGAAGAACGGATTCGGGCGTACACGCCGCAGGGCAGATCGCGCATTTCGATATAACGAGCGAAAAAATTCCGCCCGAAAAATACGCCTGCGCATTGAACGCCTTTCTGCCGCGCGATATTAAAATTACGGAAAGCGGCGAGGCGGAGGACGGGTTTCACGCAAGATTTTCGGCGAAGAGAAAGACCTATCGTTACTCGATCTACGTTTCGGAATATATCCGTCCGCTTAAAGACAGATACGCCGTAAACGTTCCGCTCGCATTAGACGAAAAAAAAATGAACGAAGCGTGCCGCTATCTTGCGGGCAAACACGATTTCAGATGTTTTTTGGCTTCCGATTCGTCGGTGAAAGATACGATAAGAGAAATTTATTCCGCAAAAGTCGAAAAAAACGGCGAAGATTATTCCTTTACCGTATGCGGCAACGGGTTTTTATATAATATGGTAAGGATAATCGCCGGCACTCTCGTTAAAATCGGCAGCGGCGAAGAAAGCCCCGAAAGTATGAAAAAAATAATCGACGGCGGCGACAGATCTTCGGCGGGGAAAACCATGCCCGCGCGCGGGCTTACCCTTTTAAGCGTAGAATACGAATAATTTTGACGATTTTTCGCATAAGCGTCGAAAAACGCTTGACAAAGACGATCAAATTTAATAAAATATACGGGCATTATAAGGAAAGGTGCGTAAGACGAATTAGCCCCTCGATCGGCGACCGAACTTATATAACGAATATTATATAACAAGATTTTTGGAGATTCACGATGAAAACTTTTATGGCAAACGGAAATTCCGTTGATAGAAAATGGTACGTCGTTGACGCTTCGGGAATGTCGCTCGGCAGACTTGCTTCGCAGGTTGCTTCTATTCTGAGAGGTAAAAATAAGCCTATCTTCACTCCCAACGTCGACACAGGCGATTTCGTTATAGTTCTTAACAGCGATAAGGTCGTCCTTACGGGTAAGAAACTCGATCAGAAACTTTACACTTATCACACCGGTTACATCGGCGGACTTAAACAGGTTCCCTACACGAGAATGATGGCGGAAAAGTCCGATCTCGTCGTATACGAAGCGGTTAAAGGCATGCTGCCCAAGAACAGTCTCGGCAAACAGATGCTTACCAAACTTCGCGTTTACAAAGGTGCGGAACACAATCATCAGGCTCAACAGCCTATCGAGTTGAAACTCGGCAAGTAACGGAGGGATAGACGAATATGGCAAAAGCATCTGTTAAGAAGAAACTTCAATACTGGGGAACCGGTAGAAGAAAGAGCGCTATCGCGAGAGTAAGACTTATTCCCGGCGGTACGGGCGCAATCACTATAAACGGCAGAAGTATCGACGAATATTGCGATCTCGATACCCTTAAACTCATCATCAGACAACCGCTCGTATTGACCGAAACCGAAAGCAAGTACGACGTTTTCGTAAACGTAGTAGGCGGCGGCTTCACGGGTCAGGCAGGCGCTATCCGCCACGGCGTGGCGCGCGCGCTCGTCGTTGCAGAACCCGAACTTCGCCCCGCTCTTAAAAAGGCAGGTTTCCTTACGAGAGATCCGAGAATGAAGGAAAGAAAGAAGTACGGCTTGAAGAAGGCTCGTCGCGCTCCTCAGTTCTCGAAGAGATAATTTTACAGAAAAGTTTGGTGGCGTAGCGATTTATCGCTACGCCACAACTATATTTGCCTGTCGGCAAGTTATATTTTGCATGGCAAAGTGATATTTTCACCGTCGTGAAAGTTAGGCAAATATAATAAAACTTTGACGGAACGTCAAAATAACACTTTTATGAGCGAAAGCATATTAAGAGAAAAATCGAAAGAATTTGCGAAAAATATCGTTTTTGTAACGAGAGAGATAAAAGCCGCAAAAAGAGAAAGCGTATTGACGAATCAACTCTTACGTTCGGGAACAAGCATCGGGGCAAATATTCACGAGGCGCAATACGCGCAAAGTAATGCCGACTTTATTTCTAAACTCGAAATAGCGTTAAAAGAGTGTTTCG
>ERZ1034980.2277-NODE-2277-length-10443-cov-9.063535_pt1 | contig 10443 bp, 8 predicted proteins | sample MGYA00520622_ERZ1034980 | MGnify/ENA primary metagenome ERZ1034980 (study PRJEB33766, sample SAMN09781791) | gut metagenome | biome: gut microbiome | host: Homo sapiens | place: Madagascar | study: EMG produced TPA metagenomics assembly of the PRJNA485056 data... | reverse complement strand
AGGGCAACGACGGCGCGTGCGAGAAATAAATAGCCATTGAGTATGCCGCTCTGTAGGGGCCGGACATGTCCGGCCCCTACCGCGTCACAATGGCAAACGGCAGCTGCGGAGGGGTCAAGACCCCTCCCTACAGATCGGGGTCCACGGGTGCTTTGTAGGGAACGATCTTGACCGTTCCGGGGACGTGTGCCGTTATTGCATGGTAAAACATTGTTGATGCGTAGGGGCCGGGCATGCCCGGCCCGCAGCTTACCGGCAAGCACCTGCTTGCGGTTTATGTTGCGGGCCGGACATGTCCGGCCCCTACCGCGTCACAATGGCAAACGGCAGCTGCGGAGGGGTCAAGACCCCTCCCTACAGATCGGGGTCCACGGGTGCTTTGTAGGGAACGATCTTGACCGTTCCGGGGACGTGTGCCGTTATTGCATGGTAAAACATTGTTGATGCGTAGGGGCCGGGCATGCCCGGCCCGCAGCTTACCGGCAAGCACCTGCTTGCGGTTTATGTTGCGGGTCGGACATGTCCGGCCCCTACAGGAATATAAAAGATAAACACCTGTCAGCTGTTTATCTGCCAATCGCCGCGCACTTCTCCTTCAGCCAGACCTTCTCGTCCTTGTTCAGGCGGGGACTGAGCGTCTCGTAGACGTGGGCGTGGTAGTCGTTCAGCCAGTTGATCTGGTCGCGGCTCAGCTCGTCCACAAGGACCGGTTCGGTGGAGATGGGCACCAGCGTCAAAGGCGCAAAGCCCAGCCAGTGGCCGTACTGGTTCTCGCCCAGGTCGATGCACTCCAGTTCGTTCTCAATGCGGATGCCGACCTCGTCGGTCTCGTAGATGCCCGGCTCGTCGGTGATGGTCATGCCGGGCTTAAAAATCACGGGGTTGTTCGGGCGCAGGCTCTGCGGGCCCTCGTGCACGCCGGAGATAAAGCCGACGCCGTGGCCGGTGCCGCAGCGGTAGTTGACCTTGTGCGCCCAGACCGGGCCGCGGGCAAAGGTATCCAGCGCAAAGCCGGTGCAGTAGTCCAGGAACACCGCGCGGGCCATGTCGATGTGGCTCTGCAGCACCCAGGTGTAATAGCGGCGCTCGTTGTCGGTCAGCGGGCCGACGGGGTAGGTGCGGGTGATGTCGGTGGTGCCGCAGTCGTACTGGCCGCCGTTGTCCACCAGCAGGAAGCCGCGCGGCTCGATGACGCTGTTCACGTCGCCCTCGGCGTGGTAGTGCATCATGGCGGCGTTGGCGCCGTAGGCTGCAATCGTGGAGAAGCTGTCCTCAAAGTAGCCGGGCATCTCGGCGCGGCGCTTCTGCAGCATCGTGTCGATGTCGATCTCGGTCAGCTGCTTACCCTCGGCCAGCGCCTTTTCCAGATCCATCTGGAACCGCACCACGGCGACGCCGTCGCGGATATGGCACTCGCGGAGGTTCTTCAGCTCGGTCTCGTTCTTGATGCCCTTCAGGGCAAAAATCGGATCGGCACCGGCCACGGTCTTGTGGGCGGTCAGGGCCTCGTACAGGGCGTAGTTGGTGGCCTTCTCGTCCACCAGGAACACCTCGTCGGCGGGCAGGGCGTGGACGGCGTCGATAATTTCCTCGTAGCCGCGCAGCGTCACGCCGCTCTCGGCCAGCGTGGCGGCGTCGGCGTCGGACAGGCGGCCCGGCGCGATAAACAGCGTGCAGGCGTCCATCGTGACCAGCGCGTAGGCGACGGCCAGCGGGGTGCAGGGCAGGTCGCGGGCGCGCAGGTTCAGCAGCCAGCCCACGCAGTCCAGACCGGTCACGGCCAGTGCGGTGGCACCGGCCTTCTGCAGCTCGGCGCGCACCATGGCGATGCGGTCCGCGGCAGTCGCGCCGGTCTGGGCCGGGGTCAGCAGCTCACAGGGGGTGTCGGGCAGAGCCGGGCGCTCGCCGGTGGCGTCCCAGATCGGGCTGGCCACGTCCTGACTCTTGAGGGCGGCACCCTTCTTGGCCAATGCGTCGATGTACTCCTTGGCAATCGTGGCGGGCACGCAGCTGCCGTCCAGCAGCAGGGTCTGGCCGTCCGCAAAGTGGCTCTCAAGGTACTCGGCCACGGTGGGCACGCCCGCGGAGCCCGCGTGCATGCACTCGATCTCGCTGCCGGCCAGCTGCTTGTCGGCCTGCACATAGAAGCGGCCATCGCACCACAGGGCGCTGCCGGTTTGGGTCACAACGAGGGTCGAGTTCTCGCCGATGAAGCCGGAGAACCACGGCAGAGCGTTATAATAACCGGGCAGGTACTCGCTGCAATGGGGGTCGCTGGTCATGATGAGCACGCCGTCCGCGCCCGCCGCTTTGGCAGCGGCACGCAGCGCGGCGATTTTTTCATTGGTAGTCAAAATGGATCGCTCCTTTTTGTGATAGATATTGGGGTTAGGTATATCATACCACGAATGCTGCAAATAATAAATAGATAATAGATAATAAACAGGTGGAGTTTGCGCCCGGGGGCACAAACAAAAATGCGGCGCTTTGCAGGGGCCGGGCGTGGCGGCATGTATGCCGCCCCTACGGGCCAACCCGCTAACGTCTGCCTACCCGGCGGAGCGGTCAAGACCGCTCCCTACAAAGCACCCGTGAACGATAGCCCGTAGGGAGGGGTCTTGACCCCTCCGAGGCAGCCGGTGGCAGCCGCGCGGTAGGGGCCGGGCATGCCCGGCCTGCAGCATTAAAGGCAATTGCCCATTAAAGGGTGGCCGCGCCGACCTCCGGGCCGGGCGTGCCCGGCCCCTACGGGGATCCCATTCCCACCGCGGGGGTTCGGGGGCGCTTGGCGGCGCACAACGAGCGCCGCCAGCCAGCAAAGCTGGCCCGCTCGTGCGGTTGTTTGCCCCGCGGGGGCAAACATTGTTCGCTCCCCGGTTTCGCTCCGCTCAACCGTGGCCCCACGCTCACAACCCCGCAGTGCCCGGCCCCTACGGGGAGGCGGTAATCCCATAAATTTTGCAAAAAATTCAAAATTTCCCGCGCAAAATGGCGCAAAACCCCTTGACGTGTTTGTTATAATAGTATTAGCAGTTAGTGTAATAGATTGCCAACCAACTGAACATCTGAACACATCTTGAATAGAGGTACCCAACTATGGCTGAAAAGAAAACCAAAATCGACATTTTCTCCGGCTTCCTCGGCGCCGGCAAGACCACCCTTATCAAAAAGCTCATCAAGGAGGCCTTCGCCGGTGAGCAGATCGTCCTGATCGAGAACGAATTCGGCGAGATCGGCATCGACGGCGGCTTCATGCGCGAGGCCGGCATTCAGGTCAATGAGCTGAACTCCGGCTGCATCTGCTGCAGCCTGGTCGGTGATTTCCGCGAGGCACTGAAGAAGGTCGTCGAGACCTACCACCCGGACCGCATCCTCATTGAGCCGTCGGGCGTCGGCAAGCTGTCCGACGTGACCCGCGCCGTCGAGGGCGTCGCCGAGGATCTGCCCGTCATCCTGAACAGCTTTGTCACCGTCGCCGACGTGAACAAGGTCAAGATGTATATGAAGAACTTCGGTGAGTTCTATGACGACCAGGTCAGCCATGCGTCCTGCATCATCCTGAGCCGCACCGGCAACGCCAGTGAGGAGAAGGTCGCTGCCGCCGTCGCCCTGCTGGCCGAGAAGAACCCCACCGCCACCATCGTCACCACCGACTGGACCGTCCTGACCGGCGCACAGATCGTCTCCGTCATGGACGGCAAGCGCGACCTCGTCGCAGAGCTGCTGACCGAGGCCCGCGCCGCCAACGTGGCCCATGCCGACGAGGATGAGCACGAGCACCACCATCATCACCATCATGACCACGATGAGCACGACCACGACTGCTGCTGCCATCATCATCACGACGAGGACGACGATGAGGACGAGCACGAGCATCACCATCACGACCATGGTGACGATGACCACGACCACGACTGCTGCCATCACCACGACGACGAGGACGAGCACGAGCATCACCATGAGCACCACTACGACGAGCACGGCGTCTGCTCCTGCGGGCATCATCACCACCACGACCACGACGCCGACGAGGTGTTCACGAGCTGGGGCAAGGAGACGGCCCACAAATACAGCCGTGAGGATCTGGACAAGGCCCTGCACGCGCTGGACGAGGGCGCTTACGGCATGATCCTGCGCGCCAAGGGCATTGTGGACGGCGGCGACACCTGGTACGAGTTCGACATGGTCCCCGGCGAGCACGAGATCCGCCCCTGCGGCCCCGACGTCACCGGCAAGCTCTGCGTCATCGGCTCCCAGCTGAAGGAGCATGAGATCGCGGAATTGTTCCACGTTTGATAAGAATGCCTTCCCCCTTGGGAAAGGTGCCCGAGGCCCCGCCCGAGGGCGGATGAGGGGCGAGCCTGCTGCAGCAGCCCACGAATGACAGGCTGCGATCAGCTCTCCCCTCATCAGTCCGCTTCGCGGACAGCTTCTCCCCCGGGGGAGAAGCCTTTGACTGCTACTAACCGAAAGGACGTCCCCTATGCCTAAACAAATCCCCGTATATCTCTTCGTCGGCCAGCTGGAGAGCGGCAAGACGAAATTCATTCAGGAAACGATGGAGGACCCCAACTTCGACTCCGGCGACAAGACCCTGCTGCTGGTCTGCGAGGAGGGCGAGATCGAGTACGACCCGTCCAAGTTCGCCTTCGGCGGCGTGCACGTTGCCCAGATCGAGGATAAGAGCGAACTTACCGCCGAGAACCTGACCGCGCTCGAAAAGAAGTCCGGCTGCGGCCGCGTCATCATCGAGTACAACGGTATGTGGCTCATTCAGGAGCTGTACGACGCCCTGCCCGACAACTGGCTCATCTACCAGAGCCTGGCCACCGCTGACGGCACGACCATCAAGACCTACGCGGGCGACAGCGCCATGCGCAGCCTGCTGCTGGACAAGCTGCGCGGCAGTGAGCTGCTGGTCGTCAACCGCGCCGAGGCTGTCAACGACGACGAGAGCCGCCAGCTCATCCACAAGCTGGTGCGCCAGGCCAGCCGCCGCTGCGACATCGCCTACGAGTTCAAGGACGGCAGCGTCGCCTATGACGACATCCCCGACCCGCTGCCCTTCGACGTGGACGCGCCGGTCATTGAGATCCCCGAGGAGTTCTTCGGTATATGGTACATGGACTGCATGGATGACCCGAAGAAATATGACGGCAAGACGGTCAAATATCTGGCTCAGGTCTGCCAGACCCCCCAGGCCGGCAAGGGCGCGTTTGTGCCCGGACGCTTTGCCATGACCTGCTGCGTGCAGGATATCCAGTTTGTGGGTATGCCCTGCAAGTACGACGATTACAAGTCGCTGGAGCAGCGCAGCTGGATCAACATTACGGCCAAGGTCAACGTCAAGTACCACCCCATCTACAAGGGCCAGACCCCCGATTCCACCGGCCCTGTCCTGACCGCCATCTCCGTCGAGCCGGGCGAAAAGCCCGCGCAGGACGTGGTGATGTTCAGCTGATATTGCAATAGAAAAGCACCTGCCTTCGTGAGAAAGCAGGTGCTTTTTTCTTTGCCGAGCTGTAGGGGCCGGACATGTCCGGCCCGGCGGTGTTCTATTATCGCACGCTAATGGGCAAACCGTAGGGGAGGGATTTATCCCTCCCGGGCCGCTTGCGCTGACGGAAACGTCCCGGGAGGCATGAATGCCTCCCCTACAAACCTTCCAATGAACGGGTGCCCCTCGCTATGCTCCGGGCCGGGCATGCCCGGCCCCTACGGCGCAAAAATCAACCGCGCGTCCCCGCGATCTTGGAATCGGTGCTCCACCCCTGCAAATCGGTGGGCGTCAGGCTGCTCATCCAATTTTCGCGCTCGGTCTCCCACTGGTCCCAGGCGGCCTGGCTGCGGATGGCGGTGCCGCTCTCAAAGGTATCGTCCCACGGGTTGGCAGGGTCGGGGTCGGTGGGGTCCCAGCCGCGCTTCTCGGTGTCGGCGGGGTCGGTGTAGATCGTGCCGGGCTTTCCCATCGGGCCGGGGTCGTCGGCGTCGTTGTAGATGATGACTGGCGTGCCCAGCGGGCAGTTGTCGTAGATCCACTTCACGTCCACCACGGCCAGCCGGATGCAGCCCAAGCTGGCGCGGGTGCCCAGCAGGTTGAACTCGTCGTACTCCACATCGTCCTTGTGCTGGCTGTAGTAGGGCACGCTGTGGAACAGGTAGCTGTCATAGATGCGGGTCGCGTACTGGCCGTAGCTCGGGCCCATCAGCAGCCGCCAGCTGTAGTCCACCGGGGTCGAAAAATACCCGGTGGGGGTGTCCATGCCGCCGCTGCACACCATCGCCATGAACGGCACAGCGTACTTTTTTGTGGCGGAATCCACGGCGTAGACCGTGACCACGCCGCCTGCGTTATTGACCGCCAGCAGGTAGGGGTAGCCCTCCTTCGCGTCCAGCGTCAGGCCGTAGGCGGCAAACTGCGTTTCCAGCCCGGCCAGCGTCTTTGCGGCGTTGTCGTCCCAGGTCGTCGGGTCCTTGATCTGCGGCGCGTCCTTGGTGGCGTTGCTCGTGGCCGTCGCCATCGCGGGGGCCACTGTCGGCTCGGGCGTCGGCGCGGGGCTTGTCTCCGGCGTGGCGGTGGGGGCCGCCGTGGGCTGCGGCGTCGTGGCGGGCAGCACGTCCTGTGGGGTGTTGGGCATCTGCACGCAGGCACACAGCAGCGCAGCCGTCAGCAGAAACGGAAAAATGCGGCGTAGAATCGACATAAAATCTCCTTAGTGTTTGGTGACGCCGTACTCCTCGGCCACGAATTTCTCCAGCGCGGCAAAGCTGCGGCGGACTTTTTCGGTCTCGATGCAGTATGCCATGCGGAAGTAGCCGGGGCAGCCGAAGCTGTCACCGGGGACCAGCGCCAGGTCATATTTCAGCGCCTTTTGGCAGAACGCCTTTGCGTCGTCCTCCAGCGCCTTCGGGAAGATGTAGAACGTGCCGTCCGGCTTGACGACGGTGAAGCCCAGCGCGATCAGCTCGTCGTAGATCAGGTTCATGTTCGTCTCGTAGACGGACAGGTCGCTGGTCACGTCAAGGCAGCGCTCGACGGCCATCTGGATGAGGGACGACGGGCAGTTGTGGCCGGTCCCGCGGGAGATCTGGCCGCACATCGGCACGATGTACGCGGCGTCCTCGCACCGCGGGTTGGCGGCCACATAGCCGATACGCTCGCCCGGCACGCTCAGACTCTTGGAGAAGGAGTAGCAGGTGAGCGTATCATCGTAGAATTTGGCGGGGTAGGGCGTGACCCTGCCGCCGAACGAAATCTCGCGGTACGGCTCGTCGGAAATCAGGAAGATGTGGTGGCCGTATTTGGCGCTTGTCGCGGTCAAAAAGTCGGCCAGCTGCTGCAGGGTCTCCTCGCTGTAGGCGGTGCCGCTGGGGTTGTTGGGGCTGTTGATGAGCACGGCGGCGGTGTTCTCGTCCACGAGCTGCGCGAACGCCTCAAAGTCGATCTGAAAGTCCGCGCACCGCGGCGGCGTCACGCGCAGGGTAAGCCCCGCGCCCTCGATGTACGGCTTGTACTCGGGGAAGAACGGCGCAAACGTTACGATGTTCTGCCCGGGCACGCCGACGCAGCGCACAGCATGGGCCAGCGCACCCGCCGCGCCCGTCGTCATAAAGATATGGTCGGCGGTGTAGTCCATGCCGAACCGGAGGTTCAGGCTTTCGGCCACGGCCTTGCGGGCGGACGGCAGCGTCAGCGTCGGCGTATAGCCATGCAGCCTGACGGGGTCGGTGCGGGCCAGCAGGTCCGCGCAAGCTGCGGTGAACTGCGGCGGGCAGGGGACAGACGGGTTGCCCAGCGAGTAATCGAACACGTTCTCATAGCCGATCTCCGCGCCGCGGGCGGTGCTCCATTCAGAAATCTGACGGATAACCGACTTGGCGCCCAGCATATCTTTATAGTGCTGTGCAATCATAATACCAGCTCCTTTTTAAAATGTTTGTCGAAGGCTGGAAGAGTAACGGCAGCTCTCCCTCTCGTCCGCAACCCGTTCACAGCAGTCCGTAGGGGCCGGGCATGCCCGGCCCGCAGCCTTGCCGTTGTATCCCCTTTAACGGTTTGCATCGTAGGGAGGGGTCTTGACCCCTCCGCGGGGCGTCGGGGACGCCGCCCCCTACAACGATCCGCAAGGTTTCTCCTTATCGCAAACGGGCACGGCGGCCTGTGGGCAGGCCGCCCTACGTATGGTCCGTAACCTTCTGCTGCGCGGGCGTCGGGGTCGCCCCGGAACTCACGTCACCCCAAAACAACCTTTTCCAACCCCTGGGTATCCTCGGCCAAATATTCTGCCCCGGCTTCGGTCAGCTCCTCGCGGGTCCGGAACCCCCACAGCACCCCGCAGCAGGGCAGGCCCGCGTTGTGGGCGGTCTCCACGTCCACATTGCTGTCACCGACGTACAGCACACTGCCGTCGGCCTCGACGCCAAGGTGCGCCATCAGGGCGCGCGTCCCCTCGGGGGCGGGCTTCGTGGGTACGTCGGGCAGCGCACCGCGGACGACCTCAAACAGGTCGGCGTCAAAGTACCGCGCGACCACGGCGCGGGCAAACTCGTCCGCCTTGTTGGAGAACACCGCCATCCGCACCCCGGCGGCCTTCAGCCGGGCCAGCAGCGCCGGCATACCGGGGTACGGCGCGGTCTTGTCGTGCATGTGCGCGCCGTAGACCTTATCAAACTCGGCCAGCGTCGCGGCCAGCTGCTCCGGGCTGCGGCAGCTTGCGGGGCTGAACCGCTCCACCAGCTTCGGGATGCCGTTGCCCACAAAATAGCGGTACTGCGCAGTTTCATACTGCGGCCAGCCGTGGGCGGCGCAGACGCGGTTCGCGGAGTCGGCCAGGTCGTCAATCGTGTTCAGCAGGGTCCCATCCAAATCAAACAGTACGGTTTTATACATTTCTCAAAACCTCTTTGCACAAGAAATCACTCTTATTATAGTTGCATTTGACGAAAACAGCAAGCCGCCGCGCCCATTTACCGTAAAAAAGATGTAAATTCTCAAAAAGCTGTTCCCATTTGCACGATTTATGGTATTATATAAGGTAGCACGTAAGGAGGTTTCTCGAATGGATTTGTTTTTGGATTTGCTGCGTTCGGTCATCTACGGTGTGATCGAGGGCATTACCGAGTGGCTGCCCATCTCCAGCACCGGCCACATGATCCTGGCCGAGCAGGTACTTAAATTCAGCTTCAGCGCCGAATTTATGGAGATGTTCCGCGTCGTCATCCAGCTGGGCGCGATCCTGGCCGTTGTGGTCATGTATTTCAAAAAGCTGTGGCCCTTCTGCGTTGACAATGGCCGTGACTCCGGCCTGGCAAAGCACGTCCGCTGGCCGGTCATGCGGCTGTGGTTCAAGATCATCGTCGCCTGCCTGCCTGCCGCCGTGCTGGGCCTGGCGCTGGACGACTGGATCGACGCACATTTTTATAACAGCGTCGTCGTCGCGGTCATGCTGATCGTCTACGGCATCGCGTTCATCCTCATCGAGCGCCGCCCCCGCGTGCCCACCACCACCAAGCTGAGCCGCATCACCTACAGGCAGGCGCTTATCGTCGGTGCGTGGCAGGTGCTGGCGCTCATCCCCGGCACGTCCCGCAGCGGCTCCACCATCATCGGCGGCCTGCTCTGCGGCATGAGCCGCGCCTGCGCGTCCCAGTTCACCTTCTTCCTGGCCATCCCGGTCATGGCGGGCGCGTCGGGCCTCAAGCTCGTCAAGTTCCTGGCGGGCGGCGGCGTCTTTACGGTTGGCGAGATCGGCGCGCTGCTGGTCGGCTGCATCGTGGCGTTTGTCGTCTCCATTCTGGCCATCCGCTTCCTGATGGACTACGTCAAAAAGCACACCTTCACGGCCTTCGGCTGGTACCGCATCGCCCTTGGCATCGTCGTCCTGGGTGTCTGGGCCCTGCAGACATTCGTGCTGGCGTAACATTGTAAATAAAAAGCTGCTGTCTCCCGGCATGGGGGACAGCAGCTTTTTTGTTTGGTGCGTGCAAAGCCTCCCTTGTCAAAGGGAGGTGCCGCCAAAGGCGGCGGAGGGATTCCGTTGGGCTTTACGGGGGCTGCTTGCCCGGGCAAGCAGGCAGAGCCCCTCCGGCCTGCTTCGCGGCCACCTCCCCACCGTGCGGGGAGGCTTGCTTCGGACGGCTTCGCCGTCCGCGAAAGGCTCCCCTTACAGGGGAGCTGGCCGAGCCCGCGAGGCTGGAGGGGCTTTTGTCGGGCCTTGCGTCAGCGCCCGTTACTCTCTTTTACGCTTGCTATACAGCACGGCAGCCGCACCGCCGGAAATTACCAGCAGTGCCCACAGCAGGGCGAGGTTGACGTCGTCGCCAGTGGCGGGAATCGCGCTGGCCGCCTGTACGGCGGGGGCAGCGGTTACGGCGGGTGCTGCTGTCGGGACCGTGGTGGGGGCTGCCGTTGCCGTCGGTGCAGCTGTCGGCGCTGCCGTCGCC
>ERZ1034980.2274-NODE-2274-length-10445-cov-35.235130_pt1 | contig 10445 bp, 9 predicted proteins | sample MGYA00520622_ERZ1034980 | MGnify/ENA primary metagenome ERZ1034980 (study PRJEB33766, sample SAMN09781791) | gut metagenome | biome: gut microbiome | host: Homo sapiens | place: Madagascar | study: EMG produced TPA metagenomics assembly of the PRJNA485056 data... | reverse complement strand
CCTGCTTCGCAGCGGCTTCCTCTGCTGCGAGCCCACCGGTGTAGCTCGATGCATCTTCCTTTTTTACCGCCTGCAGCGGCACCCCCATACGTTCCGGATCGGCTGGACGATTCGGAGTGGCACGACGCGGTGGCTGATTATGCGTCAGCAGTTCGTTTGGATCCGCCGGTCGACGTAATCGTTCGGTTCTCGGCACGCCATTCACATCGTTCCGTGGTGCCCGCTTCTGTGTCCCCGTCGTAGCGCCCGTCGCCACAGTGCCAGCACTGCCTGTCGTCGTCTTCAGCTCATCTGCCATCACTGGTTCCCCCCTTTACCGTCTGCAATAAGGATCAGAACGTATCATGATAAAGGCGTTCCTTTCCATCATCTTTGAAATTCCATCTGAAGTCTTACGGATATGATTATTATACCACAGTGCTCCTCGCTTACCATCGGTCCTTCGAAGGAAAGTGTTTACAATTCCGTCCAGGAAGTTACTGTTCAAACGTAGGTGAGTTAAGGTGTAGCTCGGCGGACGGCAGCCGGAAGCCGAGCTACGAGTGAACAGTAACATGAAATATGCCCGGAGCCGGCTTTTAGAGTCGGTCTCCGGGCACTGTGTGCATCATGCTTCACTGTAAAGCAGCCAGTCGATGGCGCGTTCGAACCAGTCGGCGATGTGGAGGTCGACGCTCCGTTTCTTCGCCGGCTCGGCGACCTCCTCGGTCGAGAGGCTGAGGCCATGCACGCCCTTCGGATAGAGATGATACTCCACCGGGATGCCGTGCTCGACGAGTGCGTTCACGAGGAGCAGCGAGTTCTGAACCGGCACGGAATCGTCCTCGACGGTCTGCCATACGAAGGTCCGTGGCGTCGATGCGTGCACCTGGGTCTCGAGTGAGAACCAGCGGCGTGCACGCTCGTAATCCGTATCCTCACCATACTTCGCGATGAAGTCCTCGCGTCTTCCGAGCAGACGCTCGAAGCTTCCCGGATGACAGTACACTCCAGAACTGATAACCGGGTAGCTGAGCATCAGACCATCCGGGCGGAAAAGCTGTGCAGGATCGGCCGCGCTCTGCTGCAGCATCTCCAGTACCTCGGTGAAGATCGGATCGCCGTTCCAGTCCGTATCATCGAAGTGAATGCCGATGGAGGCGGCGACATGTGCGCCGGCACTGAAGCCGCAGAGATAGACCGGCTCCTCCGGGAAGAGCGCCCGCGTCTTTCCGATGGCCCAGGCGACCTGCTTCAGCGGGCGCAGGCCGAGAACTTCGCTTTCGCAGTCATAGTTGAAGACGAGTGCACGGAATCCGTAGGCGTTAAAGGCATGGGCGATCGGTTCCCACTCCCGGTGGCTGATAAATCTGTAGCCACCACCCGGAATCACGATCACCGTGCCCCTCTGCTTTCCGGCATGTACAGGATGCGGATAGCCCGGAATCGATACGGCTGCGTTCACACCATCCTGGATGGCCTGCGCCTGTGCGGCGACGTTCAGCGGGAGCCGACCGGCGGAAAGCGTGGCCTCCTGGGCTTCCTCATAGATCAGTTTTGCATCATATATACCTGTGTAAATCATCATTGCCTCCATCCATCGAAAAAATCACGGGGCCTCGTCGAGCATCCCCGTGATATGGTCGTTCAATGTAGTCGCCCGCTCGTGCGTGGCGTCCTCAGTCCTTCACGAAATCCTCACGGTATGGTGTGAAGATGTCGATGAGCTGCCCGGCTTCGAGGCAGACACAGCCATGCTCGACACCGTCGGTCTTCAGAAGAGTGTCACCCTCGGTGACGATGTGTTTCTCTCCATCGATCGTGAACTCGAACTTACCGGACTTGATATAGGTGATCTGGGTGTGCGGGTGATGATGGAGCTTGCCGATGGCACCCTCATCGAAGGTATTCTCGACGACCATCACATCATCGGAGTACGCAAGGACACGCTTCGTGACGCCCTCTCCACCGGACTCTGTAACGATATCCTTATAAAATACCCAACGTTCATTCTTGTGCTCGTGATTTAACATCTGTGGTTCTCCCTTTTCTGTGTCGCGGTCGCAGACGACCGCCTGTGATGCCTCTATTTTAGCGCCAGGTGAACCGCTTTACAAGATGTAACAGCCGCTGAGCAGTTATGCTTAAACTTCAGGGAATGTCAGTCGCATCTGATGCCACTCGACATTTCCGTGCGTGGATGCACTGATGCCTTCATCTACGAAGCCGAAGCTCGCATAGTAGTGCACCAGACGAGCCTTACAGGTCAGGACGAGCCCCTTTCGTCCCTGCTGACGGGCATCCTCGATGGCGCGTCGAAGCAAGCGGCCTGCATAGCCCCGCGCACGATAATCCGGCAGTGTATTCACACCGAAAATCATCTGCCATGCACCATGTTCGTCATGCATTTCCGCACGTTCATACATCTCATCCGTGAGATCCGCTTCGTCCGTCACGAATCCATCCACAAAGGAAATCAGCTTATCCCCCTCGTACAGAAGCCAGAAATGCTCACCATAATACCGGATGCGCTCAGCAAACTCTTCTCGTGTCGCAGCTTCGGCTACCGGGAAGCACTCTGCCTCCACCGCCGCGATCGCATCGATATCCACCATACGTGCATGCCGAATATCCTGCTGTAGATGATTCCGGCAGAACATCCAGAAATCCTCGGCTGCCTTCGGAAGCGGAACGTTCCGTCGACGCGATAGATATGCTATACGAACCGGATCCGGCTCTGTGAAATGAAGGATCTCGAGCGGCAGACTTCGCAGTAGCGGATCATCTGGAAGCACCGCGATCCCGAAGCCTGCAGCGACGAGACCGGCGACGACATCATCTTCCTCTGTTTCCATCGCAATCGTCGGCGCTGCATTGATTTCTTCAAAAAGTCCATCGATACTTTTTCGTAAACCGGAGCAGCCGGCGAAACAAATCTGCGGATACGTCAGCGTGTCCCGAAGCGAGATTTCCTTCTTTTCAGCCAGCGGATGGCCCTTCGGTGTAATCACCACGAACGATGGTCGCTGAAACGTTAAGGACTCAAAAAGCGCAGGATCGCCTCGCGAAGAAGTGAAGCAGAAATCCAGTCGGCCCTCCTCTAGTCCTTTCAGCAGATGTGCACTAAAACCACTTTCAGTATGCAGTTCGAAGTAAAGCCGCCCCTGCATTTCAGCCTGAAAATCCCGCATCAGTGTAGGAACCAGCATCGTACCGAGCGTTCGGATGCTGCCGAGCAGGATGTGCCCTCCCATCTCGCCGATTTCCTGCACTGCACGCGTGCCCGTATCAAGCACATCGAGGGCAGTCTGAACAGTACGCAGAAATTCATGACCATAGCGCGTCAGCCGGATGCTTCGGCCCACTTTTTCGAAGAGCGGCACGCCGATCTCCTGCTCGAGCTGTGCGATCGCATAGGTGAGATTCGGCTGACTGATATGCAGCTTCTCCGCAGCCTTTCCATAGTGCTCGAGGCGCGCAAGCGCTTCAAAATACCGTAAGTGGTCAAGATTCATATCATTTTTCCTTTCATTCATAGATATTTTAGATGAATCCTATAAAAACGTTCCGTTTGTTCGATCATTTTGAAATCCCTATAATAGGCATTATAAATCGTTTGATAATTAACAAACAGAGCTTAAAGGGAGGATACACATATGGAACGTAAAGTAGTTTTAATCACCGGCGGTGCCATGGGCCAGGGTAAGGCACATGCACTCAAGTATGCAGAAAACGGCTTCGATGTCGTACTCGCAGATATGCAGGATCCTGATGGTGAAGTTTTTAAGTCCACCGTCGCTGAAATCGAGGCACTCGGCGCGAAGGTACTCGCTGTCAAGTGCAACGTCTGTGTCGATGAGGACATGCAGAACCTGTTTGCGAAGACCTGGGAAACCTTCGGTCGTCTCGATGTCGTCATCGCAAACGCCGGCGTCATCAACTTCGGCTATACATGGGAGCTGAGCGACGCGCAGGTCGAAAAGGTCATCGATATCGATCTGATCGGTACCTGGAGAACCGATAAGTATGCGGCGATCTATATGCGTAAGCAGGGGTTCGGCCGCATCATCAACATTTCTTCTACTTCCGGTATGTACGGCACGCCGAAGCTCGCTACCTACTGCATGGCGAAGTGGGGCGTCCGCGGTCTGACGAAGACCCTCGCACAGGAGCTGAAGGGCACCGGCATCGTGGTCAATGCAGTCTGCCCGACGAAGGTGAAGACCCCGATGTGCGAGACAGACAGCTACGTTCAGTTCATCAACGACCTTACCGGCAAGCACTTCCAGAACTGGCAGGAGATGTATGAAGGTGTTCCTTTCCTCGAGGTCGAGGATATCTCGGATATGGTTTTCTGGCTCGGCACCAGCCGCTCCGCAGGCAAGTTCAGTGGTCGTGACCTCGGACTCGACCTCGGTACACTTCAGCAGTAAAGGAGCAGACCGATGAAAATTACCAAGATGACCCGCTGGCGCGTTTTCGCCGGCGTATGGATCCAGAGTCTGTTCACCTCTGCAACAGCCTTCTTCAGTCTCTTCGCACTGCCTCTCACGACACAGTTCGGCTGGAGCAGCTCGGAGTTCAGTATGGCCTACACCATTTACATGTTTGTTTACTGCGCGATGGGCTTCGTCGGCGGTCTCCTCGCAGAGAAACTGCAGCCACGTGTCGCGATCTACCTCGGACTCGTATTCTTCGCTGCCGGCTGGTTTCTGACCGGCTTCGCCTCTTCGATTCCGCAGCTCTACCTCTTCTATGGTATCATGGCAGGTGCTGGTGCTGGAACGATTTATCCGGCCTGCCTGCCGACGGCACTGAAGTGGTTTCCAGATAAGAGTGGTTCCATCTCCGGTCTCGTACAGGCTGGCGCATCCTGCGGACCATTTATTATGTCTCCGATCGCACAGTGGCTGATCAGCACGTATGGTGCACAGATGGCCTGCCGTATCCTCGCCATCGTCTTCCTGGTCGGTGTCGGTGCCGTGGCCTGGATGATCATCCCATGCCCGGAGGGCTGGATTCCGGAAGGATGGACGCCGACCGCATCCCAGGCGAAGGAACTTCACGCGAAAAACTACAACATCCCAGAGATGACGAAAACCCCGGTATTCTGGGTGATGCTCCTTCTCTTTATCTTCGCCAATGCCGCCGGCACGATGATGGTCAGCGCGACCTCTCCGATCGCTCAGAAGCAGATCGGTCAGTCTGCCATGACCGCTGCAATGTGTGTCAGCATCATGACCCTCGCGAATATGTGCGGACGTATCGCTTTCGGTTTCATCTATGATAAGCTGAAGGGATGGAACTCCCTGATTCTGGTGCTCGTTCTAAACGGCCTCTCCATGTGCATGCTCACTGTAGCGAAGGATCTGCCATACTTCATCGCCTGCATCTGCCTCGTCGGTTTCTCCTTCGGCGGACTGCTGGTCGTTTTCGCCCCGATCGTAAAGACCGTTTTCGGAAGCCGCTTCTATAACCGGAACTATGGACTCATCTTCATCGGCTATGGCATCGGTGCTTTCGTCGGACCGAAAATCAGTGCCAGCTTCTATGACAGCACCGGTTCCTATGTCGCCGGCTACATCGGATCTGCGATTCTGGCGGCGGCTGCGGTGTTCCTCGTTTTCATCGCAAAGAAGCTCTATGCTTCCATGCAGGCGGAAAACGCAAAGGATTAATATTCACTTTTAAAGCGCTACATCCCTTCTAAACATTCTTTATATTACTACGAAGAAGGCGGTAAGACTACCAAGAGTCTTACCGCCTTCTTCTATTTTCCCATTCCGATTCCGTCTACCCCGTGTTCCCAAGGGATATGCGATCAGAAACGCAATATTTCGAGTACATAGACTACGCAGTCCTAAGCGGAGAAATGAGTCTCCCTACTACATTCGTCCCAGCCGGTACTTGAAGTCCCGGTAGCCGAAGTGGACGATTTCCTCGGTGCGGCCGTCCGGCTTCCGGGTATAGATCGCCGGAAGCGGCATGCCGTTGAAGGTGTTGTTCTTGCAGGTCGTGTAGATCGCCATGTCACCGAAGACGAGGAGATCCCCGATCTTCGGTTCCGTGTCGAAGCTGTAGTCGCCGATCACATCGCCGGCGAGACAGGTCGGTCCGGCGAGGCGGACCGTACAGGCCTTCTCGCCCGCGTCACCGGCCTGAAGCAGTGGCGGGTGGTACGGCATCTCGATGACATCCGGCATATGACAGGCTGCACTGGCATCGAGGATCGCGATGGTCGTATCCCCGTTTTTCACGACGTCCAGCACATGGGTCAACAGGTAGCCGGCATTCAGCGCGCAGGCCTCGCCCGGCTCGAGGTAGACGGTCACATCCCAGCGCTCCTGTGCGCGGCGGATGCACTGCTCGAGTAGTGCGATGTCATAGCCCGGGCGTGTGATGTGATGTCCACCACCGAAATTGAGCCACGTCAGCTTCGGCAGGAGATCGCCGAACTTCTCCGCGACGGCGTCCAGGGTCTCCGACAGTGCATCGGCGTCCTGCTCACAGAGCGTATGGAAATGCAGTCCGTCGAGAAGCTGTGGCAGCTCCGGATGCGCCGCGACGGCAGCCTCCCACTGTGCCCGTGTCGTGCCCAGCCGGCTGCCCGGAGCGCATGGATCGTAGATGGCATGGCCGTCCTGGGTCGAGTGCTCCGGATTGATGCGGAGACCGAGGCTCTTGCCGGCCGCCTTCGCCTGTGGTCCGAACTTGAGAAGCTGCGCCGGGGAATTAAAGACGATGTGGTCCGCGTAGTGAATCAGCTCTGCCATCTCATCTTCCCGGTACGCGGCACAGAATACATGCACTTCTTTTCCCGGCATCTCCTCTGCCCCGAGCCGCGCCTCGTAGAGACCGCTCGCCTCGGTCCCCGCGAGATGCGTGGCGAGGATCGGATAGAGGTCATAGTTACTGAAGGCCTTCTGCGCGAGGAGGATCCGGCAGCCGGTCCGCTCCGCGAGGGCACCCAGGATCTCCGCATTGGCCTGAAGCTGTGCTTCGTCGAGCAGATAGCATGGGGTCGGCAGAGCATGAAAGGCCGCCGGGGTCACGCCGTCGATCGACGCGAACGGCGCACGGGAATCGGCTACGACCGACGATGCCGGATACGCCGATGGCTGCGTGGAAAGCTGTTCCGCCGACGCATGCTCGCTCATCGGTGCGTGCGCAGCCTGCACATCCCGCGGCTCCATCAGTCTACGAGCGCCGGGTTATGATTCTCGCGGCGCGGAAGTCCGTACTTGTCGAGGGCATCGAGGAAAGGATCCGGGTTGAACTCCTCGACGGTGTATACGCCCGGCTTGATCCACTCGCCGGTCAGCATCATGAGCGCGCCGCACATCGCCGGTACGCCGGTGGTGTAGCTGATGGCCTGGCTGCCGACCTCGCGGTAGCACTCCTGGTGATCGCAGACATTGTAGATATAGTAGTGCTTCTCCTGACCGTCCTTCACACCGGTGAAGATGCAGCCGATGTTGGTCTTGCCCTTCGTGCGCGGGCCGAGGCTCGCCGGATCCGGGAGGAGTGCCTTCAGGAACTGAATCGGCACGATTTCCTGACCCTGGAAGCTGATCGGGGTGGTCGACAGCATGCCGACATCCTCGAGACAACGCATATGATCGAGGTAGCTCTGACCGAAGGTCATGAAGAAGCGGATGCGCTTCACATCCGGCAGGTTCTTGCCGAGGGACTCGATCTCCTCGTGGTGCAGAAGGTACATATCCTTCTCGCCGACTTCGTCGAAGGTATACTCGCGCTTGATGCTCATGGCCGGGATCTCCACCCACTTGCCGTTCTCCATGTAGCTGCCCGGTGCAGATACCTCACGGAGGTTGATCTCCGGGTTGAAGTTGGTCGCGAAGGCATAACCGTGGTCACCGCCGTTGCAGTCGAGGATGTCGATCGTGTCGATGCGGTCGAACTCGTGCTTCGCCGCATACGCGCAGTACGCCTGGGTCACGCCCGGGTCGAAGCCGCAGCCGAGCAGTGCCGTGAGGCCAGCCTCCTCGAACTTCTTCTTATACGCCCACTGCCAGCTGTAGTCGAAGTAGGCGGAGAAGCCGGCTTCCTTACAACGCTTCTCGTAGATCGCACGCCACTCCGGATCATCCGTGTTCTCCGGCTCGTAGTTTGCGGTATCCATGTAGTTGACGCCGCAGGCGAGGCAGGCATCCATGATGGTGAGGTCCTGGTACGGAAGGGCGATGTTCATCACGAGATCCGGCTGGTAGCTACGGATCAGTGCGCAGAGCTGCTCCACGTCATCGGCATCGACCTGCGCCGTCGTGATCTTCGTCTTCGTCGTCGGTGCAAGCTTCTCCGCGAGTGCATCACACTTCGACTTCGTGCGGCTGGCAATGCAGAGCTCCGTAAAAACGTCACTCACCTGACAGCACTTGGAAATCGCAACACTGGCTACACCACCGCAGCCGATCACTAATACTCTACTCATAAGGGTACTCTCCTTTATATAAAATCATGTAACTGCCCCGCCCAGATGCCAGAGGGCCGGGCGGAACGATAACAAAACAAATACTACTGCAGTGCCAGCAGGAGCTCTCGCAGCACCTTGCAGGCGGTCGCGGTGGATACGCCGCTCGTATCCAGCATCGGGGCGAGCTCATTCACATCCGCGGCGACGATGTTTGCCTTCGTCGCCGTGCGGATGGCTTCGAGCAGCTGCGGGAAGCTCACGCCGCCCGCCTCCGGTGTGCCGGTGCCTGGGAAGGCCGACGGATCGAGGCAGTCAAGGTCGATGGTCAGGTAAACCGGCGTCCCCTTTTCCTGAAGCTTCTCGACGAGCTCCGCGAGTCCGGTGAAATCAAATCGATGCATATCCGTATGCTCTGCTGCGAAGCGGAACTCCTCCCGCTCGCCGCTTCGGATGCAGAACTGATGGATGCGACCATCGCCGAGGAGGTCATGGCAGCGGCGAAGCACACAGGCGTGACTGAGATGCGCGCCGAGGTAGTCGTCCCGCAGATCCGCATGGGCATCGAAGTGAATGATCTCGAGCTCCGGATACTTCGCGGCAACTGCGCGCACGGCGCCGAGGGTCACGAGGTGCTCCCCGCCGAGCAGCAGCGGCAGCTTGCCATCCTGCAGGATCTCCGTCGCGCGGGCCTCGATGTCCTGAAGAGCCATCTCGCTCGAACCGAAGCAGAGCTCGAGGTCCCCGCTGTCAAATACCTTCGTATCCATGAGGTCCTTCTCCTGATACGGGCTGTAGGTCTCGAGGCCGAAGCTCTCGTGCCGCATCGCCGCCGGGCCGAAGCGTGCACCTGGTCGGAAGCTGGTAGTCGAATCAAACGGCGCGCCGTAGAGCACGATGTCCGCTTCCTCATAGCTCGCGTCACAGCCGATGAAATTTTCTATATTTGGTGTAAGCATCAGCGTCCCTCCACTTCCCGGAGCATCTCCTCGAGGAAGGCCGGGAGATAAAATGCGCCCACATGCAGGCGGGTGGTGTAGTAACGAGTGCGCATGTTGAGCGCCTGCCAGGCCGCTGCATCCATGTCGTTGATCGGATGGTACTTCTTGCTGGCGAAGCCGAAGAGCCAGTAGCCGGCAGCGAAGGTCGGGATATGCGCCTGGTAGACCTTACTGATCGGGAAGGTGCTCGCGATGCGCTGATGACTGCGCTGCATCGCGGTCGCATCCTCGGTGTAGAACGGGCTGCCCTGCTGATTTACCATGATACCGTCCTCCTTCAGTGCCTTGAAGCAGGAGCCGTAGAACTCACGGGTGAAGAGGCCCTCCGACGGTCCGAACGGGTCCGAGGAGTCGACGATGATGAGGTCGTACTCGGCCTCGCACTGGCGGATGAACTTGAGCGCGTTCTCATAGTAGATGTGCACGCGACGATCGTCCATACGGCAGGCATTGCCCGGAAGATACGCACGGCAGGCCTCGATAACCTGCGGATCCATCTCGACGAGGTCGATGCACTCGACGCGGTCATAGCGGGTGAGCTCCCGCACGACACCGCCGTCACCGGCACCGATGACGAGGATGTCCTTCGCGTTCCGGTGGACAGCCATCGGTACATGGGTGATCATCTCATCGTAGATGAACTCGTCACGCTCGGTCAGCATGACGTTGCCATCGAGGGTCAGCACACGGCCGAACTCCGGTGTCTCGAAGATGTCGATGCGCTGGTAGTCGCTCTGCTTCGAGTAGAGCTGACGGTTCACACGGATGCTGTGCTTCACATCCGGTGTATGAAATTCTGAAAACCACATTTCCATTTCTCTTTCCTCCTTCCGACGATACTTACTCGGCGATGACATTCAGGTGCAGGATCTCTGCATCCTCCGGTCCCGTCATGCTGCAGCCCTTCGCCTTCGCGTACTCGATGTAATCGAGGATCTCCGCGGTGATGCGCTCGCCCGGTGCCAGAATCGGAATACCTGGCGGGTAACACATGACGAACTCACTGCAGACCTTGCCCACGGTTTCACGCAGCG
>ERZ1034980.2272-NODE-2272-length-10459-cov-4.819685_pt1 | contig 10459 bp, 9 predicted proteins | sample MGYA00520622_ERZ1034980 | MGnify/ENA primary metagenome ERZ1034980 (study PRJEB33766, sample SAMN09781791) | gut metagenome | biome: gut microbiome | host: Homo sapiens | place: Madagascar | study: EMG produced TPA metagenomics assembly of the PRJNA485056 data... | reverse complement strand
ATCTGCCGCACCTCGCTCGCCGTATCGGCACTTAGAATTATGCGGTATTGCCATAGGGAAAAAATGAAGCAAACCGTATGCTTATAAAGCAAACGCCATTGCATCTCCTGGCGCAAGCCCCCCATCACTCACTTTTCCACCGCCATTGCGATCTGCTCGCGGGTGATGGGCAGCTCATAAAAGCGTTTGTGGGTGGCGTGGTAGATGGCATCGGCCACGGCGGGCAGCGGGGTGTTGATGACGACCTCACCGATGGACTTTGCGCCAAACGGGCCGGTGCCCTCGTAACTGCTCTCAAAGCTTACGTCAATATGTCCAACATCAGTGCGGCAGGGGATCTTGTACTGCATCAGGGAGCTTTCGCGCGGCATGCCGCGGTCATTGTAGGTCACATTCTCGGTCAGCGCCATGCCGATGCCCTGCAAAATGCCGCCCTCGGCCTGCACGCGGGCCAGATTCGGGTTTACCGGGGTACCGCAGTCGACCGCAGCCACATAGTTCACCACCTGGGCCTCGCCGGTTTCCAGGTCAACTTCCACTTCGGCGGCGCCAACCATAAACGGCGGGGGCGAAATCTCCGAGCTGTGGGTCACGGTGGCTTCCAGCGCCACCGTGTTGCCGCACTGGGATGCCGCTGCAATGCTGGCCAGCGGTACGCACTGTGCGCCGTCCTCGCTCGTCACGGCATCACCGGTAAACAGCACGGCGGCTTTGTCCAGCCCAAGCATCTGTGCCCCCAGGGTGCAGATCTTATCTTTCAGTTCCAGCGCACACTTTTCCACGGCCTTGCCGGTCACATAGGTTGTGCTGGACGCATAGGAACCGGAATCATAGGGGGAAGAATCGGTATCTGCGCCCAAAACCGCAATGTTTTCCAGCGGGCATTCCAGCACTTCGGCGGCAATCTGCGCCAGGATCGTATCGCAGCCGGTGCCCATATCCGCTGCGCCGATGGAGAGGGTATAGAACCCATCATCGTTAATTTTCAGCGTGGCACTGCCCACGTCCACATGGTCGATGCCGGAGCCCTGCATGGCCATGCCCATGCCAACAGCACGCACCTTGCCGTTGCCGATCTCGCGCACGGGGTACTTATGGTCCCAATCCATCCTGTCATGCACGGTTTTCAGGCAGCGGTCCAGCGCACAGCTGGTGTTGACCTGGCCATAGTAGGCGGGCATAACATCGCCCTCATGGATAATGTTGCGCTGCCGGAGCTCGAACGGGTCCATCCCCAATTTGTCGGCCAGCTCATTCACGGCGGATTCCACCGCAAACAGACCCTGGGTTGCGCCGTACCCGCGGTACGCACCCGATGACATGTGGTTGGTGTAAACAACATCGCTGACAAAGCGGAACGCTTCGGCCTTGCCGTACAGCGGGATGGACTTGTGGCCCGAAAGCCCCACCGTTGTGGGGCCGTGCTCACCGTAAGCGCCGGTGTTGGAAAGGGTGTGCAGGTCAATGCCCTTGATGATGCCGTCCTTTGTTGCGCCCAGCCGCACGTGCATCTCCATCTCATGGCGCGGGGTTGAAGCCGTCTGGCTTTCAGAGCGGGTATAGATGATCTTGCTGGGCTTCTTCGTTTTCCAGGTAACAAAGGCAGGGTAAACCTCGCACACAGAGGTCTGTTTTGCGCCGAATCCGCCGCCGATGCGCGGCTTGGCAACGCGGATCATGGATTTGGGGATGTGCAGGGCGTTTGCCAGAATACGGCGGCAGTGGAATACGATCTGCGTTGAGCTGAGCACATTCAGCCGCCCGTAAGCATCAATGCTGCAATAGGTGCGGAAGGTTTCCATCATGGCCTGCTGGCAGGCGCGGGTGTGGTAGGTGTGGTCAATGACCACATCGCACCCAGCCAGCACCGCCTCAATATCACCCTCGCCGGATTCATCGTGGGCGCAGAGGTTGCGGTTCTTGTCAGCTCCGATGCCGGGAACAAGGGCTTCCCAGTTATCCTCCGGGTGCACAAGAGTGGGGTTATCGAGCGCTGTGTGGAAATCCAGCACCGCAGGCAGAACTTCATATTCCACCTGAATCAGCTTCATCGCCTTATCGACGCATTTTTCGTCTTTGCCCGCAAGGATCGCAACAACATCCCCGGCAAAGCGGACATGGCGGTCGATCACAAGGCGGTCGTAAGGGCTCATTTCGGGGTAGGTCTGGCCCGCCTGGGTGTAGCGGCGGGCGTTCTGGTCCACATCTTTCCAGGTGTAAATCACCTCCATGCCGGGCACAAGCATGGCGCGGGAGGTATCAATATTTTTGACAATCGCATTGGCGTGGGGGGAGCGCAGCAGCTTGACGATGAGGCAGTCCTGCGGGATAACATCATCCATGTACACAGGCTGGCCGGTTACAAGCTGCATGGCGTCCTTCTTGCGCACAGGCTGGTTCACAGTTTTCATTGGGCAGCCTCCTTTGATTTTTTCCACGCCAAAAAGTTCTGGATCCCGCGCAGCTGGCCTTCGTACCCGGAGCAGCGGCAAAGGTTGCCCGCAAGGTATTCCTTGATCTCCTCCTCATTGGGGTCGGGTTTTTCGCGGAAAAGGGCCAGCGCATTCATGATAAAGCCGGGGTTGCAGAAGCCGCACTGCTCGGCCCCCTGGTCAGCGATGAACGCGCCGAACTCAGCGGCTTCCTCCTGCAGGCCCTCCAGCGTGGTAACGCTGCGGCCATCCACCCGCGCCGCCAGTACAGAGCAGGAAGGCACCGGCTTTTCGTCCAAAAACACGGTGCACAGCCCGCAGTTGGCGGTTTCGCACCCGCGCTTGACGCTTTTGCAGCCTAAAGAGCGCACCAGATCAATCAGCAGGGTATCGGGGGCGATCTCAGCAGCTGTTTTTTTATGGTTCAACGTAAAATGAATTTGCATCAGAGCACCTCCAGGTTCCCCAGTGCCTGTACGGCACGCTTGACAAGCACCCCCACCAGATGGGTGCGGTAGGCGGCACTGCCGCGCAGGTTGCTGCCGGTGGGCACCGCAGCCTGTACGGCGGCGGGCAGCTCATCCGGAGCGGCCGTGGGGCAGACAAGCATGGCTTTCATGGGGCGTGCACCGATGGCAAAGCGGTAGGCTCCATCCGCTGTGCGTGCAGCAGCGCAGGTCAAAATCGGGAAGTCCGTCTGGGTGGCCCGCACAGACTGGTAATGCACTGCAAGCCCCGGCGTCTTTTTTATGTAAACATGGGTCAAAATATCACGGTCATAGGGCAGGGCGGCAAACTGTGCAATGGGCATCCGGCCTGCTTTGTACAGCTCCACATCGCAGTCCAGCGCCAGCAGCAGCGTTAATACGTCTGAAAAGCCAAACCGCCCGTACACGCTGCCGCCCACGGTGGCGCAGTTGCGGAACTGCACCCCCACAATATGGCGCACGGCCTCCCGCATGGCGCCGTTGGTGGCCGCGTTCAGCGCGGCGTGGGTTTCCAGGCTGCGCAGCGTTGCCATGGCGCCAATGGCAAATTCGGTATCGGTTTCTTCAATGGTATCCAACCCCAGCGCAGATAGGTCAATGGCTGTGCCAACGCTGATTTTTTCCATTTTCAGCCACAGCATCCCTCCCAGCACCCGGTTCGGGCGCTTCTGGTTCAGCTGCCATGCTTCTTCCAGTGTGGCGGGGCGGGCATATTCTCGAATCGTTATCATAGAATGCTCTCCGTTTTTGGGTAAAATCATACTTTTTTGTATAACCACTTTTATTTTACCACAAATTCTGCTATAATTCCGTTGTTGTTTGAAAAACACAACGGAATATTGGTTTTAGAGGGAAGTAAGAAACATGAAAATGACCCAAATGACCGCCCTGCTGCTGGCCGCCGCTATGGCACTGACAGCCTGCGGCAGCACCGCTGCTGCCAGCAGTACCGCAGCCAGCGAGGCTGCTTCCGTAGAGGCTGCCGCAGCCCCGGAAGCCACTGCTGCACCGGAAGAACCTGCCGCCGAAACGGCGGTTACCTACCCGCTGACCGTTACCGACCAGCTGGGCCGCGAAGTTACCATTGAGGAAGAACCCAAAACCCTTGCCAGCGGCTACTACATTTCCACCAGCCTACTGATTGCGCTGGGTGTGCAGAACGAGCTGGTTGGCGTGGAAGCCAAAGCCGACAAACGCAACATCTACAGCCTGTCCGCCCCGGAGATCCAGTCCCTGCCCAGCATTGGCACCGCCAAAGAGTTTGACCTGGAAGGCTGCGCTGCGCTGGCCCCGGATCTTGTCATTGTGCCCGCCAAGCTCAAGGATTCCATCCCCCAGATGGAGGAAATGGGCCTGACCGTGCTGGCTGTTAAGCCGGAAAACCAGGCCGACCTGTTCAGCGCAATCGAGCTGCTGGCCCAGGCAACCAACACCGTTGCCCGCGGCGAGGAGCTGGAGATGGCCATTGACAGCAACCTGGCCGCCCTGGCCGAAGCCGTTGCCGGCACCGATGCCCCCAGCGTTTACCTGGCAGGCAACAGCTCTGTGCTGGAAACCGCAGGCCCCGCCATGTATCAGAACACGATGATCGAAAACGCCAACGGCACAAACGCCGCCGCCAGCGTGGAAGATACCTACTGGGCCGAAGTTTCCTATGAGCAGATCCTGGATTGGAACCCCGATTACATCATTCTGGCATCCGATGCAGAGTATGACGTTGATTCTGTTCTGAACGATGCCGCTTTGGCGGACTGCACCGCCGTCAAGGAGTGCCATGTTTACCAGCTGCCCCACGCTGTTGAGGCGGTGGATTCCCCCGTACCGGCCAGCTTCCTTGGCAGTGTTTACCTTGCCAGCGTGCTGCACCCGGAGCAGGTGACCGAGGAGTATTACCACGCTGCTGCCGATGAATTCTATGGCAGCTTCTATGGCTTTACCCCCGAATCTTATGAATAATAACCGCAAACGCACGGCGCTGTGCCTTTTTGGCGCAGCGCTCTGCGTTTTTATGGCCTTTGGTGCGGCGCTTTATTTTGGCCGCTACCCCATAACATTGCAGGCGCTGCTGGCGGGGGATGCCATGGCAGTGCGCACCTTCACGGTGCTGCGCCTGCCCCGTGCCGTGATGGCGCTGGCGGGCGGGTTCGGTCTTGGCGTGGCGGGCTTTGTGTACCAGACTGTTTTCCGCAATCCACTGGCAAGCCCGGATATCATTGGGGTATCGTCGGGGGCCAGCGTTGGCGCGGCATTTGCCATCTTGTTTGTCTCTTCGGGCACGCTGGGCACCACGGTATGCGCCTTTGCGGGCGGGCTGGCAGCGGTGTTTCTCTCGCTTGGCCTGGCGGCCGCCGCGCCGGGACGCAGCAAGATGAACCTGGTGCTGGCGGGCATTGCTGTACACGCGCTGGCGCAAACTCTTTTGATGCTGCTAAAGCTGACCGCTGACCCGGAAAAAGAGCTGGCCAGCATTGAATATTGGATCATGGGCAGCCTGGCGGGGGTAACGCAAAGCCGGGTGTGGTTCCCCATTCCAATGATTTTTTCCTGCTGCGCCGTAATTTTTGCCTTGCACCGTCAGGCGATGCTTTTATCCGTGGAAGAGGATGAAGCGCGGCTGCTGGGGGTTCCGGTGGGGCGGATGCGTTTTCTGCTGCTGACATTGGCAACGCTGGTGGTGGCCACAGTTGTCAGCGTGACGGGGCTGATTAGCTTTGTCGGGCTTCTGGCCCCCCACTGTGCGCGGCTGCTGGCGAGGCACAACCGCCGCTCCACCAGCCTGCTCAGCGGGCTGGTGGGCAGCACGCTGCTGCTGGCGGCGGATACCATTGCCAAAACGGTGGCGGCAACCGAACTGCCGGTCAGCATCTTCACCTCGCTGCTGGGTGTTCCGTTTTTGCTCTACCTTATTATAAAGCCGGGGAGGGAGACGCGGTAATGTTCACTGTGGAGAATCTGGCCGTCCGTCTTGGCGATAAGAACATCCTGCAAAATGTTCATTTTACGATAGATACCCCCGGCCAGCTGGTGGGAATATTTGGGGTGAACGGCAGCGGAAAAACCACCCTGCTGCGCGCGGCGGCCGGGCTTTTGCCCCATACGGGGTGCTGCCTGATGGATGGTGTGCCGCTGGAAAGCCTTTCTACCAGGTGTCTGGCACAAACGGTCAGTTACATCCCGCAGCAAAGCGGAATTTCGGTGTCCATGTCTGCACGGGAAGTTGTGCTGATGGGCTGCAACCCCCGCCTTGGCGTGCTGCAAAGCCCTACCGCTGCCATGTGTGCGGCGGCGGAAGAGGCCCTGCGCACGGTAGGCCTGGCGGATAAAGCCGAGCAGGACTACCTGACGCTGAGCGGCGGCGAACGCCAGCTCTGTATTCTGGCACGTACCTTTGTGGAGGATGCGCCTTTGCTGCTACTGGATGAACCGGACAGCGCCCTGGACCTTGCCAACCGCAGCCATATGGCGGCGCTGCTGGCAGAATTTGTGCATGCAAGCGGCAAAACAGCGCTGATCTGCCTGCATGACCCCATGCTGATGCTGGACTGGTGCGATACGCTGATCGTGCTGCAAAACGGGCAGGTTGGAGCCATGCTGTACCCCAGAACCGACCCGGTTGAAGCGCTGCAATCCGCGCTGGCAGCAGTATACGGCCCGCTGGAACTGGTGCCCGTGACTGACCGCACGGGCCGGGTGCGGCTGGCGCTGCTGCCGTTGTGAGGAAAGAAAAATGAAACCGAAGATTCATGTGATGCTCTGCGATGATATCGGCGAGCGCTTTTTTGGCGAAGGCCCCTGCCGCCTGCTGCACCGGATTGAAGAGACCGGCTCACTGCGGGCGGCGGCACAGGCCATGGGGCTTTCTTACTCCAAAGCGCTGCGCATGGTCAAGCGGGCGGAAAAAGAATTGGGCTTTGCGCTGACCCGCAAAACCATTGGCGGGCGCGGCGGCGGGGGCAGCACCCTGACGGATGAAGCCCGCAATTTTATGGAAAGGTATGAGGCTTACCGTGATGCCTGTGTACAGACTGACCGCGAGCTCTATTATAAGTTCTTTCCGGGTGAGCGGTAAGCGCCACCTGCTGTTGACCGGCGGGCGCGGTACGGGAAAAACCACCCTGCTGCGTGCGCTGGTGCCATTGCTTTGCCCCGGGGCACAGGAAATTACCACAGCAGCGTACCCTGCGGACCGTGTGGAAATTCGAGAAAGTGTGGGCGGAAAAATAGCGGTGATCGGCCGCTTTGACCCGGCACTGCCCCCAGGCGAAAACCGGATGCGCCCCGTGGCGGACGGCTTTTTGCTGCTGGGAGTACCCGCCCTGCACCGCATGGCGGCAGGGAAGAGCGAATGGACGGTGCTGGATGAACTCGGTTACCTGGAAAATAGCTGCCCCGAATTCCGGCAGGCAGTGGAAGCGCTGCTGGATGCAAAGCGCGTTCTCGCTATTGTGCGTAAGCAGGATACCCCATTTTTAACCGCACTGTGCGCCCGGCAGGATACCTTTGTGGTGGATTTGGACGATCCCGCGCCCGCTCTCGGCTGCGTGGTCATGGCGTCCGGGCTGGGGCGGCGGTTCGGCGGAAACAAGCTGCTGGCGGATTTTTGCGGTGCACCGCTGATCGCCAATGCGCTGGCTCTAGCCGCCCTGCCGCTGCTGGCCTGCCGCATTGTCGTGACCCGCTCGGAAGAGGTTGAGGCGCTCTGTAACGCGCAGGGCGTCCCCGTTCTGCGCCACGCGCAGCCCTACCGCAGCGATACGGTCCGGCTGGGGCTGGCTGCATTGTTGGGAAAAGAGCCCGCTTTGCGCGGCTGCCTGTTTCTGCCGGGGGACCAGCCGCTGCTCACGCAGCAAAGTGTGGAAGCACTGGCGCTGGCAGCGGCCCCCGATGCCATTGTGCGGCTGTGCGCTGCCGATGGCACCCCCGGCAGCCCAGTGCTGTTCGGCGCGGATTATTTTTCGGAGCTGCTTCACCTGCCGGATGGCCGCGGCGGCAATGCCGTTGCGCGGGCCCACTCCGGTTCCGTCTGCCTTGTGTCCGCCCGGAACGATGCCGAACTGCGGGATGTGGATACGCGGGAGGACCTGAACCAGCTGCGCCAGCTGACAAACAGATAAAAATACCGTGCAGTTCAAAAAAGCTGCACGGTATTTTTTATTTCATCACCTATTATATGATTGTAAACTGGCAGGCCCGCATGGCATCCAGCGCGGTCTGGTGGCTCTGGGGCGTTACCCCGGCGCAGCAGTCCGACAAAACTTCGATCTCTGTTTCCGGGAAAGCTGCACGCAGTACCATGGCGTTGCTAATCACGCAGATATCGGTGCAGTAGCCATAAATAACAATTTTTTCAATATCTTCAACAGCCTTGTTGTGTGCCATCAGTTCATCCAGAATCTCACTGGGCAGCATATAACTGCCGAACGTGGGTTTGTCCACAATGTGGCACACTTCCGGCTCGGTGTCCGCCATGACGTTTTCCAGTTCGGGCGCAAAATTCCAGCCATCCTCACCCTCAATGCAGTGCTCGATCGGCAGGCTGCGGCCCTCCCGCGTGGTCAGGTAGTTGTCCTGGTGGGTATCACGGGTAAAGAACATCCAGTGCCCGGCCTGCGCGTGTGCCCGCGCGGTCTCTGCCAGGTGCGCCACGTTGGCCTGCGCCTGTGTGTTGGCCAGTGCCCCGGTAATAAAATCTTTCTGCACATCAATCACAAGATCAAGGGTGATTTTTTCGTCATTCATAGCATTTGCTCCCTGTCCACAGTATTTTCTCCAAGGTGTCTTTACACCTTAGTATACAGCATTTCTTTGCCGCCGTAAAGATTTTCGTTCTTGTTAAAGCAGCAGAATGATACGGCAAAACGGGAACCGACAGGTGAGCGCTGCATGATCTCTGATACATCGTCCGCGTTGTCCAGCCGCCCACTGCATCCACTGCAGGGTCCATCAAAAGCATAATGCTGATGGTGACGAAGCCAGCGCAGCCTGTGCAGCGGCGCACGCCAGCTTTTCTGGCGGCATTCTGGCAGACGGCATTGACCTGCGCGATATGAACCGGAAACGCAAAGCCAGATTGACGCCACAAAAGTAATGATCCAGCAGACTTCCGATCGTATTGTACAGTATCAAAATGAGATGAAAATCTTGATACTGTACGGCGTTATTGGGCTCGATGGCGACAGTGGATTCTGCGCTTTTTAGTAGTAGTGCAATTCGTGCGATAAAGATGATTGTTCTGTCTCTCCTCTGTATTTCGCTAAACCTACCTTTAGCGAAATTACGTGTCTGGCTTAAACATTCTGCCCATCGCCCCATTCCTATCTCTAAATCTCCTCAAATCGCTTAAAAACTCTCCCGGCACCATGTGCGGCAATGCCTTCAGGCTGCTTATAACTTTATAACCGTTGCACTTCATGGCAGCGCTTTTGTGACGGTGTTCAACATTCTGCTGTGGACCGTGGGTTACGGCATGGTTTCCGGCAGCCATTCTTTCGCGGTGCTGCTCTTTGTCGCTACATTAGCTTTGACTAACTCAATGAAATCATTCTATCACACTATAAATGAATATGCCATCCATTCTGCACCGGGGGAACGGTAATTTTTCTGCAATATGCAGCCCCCCTGCGGTATAGGGAAAGCAGAACGCCCCGCAAATCTGTACTGCCGCAGCACAGGCCTGCTGTTTTCTATCTGATACGGAAATACCAAAACTCCCCCCGAACAGGTGCGGGAATCGGGGATGCAGAGCAAAAATGTTTTTGAATAGAGGACATATCGGGAAAGATTCTGCATCTTTTGACTTTGCAGCGTCTGCCGCCATCCTGGCTTCCTGTGCCACGGAAAGCCGATTTTTACGCTTTTATCATCGGAGGGACCCTTACCGTTATACTGTATATATATTCAATCTTTTGCATTATATATACAGTTTTGGCGGGCTTGCATACGCCGTTTCCACGCCCTGTACTTTGTGTATTCCATTCAAGGACAGATAGTTTGCTCTGTTGTTCCTCACCTCTACTATTTTGCTGCGTTTCCATTGCCTTTTTGCGTTTTGGTCTGTGTTTCAGCCATCTCGCTGTGGCCGTTATGCTTTTTTGCGCCGTGTTTCACTTGATGAGTTGGGCGTCCCTTTGGGCTTATGTATGTTCTCCGTCCGCCTCCATTCGTCTCACTTTTCCTTTTTCCGCACATAAACAGTCCACCACATCCCCTTGTACGCTGCTTGTTTCCCTGCTATTCCGCAGTGATCCCATGATTTTGCGCCGGAAGCGCTTTCCCACGTTCCAGCGGCAGAGCATTGCGCTTTGTTTCAACCATCACAGCTATTCACTGGAGCTTTAAACCGTTAAACCACCCATACAAAGCCCGCCCCGCTGTAATTTCCAACTTTCCGGGTCGGCAATACTGTATTCATTCCCGTATTTTCTCTTTTTTGTTCTCACCACGGGGACACATTTACTTTGTTCATCGCTTTTTTCCTCATAATTCATGGTCTTATTCTACACATTTTTTCACCGTCTCTGTTTGTTTTGTATGTAAATC
>ERZ1034980.2269-NODE-2269-length-10473-cov-1746.596852_pt1 | contig 10473 bp, 14 predicted proteins | sample MGYA00520622_ERZ1034980 | MGnify/ENA primary metagenome ERZ1034980 (study PRJEB33766, sample SAMN09781791) | gut metagenome | biome: gut microbiome | host: Homo sapiens | place: Madagascar | study: EMG produced TPA metagenomics assembly of the PRJNA485056... | reverse complement strand
CTATTCATTTAATAGTATATCAAAAAAAGTGTCCACTTTATTAGGATACATGCATTAAGAAATTTAGATAGAATAAAGGAGTTATTTATTTTGGTTAAAATATTAGGTAAAGAGTCAGGGAAGGTGTATTATAGTTGTTTAAACAAATCAGAAGCTTTTCGATGGTTACAAAAGAATTTTCCTGACAAAGGTTCAAAAAAATCAGTATTAACGGAGGCAATGATTGTTTTATGTTATTAATAAAAAAGTTTTTTAAAAGTTATTTAAAATAGATTTGGGAGTGAATGATTTATGAGAAGGTTTAGAATGGTTGTCGAAGCGAATGGTAACTTGAAAGAGAAAAATATTTTTTTTGATGTATCTGAACATGCGACAAGAAAAGAAATAAAGGAAGAAATGCTCAAACGATATAGTGGTAATCGAGATTATTCTTTATTTGAGATTAAAAGATAATTTTAATAACATAAAAAAAATCTTTGGAATACAATAAGTAAAAACTTATTGTTACGAGGAATTTTTATGACGAAACCAATACTTAATAAGGAATATAGAGAGTATAAAAAGAGATTACGTCTAAAATTGTTTTATTACCTTGATGTAGTAGGTCTTGATCATCTTGACACGAAGCAACAAGAAGAATTTGAAAAAATTATAGTGGATTTGGGAATACGAAAAGGTGAGGAAGACTCGTCTTCTCCCGTTTCATTTGATTTCGCACATTTTAAAGCCGAGGACTGTCAATATTTGTTAGATTTAGGGTATAAAATTAAAGAAATTCAAGAAATGTGTGGAGTTAGTAGGGAGGAATTTTATTATTGGCGTAAGAAAAATGGATTATTAAAGTTTGAAAAAAAGCGTGTGGAGAAGTGCGAATGATTACTGTTTATACAGGAAAAGATAAGTCTTCTAGAAGTGCAGTTTCGTGGTTTCTTTGGCAAAACATTGAAATTAAAGTTTGTACAAAAGGGAAAATGAAAGACGAAACTATTCGATCTATTTGTGAAGAATTTCCGTTTAAGATTGACACAATGTTTAGTAAACGTTCAAAGTTTTTTGAACAATATACTTTTGAAGAAAAAGTAGAGTTATTAATTAAGGAACGTCGATTATTACGAACGCCTATCATTCATACTCAAAAGAAATTATTGATTGGATTTAATGAGGAACAGATTCGGAAGTTCATTCCGAGAGAACAGCGAAAAGAAATATATGCTCAGTTATATCAAGAGGATGTCATAGAATATTTAAATAAAAAGAAAGTTTTCGTGCGAAAGTAGGCGAAAGCTTTTTTGTTTAGAAAGAAGTGAATAATATGAAGATACGGAGTAGAGGAGATCCTTTATTCTAGTTTTTCTTAACGATGGGACTTGTAAGTTAAACTTGCAGGTCTTTTTTTCTAGCTAAAAATAGTGAAAAATAAAAAATAGAATAGCGAAAGAAGGATTTATTGAATGAAAAAAACGACAATTATTCAAAGTTTAGCAACTGTTACAATTTTAGCAAGTATGGCAATGCCCATAATGGTTCAAGCACAAGAGGGGGGACAAGTTTCTGATGAAGTTGCCCAGACGTTCTTTCAACGTACACAAAATAATTCTATTTTAAGTGCGCCTAAGGCACAGCTGGTGAAACCAGGAGACGAAGCAAGCGCAAAATATAGTTTTATTGCAAAATTCATTTCGGGAGTTACTACTGTCGAAACAGGTGGGGCAGGTTGGACGAATGATGTTTACAGAAATAATCCACCGCAAAAATGGGACGGGAAGATCGGACTGGATACTACCAAAGCGACAAAAGGGCAATCTTGGATTCGATACAATAACGTGGGAACTGCCGACGATGGAACAGTGATTGATTTGAAAATCACCATTCAAGATTGGAAACCATTCACAAGTACTATTACTGGTACTAGCGCTACAAATAATATGATTGCTTTTGACACAGTTTCAAATATTGGGACATATCAGTGTGGCTTTGATTATGTGAAATATACATGGACTTATATGGAACATGGGACAGAGAATGAAAAAGTGGTGAGTGGTTATTTCACGTATGATGATATCGATTATCTACAAGGAATTACATTTGGAAAAGAGACGTATGACCGGATCGATGCATTATACGTTCCAACCGATCAATCCATTATCAAGTACAAAGAAGAACAAGATGGTAGTAAAACATTTTATGATGGTGCAGATATCGCACTCGATGATTATTTAGATCCTCGTGGCATGTTCACGTTCTTGTATTCTGATTCTTCCAGTTTTGATTTCACCTATAGCGAAGATTTTGCGACACGTGAACAAAACACAGGGAAACCAATTCCAGTTAATAACAATAATCAATATGCTTATTTTGGGTACAGTGCGAAGAAAGTGTTGCCAACCGCGCCACTTATTCCTACGAAAACTGTGACAGATAGTGATGAAACAAATGTTGAGAAAAATACCTTAACAAGTTTAGGTGAAGTGTATAACTACACGATCACGCATAAAGTACCTGACGAAATTGCGGATTTCTATTATTCCAACTATGAAATGCAAGACGAACTTATTCCTGAGTTGGAACGTGTGTCTGATGTAACAGTGACGGATGAATCAGGAAATGATGTGACAAACAAGTTTGAGGCGAAGAATGAAGGAAACCTAGTGCGTATGGTTGCAAAAGCTGACGTACTAAAACAAGCAGACTTCTACAATCACGAATACAAGTTTAATTTCCAAACAAAAATTCGTGAAGGGGCTAATTTGGACAAGTATCTTGTAGATGGCAAATTACAAATTCCAAATCAAGCCAAAGTGATTCAAAATAACCAAGAAGTCCCTACAGATGAAACACATACAACCGTCACACCAAAAGAGCCATCAATTGCAAAGAAAATCCTTGAGGGGGATAAAGAAGTGGAATTGACGAGTGTAAAAGTAGGTGACGAAGTCACGTTCAAATTAGATGTTCAAGTACCAAACACAAAAGATATGACTTCACTAGTTATTCAAGATGACTTAGAAGATGTGTTAGAAGCAAATAAAGAAGTCAAAGTGACACTGGCAGATGGGACAGATATTACCGATCAAGGAAAAATTAGTGTAGATGAAAAGACAGAAAAAATTACTTGGACAGCTAATGAACCAAATAAATGGAAAGAAAAACAACTCTACGTCTATATTAAAGGGAAATTGAAAAACGCTGATTTTTCACCATATGTCACTGACACAGACAAGATTTTGATTCCAAACGTCGCTCAATTAGTGATCAATAATGAACCAAGCAATTCAAATAAAGTCAATATAGAAACACCTGATATCGACCAAACACCAGTGAAATCTGTTTTAGATAAAGACGGCAAAGAAACCGAATTGACGAGCGGGAAAAAAGGAGAAAAAGTCAGCTTTACAGTGAAAAACACCGCTCCTTATGCTGCGAAAGGTCAATCGGTCACGTTATCTGATGATTTAGAAAATGTCTTAGATTTACAAGAAAAAGAAGTGAAAGTAGAAGTCAAAAATGGCGATCAATGGGAAGATATTACGTCACAAGGAACGTTCAAAAATAATGCAGACGAAGAAATCGTGTCATGGACATTAGCCGATGGTTCCGTTCTTGCAGGAAAAGAGTATCGTATGACGATTACTGGAACATTGAAAAAGGATGCCAATTATTCTGCTTATATGGATAAAACAGGCAATATTTTGATTCCAAATGTCGCAAAAGAAACGATTGGAACGAAAGAAAAAGCAACGAACCAAGTACAAGTTGCCGTGCAACAAGAGAAACCAACGCTTTTACCAGCAACAGGGGTACGTCAAACAAAAGAAAGTAATGTGTTACCAGTCTTTGCAAGTGCAAGTGTTTTATCATTAGCAGGTTATTTCTTTTTGAAAGGGCGTCGTTAAGATGAAACAAGAAACGAAAAAATGGTTAGGAGCGGGTCTTGGACTCGCTCTTTTCTGTTTATTACTTTTTGGTGGTCTTTTTGTTTCTTCATTTCATCAAGGAAATCAAAAGGAAGAAACGGTTTCTTCTGTTTCTAGTGAGAGCAAAAATCTTTCTATACCTTCAAAGAAAGCAGAAAAAGAAGGAAAAAAAGAAACAGATTCAAACAAGATTGACTTCGCTCGTTTTCAGGAGACCAAAAATGAGGACTTTTCAGATATGGCGCGTCCAACGAAAGAGGAACTTGAACAAGCCCAAGCAAATCTTGGACAGGTTGAATCGTATGCGGTTGGTGATTTAACCATTCCAGCAATTGATTTAGCAATGAAAATTTTTCAAGGGACAACTTACGAGAAAATGTTATATGGGGCAACGACTGTTTTACCTGATTCCGTTGTAGGAAAAGGAAATTATGTTTTGGCTTCGCATAATATGGGTGTGGAAGGAAAAATGTTTACGTCCCTACATAAGTTAAAAAAAGGAGACGATATTTATGTTTCGACCAAAGAAGGACAGAAATTTCATTATCGAGTAGAAACGAATGAGGTCGTTGATTTTAAGGATACACGCTGTTTGGAATTACAAGGAAAGCCAGTGATTACATTGATTACTTGTGATTCCGTGCAAGCAACCGATCAACGAGTGGTTGTACAAGGCGAACTCGTTGAATCATAATCCTTTATTTTTTTTCAATTAAATTTCAAAAAAATCTTTTATAATTATTTTATTAAGAGAAAGGAATTAGAAACATGAAACGAAAAAAATGGTCGCTTTTGACTTCGACAATGGTTCTGTCACAGTTATTTGTGACGACACCTTTACAAGTATTAGCAGACGAAAAACCATCAAATGTAGCGACAGAACAATCGACGACAGTGAATACAGATCATTCTACAACAGCTAATACAGATACAACTAAGGAAGAAACTACAACGGATTCTTCTAGTGAACAACCAGAGCAAAAACCAAGTGAATCAACCGATCAAATGACTAACTCTACGACAGATAGCTCACAAACAACAGAGTCCAAACCAGAAACAACTACTCCTAGTACGACAGACTCTAGTCAACCAGAAAATAATACGCAAGATACGACGAAGCCTTCAGAAACGAAGCCTGTAGAACAGCCAACTACAAAACCGAGTGAATCTGGCAATCATGGAGTAACACAACCAACGAAGCCTGCGGAAGTCACTTCTTCACAATCAGTTGGGACACAGCCTTCAACAACTGGACAAAATACGCAACCAAAAGCAGAAACAAAGGCACAAGCTCAACCAACTGTGGAAGAAGAATCAAAAGCTTACCATCAAGCACCAACTGCGCCCATTCAAGAATTAGTCCCTTCTAGCAAACAGGATAACGAAGGAAACATTCATTTTGAAAAAGACGAGTCTGTCGAAAGTTTTATTCGTAAAATCGGTGAATCGGCTCGTAAGATTGGACAGGAAAATGATTTGTATGCTTCCGTCATGATTGCCCAAGCGATTTTAGAATCAGCCAGTGGTCAAAGTCAGTTAGCCCAAGCACCGAACTATAACTTGTTTGGAATCAAAGGCACACATAACGGAAAAGGTGTCTCTTTTGCGACACAAGAAGATTTAGGGAACGGAACACTCTACACTACTCAAGCTATTTTTAGACAATATGAGAACTATGAGGACAGCTTAAATGACTATGCCCAACTATTAAAAGAGGGATTAACAGGAAATAGTCGTTTTTATGATGGCGTATGGAAAACGAATGCGAAAACTTATCAAGAAGCAACGAAGTTTTTGACAGGTCGTTATGCGACAGACACTAGCTACGATAAAAAATTGAATGGTTTAATCGAAACCTATGACTTAACTAAGTATGATAAAGAAGTAGCGGGTCCACAACTAAGTAAAGAAGGGTATATTGTACCAGTGAAAAACTATACGATTTCAAGTCCATTTGGGATACGTGGCGGAGAATTTCATCGAGGAATTGATTTGGCAGCAGCACAAGGCGAGCCAATCTACGCTAGCAAAGCAGGAACGGTCATTAAAGCAGAGTTTCACACTTCATGGGGCAATGTTGTAGCCATTGAGCATGAAGACGGTACAACGGCTTTATACGCCCACCAACAAGAATATCAAGTCAAAGTTGGTGACAAAGTGAAACAAGGTCAAATAATTGGTTACGTTGGTTCTACAGGAAATAGTACAGGTAGTCATTTACACTTTGAACTTTGTTTAGATCATAGCTTAAATCAATCACAACTGGTTGATCCAGAAACAGTCTTATTCTAAGGGATAAGGCTGTTTTTGTTTTTTTGGTGTTTAATTAATTTATTTGAATATGTTTAACAATAATAGAAGGAGTGATTATGAATAAAGTAATATTATTGGTTTATATAATGTTAGTTTTCGTATATTGGTGGCAATGTCTCGGCAGTATTATAAAATCTTCTATTTTTGAGTTGATACTCTGTACTGGTATTAAAGAATGGCTAATGAATTTTTTTAAAGGTGTTCTTTCTTTTGTTGTTCTTGGTGCTTTTTTAAGTTTAGGAGTATTTTTTTTTTGCTGGTAGATAGTTGTTATCACTATTAGTAGGAATAATATATTTGTCAAAGACTTAGTAATGACTAGGTCTTTTTTTGTGTCATAAATTGAAAAAGAGGAGGAAAAAGAACTTGGAAGGATTGGAATTTATTGGTGAGGGCATGGAATTAGAAGAGTTTATTCACGAATATATGACGATGTTTACTTATTCGATGAAAACCATTTGTTCAATTGAGGAGTTTTTACCTCGGGAGAAGGAATATTTAGAAGCTGAAAAGAAACGGGCAGAGTTATTGTATTTGTATTTTGAAGATCGAAATAAACAGAGACCGGATTATCGTTATATGAGTGATTCTGTCGTAAGTGCTGTGTTAGAAAAAGAGCATTTATTTTTATCAAGAGACCAAAATATAATGTGTGCAGAACATTTTTCTGAAATATATATTCACTATCTTCGTTCAGAAGGATTATTAAGGATAGATCGTTTTTCGGAAGGTGATTTTTCGGAAATTTTCTATTCAGAAATTAGTCGAGCCCAGCGACATTATGAAGAACAAGATGAGTATATTGAAGGGTATGAAAGCTTACGTATTCAAAACAATCATTTTTTACAGGAACGTTTATTAAAACAATTGGCAAGTGAATTTGATTCTCTTTATTTTGATTATGTTCGTCAAGATTAGGAGGCGTATATGTCGAAATTAGTGTTTTGTATGGTGCTTGTGCTTGTCGGAGGAATGGTGTATAGACTATTTACTGATTTTTTTGAAATCTTTCAATACAAAGATAAAATTCGACGAAAAAACTTTTTTTGTCGTTATCGTTATGAATTAACTTTAGTATTTAAAGATGGAAACACTGGTACGTATTGTTTTTATGCGAATTATAAAGAATACCAAGCGAATGATTTTTTAATCGACTTATTTAAGGAAAATCGTTTTGTTGGAATTGAGATCGAAGGGACGATTTATCATTATACGTATGATCAAATTGTTCAAATAGGTTTGAGAAAACAGCGTTTGAGATCATAGTTTAGCTTATTAAGTAAAAGAAAAAGCATGAATGCTTTTTTTATTTTATATGAAAGAAGAGGATGAATGATGAATAAAAAATTGATTGTTGCATTAGGAATTGGTTTATTTGGTGTTCAGTTAGGGAGTCAGGTGTCACAAGCGGATACAGTAGCTCCTTTTTTATTGTCCACTCGTGAAGCAGAAGTACCTGATTTACCTACTGATCCTGAGTTGCCAGATGAAACCCCTGATGTTCCTACTCCTCCTACGACAGATGATAGTACGTCTGATTCAGGAAACAGTGGTGGAGGGGCTGAAACGCCAGATGTTCCAGTAGAACCTGAATTACCTAATCCTGATGTACCATCAGAGCCAGAAACACCGCCTACAGATAGTGATACAGGAGGAGACACTGGCACAACGCCACCGCCTGATACAGGAGATAGTAGTACAGGAGGAGACACTGGCACAACGCCACCGCCTGATACAGGAGATAGTAGTACAGGAGGAGACACTGGCACAACGCCACCGTCTGATACAGGAGATAGTAGTACAGGAGGAGATACTGGCACAACGACACCACCAGATACAGGAAATGATGGTACAGGAGGAAATACTGGTACAACTACTCCCCCAACGAATGGGAATAGTAGTGGACAAACAATGACACCTCCAACGACAAACGTAGGAGTCAATTCAGATGGAACGGTCAATCAATCTGGAAATGTGGGACAGACAACGCCTGTTCAAACAAACAAACAATGTCAATGAGTTAACACATATTCCTACAGCTTCTACACCCGTAGAAGCAGATACAGGAGAAAAAATTGTTTCGGTTGTAGATGGTGTTCCTTATAAGCAAACAGAACAAGGATTAACTCCTGTTACGGCGAATATCACAAAATTACCAAGTGGAAATATTGCCGTCAAAGGTTCAGATGGACAATTGAAAGTTTTGCCAAAAACTGGTGAAAAAGAAACGGTGTTAGGTACAGTACTTGGTATGGGAATGGTTACTTTATCAGGAATAGGTGTATGGTTTAAAAAGAGAAAGCAAATGAACGAAGAGAACAGATAGTCTGTTCTTTTTTTATTTGGAAGGGAGGGGGATTTTGGTTGTGAAAACAGGATTTTCTTTAAAAAAATTCAAAAAGAAAGAAAAAAAGAGAAGTGAAAAAGTACCAAAATCAAGAAAAATCGCGACAAAAGGGCTTAAGCGTTTAGTGATGGGAGGGATTCTTGTTTTTGGTTTATCGGGATTTGTTGCGATGTTTCTTTTTGTGGGAACAAGAAGTGTAGTGAGTTCGTTGAATAAAGATGTGGAACAAATGAAAACAGAAATTCAAGAAAATAAAGGGAGTCAAATTCAATTGACCCCTGAATTAGAGAGTTTTATGAATCGTTTTGTTGCATTGTATATGAACGTTTCCAGTGATTCAGCTATTCAAAAAGAACGAGAAAAGACTTTGTTGGAAGATTATTATGCTTCTGATATTCCGTTAAAAGAGAGTAGTTTTTCTGGGGAACGTAAATTGGAATCCGCTTCTTTTATTGCTTTGAAAAAAGTAGATGGGGTAAATACTGCTTGTTATAAAGTCACTTATACCATTACAACGACTGATAACAAGGAAAAAGAAATTCGTTCAACGGAAACTCAAGTGTTAAATTTACCTTATCAATCTTCTCAAAAAGGGGCTCGTATTCTTTCGTACCCTTATTTTACGTTGCCAACTGCTAATCAAAAAAAAGCAACTTATTTAGTTTATGATTCTAAAAACTATCAAGCTGTCGATACGAAAGTTTCTGAAGAAGTGTTGCGTTTTACAGAAGAATTCTTAAGTAAATATGCGAAAGGGACTGCTTCTGATATGGAATATATGATGAATGCTCCTGAAGGATTGGAAGGGACAGCGGAATTTGATTCATTAACAGGAAAAGTATTTGAACGAAAGAAAGGTTATGTGGTGAAAGCAACGGTTACTTTTAAAAATCCAAAAATAAATTATTCTTGGCAAGAGGATATGACGTTAGAAATAGTTAAAAAATCGGATAAATATTTTGTGGAACGTTTGACACATACTTTATCCGATGATGAATAGGAGTGAAAATACATGGATACAAGTGCATTAAAAACTTTTATTGTAGAGAAAGGGCAAGATTTTCTAATTATTGGCGGAATTTGTATGCTTGTCTATTTTGCAATCAAAGGAAATTTAAAAAAAGCTGGGTTAACTTTGATTATCGGTGCGTTGGTGTACTTCTTTATTGGTTCACCAGACACCGTATTTAAAGGAGTCGGTGAGATTTTTAGTAAGTTGTTTGGCGGAAACATTCTTCCTCCTATGATAGGTGTGTAACCGTGGAGTGGGAGCCTTATAACTATTCAGCGGTTTTTAAAGAACCAGAAAAAATTTCAGAGTTTCCAGTGTTAGGTCATTTGCCCTTTTCTGTTGCATGGGTGGATTTAACGGTAATAGGGTTAACTGATCTTTTTATTTGGCTTTTTTTAAGGGATTTTGTCCAAAAAATAGCTTCGTACGTTAGTTTTATGAGTATGTTCTTTTATGTAGCAGTTCCCTTAGGTGTGGTGTTATTGATGAATCGAATTCGTCCAGATGATAAAAAAGTGTATTTTTATCTTTGGGATATGCTGGTTTATCTGGTAACGATTAAATGGGGGGCGATTGTTTTTTACAATGGAGAACGCCATAAAGAGAAGGATTTAGAAGAAAAAATTGACTATTAGTGAAAAGGCTATAAGGATTTTTCCTTGTAGCTTTTTTAGGAGGTGGTGGATAGATGGAACAAGGGAGTATTTATGTAGAAAGTTTGTCCAGTGGAAAAGGTGAATGGTTTGATTTACCAGTTTCTGAAGAAATTGTTGCTTCTAAAATTGTTGGAGAAGATCAGGAATTAGGAGAATATATCATTTTAGACTATGATACTGTATAGATGTCAATAAAGTAGACACAAAAAGAGCAGATACTTAAAGATTTTC
>ERZ1034980.2262-NODE-2262-length-10495-cov-6.053065_pt1 | contig 10495 bp, 8 predicted proteins | sample MGYA00520622_ERZ1034980 | MGnify/ENA primary metagenome ERZ1034980 (study PRJEB33766, sample SAMN09781791) | gut metagenome | biome: gut microbiome | host: Homo sapiens | place: Madagascar | study: EMG produced TPA metagenomics assembly of the PRJNA485056 data... | reverse complement strand
CCCTATGCGTGCGCCTTGTGCGTACGACATAGGAAGCTTGCTACTGTTTGGATTGTACCATGAAACAGCACGACAGTGTGCTGTATTTGGCTGACGGCCTTCTATTCATGTCGCATGCCGGTGATACAACATCTTGCAAATGTATTGCATTCCGACTCATACGGAGGCCAGGCGATGAAGTACTCAGACCTCGTCGAAAACGAGGCGACGGACACAGAGAAGCAGGAGTTCCTCGTGGGCGGCGACATGGCCGCCATCACGATTAGGATTCCGAAAAACTTGCGCGACGCAGGCAAGGAGGCCGCCGCTCTCAAGGGTGTGAGCTTCAGCGCCTTCATCCGCATGTGTATGATCCAGGAGCTCAGCGGAAAGGCTTAACGGCAATGAACCATTCAGAAATATCGAGCTTTATCTGGGGTATCGCAGACCTCCTGCGCTCCAGCTTCAAGCAGCATGAGTACGGCGACATCATCCTGCCCTTCACTGTGATGCGGCGTTTGGACGCCGTGCTTGAGCCCACCAAGAAAGCGGTGCTCGAAGCGGCTGAAAAAAGATGCCCGACGCGCTCCGGGACACGATGCTCAAGAAGGCGGCGGGGGTCGACTTCTACAACACGAGCGAGTTCACGATGCGCGGGCTCCTCTCCGATGCCGACGGCATCCGCGAGAACCTAACCAAGTACGTCACGTCCTTCTCTCCCGAGATTGCCGACATCTTCGATAAGTTCAAGGTCTTCGACCGCATCAAAGACCTGGACGACAACGACCTGCTGTTCCTGGTGGTAGAGCGTTTCTGCAGCCCGAAAATCGACTTAAGCCCAACATCCATAAGCAACGCCGACATGGGCGATGTCTACGAGGAGCTCATCCGCCGGTTCTCCGAGGTTTCGAACGAGACGGCCGGCGAGCACTTCAGCCCGCGTGACGGCCTGCGCTTGGCAGCCGAACTGCTGATCGTTGGCGAGATGGACGACCTCACGCAACCGAACCGCATCGTGAAGGTATGCGACCCCTGTGCCGGGACCGGCGGGGCGCTCGCGGTTTTCGCCGACCGCGTGACCGAGATAAACACGCAAGCGACGGTCGTCACGTATGCTCAGGAAATCAATGGCCAGTCCTATGCCATCTGCAAGTCGGACACTATCCTCAAGGGCGGCAACATCGCCAACGTCCACCTGGGCGACACGCTCGTGGATGACAAGATGTCCGGGGAGACGTTCGGCTACCAGATCTCGAACCCGCCCTACGGCGTCGACTGGAAGAAGTCGCAGGCGGCTGTTAAGAAGGAGCATGAGCAGTTGGGGTTCGCTGGACGCTTCGGCGCAGGGCTTCCGCGCATATCCGACGGCCAGCTGCTGTTCGTGCAGCACATGGTGGCCAAGATGCGTCCCGCAGACGAGGGTGGCGGCCGTATAGCCGTGTTCCTGAACGGCAGCCCGCTCTTCACGGGTGCCGCAGGCTCTGGCGAGAGCGAGGTGCGCCGCTACCTTCTGCAGCACGACCTGGTGGACGCCATCGTGGCCATGCCCAACGACTTCTTCTTCAACACCGGCATTGCCACCTATATCTGGGTGCTTGACAATGCCAAGGAGCGGCGCCGCAAGGGCAAGGTGCAGCTCATCAACGCCAACGGCATCTACAGCAAGATGCGCAAGTCGCTCGGCTCCAAGCGCAACGAGTTCAGCGACACGCAGGTTGAGCAGATCATGGGCCTCTACAAGGCCTTCGAGGACACGGACCCCAAGCTTAGCAAGGTGTTCGCCAACGACGACTTCGGCTACATCACCGTTGACGTGCGCCGCCCGCAGCTGGATGAGGACGGCAACCCGGTAAAGACCGCCCGCGGAAAGCTTGTGGCAGATAAGGACCTCAACGACACCGAAAACATCCCGCTCACGGAGAGCGTGGACAAGTACATGGCACGCGAGGTGCTGCCCTATGCTCCCAATGCCTGGATCGAGCCGCGCAAGCAGAAGAAGGGACAGATGCTCGAGCTGCGCGACGGCGGCACCGTTGGCTACGAGATTCCCTTCACGCGCTATTTCTATGAGTACACGCCCCTGCGCCCCAGCTCCGAAATCATGGCAGAGATTCGAGAGCTCGAGACGAGCATCGCCGAGCAGCTGCAGAAGGCGGGATTCTAGTCGTGGAGCACTATTCAGAATACTGCGAGTCTGGAACAGGTTGGCTCGGTGAGCTTCCCTCTCACTGGCAGCTGCGTCGAATCTCTGCGCTCTACGATGCGCGAAATGAAAAGGTAAGCGACCAGGACTACCCGCCATTGTCCGTGACGATGCAGGGCATCATGCCACAGCTGGAAACGGCCGCCAAGACGCAGGACGGCGACAATAGAAAACTGGTCAGGACTGGCGACTTCGTCATTAACAGCCGTTCAGACAGGCGGGGAGCATGCGGCATATCCGCATACGACGGCTCCGTGACCCTTATCTCTAACGTGCTCGCTCCCAAAGACCGAATCGCAATGAGCACGCGGTACTACTCGTATTTATTCAGGAGCGAGGGGTTCGCAGACGAGTTCTATCGCCAGGGAACGGGCATAGTCGACGATCTCTGGTCGACCAACTGGACCCGGATGAAGGACATCCTTGTTTCCAGACCTCCACTTACCGAGCAGGAACGCATTGCCGACTATCTTGACGCCAAAACTGCCGAGATAGACGCGCTCGTCGCGGACTGCGAGCGGGAGGTCGAGCTGCTGCAAGAGTACCGCAAGGCGGTCATCTCCGAGGCCGTCACCAAGGGCCTCGATCCCAACGCGCCTATGAAAGACTCCGGCATCGAATGGATTGGTGAGATTCCCGAGGAATGGGGCACTATTCGACTTGGTGAAATCTCCTACATCCGCGCGCGCCTCGGATGGCGGGCACTTAAGGCGGACGAGTATGTCGATGACGGCTACCCGATGTACTCAGCATTCAATATTGTTAATGAGAAGTTCGTAACAGAACCTGTCAACTACATAACCGAATATCGATATATGGAATCGCCTGAAATCATGATGGCAGTTGGCGACATTGTGCTTGTAAAAGACGGGGCGGGCGTAGGTAAGTGCGCCGTAATTCGCAAGCTTGATGGCCCCTGTACCGTAAACGGGTCTATAGCCCTCATAACACCAGAAGAATCACAGGACAGCCGTTACTTGTATTACTTCTTTGAGAGCAACGCATTTCAACATTTCTCTCGAATGCTTATGAGCGGGATGGGAGTTCCTCATCTATTCCAGCGGGACATCAAACTTATGCGAGTTATACAGCCTGACCTGAATACACAATCATTGATTGCTGACTACCTCGACGCCAAGACCACCGAAATCGATTCTCTCATCGACGCAAAACAATCCATGGCTGACAAGCTGCGCGAATACCGGCGCTCGCTCATATCTGAGGCCGTGACCGGCAGGTTCAAGGTACCAGGGGCTGATGATTGATGGAATTGTTTTCGGAGAGGTTTGGCTACAGTGCGGCTCGCAAAATATTGGAATACGAGTGCACAAGCGAAGAGCTGCGCATGGCGATCTACAACGTCATTTTTGAGTGGCTTAACGACTATTATTCCGACAACGCATCGCTGCAAGTATGCCGAAGCCTATGGTCTGAGCTATGGCATCTTCCCCTGGACGATTTCCCTGAACCGGATCCTTTGGCCTCGTTTGCCATCAATGGCCCGGCGTACAGCCCCTCATTTTTTAAAGAGATGAAGAGACATTTGTTTGAAGAGGAATGGTTCAAGGCCTATGACCTGGTTGAATTCATGGCAAAACAGTATCTGACGCTTGAAAAAGAATCTGAGCCAATGGAGTACGAACCGTCCTGGCAGATATCTGACGACAATGCTGACAACGATGGCGAATCGTTGCTGGACGCTTTCGCCGACGACATAAACAAGGCACTCGCACGAGAGATGTCCGGTTATCGACTTGTCGGAACGTGCATTGCGCCAATCACCAATGATGCTGAGATAGGAGCTCTTGAGCAGAGCCTAATGGCCAGCGACCAATTCTCCGGCGTTCGCATGCACACAGAGAAAGCCCTCGAGCATTATTCTCAAAAACCTGAACCAGATTTAACCAACGCTATCAAAGAATCAATCTCTTCGGTGGAAGCTGCTACGAGAATCGTCGTCGGGAGCGAAAAGGATACGCTCGGGAAAGCGCTAAAGAAACTTAGTAAGGCAGGGGCAGTCCATCCCTCGCTCATTGAGGGATGGATGAAGATATATGGATTTACTAGCGATGTAGGCGGCGTCAGGCACGCCTCAAATACCGACGAAGTTACCGTCGACGCGAGACTCGTTAAGTACATGCTCATTTCATGCTCAGCTTTCGCGAACTATCTGATGGAGCTTGGGCCATTGAAGGGAGGAGCCTAATGGCAGATTTCGGATTCGGAGGCTCAAAAGCATCCAAGGTGGAGTACTTCTCTTTCGCCATGTCAAAGACGACGGAGAAGAACTTCGAGAACAACGTCGAGTCGATGATGCACGACGCAGGCTGGGGCGTCTTCGAGAACAATACCGAGGCACAGGCAGACTACGACCGCAAACGGGCGCTGAAGACCGAGTCGGTCATCGGTTTCGTGAGAGAGACTCAACCTGAGGAGTGGGCGAAGATCGAGAAGATGTACGGTGCCCAGGCCGAGGAGCGCTTCCTGAAGCGCCTCTGCGACGAGCTCGAGCCGCACGACGAGCGGGGCGGCGTCGTGAACGTGCTTCGTCACGGCATCAAGATGGCGCCGGGCGCGCAGTTCCGCCTGTGCTTCTTCAAGCCGGCGACGGGCAAGAACCCAGACGCTGCCGCCCGCTACGAGTCAAACCGCTTCGAGCTGGTGAGGCAGCTGCGCTACGGGACGTTGCTCGACGACAAGGACAACTCGGTGGACACCGTGCTCTTCCTGAACGGCATCCCCGTGGTGACCATGGAGCTGAAGAACAACCTCTCCGGCCAGCGCACCGACCACGCCGTGAAACAGTACAAGACCGACCGCAGCCCGAAGGAGCTGCTGTTCAAGCCGAACCGCCGCGCCATCGTGCACTTCGCGCTTGATTCCGAGGCCGTGGAGATGTGCACGTGGCTCGCGAACGGAAAGTCGTACTTCCTGCCGTTCAACAGGGGCAACGGTATGAACGGTGCGGGCAACCCGCCGAACCCGAATGGCTACCGCACCGAGTACCTGTACCGAGAGATCCTTGCTCCGGACAGCCTTCTCGACATAATCCAGCGCTTCGTGCGTGTGGAATACGACGCGGACACGCACGCGATGAAGAAGATCATCTTCCCGCGCTTCCACCAGCTTGACGCTGTGCGCAAGCTCGTCGCCGATGCGAGGGCCAAGGGTGCCGGGCAGAGCTATCTCATCCAGCACTCGGCGGGCAGCGGCAAGTCGAACTCCATCGCATGGCTGGCTCATCATCTGCAGTCGCTGCACGACGCCGACGACAACCCGGTGTTCGACACCGTGATCATCCTGACCGACCGTCGCAACCTCGACGTGCAGCTCTCAGAGACAATCGAGGCCGTGGAGCACAAGCGCGGCGTGGTCGTGCGAATCCGCGAGCAGGACGGCTCGGCAGGCCTGCGAGAGGCGCTGAACTCCGGTGCGCAAATCGTCACGTCGACCATCCAGAAGTTCCCCTACATCTGCAGCGAAACCAAGGTTTCCGGCAGGAAGTTCGCCGTCATCATCGACGAGGCGCACTCGTCGCAGTCAGGCAAGGCGAACGCCAAGATGAAGATGGCGCTCATCGACCGCGACCTGGATCCCGACGAGCCGTGGGACGACGAGGACGAGCTCGCCAAGGAGATGAAGGTACAGGGGACCATACCCAACCTGAGCTTCTTCGCGTTCACGGCCACGCCCAAGGCCGCCACGCTCGAGGTGTTCGGCACGCGGGACGACGAGTGCAAGCTCGACGCAAACGGCGTCCTGATACCGAGGTCCTTCCACCTGTACAGCATGAAGCAGGCAATCGACGAGGGGTTCATCCTCGACGTGCTGGAGAACTACACCTGCTTCGAGACGTACTTCAAGCTGGCCAAGACCATCCAGGATGACCCGAAGTACAAGGAGGCCAAGGCGAACCGGGCGCTCATGGGCATCGCAGAGTGGAACCCCGCCATGGTCGAGCGCAAGGCGCAGATCATCGTCGAGCACTTCATGAACGACGTGGAGGGCGTGCTCGGAGGCAAGTCGAAGGCCATGATCGTCACCTGGAGCCGCCCGATGGCATACCGCCTCTACCGCGCGATGACGGAGTACATCGCCCAGGAGCGCTACGCATGCGAGGTCATGGTCGCCTTCTCCGGCAAGCTCGAGGTCGACGGCGAGGAGCTCACCGAGATCAGTATAAACGGCGCGCCGGAGTCCCGCACAGCCGAGCTCTTCGATACCGACGCCAAGCGCATCATCGTATGCGCGAACAAGTTCCAGACCGGTTTCGACCAACCGAAGCTCTGCGCCATGTACGTGGACAAGATGCTTACGGGCGTGGCTGCCGTGCAGACGCTTAGCCGCCTGAACCGCACGTGCTTCATCCCCGGCAAGCGCACGTTCGTAGTCGACTTCGCCAACACCTGGGACACGATTCACGCGAGCTTTTCGAACTACTACGAGGCCACCGAACTCGATGCCGCGACCGACCCGGACGTGATCTATAACCTAGCGGATAGGCTCGCAGGCTACCATGTGTACGAGGCCTCCGAGGTAAAAGCAGTGGCGGATGACTACTTCGGCGAATCCAACCCCGACAGGGTCCTCATGAAGGTCGAGGCAAAGCTGCAACCCGCCGTCGATCGCTGGAAGGCGATGGACGACACGGAGAAGCGTGAGTTCAAGACACTGCTGCGCAAGTTCCTGCGCTCATACTCGTTCATCACGCAGATGGTCAGCCTGGGCGACAAGGACCTGCACCGGCTCTTCGTCTATGCGGGCTTTCTGGTTAAGAAGCTCTTCCTAGACACAGGCAGCACGCCCGATTTGCGCGACAAGGTGGAGCTGGAGTACCTGCGCATAGAGGACAAGGGCACCCAAGCCATCAAATTGGAAAGCACCGAGCTGCACAACGGCGGCGCGAACGCGGGTGTTGCCAAGGAGGAGGAAGAGGAGCGCCTGAGCGTGCTCGTCGACCACCTGAACGAGGCGTTCGGCGCCGAGTGGACCGAGGCGGACAAGATCATCAAAGCCTGCGCCGACAAAATCTGCGAGGACGAGGAGTTCGTCGCGAAGGCTCGCACCAACACCATGGGCGACCTGCGGGCAATCTTCGGCGATGTGATGATGAAGGCGCTCGCTGCCATACTCTCCGATAGTGCCGACATGTACGAGAAGTTCAACGAGAACTCGGACGCTTATATGCGCGTGATGAACGACGAGCTGCTGCCCATCGTGTACCGAAGATGCAACGAAGATGCTTAATAGGAAGGTACCTCATGCACGGTTTATCGAAGAGCAAATCAGCGACGGTCGAGCCGCTATAGAGGCCGGCAACCTGCTTTCGGCGCTAGCCCTCGCCCTGACTTTTCCCGATGTCTTCGGACAGACGACGTATCCCGAAATGGTTTTTGACAATGACAGAAGGAAAGCTGGAACGCAATATGCCAAATGGTTTGACGAGTGCGTCGGTGTCGAGTACATGGCGCCCGAAGAACCAGGAAGCCGCGAACTCAAAAGCTACTTTACTGGGCGTATGTGCTGGAAACTGCGATGCGCCTACCTCCACGCATGTGACGCAATTGGAGACATGACAGAAAGTACGAGACCTGATCTTGTAAAGCGGCACGTGCGAATAGACATTGGGAGGCTCTGTACATGCCTTTGCGATGCTGCAGAGCTCTGTCTGCATGACAATGCAGAGCAGTTTGTCGATAGCGCGAGCGACCTTCTTGACCTGCCTCCCTTTGTCGAACTGTACGGACTGGATAGCTGATGAGCGAAATGAACCAAGACACTAACTACGGAGATTGAATGGCAACTAAAGGTTTTGATATCGACACAATACTTCGTCAGAAGTCTAAAGAACTGAACGCAGCACTCGGTCTCGAGTTAGGACACTCAGTATCACAGGGCGATTTGAGCGAGGGCAAATGGATAGGATTCCTCAGATCGTTCTTGCCAAATCGCTATGAAGTCTCAAAGGGGTTTGTCTTCGACAGCGCCGGTGGTGTGAGTGAGCAGATTGACCTCATCGTGTTCGACCCTCTGCATTCTCCTCTGATACATGAAACCGAGAATGGCGAGAAGTACGTTACGGCAGAGAGCGTCTACGCCGTTTTTGAAGTCAAGCAGAAAGCAAATAAAGACAACGTAAATTACGCCGATAAGAAAATTAAATCGGTGTGCAATCTTAAGCGGACAAGCCGACCGATGATTTCATCGGGAAAGGCAGTGCCCGCACGCCCACTTACGCATATAATCGGCGGTCTTCTGACGACCGACTCCATCAAACGAGCGGATCTGAAGAAGCATCTTAGCGCCTCTGAAAACGTAGAAATTATATGTTCCGCCCTTGGTGGGACCATCTACAAGAACGGTTCCGGTATCTCAGCATCCAACTCCGAAGAAGCCGTGTTCTCGTTCTTCTACCTGCTTCTAGATGAACTTTTCAAACTCGGAACAGTGGGCGCCATCGACATCCGCGACTATGCTGACCGATCCCTTAAGTCCTTTAAGCTCCAGAGAAAGGGCGAAAAATGACCCTGCAGGAAGATTTCAAATCATTTCTAAGCAACATCGAGCCAAGCTCGTCTACGGTCCAAGAGATATCAAGTGCTCAGAACTCCATCCGTGACTATCTCCGTAACCACAGGAGCTTCTCTTCGCATTACTTGGACTCGTATCTATCGGGCTCGTATGCGAAATGTACCAGTATCAGACCCGCAAAAGACGATGATAACCGCGACGTCGATGTCATCATAGAGGTCGATTACGATACCGAATCGGACTCGAGAGATGTTCTGCGAGAACTGAAAGACGTGCTGAGTGAAGCGAGCAAGTACTCGTCTGCACGTGTCCAGCATCACTCTGTCGGTGTAGAGTTCTCGAGACTTGATATCGACATTGTTCCGCTTGCCGTTGATGCGGAGGACCGCTTTATTGGCTCATCTGAAGATGATTCTTGGGCGAAGACTAATCCTAAGGGACACATTGCCTGGTCCAAGGAAGTGAATGAGGAACATAACGGCAAGTTCAAGCCACTTGTGAAAATATTCAAATGGTGGCGGCGAGAAAACTGCCCTTCCCATGAGCGCTGGCCTAAGGGAATAACCTTAGAGAAAATCGTCGCTGACAATCTCCCCGAAGACGATGATGTATACGAGGATCTTGTTCTCGGCACTATGGAGAACATCGTCGACTCCCTCAAAGATGAAGTTGCTGACGGTCTAGTTCCTACAGTGGTCGACCCTGTACTGACAGAGAATGATCTCTCTGACAGCTATACGAACGGAGATTTCAAAAGTTTCATCCAAGCAATCGAAGATGCGCTAGATGTAATCCATGCTTCGGGGTCTTGCAATGAGTCGTGGAGAAAGATCCTAGGCGAAAGATTCCCGGTTGGCTCCAAGGCGCTCAATGAAATCAAGAAAACCGAAAGCTCTTTGTCTCTTGATTGCGCCTTGCGAGTCTCCTATCGCAAAGCATCGCCCTGGCCGTTCACAACGAAAAAGCCCGGCGTTCTCGTGCTTGCCGACGTGACATTTCCCGATGGACATGTCGAACGCATATCAGATGGCGGGAGAGCAATTCCTAAAGGCTGTGAAATAGATTACAGAGTTATTCGACCGCAGGGAATGGCCTCTTTGAGGGTCAAATGGCAAATTGTGAACACCGGAGCGGACGCCACTCGGGCTGGATGCCTTCGAGGTAACTTCGAGGATGCGAATCGCCCCAATGGCGTACGTCATGAAGAAACGGCATACGAAGGCCTGCATTACGTGCAGTGTCTGGTTCTAAAGAACGGACGTTGCGTCGCTCATAGCAAGGAGTTCTTCATCATCGTGAAGTAATCGAGGGACCAGCGTCCCCCGGGAGCCGAAGTTCCCGGGGACGCCGTGCGCTTAGAGCGTGCCGAGCGCGTTGAGGCGGTGGCGGAGAAGCGCCCGGCCCTCACCGACGACAAGCAGTCTCATGACGTCGAACCTGACCAGGACATCCTCGAAGTCCAGGTGCTCGGCGAGGTAGGCCATCGCTAGCCGTTCGAGCGCCGCGCGGTCCGCGTTCTCCTCGGGGAATCCCTCGCCGTCGTTCTGTGTGACCTGGCATGAGACGAAGACCAGGTCGCCCCTCGTCTCGGGCGATGAAGTCGGCGATGTCGTCGCCGTGTGCCCATCCCTCCTCCAGGATCTCGAAGCCCCCGTGCTCGAGGTAGACCCTGATGCCCCTCATGGTCCTGGTGTCGATGGCTTCCATAACGTCCTCCTTAGCTCCCGGCGCCTTGTGGCTCGCATGCCGGCGGGGTTCGCGTGGGTGCAAGGGGAAAGCAAA
>ERZ1034980.2261-NODE-2261-length-10497-cov-32.371097_pt1 | contig 10497 bp, 7 predicted proteins | sample MGYA00520622_ERZ1034980 | MGnify/ENA primary metagenome ERZ1034980 (study PRJEB33766, sample SAMN09781791) | gut metagenome | biome: gut microbiome | host: Homo sapiens | place: Madagascar | study: EMG produced TPA metagenomics assembly of the PRJNA485056 data... | reverse complement strand
AGGGTAAACCTAGAACTTATTGGTATTCATTGTCCACTTGACGGGTAGCACACCACTGCTGTGCGGGGATTTTTGTTCCATTTATCGTATGAAATCTTTGAAACATCAGATGACTTTTTCGCAAGAAAATATGTATGAAACCTTCTGAGAAACGAAAAATGACGAAAATGACCCCAAAATTGGTGAATATGCAATAAAAATCATATCTTTTTTGAGCATAAAGTAGGACGTATTTGCGATGACTTGCAGAGGATTTTGCATTGCTTTAATATAAAGACATAAGATGTCTGATGAAAACGGACAGGAGAATACGACAGGGAATGGCGTTTGATGGCTCTGGTGCCATCGGAGTCACTGCCAGAAGACAGATGCGACAGGGTAAAAAAACAGGAGGATAAACATGAAATTACGTTCACAGGAAGTACGTACACTGGCACCGGAGAATGACCCGCTGAAGATGGGTATGGGCTGGAAGGTCGAGGACCTCGGCAAGCCGCAGATCATGGTGGAGAGCACCTTCGGCGACAGCCACCCGGGCAGCGCACACCTCGATCAGTTCGTAAAGGAGGCTGTACAGGCGGTCAATGATAACGGTGGTAAGGCAGCTCGCTATTTCGCAACCGATATGTGCGATGGTATCGCACAGGGGCACGATGGCATCAACTACTCACTTGCACATCGCGATGCGATCACGAACCTCGTGGAGGCACAGGCAAACGCCAGCGTGTATGATGGCGGCGTGTTCATCGCAAGCTGCGATAAGTCCATGCCGGCGATGCTGATGAGCATCGGCCGTCTCAAGGACATGAGTGCCATCGTCGTGACCGGTGGTGTTATGGAGGCGCACACGCTTCCGAAGAAGTATGTCGTGGATGATCCGGCATGTGCCATCAACGAGCTTCTGACCCTCGAGCAGATCGGTAAGTTCGACGCCTGGGAGAAGACCGGCGTGATTCCGAACAGCCAGCTCGACTACTATAAGCATAACGCCTGCCCGAGCTGTGGCGCCTGCTCCTTCATGGGTACCGCTTCTACGATGCAGGTGATGGCAGAGGCCCTCGGCCTGATGCTTCCGGGCACGGCACTGATGCCGGCGACCGCACCGGAGCTTCGTCAGGCAGCATATGATGCCGGAAAGCAGCTCATGGAGCTCGTTCAGAAGGGCATCACTGCAAAGGATATCGTCACGAAGGAGAGCTTCGAGAACGCGATCATGGTACATGCCGCGATTTCCGGCTCGACCAATGCAACCATGCACATCCCGGCCATCGCGCATGAGTTCGGCTTCGAGATCGATGCCGAGACCTTCGACCGCATGCATCGTGGTGCACACTATCTTCTGAATATCCGTCCGTCCGGTGACTGGCCGGCACAGTACTTCTACTATGCAGGTGGTGTACCACGTGTCATGGAGGAGATCAAGTCCATGCTGCACCTCGACGTCATGACCGTGACCGGAAAGACCCTCGGCGAGAACCTCGAGGAGCTGAAGAAGAACGGCTTCTATGAGCACTGCGATCAGATCCTGAAGGAGAAGACCGCCGGACTGAACCGTGAGGTCACCCGTGAGGATATCATCCACAGCTTCGATAACGCAAAGGGCACCGATGGCAGCATCGCGATCCTGAAGGGAAATCTGGCACCGGAGGGCTGTGTCATCAAGCATACGGCCTGCCCGAAGGAGATGATGAAGGCGACGCTTACCGCGAAGCCATATGACAGTGAGGAAGCCTGCATTGCCGCCGTACTCGATGGTGAAGTGAAGCCGGGCGACGCGATCTTCATCCGCTATGAGGGACCGCGTGGCAGCGGTATGCCGGAGATGTTCTACACCGGTGAGGCGATCTGCGCCGATCCGAAGCTGGCATCCAGTGTCGCACTGATCACGGATGGTCGTTTCTCCGGCGCGAGCCGTGGCCCGGTTATCGGACATGTCAGCCCGGAGGCAGCGGTCGGCGGACCGATCGCCCTCGTCGAGAAGGATGACCTCATCGAGATCGATGTCGAGAATCGTGTGCTCGCGATCGTCGGTGTGAAGGGCGAGAAGAAGACGCCGGAAGAGATGGAGACCATCCTCGCGGAGCGTCGCGCGAAGTGGCAGCCGAAGCCGCAGAAGTACACGAAGGGACTTCTCAAGCTCTACGCACAGCACGCGGTGAGCCCGATGAAGGGTGCATACATGGAGTAAAGCGTCTATCTTCAGTACTTTTCCGAAAATATTTATTCACATAAACCATCTATTCACATGAACAATTATATAGGAAGCTCAGACCGGCGAGGTGCGCCGGTCTGATAAGTAAACGTAATGAAGCGTTGTTATACGATTGATAGGGGGAAATTATGGACGTTGCTACTCATCCGGAAGCTATGCGACTGATTTTTGCGGCCGTTGCGGGCCTGGTTCTGTTACTCGTGCTCATCATCAAATTTAAAGTACATGCCATGATATCCATTCTGGTTGGCGCTGTAGGCATTGGTCTTATGGCGGGGATGCCGCTGACGGACATCGTCGGCTCGGTCAATGAAGGTATCGGAAACACACTGAAGGGAATCGCACTGCTCGTCGGGCTCGGCTCGATGTTTGGCGCGATTCTGGAGGAATCCGGCGGTGCGCAGTCGCTGGCGGTGACGATGGTACGAAAATTCGGCGATGAAAAGGCCGCCTGGGCGCTCGGTATTACGGGACTCGTCGTGGCGATGCCGGTATTCTTCGACGCCGGTCTCATCATTCTGATCCCGCTTGCGTTTTCACTTGCGAAGCGCACGAGTCGGTCGGTCCTCTACTATGGGATTCCACTGCTTGCGGGTCTCGCTGTCGGCCATGCATTTATTCCGCCGACCCCAGGTCCGGTGCTCGTTGCCACGATGCTTGGTGTGGATCTCGGCTGGGTCATCCTCGTCGGTATCTTCTGCGGAACTTTTGCGATGATCGTCGCAGGTCCGATCTGGGGAGCGATCTGTGGTCGGAAATACATGATCCCGGTTCCGGAGCATGTAGCGCAGCAGGCGGATATCGACGAAAGTAAGCTGCCGAAGTTCGGTACGATCGTCGGTATCATCATGATTCCGCTGGTACTGATCATCGCGAATTCGATTGCGAAGGTGGTTCCTGCGCTGGCATCGATTCAGCCGATACTTGCGTTCCTCGGTGAGCCGTTTGTGGCCCTGACGATTGCAACCGTCGTTGCCATGTACCTTCTCGGCACGAAGCATGGCTATTCGAACGAACAGCTTGAAAAAATTATGACGAAATCCCTCGAGCCGACCGGTATGATTCTTCTGGTCACCGCTTGTGGTGGTGTGCTCCGTTACATGCTTCAGAATTCCGGCCTCGGTGATGTCATCGGTAACGCAGTTGCCGGTGCTGATCTGCCACTCGTACTGGTTGCGTTTATCATTGCTGTACTGGTTCGAATTTCTGTTGGTTCTGCAACGGTTGCGATGACGATGGCGGCAGGTATCGTTTCAGCGATGCCTGGCATCAGCGAGCTGAGTCCGCTCTACCTCGCCTGCGTGACCGCTGCCGTCGCAGGAGGCTCCACGGTTTGTTCGCACTTCAACGATTCCGGCTTCTGGCTGGTAAAGAGTCTGATTGGTATGGATGAAAAGACCACGCTTCGGACCTGGACCATCATGGAGACCCTGGTCGGTGGTGTCGGCTTCCTGGTAGCCCTCATTATTTCCTTCTTCGCCTAATCGTTTTTCGAAGAGATGATCATCGCAGGTTATACCTATGCACTTGTTGTGCTGCTGGCCCTCACGGGACGTCGGTTTGCTTGAGAGGATGCTCTCAACGTATCAGCAAATGTATGGAGTGCTTGATTTCTGCGAGACACCGCTTTCGTAAAACTGTTTAGGATATATTCTCCAACCCTAAAAGCATTTAGAGAGAAACGCCGCTCGGCCCATCGGACCTGAGCGGCGTTTCTCTGTGAAGATTTGTTTGTGAAACCGGAGGGAGACATGCCTGCTTTCGCAATCAGCTTGAATGTTTATACAAATCGCAAGCTGGAATGAATATAAATAACTGGCTTCCGGCTTTTTTATCTGCAGCCTTGACAGATGATCGGTGGAAGCGTAAAAGATGGGGATGAAGCATCGGCATCGATGCGCGGACGCATACGTACGTGAGAGGCTGCACGAGAAGATGAAGAACAGGACAGATACAACAGAATCCGAAAAAGCAACATCCGTAATGAAATCTGAAAACAGTGAATCCGGGATGAGAGAGGCGTTGGCGCGGGATCGGATGTATGGAAAGCCGGTCGTCGTCGCCGGCATCGTGCTGATCGTGATGGAGCTCTGGAAGCAGCTGACGCTGTGGCTTCTCGTGGAAGGCGGACAGTATAATGTCTGGTACTTCCCGTTTCAGCTCTGTTCCCTTCCGATGTACCTCGCCCTCCTCTATGGCATGCTGCGGAAGTGTACAGGGCGGCGTGCCTTCATCATCAGGCGTGCCCTCCTGACCTTTCTGCAGGACTACGGATTTCTCGGTGGCGCGCTGGCGCTGATCGTACATGAGGGCCTCATGCATCCGGGACATCCGCTACTGACTGCCCATGGCTTCCTCTGGCACATCGTGATGCTGCTGACAGCGCTCTATATTCATGTCACCGGACTTTCGGACCGGTCCTGCCGGGGGTTCCGGCGTACCTTGCCGATCTTCGGCATCGCCGCCGTCCTCGCAGAGCTCATCAACCTCGCCCTGCACCGCTATGGTGACTGCGATATGTTCTACATCACCCCGTATCATCTCAGCTCCCAGCCGGTGTTCCGTTCCATCGATGCCGTCATCGGACGCCCGGCCGGGATCCTTCTGTACCTCGGCTGCGTCGTCCTCGGTGCCTTTCTCGTGCATCGCCTCTTTTCGCTACGGTAACAGTTCGGGGAGTGGTGGCCTGGAGGAGCGATAACGAAGTTTTTCTCGATCTGTGACATATGGGTGCAGCATAAGCGCCCGGGGCCAGGCCTCATAAAATCTGCAATTTTTCCGATTTTCATAGGCATGGTGTCCATAAAACGGGGTCAGCATGCCTACGGTATATATGAAAAAACGTCGATTTCCGTAGGCATGCTGTCCGTTTCTGGGGGCTGACGTGTGCCTACAGCAGAGGCCCCGGCGGGATATCCCGCCGGGGCCTAGACGTCGATATAAATCATTTCAGAAATGCTTCATACATTTCCTGAAGCGCGTCATAAACGCTGTACTCTGGTGCCCAGCCGAGTTCTTCAGTGATGCGACTGTGGTCGCAGCAGATGCGTGGCTGGTCGGATGGGCGGAAGCGCGCCGGATCGACCTCGATGGAGATCGGCTGGTGGCTGAGCTTCGTGATGTACTGAAGCAGCTCCGTCAGGTTATACGCCGTACCGGAGCCTACATTATAGATGGCGCGGCAGTCGTCCTGCTCGACGATCATGCGGTACGCGCGGACGATGTCCTTCACGTGGCTGAAGTCACGTTCGATGTTGAGGTTGCCGACCTTGATCGTACCTGGCTTTCCGCTCTTCTCGATCTCCGCCACCTGCTTACAGAAGCTCGGGAGGACGAAGGAATCGCGCTGCCCGACGCCGGTGTGATTAAACGGGCGCACGCAGTAGACCCGAAGGCCGTAGTGTTCGCGGTAGAGTGCCGCGAAATTCTCCTGCGTCACCTTCGAGATGCCATACGGGTTGCTGGCATTGAGCGCCGTCTTTTCGTCGATGGCCTGCTCCGTGATCACGTATTCCTCACTGGAGCCGACGAAGAGGATGCGCGGCTTCTTCTCTGCCTTCCGCGCGGCCTCGAGGATGTTGAGGGCACCGACCACGTTCACCTCGATCGTCGTCTGCGGGATACCCCACGAAGCCCCGACGCTGCTGATCGCGGCGAGGTTGATGACGACGTCCGGGGCGATGGCATTGACCAGCGATTCAACTTCTTCCGCGTTCAGAAGATCCGCCGGGTGGAACGCAACCTCCGACGGCAGCTGCCCGCGCGTGGCCTTATCACTCCCGACCACGGTGTAGCCATGCTCGAGAAACTCGCGCGAAAGGTAGCTTCCGACGAAGCCGCCCGCGCCAAAAATCAGGACTTTTTCCATCACTGGAGCCCTGCTTCCTTCTTCGCGAGCTGGAGATCGTGCTCGGCCATGATCCGGCAGAGCTCCTCGTAGCTGGTCTTCTGCGGATTCCAGCCGAGCTTCGTTCTCGCCTTCGTCGGATCACCTAAGAGGTTTACGACATCGGTCGGACGGTACCACTTCGGGTTCACGCTAACGAGCATCCTGCCGGTCTTCTTATCGTAGCCCTTCTCGTCGATGCCCTCGCCGCGCCACTCGAGCTCGATGCCATCATGTGCAAAGGCAAGCGTGGTGAATTCACGAACGGTGTGCTGCACGCCGGTTGCGATAACGTAATCATCCGGCTCATCCTGCTGAAGAATCAGCCACATGCACTCGACGTAATCCTTCGCGTAACCCCAGTCACGGAGAGAATCCAGGTTGCCGAGCTCGAGGTGATCCTGAAGACCACAGGCGATACGGCCGGCAGCAAGCGTGATCTTGCGGGTGACGAAATTGTCACCGCGGCGCTCGGACTCGTGGTTAAAGAGGATACCGTTGCAGGCGAAGATGCCATAGGCATCACGATACTGACGCATCATCCAGAAGCCGTACTGCTTCGCAACCGCATACGGGCTGAATGGATGGAACGGGGTCGTCTCGGACTGCGGAACCGCCTCGACCTTACCGAAGAGCTCGGACGTAGATGCCTGGTAAACGCGGCAGGTCTTGTCGAGACCTGCGGTGTGTACGGCCTCGAGGATACGAAGCACACCGAGTGCATCGACGTCACCGGTGTACTCGGCGGCCTCGAAGGACACCTGTACATGGGACTGTGCTGCGAGGTTGTAGATCTCATCCGGCTTCACCTGAAGCACGATACGGATGATGCTGGAGGAGTCGGACAGATCGCCCTCATGGATGATCAGCCGATCGAGGATGTGGTCGATGCGCTCGGTCGTGGAAACCGACGCACGACGGATGATGCCGTGCACCTCGTACCCCTTCTCCAGCAGAAGCTCTGCAAGATAGGAACCATCCTGACCTGTGATACCTGTAATTAACGCCTTTTTCATATATGTCTCCTGTTCTTTCTATGGAAGAATCTTTTTCATGTGTGGACTGGCCATACTTTCACATAGTTTATCACATGTCAGCGAGGATTCCATACCTTGAGACGAAAAAAGCGAAGTATATCTTCAGCTTAAAACATGTTAAAATGTATATCAGTATGTCCGGCGCAGGGACAGAGCTATACTGCTGCGCCGATGGGGGTCGTGATGAGGTCTGGAATCCGTAATTTCCTTATAAAAAACTGCTTTTTGTATAAGCGCAGTACTCAAAAATATCATATGCGAACGTTTTTCACACTGCTTCTCTGCATATCGCTGCTGCTCACGCTGAGCGCGGGCGCGACGCCGGTCTATGCGGAGGAGACGAGCACTGCGGCAGCAGCGCCAGCGTCCGGCACGATGACATCACCAGTCACTGTGCTGGCATCCGGTACCGAGACATCGCCGGTTACCACGCCGACATCTGGTACCGAGACATCGCCGGTCACCGCGGCAGCAGCGCCATCGCCCGACACCGAAGCATCGCCGGTTACCGAGACACCGTCCGAATCTAAAACCATCCGTGTCGGTTATTTCCCCTCACGAAATTTTCAGGAGGGTAGTGATGACGAGCATAAGCGAGGCGCAGGCTATGAGTATCTGCAGAAGATCGCGAGTCTGACCGACTGGAGCTATGAGTATGTCTATGCGTCGTTCGGGGAGTGTCTCGAGATGATCGAGAACGGCGAGATCGATCTGATGGGGGATGTCAATTACACCGTCGATCGCTCCAGACGGATGCGCTTCTCCTCGTATCCACAGGGTTCGGAAAAATTCTGGCTCTTTACGAACCGGAAGCATGAAGCGCTGGCGCAGGGAGACTACAGTGCACTGGAGGGCTGCCGTATCGGCGTCAACAGTGGCACCTATCAGGAGATGCTGCTGGGGCAGTGGCTGGAGACGAAGCGAATCGATGCCACGATCGTGCCATACGCAGATGATCAGAAGCTGACGCAGGCGCTATCAGATGGTACAGTCGAAGCCATCGTGGCACCTGGCCTCACCATGGACAGCGACGCCATCTCGATCACCAGCATCGGTGGCGGTGACTACTACTTCGCCGTGAACATGAAGCGGTTAGATATCCTTTCTGAGCTCAATGCAGCGCTTGCGGAAATCAATGCGAGCGATTCGAATTACAGCCGCAACCTGGTCGCCCAGTACGAAAACAAGTCCTCACGAAACTTCCTGCTGAACCGTCAGGAGAAGAAGTGGCTCGAGGCGCATCAGAACACGATCCGTGTCGGCTACTTCGACAACAAGTTCCCCTTCAGCGGAACGAGAGATGGCGAGCTGTCCGGCATCCTGAAGACTGTGCTGGATACCATCGAGCAGCAGTATGGCATCACGATCACCACGCAGCCCTATCGCTCGACGGATGAGATGCGTGCAGCACTTGAGAAGGATGAAATCGACCTCGCCGGCCCGGTGATCCGGGATCTCGATGTGCTGGAGCGGATCGATGCGGTGTCGACCGATGCCATCTACGAGCTGACCCCGGGGGCATCTATAAGGGGCGCAGCTTCGATGAAACGTCGCCTGTCATCGCTACGACCAACAGCTCCCTCTATTCGGATCATATCGTGCGCATCTTCTCGCACGATTTCACCACCAGAAAATATGACAGCTTCGAGGACTGTCTGCAGGCGATTCTCGATGACGAGGCCGATGCGACGCTCATTGCATCCGCCCGCATCAACGAGCTGAAGGACGAACCACGGATGAAGAAGCTGTCGTATGCGGAGATCGCGGATCGTCAGAAGCTCGTGATGATCACGATGAAGGATGACCGACGGGCGGCGACCATCGTAAATAAGGCGATCGAGCAGTCTGCGAGCCTTCTGAACGGCGTCGTGCTTGCGGAGAACTCGGTCACGAATGATCGGGCCACACTGCATGAACTTATCCAGGCCAATGCAGGCATCGTGATGTTCGTCGCGGTCGCCATCATTGGCATCCTCCTGCTGCTCCTGTCGCGACTGGTGGCCGGGCAGCGAAAGCTCGAGGCGGCGCTCGCGGAGGCACGCGAGGCCAATGCTGCCAACGTGGCGAAGACGACCTTCCTGAACAGCATGTCGCACGATATACGTACCCCGATGAATGCCATCATCGGCTTCACGAACATCGCGCTTTCGATGAGCCCGGAGGAGAAGCTCCGAAACTGCCTCGAGAAGATCATGCAGAGCTCGGACTACCTCATGTCCCTCATCAACGACGTGCTCGACATAAGCCGTATCGAGAGTGGCAAGATCAAGTATGAGCCGGTGCCGTGCGATATCACTGAAATCACCGACACCGTACTGTCCGTGGCCCATGGCTTCCTGCAGGGGCGGAATATCGAGTTTATCGTCGAGCGCGCCACGCCGACGGCGAAGTATGTGTACGCAGACGAGCTCCGCATCCGCGAGGTGCTGATCAACATCCTCAGTAACTCCATCAAGTTCACGAAGGATGGTGGCACGATCCGCTTCGAGGTGAAAGACCAGCCGGTCGGAGACGGGAAGCACGTCGAGGTGCACTACCGCATCTCGGACACTGGCATCGGCATGAGCGAGGAGTACCAGAAGCATCTCTACGAGGAATTCTCACAGGAGAGTGACGGTGCCCGCACGAACTATAAGGGTACGGGCCTCGGTATGGCCATCACGAAGCGCTACGTCGACATGATGCACGGCGAGATCCACGTGAAGAGTCAGCAGGGCGTCGGCACGACCTTCACCGTCGAGCTGCCGCTTCAGATCGCAGACGTCGCGCCGGAGAAGAAGCCGGAGACGGCCTGTACGAAGCGCGACCTGCAGGGCATCCGTGTACTGATGGCGGAGGACAACGACCTGAACGCCGAGATCGCGATCACACTCCTCGAGGAGAAGGGCATGAAGGTCACCCGCGCCATCGACGGCCAGGACGTCGTCGACCAGTTCCGCGCTGCGCCGGCCGGAAGCTTCGACCTCATCCTCATGGACATCATGATGCCGAAGCAGAACGGCTACGAAGCGACCCAGGCGATCCGCAGCATGTCCGACCGCCCGGATGGTCGGACGATTCCGATCATCGCCATGACCGCGAACGCCTTCGCTGAGGACATCGCCGCCGCCCACGCCGCCGGCATGAACGGCCACCTCGCGAAGCCGATCGACATGGACGAAGTCATGAAGGTCATCTGCCGCGTTTTAACGGGGACTTAACGGGGGGCTGACCCATGAAGAAAACCTTACAGGAAAATGATACACAAAAGATGTTTTTATACCGGGGCAAAAGATTGAGCTCTGGGAGGAGCAAAATCTGAAATTTCCAGTTCCGTTTCAGCTTTTTCTGCGCTATAATATACAGCTGTAGCGGGGACATAG
>ERZ1034980.2255-NODE-2255-length-10508-cov-63.567684_pt1 | contig 10508 bp, 9 predicted proteins | sample MGYA00520622_ERZ1034980 | MGnify/ENA primary metagenome ERZ1034980 (study PRJEB33766, sample SAMN09781791) | gut metagenome | biome: gut microbiome | host: Homo sapiens | place: Madagascar | study: EMG produced TPA metagenomics assembly of the PRJNA485056 data... | reverse complement strand
TCGGTGGCCTTCGGGCCACGGGCGAAGACGAGGACCTTGGCGGTCTTACCGGTGCCGTTCGGCAGGTTCACGGAACCGCGGACCAGCTGGTCGGCCTTGCGCGGATCCACGTTCAGGCGCAGCACGGCCTCAACGGTCTGGTCGAACTTGTACTCCGGCATGCTCTTGAGGAGAGCGATGGCTTCGTTGGCGGTGTAAAGGTTGTTGCGATCGATCTTCTCAGCCGCTTCGCGATACTTCTTGGAACGCTGTACCATTAGTCCTTCTCCTCTCAGTCGGTAACCGTGATACCCATCGAACGGGCGGTGCCCGCGATGATCTTCATGCCGGCTTCGACGTCGCGTGCGGACAGATCAGCCATCTTGATTTCAGCGATCTCACGGACCTGAGCCTTGGTGACGGAGCCGACCTTGTGGGTCAGCGGGTTCTCGGTACCCTTCTGGATGCCAGCGGCCTTCTTCAGCAGAGCTGCTGCCGGCGGGGTCTTCAGGATGAAGGTGAAGGAACGATCTTCGTAAACGGTGATCTCAACAGGGATGACCTGGCCCATCTTGTCCTGCGTGGCAGCGTTGTACTGCTTGCAGAAGTCCATGATGTTCACGCCATGGGAACCCAGAGCCGGACCCAGCGGCGGAGCCGGGTTGGCCTTGCCGGCCTGAATCTGGAGCTTGAGAAGCGCCGAGACTTTCTTCTTAGGAGCCATTGTATGGTTCTTCTTTCTGTGAAGCGGTGGTTAACGGCACCGGAGTAGGTCTCCCGCGTCCGGTTCCTTCCGCAACGTATATTGCTGTGCTGTGCTAGCAGGTGCCGCCGCCTTATTCAGGCACACGAGACCCTCCAGACACAACTTTTCTATTATGCGATTCCGCCACGACATTGCGCGTATGGCAATACATACAAAGAAACCCCGCCGAAGCGGGGTTCAAAAGAATCACGATTTCAGGTTCCTGAATGGGTGTGACGCGTGCGGTAGCAAGGCGCCCAAGCGCAGGCGTACCAAGGTGCGTCAAGCTTGGAGCAACGCAGCTAACGCTCCGTCATGCACGTTCAGGCTAATTTTTCAACCTGGTTGAAGCCTAGCTCCACCGGCGTGTCACGGCCGAAGATGGACACGAGCACGGTGAGCTTCTGCGTGGACGGATCCACTTCGGAGACAACCGCGGCCATGGTGGTGAACGGTCCATCGGTGACGGTGACCTGATCGCCAGGAGCGTAAGAGACCTCAAGCTTGCGCTTCTTGGCTGCGGCCGGCTTGTCTCCGGCAGCCTTGAGAGCTTCGGAAGCGATCATCGGAGCCATCATGGAGACGACTTCCTTGCGGGTCAGCGGTGCCGGATCCTTGGTCGGGCCGACAAAGCCGGTGACGCCTTCGGTCTCGCGGACGATACGACGGGCGTTCTCATCCGGCAGCATGCGGATCAGCACATAGCCGGGGACACGCACGCGGGTGATGACCTTCTTGCCCTTTTCGGTGTGCTTTTCGACTTCCTCCATCGGCACTTCGACCTGGAAGATCTTGTCTTCCATACCGAAGCTGGCCACGCGGGATTCGACGTTGGTCTTCACGCGCTTCTCATAGCCGGAATAGGTGTGCAGCACATACCACTTGCCTTCAAGCGTGCGCAGGCTCTTGGAGAATTCCTCGACGGCCTTGGCACCGGCATCCTGCTCAGTGTCTTCATCCTCAGTGGTTTCCGCGGTCTGCTCTTCCGGAGCGTCCTGCTCGGACTGGGCCTGCTCATCGGTCGCCTGATCGGCGGCGACGGCCTGGACGGCCTCGCCTTCGGCCGGCAGCGCCTCAACAGCGGCAGCAGCCTCGGTATCAGCCTTGGAAGCCTCGTCGAGGTTGTCGGAAAACACTTCGTCAGTCATGCACTTTCACCTTCAAGTTGTTTATCAGCCGAATATCCACAGGGTCAGCTTGCCCAGACCGTAGTCCATGCCGGTGACCAGTGCCATCAGCAGCAGCACGAAGATAAACACGGCGAGGGACCAGAAGAACAGTTCCTTGCTGGTCGGAGTGACGACCTTGCGGAGTTCGTCGATAATCTGTTTGATGAACAAGCCAATGCGCATGAAGATGTTCGGCTTAATGGCCTTCTCGCTGTTCTTCGCCTTCGCCATAATAATCCTCCGCTGGGCTTGTTGTAAGAAGCTTGGCAGGGAAGGCGGGACTCGAACCCACAACCTACGGTTTTGGAGACCGTTGCGCTACCAATTGCGCCACTTCCCTAGGTGAACTCTGCCGTCTCCACTTGCCGGCGAGGATTCTATGCAAAACCACGCAAGAAGCAGACGGCAAAACCGCCAAGTCGAAATAATAGCGGGTTTTCGCGACTTCGTCCAACCCGATTCACGACGAATCGCAAGAAACCGCTATTTTCCAACGAAAAAAAGATTCGCGCCCGGCATGTCACCGAAGCGCGAATCGCTAAAAATATCGTCTATCAACTGAACTTTCCGTCAGTTGAGCGCGGGGCCGGTCGTTCAGTCCTCGACCCAACGCTTCATGCGACGCATGCCTTCGACCAGATCGTCGTCGGCAAGCGCGTAGGAGAAGCGCAGGTAGCCGGGAGCGCCGAACGCCTCGCCCGGGACGGCGGCGACATGGCCTTCGTCAAGCAACGCGGCGGCCAGTTCGGACGTGTTGGCGAACGTGGTCTTGTTGGTGCCGAGCGGCTTGTTCAACAGCGCGGTCACGTCGGCGAACGCGTAGAACGCGCCGGTCGGGGTCGGGCAGTTCACGCCTTCGATGTCGTTCAACGCGGCGACGATGGTCTGGCGGCGCTTGTCGAATGCGGCGCGCATCTCGTAGACGGCGTCCAGGGAGCCGGAGACGGCTTCGATGGCGGCACGCTGGGAGATGTTGTTCACGTTGGAGGTCATGTGACCCTGCAGTTTGGATGCGGCCTTGGCCACGTTGGCGGGGGCGATCATCCAGCCGACGCGCCAGCCCGGCATGGCGTAGGTCTTGGCCACGCCGTTGAGCACGAGCAGCTGGGAGCGCACTTCGGGCACCGCGGCGCCGATGTACGTGGTTTTGGCGCCGTCATAGTTCAAGTGTTCGTAGATTTCGTCGGAAATGACCCACACGTGGTGTTCGATGGCCCACTGCGCGATGGCCTTGACGGTTTCCGACTTCCACACCGCGCCCGTCGGGTTGTTCGGCGTGTTCACGATGATGGCCTTCGTGTGTTCGGTGCGCGCGGCCTCGATGTCCTCGATGCTCGGCTCGAAGTTGCGGTCGGCGCCGGCGAACACGGTCACGGGCACGCCGCCGGCGAGCTTCACGGCTTCCGGATAGCTGGTCCAGTACGGGGTGGGGATGATGACCTCGTCGCCCTCGTTGAGCAGAATCTGGAACGATTCGTAGACGGCCTGCTTGCCGCCGTTGGTCACGATGACCTGGCTCGGGTCGATTTCGTAACCCGAATCGCGCAACGTCTTGTCCGCGATGGCCTTGCGCAGTTCCGGCAGGCCTGCCGTGGGCGTGTAACGATAGTTTTTCGGATCCTGCACCGCGGCGGCCGCGGCCGCGACGATTGGCGCCGGGGTTGGGAAGTTCGGTTCGCCCGCGCCGAATCCGATGACGTCGATTCCAGCGGCTTTCATTGCCTTTGCCTTGGAATCGACGGCCAGAGTAGCGCTCGGAGCCACGTGATTGATACGGTCGGATAGAGTCTGCCAGTCAGCCATAGTCATGCCTGTAATGCTAGACCTGCCACGCGAAAAACGACAGCCCCACGACACACGTCTATTTCGCCGCGAACGCTTCGCTTGAAGCGAAATCGATGGCCTAACCACACCTTTTGCACTGGCTCAGACCAGTACGAGATTGTCGCGGTGCACCAGCGGATGCGCGTATTCCTCGCCGAGGAAACGCTTGAGCTGGGCCGTATTGCGTCCAAGCATCTGCGGGATCTCCTCGGAATCGAAGCCGACCAGGCCCTTGGCCAAATGGTTGCCCTGCTCGTCGTCAACCCAGACGGCGTCGCCGGCGGCGAAATCGCCCTTCACTTCCACCACGCCGGCCGCGAGCAGGCTGGCCGCTCCCCCGCGCACCGCCTTGGCCGCGCCGGAATCGGCCACCAGCGTGCCCTGCGGGTGGGAGGCGAAGCCAATCCACAGCCTGCGCGACGAACCGCGGTCGTTGATCGGCGCGAACGCGGTGCCGACCGGATCGCCCATCATCACGGGACCTGCGTTCGACGCGCATGTCAACACCGCGGGAATGCCGGACACCGCGGCGACGCGCGCGGCCTCCATTTTGGTGACCATGCCGCCGGTACCGACGTTCGAGCCGGTTCCGCCGACCTGAACCTTCGCCAGCGCGTCCTCGACGTTCGGCACATAGGAGATGCGCTTCGAGCCGGGCTCGCTTGGCGGCGCGGTGTACAGCGCGTCCACGTCGGTGAGCAGGACGAGCGCGTCGGCGACGACGATGTTGGCGATGAGCGCGGACAGACGGTCGTTGTCGCCGAACCGAATCTCGTTGGACGCGAGGGAATCGTTTTCGTTGATGATCGGCACCGCGCCCAAGTCGAGCAGGCGGTCGAGCGTACGGCGCACGTTGCGGTACTGCTGTGGGGCGATCGTGTCGGAAACGGTGATGAGGATCTGTCCGACACGCAGCCCGTACCGTGCGAAAGCGGCCTCGTACTGGGACATCAGCAGGCCTTGGCCGACGGCGGCGCACGCCTGCTGGTCGGCCACGTCGGTCGGACGCTTGTCGAAACCGAGCGTGCCGAAACCGGCCGCGATCGCGCCGGAGGAGACCAGCACCACGCGTCCTCCCATCAGCCGTACGCGGGCGATGGCCGCGACGAGCGCGTTCAGACGTTCCGGATCCAAGTGTCCGCTCGGCTCGGTCAGCGAGCTGGAGCCCACCTTCACCACGATGGTCTGCGCTTCGGCGATGGCCCTGCGCACTTGCGCTTGCGATGGCGTGTTCATAGTCCCTCCCGGTACCGTTACCGGCTATTGAAAAAGCCCGCCGACATGCCATCGGCACATCAGCGGGCTTCGTTGGATGGTTCTATTGTTCCACATCCTCGTCGTCGGCGGTCTCGCCACGTCCAAAAAGACTGGTTTCGTCGTGACGGTCGTCGTCCACGGAAGGATCGGCCCAGTGTCCTGCCTTGCGTTCGGCCATCATGGCTTCGCGCACGGCCTGACGGGCGTCCATCATCTCGTGGTACTGGCGACGGCGTTCCGTGTTGGAACGACGCTGCGCACGACCATCCGATTCCTGCAGTCGCAGATCGACGCCGCGTGCGCCCAACTGGGTGCCGTCGAGCATTTCCGCGCCGGCCGCGATGGTCGGATCCCAATCGAATTCCACGGCACGGTCGCCACGGCCGATGCGCACTTCGTCGCCCGGCTTGGCGCCCTTGTGTCGCAGCTCGTCTTCGACGCCCAGCTTGGCCAGACGGTCGGCAAGGTAGCCGACGGCCTCGTCATTATCGAAGTTGGTCTGCATGACCCAACGTTCCGGCTTGGTGCCGAGCACCTCGTACCAGACTTCGCCGTTGCCGTTCTCCTTGCGTTCCACGGTGAAGTCGAGCGCGTTGCCGCCTTCGTCGTTACGGCGACGGCGATTGCGCGGCTCCTCGAGCGGCTTGATGACCACGCGGGCCTCTTCCTCGGCCTGCTCGCGTTTGGCGACTTCCGCGCGCATGTTGGTCACGAGGTCGGCCAGCGCCCAGTTGAGTTCCTTCAGGCCCTCGTGGGAGGCGGTGGAGATGATGTAGACCTTGAGGCCGAGCTTTTCGAATTCCGGCTTGACGAATTCGGCGAGCTCCTTGGCTTCCGGCACATCCACCTTGTTGAGGATGATGATGCGCGGACGTTCGGGAATCGGAATCGCGCCGAGCGGCAGTTCGAGCTTGCCGGCGTATTCGGCGAGCTCGTGTTCGAGCGCCTGGTAGTCGCTCATCGGGTCGCGGCCGGGTTCGAGGGTGGCGCAATCGATGACGTGGGCGATGATTTCGGTGCGTTCGATGTGGCGCAGGAATTCGAGGCCGAGGCCCTTGCCCTGGGATGCGCCCGGAATCAGGCCCGGCACGTCGGCGATGGTGTAGCGCATGTCGCCGGCCACCACTACGCCGAGGTTCGGCACGAGCGTGGTGAACGGATAGTCGGCGATCTTCGGTTTGGCGGAGCTCATCGCCGCGATCAGGCTCGACTTGCCTGCGGACGGAAAGCCCACCAGCGCCACGTCGGCGATGGACTTGAGCTCGAGGATGACGTCGCGTTCCTCGCCCGGCTCGCCCAGCAGTGCGAAGCCCGGCGCACGACGGGTGCGATTGGCCAGCGCCGCATTGCCGAGACCACCGTTGCCGCCCGCGGCCACGACGAACTTGTCTCCCGCGTGACGCAGGTCGGCAAGCTGCTCGCCCGGATGCTTCGGCTTGCCCTGCGGTCCCTTGGCTTCGAACACGACCGTGCCCACCGGGACGGGCAGGATCAGGTCGGCGCCCTTCGAACCGTCCTTCGTGTCGCCCAGGCCCATGGTGCCGCTTTCCGCCTCGCGATGGGGCATGAAACGGTAGTCGAGCAGGCTGTTGGCGTTCGAATCGGCCATGAAGATCACGGAACCGCCGTCACCGCCGTTACCGCCGTTCGGACCGGCCAACGGCTTGTACTTCTCCCTACGGATGCCGGCGGAGCCGTTGCCGCCGTCGCCGCCCTTCACATGGACGGTCACTCGATCCACAAAATCACTCATGTATCTACCTTACATAACAGAAAGACCGCGTCCATATGGGCGCGGTCTTTCATCAAAAGCGTTATTTGCGCGTGTCTCAGGCGGCAATCACGTCGACGACCTTGCGGTCACGACGCACGCCGAACTTCACGCTGCCGTCCTTGAGGGCGAACAGGGTGTGGTCCTTGCCCATGCCGACGTTCTCGCCCGGGTGGAACTTGGTGCCACGCTGACGAACGATGATGTTGCCGGCCACGACGGCTTCGCCGCCGAACTTCTTCACACCGAGGTATTGCGCGTTTGAATCGCGACCGTTGCGCGAGCTGGACGCGCCCTTCTTATGTGCCATGTCTGTTCCTTTCGGTCCTTGACTCTAACCCTACGCGAATCAGGCGATAGCCGTGATCTTGACGAGAGTCAGCTGCTGGCGATGGCCCTTGCGACGAGCAACGCCGGTCTTGTTCTTGTACTTCATGATGCTGATCTTCGGGCCCTTGGCCTCATCGTTGACAACCTCAGCCTTGACACTGATGTTGGCGAGATCCTTGGCGTTGACGGTGACCTTGTCACCATCCACAACGAGAGCGACCGGGAATTCCACGGTGTCGCCCTTCTTGGCGTCGAGACGGTTGACGAGGATGACGTCACCGACCTCGACCTTTTCCTGATGGCCGCCGGCCTTCACAATAGCGTACATATCCGTTCCTTTATTAACTTGGAAAGCTTACTGCCCGGCACGTTCGAGCCTCGCGGCCAGACACCAGCAATCTAATCTACACATACCCGCGTACAACCGCAAGTCTGCTCCTGGCGTGTCAGGTTGACATACCGGGATTTTCCTTTATTCTTCTTGTTCTTCCTCGCCCAGGTCCGCATTGTTGGCGGCCACGGCTGCCGCCGCGATCTGCGCGAGTTTGGCCTTCACGTCCGGCGAGGAGCCCTTCGGCACCTGCACGTCCGTGCCATGGCCATGCTTGTTGGTCTTGACGAACGGATCGCCGCCCTTCAGGGCGTACGGATCGTCGTAATCCGCCGAAACGGTCGGTTCGTCATGGAGGATGAAGCCGCGGCCCTTGCAGGTCGGGCATTCCTCGGAGAACGCCTCCACCAGACCCTGGCCGATGCGCTTGCGCGTCATCTGCACCAGTCCCAGCGAGGTGACTTCGGCCACCTGATGCTTGGTGCGGTCGCGCGCCAGGCACTCCACCAGACGGCGGAGCACCAAATCCCTGTTGGCAGGCATGACCATGTCGACGAAATCGATCATCACCATGCCGCCGATGTCGCGCAGCCTCAGCTGGCGCGCAATCTCTTCGGCCGCTTCGAGGTTGCAACGGGTCACCGTCTCCTCAAGGCTCTTGCCGCGGCCGATGAAACGGCCCGTGTTCACGTCGATGGTGGTCATGGCCTCGGTGCGGTCGATCACGATGGAGCCACCGGACGGCAGGTAGACCTGACGTTCCATGCCCTTACGCAACTGGGAGTCGATCTGCCACTTGTCGAACACGTCCTTGCCGTCATGTTCGGCCGGATCCCACTTCTCGAGCTTGTCTTTCAGGTCGGGGGCCATCGTGTCGAGGTATTCCTCGATACGCTCGTACACGCGGTCGCCTTCAACGATCATCTTGGAGAAGTCGTCGTTGAAGATGTCGCGCACCACGCGGATGGCCACGTCCGGCTCGCCTTGCAGCAGCTTCGGACGCTTGCCGTGCAGGAACTCGTCGCGCTTGGCGGTGATGCGTTCCCACTGGCGCACCAGGTTCTCAAGATCCTTGGTGATGGCCTCTTCGGAAGCGCCTTCGGCCGCGGTTCGGATGATCACGCCCATATCCTTCGGCGCGATCTTCGACACGATGTTCTTCAGGCGGGCGCGCTCACGCTCGCTCAGCTTGCGGCTCACGCCGGTCATGCCGCCGGACGGCACCAGCACGAGGAAACGGCCGGCCAAGGTGACCTGCGAGGTAAGCCTTGCGCCCTTGTGGCCGATCGGATCCTTGGTTACCTGCACCAGCACCGGATCGCCCGACTTGAACGCCAGTTCGATACGACGCGGCTGGCCTTCCAGACGTGCGGAATCCCAGTTCACCTCGCCGGCGTACAGCACGCCGTTGCGGGCCTGTCCGATGTCCACGAACGCGGCCTCCATGCTCGGCAGCACGTTCTGCACGCGGCCAAGATAGATGTTGCCGACGGTGGCCACTTCCTGGATGTCGGACACGTAATGCTCGACGAGCACATTGTCTTCGATCACGGAGATCTGGGTGTGGCGCTCACGTTCGCGCACCACCATCAGACGCTCGACGTGTTCGCGACGGGCCAGGAAGTCCTGCTCCATGAGCTGGTTCTGACGGCTGCGTTCACGACGGTTGTCGCGGCGGCGCTGCTTCTTGGCTTCCAGACGGGTGGATCCTTCGACGTCGGTGATTTCGTCGATGTACTGCTGCTTGCGGGAGCGACGGGACATCGTCTCGTCCGATTCCTCGGCCTTCGACCCTCCACGGCGGCGGCGACGGCGACGGGTCACCGTGCCCTCTTCCTCATCGTCATCCTCATGACGGCGACGGGATTCGCGTTCGGAGGTCTGCTGCTCGTCGGCTTCCTCATGGTTGCCGCGTCCGCGACGGCGGCGACGGGTGCGCGTCGGCTGCTCGTCGTCATCATCGTTTCCATTGCGGGACTCGTCATCGATCGGCGCATACGTGATGCCATCGAGGACCAGGTCCTCCTCGATCTGCTCCACTTCGGCAGCGGCACGACGCTCCTGCGCGTTCAGACGACGGGAACGACGGGAACGACGGGAATCGCCATGATCATCGTCTTCGGCGTCGTTGTTGCGGTCATTGCCATCATCACGGCCGCGACCGTCATTCGAAGCGTCCGTGCGGTCCGCATCGGCCGTGTCGTGGCTGCGACGACGGCGGCGACGCGACGGACGGTCATCGTCGCGGTCATCACGGCTGTCACGGGCATCGTCCGAACCTCTGCGGCCCGTATCATCGGCATCGTCATCGTCGGACGAGCCACGGCCCGCGGGGGCGGCCGGCAGAATCGGCTCCTGGAACAGCAGCGACGTCATCGGACGCGGATTATGACGCGTCTCATGGCCTTCCGGCAGCGCGCTGACGGCGTCGAGCGCACGGTCTTCGGATGATTCGTCACGATTGCCACGATTGCCACGATTGCCGTAATCGTCACGATCGTCACGATCGTCACGGTCATCACGCGGCTCGTCGCTGATACGGCGACGGCGACGCGACGGGCGATCGTCCTCGTCCTGCACGTCCACGGAGGAACGACGGCGACGGCGCGGACGATCGTCACGCATCTCATCGTCGTCATCGTAACGGGTCACGCGACGACGACGCGGACGCGACGGCTCGTCGTCATCGGCATCATTGAAATCAGCGGAATCACGCGCAGGCTGGGCAGGCTCAAGCTTCGGCTCCTCAAACAAGGGGGCTTTGGCATGCTCCTCGACCTTCAGCTCCAAAGACGCGCCCGCGGCACCTACGCCACGCACCACGCGGCGACCCCCACGACGACGACGCGGAGCCGGATCGGCAGACACAGAACCCGCACTGCTTGCCGCATTATTGGTTGAATTATCGGATGACACAACAGCCTCGACCTGATCGAGGCCCTCATTGGTAGTAGGCACAACGCTCCTCGGCAACGCGCTGCAATCGCATCGCCTTCACTCAAGCCCCAACGGTTCTCACACCACGCTCTCACCGTGGCCGCGCATCATGGCGCCCGTAGGAAGCAACTTCCGTCAAAAGTCTTCATCATGCGACGGCGGACA
>ERZ1034980.2248-NODE-2248-length-10526-cov-10.887308_pt1 | contig 10526 bp, 9 predicted proteins | sample MGYA00520622_ERZ1034980 | MGnify/ENA primary metagenome ERZ1034980 (study PRJEB33766, sample SAMN09781791) | gut metagenome | biome: gut microbiome | host: Homo sapiens | place: Madagascar | study: EMG produced TPA metagenomics assembly of the PRJNA485056 data... | reverse complement strand
TTCTAGAGGTCTTTTTTAATTTTCTATTTTTTTCATTTAACTTCACTTTTATTCCATTATTCTACATTTTACGGTATACTTATCTTCGGAGTGTCAAAAAATGATGTAGACATAACAGACAAAGGAGGCTCATTATGGAAAAATTACAACTTATTGGAGAACGTATGTTAGCATTCCTAAGCGATTTGATTAGTTTTGGGAATACGTACATCGGAACATACTTATTAATTATTTTATTATTAATCGCAGGGTTCTATTTTACTTTCAAAACGCAATTTGTACAATTTAGAATGATAAAAGAGATGATTAAGCTATTAGGGGATGGCGTTGGAAAATCATCAAAAGATGGAAAGGTTTCATCTTTCCAAGCCTTTTGTATTAGTACTGCCTCACGTGTTGGAACAGGAAATATTGCAGGAGTTGCCTTAGCAATTGCTGTTGGAGGGCCTGGTTCAGTATTCTGGATGTGGATCATTGCGTTAATTGGTGGAGCTTCAAGTTTTGTCGAAAGTACATTAGCGCAAATTTATAAAGTGAAAGATGCGTCAGGAGCTTATCGTGGTGGACCAGCTTATTATATTGAAAAAGGATTAAACAAACGCTGGTTAGGGTTACTGTTCTCAATTTTAATTACAATCACTTTTGGATTTGTCTTTAATGCCGTACAAGCAAATACGATTACAGAAGCATTCCAAACAGCATTTGGTATGGATAAATTATTCATGGGAATTATCTTAGCCATTGTAACAGCTGCCGTGATTTTTGGAGGAGTTCAACGTATTGCTAAAGTCTCTGAAATTATCGTCCCAGTGTTAGCCGTTGCTTATGTGTTAGTAGCCCTCTTAGTGATTGCGTTAAATATCACCAAAATTCCAGCAATGATCAGTTTAATCGTTTCTAATGCCTTTGACTTCAGCTCATTCGCATCAGGTGCTTTTGGGGTCATGTTCATTCAAGGGGTTAAACGTGGGTTATTCTCAAATGAAGCTGGGATGGGATCTGCCCCAAATGCAGCTGCTACAGCAGAAGTTAACCATCCCGTTCAACAAGGTTTAATTCAAACGCTTGGAGTCTTCACAGATACCATCTTAATTTGTAGCTGTACAGCATTCGTGATTTTATTATCAGGAATTTATGCGGATTCAGACTTAACAGGAATTCAGTTAACACAAGCAGCTTTAACCTCACAAATTGGCGTAATCGGTAACTACTTTATTGCCTTCTGTATTTTATTATTTGCATTCAGTTCAATTATTGGGAACTACTACTATGGTGAGTCAAATATCGAATTTATGAGTGCAAAAAAATTCTGGTTGGTCGCTTACCGTATTATCGTAGTTGGAATGATTATCTTTGGTTCATTGACAAAAGTCGCAATCGTTTGGGATTTAGCTGACTTATTTATGTCATTTATGGCGATTGTTAACTTAATCGCAATCTTACTATTAGGTAAGTTTGCATTTAAAGCCTTAAAAAATTATACTGATCAAAAGAAACAAGGAGTTAAAAATCCTATCTTTAAAGCGTCTGACATCGAAGGTTTAACAAACGTTGATGAATGGAAGTAAGCAAAAAAACAGTTCTAGTCTATCTAGAACTGTTTTTTTGCTTAGGCTAAGGCAACAAATAAGGACCCCGCCGCAATTAAAATAACGCCGATGATTCCTTTAAGTGTGATTTCTTCTTGGAAAATTAAAATAGATACGATGACTGTCATCACAACCGATAATTTATCAATCGGTGCCACCTGCCACGTCTTTCCTGTCTTTAGAGCAATATTTAAAAACAACCAGGATAAAGCTCCTGAAATTCCTGCTAAAATTAAGAAACCAAAATCTTTTTTGTAGGTCACCAACTCTTTTAAGTGTCCGAAGTCCCCTTTGGTTGCAGAAACAATCACTAAAAAGACGGCCATAATCATCGCTCGAACTGAGGTTGCTAACGTAGGGGTTAAATGGTGAATCCCGAGTTTCGTAAAAATAGTAACAAAACTGGCACTAACCGCTGCAAGCAAACCGAAAATTAACCACTGAGCCATATAAAACCATCCTCTCTCACGCTACGGGATGATTATACGCTATGAATCCTCTCTTTTCAATCACTCGATTTAGATGTTAAGATTGAATCTTTCTTAACACTTGAATGAGCGGTTGATTTTGGCTATTTTTCACACTAAGTTGTGGGAAAAATAACACATTATGTTGCCCGTTAAAATCATAATGAAATAGTAATGGCCCCACGACACAACGACAAATAAATGGATTTCCACTTTCTAATACAATAGTCACGTAAGGTCGTGTCTGACGAATAAATGAAATTCGTGCCTCAAGCTCACTTAATTCATTAGCCCCCAACTGTTCAGATGGTGCTCCGTGAGAGGTTGTCACATACCAATTCATTCGAGAGCCTTTACGAATTAAAGGTAAAATAAAGTCATCTGAGGTGACAAATTTCAGGTTAGACTGTTTTGTTGGTGTCATAACCCCAAATAAGATGCCATGTGCTTTCATCCGATCTAATGAAGCTAGAATCTCTTGATAAGTTGAAGGTTCTATATATTGCTTAATTTCATCTCCTCCACCTTCTAAGGTGACTAACGGCAAAACATTTCCTAGTTTAGATAAGGCAAGACAACGTTGATCATTCAGTAAAACGCCATTTGTTAGAACGATAAATTCCATATCATCATATTTTTCATACACTTTAAATAAGCTATCGTTCATCAATGGATCCCCGCCAGTTAAAACGATAATATGAATGCCAAGCTCTCGTGCTTCAGCTACTAGTCGATCAATCTCTGCTAAAGGCATCGCTAAACTCGGATCTGATTTACATAAGCACCCTTTACACGCTAAAGAACAATTCATCCCAATATTGATAACGAGCGAGTGAGGGACATTAACTGAATATTTTTGTGACATTTGTTCTCGGATAGAAAGCCCCTCCCATAGTTCTTTAACTGCAATATTTTGTAAAAAGTGATTTAAACACGTTTTATTCGTATTATATATCATATTTTTAACATATCGCTTAATCGAAGGATGGCTATCATAATAGCCTTTAATTTGTCCAATAATTGCCTTTATCTGAGAATCAGTAATAAAAGTTCCCGACATTTCATATAATTTCTCTACTCCATTATCAGGATCCTCTTTTAGCACTTCGACATATTAGCCACAATAAAATTTTTCGGCAATAAATTCATATAATTTCTCTACTCCATTATCAGGATCCTCTTTTAGCACTTCGACAATATTAGCCACAATAAAATTTTTCGGCAATAAATTCATATTATTTAAAAAGTTCATCATGTTCTTCACCTCATTTTTTTAATTCGATGAAACTTTACTTCATTTCATTATATTGTCGATTTTTATTATTCATGACTTTTCTTTGATGCTTTTGCACAAAAAAAGAAGAGACTCACTCTTCTTTTAATAAAATGTAACGTTATGATAATCGATATCGACTGAAATAGGTTGGGTTTTATTTTGTAACAAGAGGGGCTTTAAAAGTTGATAGACATAGGCGCGTGCATTACCCTCATCTGTATCAAAAAAGATAAAAACATATCGTAATCGTTTGCCTTTTATTTTTTTCAGTTCATAGGACGTTGAAGTATTAAAATGATTAATCGCCACAACATAATTCACTTCATCTTGTTCATCATTGAGCGTCGCTAAATGATGAGCAATAATACAAGCTTCATTGATTCCAAACCAATGTTGGTATAAATCATTAATCAGATCACTACTGGCGCCTTCTTGATAGTAGCGAACTGCTGAGCTATTTCGTCCAAACTTTTCAACAGCTTGTTGTTTATGATTTAAAATCAGAACTTCAATACGGTTGATATTCATGACACTTTCATCCCCTCTCTCTCATTTGGAGGGCATGCTCACTAGACTCCCATCTACTTCTGCTCTGCCTTTAATTAACACTTTATTATATGCATCATTAGGCAAAAATGGAACAACTCTATTCTGTCACTGGAATAAAATCAAAGATTGTCACATCAAATAAACCTTTATCCGTCAACTTAATACTTGGAATAACGGGTAATGTTAAAAAAGATAACGTTAAAAATGGATTAAAACCTAGATTCGGTGATAGCTGTTCTAGTGCCTCATGAAGTAAACTTAATTCAGAAACGACCTCATGTGCTGGACGAGCAGTGATTAATCCAGCTATTTCAAGCGCGATTTGAGCTAATACTTTTCCCTCATTCACCACAACAATTCCTCCACCTATATTTTTAAGCTGTTTAGCCGCCTCTAACATATCCGCATCATTTGTTCCACAAACGATTAAGTTATGTGAATCATGTGAAATCGTTGTTGCAATAGCTCCTTTTTGGAGTTTTAACCCTTTTAACATCCCTAAACCAATATTCCCTGTTAGATGATGCCGCTCAATGACTGCCACCTTTAATAAATCTTCTTCAATACATGATCTCACGTCGTTTGTCATATTTAGAGCTTTTAATTCATATTGGCGATGAATCGTTTCTAGCTTATTTGGAATAATTTCAATGACATTAAGCTTTTGGCAGTTGCTCGCCTGAATTTCAAACGATTTTTCACTTAAGTTTTCTGGTAAATGAACCGTATTTTCAAAGATGAAACGTTTGTTCTCACGCTCCTCATCTAGTTGAAGTTGTCCTTGTCTCACGACACACTTACCATTTTTATAAACCGAATTAATTTTAAAGGTCTCTAACTCATCTAAAATAATAAAATCGGCAATAAACCCAGGTGCAATCGCTCCTTTATTTTTGAGTTGATAGCATTCAGCTGTATTTAACGTACTCATCTGAATCGCTGTTTCAATTTTCAATCCACTATTAACGGCAATTTTAATGGCTTGATCAATACTTCCTTCACGAATTAAGTCATCAATATGTTTGTCATCCGTACAGAAACAAATACGACGACTATTAGAAATACTGGCCACCTGAATTAAATCTTTTAAGTTTTTAGCAACACTTCCTTCTCTCATTAACACATACATCCCACGACGTAAACGCTCAATCACTTCTTCAGCCGTATGACATTCATGATCTGTTAAAATCCCGGCTGTGATATAGGCATTTAACTGGTTCAAATCAAAACTAGCCCCATGTCCATCAATTCGATAACCTTTGGTTGTGGCATCGACTAACTTTTGTAACATATCGTCATCCCCATTCAGGACTGCTGGGAAATTCATGACCTCAGCCAATCCAATCACTTTTTCATGACAATACAAGGGATTTAAATCAGCCGCGAGTAAGGTCGCCCCTGAGTTTTCAAAGGTTGTCGCCGGAACACACGAGGGTAACATCACATACATATCAAATGGAATATTCTTTGATAAGTTTAACATTAACTCAATTCCTTTGCCCCCTAGAACATTAGCAATTTCGTGTGGATCCGTAATCATTGAAGTAATCCCATGTTTTAACGCTTCTTTATAATATTCTTTAGGTGATACAAGGGATGATTCAATATGGGCATGCGCATCAATGAGACCTGGACAAATATACTTATTTGTCCCATCTATTTCATTGATTCCCTCATATGACCCTATTCCGATAATATATCCTGCTTCTATCGCTACATCAGCCATAAATCGATCATTTTGAAACACATCAATGACCGTGATATTTTTGATAACGAATGATGCCTTTTGTTGATTTGAAGCACATTTAATACGCGTTTTTAATTCCATTAACTTCTCTTTCATCTGTCTCACCTCATGAAGTTTTTTTCTATTCAATCATATCCTCTTTAAAAAGTCTACTATTTGAACTTGTTTTTTATCATTTTATGTCCAATTTCAGTTTTTTTATCCTAACTAATTACTACATTTTTACTTTTTTTGGTATAATAAGATAACTACTTTATGACTGGAGAGACAGAAAGAATGAATTCCTATAAACGACAGCTATTATGTATTGGATTAGGGATTGTTATTGCTCTTTTACGAGCTCTATTATCGGCTTTCCCTACTGTGATTGACACGTATTACTCCAAAGGGATTAATAAATGGTGGATTGAGCAACTAAGTCGTTTGAGCGCTCTATTTCCTTTTTCAATTTTTGAACTTCTCATCTATATCGCGATCGTGGTCTTCGTAGCCGCTCTTATTTTTTATTCGATTAAACTCATTCAAAATCATAAGAAATGGGGCTCTCTCATCCTTCAATATTTATTAAATCTTCTAGCAGCTTTCTCGATTGGCTACTGTATTTTTATCCTCTTTTGGGGACTCAATTACGACCGTCCGTCATTAGAGGCTGATTTCTCGTTGGCGAGTGAAGGACATGACCCAGAAGAATTAATTGCTCTTTATGAGCAATTAATTCAACAAGTCAATGAGGCCCGACTGAATACCCGTGAAAATGAACAAGGTATTTTTATCGCTAACGGATCTTATCATGACATTTTCAAACGAGCACCCATTGGTTATGAGCATGCCGCTCAAACATATCCTGTCTTAAGTGGAACATATGGGCTAGCAAAACCCATCCTTACATCCAAACTAATGAATTATACGAATATTACAGGAATCTATTCCCCCTTTACAGCAGAAGCCAATGTTAATGTGGCGGTACCAGATTCCACACTTTTATTTACAACAATGCATGAAATGGCTCATCAGCGAGGTTATGCGAGTGAAAATGAAGCAAACTTCATTGCTTTTTTGACCTGTATTCATCATCCAGACCCAGACTTTATTTATGCAGGTTATCTATCGGCGTTGAAATATACGAACGTGGCGCTTGCAAAAGTTGATTCTGAGTCATTAATCGAGCTCAATGCACAGTTAAGTGATGGCGTCCGGCGAGATATGCGCTATTTAAATCAATTTTGGGCGCAATATGAAGGGAAGGTCGAGGAAACCTTTAACTCTATGAATCAAACCTATCTCACACTCAACGGTATAAAGGATGGTGTTAGAAGCTATGGACGAGTGGTTGATTTATTATTAGCTTATTATGATCATGAATCGTAGGATAGTCAAATTCATTGAAATATGCTATGTTAAATTCAGGAGGGATTCAAATGAAATGTAACATTTTTGGAAATGATTTACCAGGTGTCTCAATTGTTCTAGATAAAGGCGAAAGTGTCTATACACAGTCCGGCGGAATGGCCTGGATGGATGAGAAAATTAAAATGGAGACGAATGTAAAAGGGGGGCTGATGAAAGGAATTGGGCGAATGTTTTCAGGCGAGTCACTGTTTATGGCAACCTATACTTCGATGGCCCCCGCACAAGAAATTGTCTTTGCCTCGACTTTTCCTGGTCAAATTCTTGAGTTTGATTTACTAAAAGGAGATGAGTGGATCTGTCAAAAAAGTTCATTTTTAGTCGGTGAACCTAGTATTCATTTAAATGTCGAGTGGACTAAGCGACTTTCTGCTGGCCTATTCGGTGGGGAAGGATTTATTTTACAACGTATTAGTGGACAAGGTAAAGTCTTTTTAGAAGCTGCAGGAAGTGTCGTCAAGCGAGAGTTAAAACATGGAGAAATTATCAAAGTTGACACTGGAAATGTCGTTGCTTTTAGTCGTGGGGTTAATTACGAAATTGAAACCGTTAAAGGATTTAAAAACATCTTCTTTGGTGGGGAAGGATTATTCTTAACTAAATTAACCGGACCAGGAACCGTTTATTTGCAAACCTTAACGATGCAAAACGTTGCCACTCGATTAATTCCATATATTCCAACAGGTGGAAAATAAAAAGCATAGTGGAGTATGGTATGACTCCACTATGCTTTTTATTTATTTAAATTCACAAAGACTGATTTTTTAGCCTCAGTTTGACAAATTAATTGATGATTTAAACGTTCGAATGAAACAATATGATTTAAAATGACTTCTTTTTCTAGTGTAAACAGATGGAATCTCATTAGTTTTGTGTCAGATAAGTAGTAAATATTAAATCCTACCACCACAAAATCTGTTGCATCTAATGAATGACGAGCCATCGGGATTCGCCCATTTAAGACAAATACGTCACCTGTCTCTTGATGGAGGGCAAACACTGTATCATTTTCACAAACAAGTTTTTTAGCAAGAATTCCATCAATTGGACCATTCTCATCTTCATTTTCCTTGTCCATTGCCATCAATTGATGCGTCTCCGTTTCAATATAATAAACATGACGACGATCTTCTAGGGCGATATAACTTGAACTTGCTTGCCCTTCTTTTTGATTCCCATCATCCATCGTTTCACGATCACTTAAACGCATAATTTTATCTTCAATTGCTGTTAAACGCTCGAAGTACTCCCCGTTAAATTCATCAACATGTAATAAACGTTCATACGTCTGCGAAATTTGATCTAAATTTTGATTTAATAATTGGATTTTTTGGCTCCCCTTTTCAGATAACTCCACAATCTCCTCGAGATGTACCATTTCTACAAGCTCATCTAAATTTTGGCGTAACCCCTCTACCACATCCTTGAAGTTTAAAATCGTCCTATCTAATATTTCCAGTCGTTTAGCTGTTTTTTCAAATGTTTTTATTAAATCTAAAAATTCCGTTTCCATTCCTCTCATCCTTTCAACTCGTGTATCGTTTCAATCATTCGATCAATGACCTGTGCCTGTTTTAGAAGATGTCTTGAATATAGCTTATTAAATCGCTTCAACCAAGTGACACGTACGTCTTGCTCATAAACAAAAGTTAAAACATCACTTCCTTCTTTCTCAAACTCTTGTTGGATTTGAGCAAAGGGTAACTCCTGAAAGACCAATGCCTTTAAATAGTTGAGTCGGTCATGTCCTTGACGATAACAAAGCGCTGCTTTTTCATACTCTTTAAGGTGCATTAAGTCATGTCCCGCTTCAATGTGATGGCCCTCTTTGTTCTTCATTAATGCACGGCATCTTGCAATATCAGTTTTTGCTTCTTCAAGTTGTGATAGTTCATATTCCGTAATCGCTTGCTCATAAAGCTCACGACGCTCATATAATTGAGCTTCTTTATAAAATTGATTATCCGTTGATAATTGATTCAGCTTTAATTCGGTTTCATCAAATGTATCAAAAGATAAAAACTCACTTTCAAATTGCTCATAAAGTGACGGTGGCATATCTTCTTCAATGAAACATAAATGATGACGAGCTCGTGTCAATGCCACGTACAATAAGTTAAAGTAATAACGATATTGATTTTGATACATCACATCTTGATTTATGATTGTTTCCCACGCCGTTTTATACTTCGTCATGACATTATAGCAAATGATATACTCCTTTTCGATTCCTTTAATCTCTTCAACAGTAAAGACAGCTCCCTTTTGTTGAGTGAGTCGTTCAAAGTTTTTCTTTTCTTCTTCATCTGGAACAACAATGGCTACATAATGTCGATTGAGTCCCGTCTCAATTAACTTAACCATCTCAAGGGGATGTTTCGCATCAAAATAATAAATCGGATGCTGTTCTCCTCGAATTGGAATTTCATGATAATCATTTTTTTTATTTAAACCTAAACGCTGAATTCGCAAATTAACCACTTGATTAGCTAAATCGACAACTTCTTTCGTACTTCGATAATTTTTAACTAATTGATGTTTAATAAATCCTAAATGCGTATTTGACGTTTTTAAGATACTCTCAATTCGTCCTGTATGAAAATAAGTCGGGCGAATGGTTTGATTGATATCTCCACTAAATAATAAGTTATTTCGATTTCTGGCCAGACGAATTAAACAATAAATTTGAATTTCTGTTAAGTCTTGAATTTCATCAGCAATGACAAAATCAAATAAAGGAACCTTTTGATTCATTAAACGATTGAGAAATTGTCTTGCCATGTCATTCTCGTCCACTTTTCCTTCAGCAGATAAGAACATTTGGTATCTTAAGGTTAGTTCATATAGTAATTCACGCTGAGACGATGAATATAAACAATACTGCTCATCTAACTTTAAATAGATTTCTTTTGGAATGAGGGCATGATTGAGTAAATACTGATCGAGAATTTGATGCATCAGTAAAACTGCTTTAAGTTCATATTGATCTAAAAATCGAGTCTTTGCTTCATAAAGTTTTTCGGCATGAAGCACGAGATCTTCTCCATCCACATGACCTAAACCTTTTTTAACAATCACCTCAACTAAATCTGATGCAAGAGACCACTCTTTCATATTCACTCGATAATCTATCCATTCTTTTGGAATCATCCCTTTAATAATTCCTCGAATTTCTTTCCAAATATCATAAATTCCGATTCCTAATTGTTTTAAAAGCAAGGGCTGACGTTCAATAACCCACGTGCGAAACTGTTCATAACTCACCGTTTGATAAATTGAAACTTCTTGAGAAATATAATCGTTCAAATGATAAAAATGAACACGCTTTAATAATTCATCTGCACGATACTCCGGTGACTCTTCCAAAATTTTTTGAAATAACTTCTTCGCATCTTCGACAAGATAAGAAGAATAAGTAAAGTAAGCAATCTTAATGGGTTGCATCGCCAAAATAAACGCTTTATGAATATTAATGGTTGTTTTTCCGCTTC
>ERZ1034980.2247-NODE-2247-length-10526-cov-42.807468_pt1 | contig 10526 bp, 5 predicted proteins | sample MGYA00520622_ERZ1034980 | MGnify/ENA primary metagenome ERZ1034980 (study PRJEB33766, sample SAMN09781791) | gut metagenome | biome: gut microbiome | host: Homo sapiens | place: Madagascar | study: EMG produced TPA metagenomics assembly of the PRJNA485056 data... | reverse complement strand
ATACCCCCAAGTAGGTTTCATTTTTCAATGTCCTACTTAGGGGTAGCATATCAGAAAGCTCCGGGCTTTTCTTTTTGGTCGTGATTTTGTTTTCATACATATCTGATTGGTGTAGACAAGAAACGAAAAACGTGTTAAATTTCGAATCGATAATCGTTATTGATTTGACGATAATCCGATTTGAATTCTGCAATTCGATGCTGGAAGCATCGATAAAAGGAGAGACTGCCATGTATTCTATTCGAAATATTACAGATGATGTCGTTTATGTAGGTGTCGAGGATCGTCGCCTGCATCTGTTTGAGAACATTTTCCCGCTGGATCGCGGCGTGACCTATAACGCCTATGTGATCCGGGACGAGAAGACCGCGCTCCTCGATACCGCGGATGCGACCGTATCGCGGCAGTTCTTCGAGAACGTGGCGGCGGCGCTCGATGGCCGTGCACTCGACTATCTCATCGTGAACCACATGGAGCCGGATCACTGCGCACTTATCGCTGAGGCACTCGAGAAGTACCCGCAGGCGACGGTCGTGGGCAATGCAAAAACCTTCCAGATGATCACCCAGTTCTTCGCGCTGACGATCCCGGAGGAGCGGAAGCTCGTCGTAAAGGAAAGCGACACCCTTTCCCTCGGTAAGCATCAGCTCAGCTTCGTGATGGCTCCGATGGTGCACTGGCCGGAGGTGATGTTCAGCTATGATGCGACAGAAGGCATCCTGTTCTCCGCCGACGCCTTCGGCGTATTCGGCACGAACAACGGTGACATCTTCGCCGATGAGCTGAACTATCAGGCACAGGACTTCGTCGATGACGCCCGCCGCTACTACACCAACATCGTCGGCAAGTACGGCATGCAGGTACAGAACGTACTTAAGAAGGCCGCCGGCATTGACATCAAGATGCTCTGCCCGCTTCACGGACCGATCTGGCGTGAGGATCTCGGCTTCATCCTTAACCTCTATGACCAGTGGTCCCGCTACGAAGCAGAAGAGAAGGCCGTCGCTGTCTTCTACAACTCCGTCTACGGCAACACCGAGTCGGTGATCAATGCCTTCACCATGAAGCTCGCAGCCCGCGGCGTAAAGAACATCAAGGCCTATGACGTATCGAAGACCGACGTCTCCGTGATGATCGCCGAGTGCTTCCGCGTAACGAACCTCGTCTTCGGTGCCACCACCTACAACAACGGTCTCTTCCCGAAGATGGAAAACCTCGTCGCCGACATGAAGGCCCTGAGCGTACAGAATAAGAAAATCTCCATCATCGAAAACGGCAGCTGGGCTCCGACCTCCGGCAAGCTCCTGAAGGCCGAGTTTGACACCCTGAAGAACTGCGAGTACATCGGTGACACCCTCACCATCAAGTCCGCCTCCTTCAGCGCAGAAGCCCTCGACGCCCTCGCGGATGCCGTCGCCGCTTCCCTTCAGTAAAAGATGACATTCAGCCGAAGTCCCACGGGACTTCGGTTTTTGCGTTTACAGAGAGGCCAAGGGGTCTGACCCCCGCGTAGTGGTCGACGCCCCATGGATTTAGCCAGAAGGGGGTCTGACCCCTGAAAAAATCGGCTAAATGGGGGCCGGAAGCCTTAAAAATTTGCCGTTTTCCGAGAAAGTGGTATAATAGCCCAAAAGTTTGAGCGAAACGTTGAGGTTTTATATGAAAAAGCTAAGTAGCATCCTGCTCATCCTTTGTGTCCTGCTTCTCGGATGTCAGCGGCAGAACCCGCTGGTCTATAACGTGAATAAGTCCGACGAGCTCCGGGAATACGAATCCGAATCCGAAGAGGAGTCCCGATTCGCCGAGTCCCTGGCACAGAAGGAGAGTATGAAAGAGGCAGAAAGTCTCGCCGCAGCAGAAGCGGCGGTCTGGACGAAAAAGCTTCCACAGAAAACAGCAACGCGCGTCAAGGGAATCTACCTTACGGCAGTCACTGCCGGTTCCTCGCGCATGCAGGACATCATCGGGCACCTCGATGAGACCGAGCTGAACGCCGTCGTGATCGACATCCTCGGCGATAAAGGCCGCATCGAGTACCGGATGTCCTCCCCGCTGATTGACGAGATCGGCTCCGCCGAAGACACCATCCCGGACCTCCCGTCCCTGATGACGACCCTGAAGGCGCATGGCATCTACACCATCGCCCGCATCGTCACCTTCCGTGACCCCTACCTCGCGACCGTGAAGCCGGAGTGGATGAACCATAAGGCTGACGGCAGCGTGTTCACGGATAATTCCGGCATGGCCTGGGTCGACCCGTATAACCGCGACGCCTGGGAGTATAAGGTCCAGGTCGCGGAACAGTGCGCCGACGCCGGCTTCGACGAGATCCAGTTCGACTACGTCCGCTTCTGTACCGAACGCGGCATGAACGACGTCGTCTACTCGGAGGAGGAAACCCAGGGCATGGATAAGACGGACATCATCACCGAGTTCGTCCGTTTCGCCTCTGATCGCCTCGCAGCGAAAAATGTATTTATGTCTACCGACGTCTTCGGAACCATCATCGGCTCCTACGTCGATACCGTCTCTGTCGGACAGGACTACCCGGTGATGGCCGGTGCGGTCGATTACATGTGTCCGATGATCTATCCATCCCACTATGGAAACGGAAATTTCGGTCTCGAGGTCCCGGATCTCGAACCATATAAGGCCATCCTCGGCGCGTGCAATGCCTCCAGAAAGGACCTCGCCCTCGACTATACCGAAGGCGTGCATCAGGCGATCGTGCGCCCGTGGCTCCAGGGCTTCACCGCCAGCTGGCTGCAGAACTTCAAGCATTACGGTGCGGCGGAGATCCGCCAGCAGATCCAGGCGGTCTACGACGCCGGCTACGACGAGTGGATCATCTGGAATGCCAGCAACGAATACGACTGGAGTGCCTACCTGAGTGACGAGCAGGCCGCCCAGGAAGATCAGCAGATAAAGGCGAAGCGTGCCGCCGACGCCCAGGCCGCCGTCGACGCGAGCCGCGCCGCAGAGGAAAGCGAATCCGCCAGCCGTGCCGCCGCCCTCGAATCCATCGCCCAGTCGAAGGAGGACGCCGCAAACGACGCCATCGAAACCGCCGCGGAGTCTTCCGAAAGCTGAGCAGCGCCGGAGTTCCCGGAGGGCAGTCATCGGAAACACAGTACTCAGAGCTCGGAAGACTCTAAAATCCCATCCCTAAGAAGTACTAGGCCCTCTGCAATCGCTGAGTTTTTTTGAGAAAAACTCAGCATTGACAGAGGGTTCCAAGGAGAGATACACCAAGTACTTCTAAGGGATGGGATTTTGATTCTTCACGACCTCTCCGTATGGTTTCCGATGGCTGCCCTCCGGGGACTCCGGCTTGGGTTATCCTTCGTATGATGATGCGTTATAAAAGAGCTCTTTCACGCGGCCGAAGTTTCTGTTATAATCAGAGTTTGTTGAATAATCATAAAAAAACTGAATCACAAGGGGATACAGATTATGAAGTATAATTTTAAAAAGATCGAACCGAAGTGGCAGGCGAAGTGGGAAGAAGCCCAGGCCTTCAAGGCGGTAGACTTCAGCGAGAAGCCGAAGTGGTACGGACTCGTCGAGTTCCCATACCCGTCCGGTGCCGGCATGCACGTCGGTCATATCAAGGCATACTCCTCCGTCGAGGTGCTCTCACGTAAGCGCAGAATGCAGGGCTACAACGTCCTCTTCCCGATGGGCTTCGACTCCTTCGGACTGCCGGCAGAGAACTATGCCATCAAGACCAACACCCACCCGCATATCATCACGGAGAAGAACATCCAGCACTTCAAGGATCAGATGGAGAAGGTCGGCTTCTCCTTCGACTGGAGCCGCGAGATCGCAACCTCCCATGAGGATTACTATAAGTGGACCCAGTGGATCTTTGAGAAGCTCTATGAGCATAATCTCGTATTCCGTGCGAAGACCCTCGTCAACTACTGCCCGCACTGCAAGGTCGTGCTCTCGAACGAGGACTCCCAGGGCGGCAAGTGCGACATCTGCCACAGCGATGTCGTACAGCTTTCGAAAGACGTATGGTATCTCCGCATCACCCAGTATGCTGACCGTCTCCTGAAGGGACTCGATGATGTCGATTATCCGGAGTCCATCAAGCAGCAGCAGGTTTCCTGGATCGGCCGCAGCACCGGTGCGTTCGTGAACTTCGAGCTCGCCGATCAGGCAGGAAAGGCCGTCGATGACAAGCTCGAGATCTATACCACCCGTTGTGATACCCTCTATGGTGTCACCTTCATGGTCGTCGCTCCGGAGCATCCGACACTCGATAAGTACAAGGATCAGATTACGAACTGGGATGCGGTCATGAACTACCGTGACGAGGCAGCGAAGAAGACTGAGTTCCAGCGTACACAGCTCGTGAAGGAGAAGACCGGCGTACGCATCGAGGGTCTGTCTGCGATCAACCCGATCACCGGTAAGCAGATCCCGATCTTCATCGCCGACTATGTCATGATGGGCTACGGCACCGGCGCGATCATGGCCGTACCGGCACACGATCAGCGTGACTACGACTTCGCAAAGAAGTTCGGTGTCGATATCGTCGAGGTCATCAAGGGTGGCGACATCTCGAAGGAGGCCTACACCGGCGACGGTGAGATGGTGAACTCCGGCTTCCTCGATGGCTTCACCAACAAGAAGGATTCCATCCATAAGATGCTGGAGGTTCTCACCGAGCGTGGCATCGGTCACGAGGGCGTACAGTATAAGATGAAGGACTGGGCGTTCAACCGTCAGCGTTACTGGGGTGAGCCGATTCCGCTCATTCACTGCCCGAAGTGCGGTACGGTTGTTGTTCCGGAGGAGGAGCTTCCGCTGACCCTTCCGGATGTCGAGAACTTCGAGCCGGGTACCGATGGACAGTCCCCGTTGGCGAAGATCGACAGCTTCGTAAACTGCACATGTCCGAAGTGCGGCGGCGCAGCGAAGCGTGAAACCGATACCATGCCGCAGTGGGCCGGTTCCTCCTGGTACTTCCTCCGTTTCTGTGATCCGCACAATGATCAGGCGTTCGCAGATCCGGACAAGCTCAAGTACTGGATGCCGGTTGACCACTACAACGGTGGTATGGAGCACGTAACGCGTCACCTTCTGTACTCGAGATTTTGGCATCAGTTCCTCTATGATATCAAGGAGGTGCCGACACCGGAGCCATACGCGAAGCGTACCTACCAGGGCCTCATCCTCGGACCGGATGGCGAGAAGATGTCGAAGTCAAAGGGCAATGTCATCGACCCACTGAACATCGTGGACCTTTACGGTGCGGATACTCTTCGTACCTATGTGCTCTTCATGAGTGACTACACCGCTTCCGCGCCATGGAGCGAGGAGGGTGTACGTGGCGTGAAGCGTTTCCTGGATCGTGTCGCCGGTCTCACCGACATCGCGACCCTCGAGAAGGAGGATTCGAGTCTCGAGTCGAAGACCCACAAGACCATCAAGAAGGTCTCCGAGGATATCGAGCGTATGAAGTTCAACACCGCGATTGCAGCGCTGATGACCCTCATCAACGACTACACGAAGGCCGGTGCGATCACCCGTGATGACCTCATCACCTTTATCAAGCTTCTCCATCCGTTTGCGCCGCATCTCACAGAGGAAATCTATGAGACCATCGGCGGCGAGGGCCTTCTGACCCTGAGCGCATGGCCGGAGTACGACGAGGCGAAGACGAAGGATGCCGTTATCAACATGGGTGTCCAGATCAACGGTAAGGTGCGTGGCAACATCGACATCCCGGCAGAGGCGACACAGGACGATGCCGTCGCAGCCGCAAAGGCGAACGAGCAGGTAAGCAAGTACTTCGAGGGCAAGAACATCGTGAAGGTGATCTTCGTTCCTGGAAAGATCCTGAACTTCGTCGTGAAGTAAATAGCAGTAACAGTTCAGCGATGGGGACCCGGATTGATTTCACACGGTCTCTACGTATGACCTCCGTCTCCGCCCCTCCGGGTCCCCTGTCTGAGCTGTAACAATAGTATAAGTATTCAGAGCCGGTGGGCGCGTAAAGCGCACCCACCGGCTATTTCATCACTATGAGAGATAATACGAAATTTAATATCGAGGAGGAGCTCCGGAAGCTGCCGGCGCTCCCGGGCGTCTATATCATGCACGGCCCGAAGGATGAGATCATCTATGTCGGCAAGGCGAAGGTGCTGAAAAACCGCGTCAAGCAGTACTTCCGGAAATCTTATAAGAAATCCGTGAAGATCCAGCAGATGGTGCATCTGGTGGAGCGCTTCGAGTACATCGTCGTCGATTCGGAGCTCGAGGCGCTGATGCTCGAGAATAATCTCATCAAGGAGCATAAGCCGCGCTACAACACCCTGCTGAAGGACGACAAGACCTACCCGTACATCAAGGTGACGAATGAGCTCTACCCGCGGATCCTGAAGGTGCGGAAGCAGTACCAGGACCGGGCCCGCTACTTCGGCCCGTATGCGTCGAACGATCAGGTCAATGAGGTCATCGAGCTCATCCGGAAGACCTTTCATATCCGAAACTGCAACAAGTCGTTCACGGAGGATGCGCCGCTCGCAAACAAGTGCATGTACTATGACATTCACCAGTGCGACGGGCCGTGCATCGGGAAGCAGTCGCAGGCAGACTATAAGCTGCAGGTGGACCGGGCCATCGATTTCCTGAACGGAAAGTACGAGGATATCGTGAAGGAGCTGACCCGCCGCATGCAGCGCGCGTCCGACAACCTCGATTTCGAGACGGCGCTCGAGATGCGGGATCTGATCCGGGCGATCGAGGCGATTCAGAACCGACAGAAGATCGTGGCCTACGACGCCGAGGACCGGGACATCATCGGCATGCGCCGTTCCTTCGCGGACTGCATCGTCCAGATCTTTTTCGTCCGCGATGGGAAAATCATCGGCCGTGACCATCAGTTCATCGACATTGACCCAGAGGAAAGTGACGAGAGCATCCTGACGAACTTTATCGAGCAGTACTACGATGGCACCCCGTTCGTGCCGCGGGAGATCTTCGTGCAGACGGAGCTCGAGGAGAAGGCAGTGCTGGAGCAGTGGCTGAGCCGGGAGAAGGGGAAGCGCGTGTACATCGTGACGCCGCAGATCGGCAAGAAGGAGAAGCTCGTCGAGCTCGCGATCACGAACGCCGGCATCCTCATGAACCGCTATCGTCAGCAGTATCGCGAGCAGGATGTGAAGAACGCCCGGGCCCTCGAGGAGCTGCAGCAGCTGATCGGGCTGCCGACGCTGCCGCTTCGTATCGAGTCCTACGATATCTCGAACACGATGGGTGCGCTCAATGTCGGTTCCATGGTCGTCTACCAGAACGGTCGGCCGAAGAACAACGACTACCGGAAGTTCCGTATCCAGTCCGTACAGGGGCCGGATGACGTCCGTTCGATGCGGGAAATGCTGACGCGCCGCTTCGAGCATGGCCTCTCGGAGATGCAGGCGAATGCGCGGGACGGCAAGGATGACAAGCTCGGCTCCTTCTCGAACTTCCCGGACCTCATCTGTATGGATGGTGGCAAGGGACAGGTGCATGTCTGCGAGGAGGTACTGCAGTCACTGGGCATCACGAGCATCACGGTCGTCGGTATGGTCAAGGATGATCATCACCGGACGCGGGCGCTGCTGTACCGGAACGAGGAGCTGCCGATCGCGGAGAACAGCGAGGCTTTTAAGCTCCTGACGCGCATCCAGGACGAGGTGCACCGCTTCGCCATCAGCTACCACCGCTCCCTCCGGGAGCAGAAGCAGATCCGCTCGCTGCTGGATGACATCAAGGGCGTCGGTGAAGTACGGAAGAAGGCACTCATGCGGCGGTTCGGAGACATTGACCATATCCGCGTGGCCGGGCTCGATGAGCTCCGTGCCTGTCCGTCGATGGATGAATACTCCGCGCGGCAGGTGTATGATTTCTTCCACCGTAATCCCGAAACGGCGGTCGGTACCTGGCGCGCCGGCATCGAAGAGAAGCCGTGAAATCGCAGCCTCTGGCATCAAAGAAAAGTGCAGAATCGGCGAGTGCGAAAAATTACAAGAAAACCTTCACAAAACCGTAAAATATTCGTCATGTATTTCACGGCTTCTCTCATGTACAAAGATTCGAAATCCTGTTAAGATTATAGGCGTCGTCTTCGGGCGACGCTTTTTTAGTGAACCTTAAAACATCGAAATGGCTTCAGGGAGTAAATATAGATAGTATGAGAGATGATTTTGAATATACAGAGAAATCCAGAGGACAGTCCCGTGCACGCGGACAGTCCCATGCGCGGGGCGCGGCATCGAGAAGCGGCAGCCGCAGCAGTGCGGGCAGTCACAGCAGCGGATATACGGGACCGCGTTCGTCGGGCAGTCACAGCAGCTATGCGGGCGGGAGCCGGTCTGCTGCGGGGGCGGGAAGTCGTTCTGGCAGCCGCTCCACCGGAAGCAGCGGACGACGCGGCAGTGAGCATGGACGGAGGTCCCAGGATGGCCCGAATATGAAGCTCGTGCTCGGCGCAGTGCTTCTGTTCCTGATCGTGGGCGGAGGACTCGTGTTTGCCGTGCGTGGCGGATTGATCGGCGATACGCAGGAATCTTCGGCAGCCGCGGAAGAGACGACGCAGAACGTCCTGTATACGGATACCGATACCATCCATAAGGACATCACCCTCGATCTCAGCGCGATTTCGCCGGATGCACAGAGTCTGAATCTGAACGGGATGAACCGTGAAGCGGTGAAGCAGGCCATCCACGAGGCCTATAGCTGGAACCTCGTGGTGAAGAACGCGAACCCATCCATCGACAGCTTCAAGATGCCGGATCTTTCGGTCTATGATCAGGAGCAGGAAACCGAGGCGAGGAGCAGTTCCTCCGGAGAGAGTGACAATGATGGCTCCGTACAGACGGTGGCCGTCGATAATCCGTATGCCAGCGTGACGATCCGCCCGGAGGCGAAGAGCTTCGCCATCCCGGATCTCATCGGCGAGCAGGTGGATACGCTGGTCGAGCAGATCTTCACGGATTATGCGGCGAAGATCGCGGAGGAATCCGCATCCGGGTCTGCCGGCAGTGAGACTTCAGGCGAAGCAGAGGAGAGTACCGACGCTTCGGAAGCGGAGAGTGAGACCGGGACCACGACGAGTGCAGGCAGCGATTATGCGCTGACACTGCCGGATATGAGTGCGCAGATTTCGGACTACATGAAGCAGCTCGCCATCGTATGGAAGATGAGCCCGAAGAACGGTGACATCACAAGCTACGATAAGGAGAGCGGTGAGTTCGTTTTCGGTGGTTCGGTCGCAGGTTATGCGGTGAATGCAGAGGCGACCGCACAGAAGGTGATGGCGTCCATCGAACAGCACGTTTATGATGCGAGCATCGAGTGCGAGGGCGAGAAGATCTCCGCGTCGGATTCCTCCATCAAGGACCTGTATGGCACGATCGGCAGCTTCACGACGAAGACCACGAGCAACGCGACTCGTAATAAGAATGTAAAGCTGGCAGCGGCAGCCATCAATGGCACCGTACTTCAGCCGGGCGAGGAGTTCTCCTTTAATAAGACCGTCGGTCAACGCACCGAGGCGAAGGGCTATGGTGCGGCCGGTGCGTATAATAACGGTGAGGTCGTGCAGGAGATCGGCGGCGGTGTCTGCCAGGTTTCCTCGACCCTCTATAATGCCGTCTTCCGTTCGGGCCTCACGACGACCTATCGTCGCTCGCATACCTTCGCACCGACCTATGTCACGCCGGGTGCCGATGCGACGGTTTCCTACCCGGGTCCGGACTATCAGTTTATCAATAATTCGGATCACGCCATCGGTATCCGTGCATGGTATGAGGACCAGACCTGCAACGTTCAGATCTATGGCGTCCGTGTACTTCCGAAGGGGGAGAGCTGGGAACTCGTGTGCGAGAAGACCGCAGACCTTCCGGTGCCGGCACCGAAGATCATCACTCCGGAGGAGGGCTCGGAGTCTGCAGGTTCCGCCGGTTCCGAGTGGCAGGCGTATAAGGTGATCCATAAGGCCGACGGAACGACCGAGAAGGTCAAGGATCATACGGCCCACTACAGCGGTCATACACCGAAGCAGTATGCGCCGGGCACGACGGAGTCGACCGCCGAGTCCTCGATCGCAGAGAGCGGAGCGTCGACGGCGGAGAGTGGAAGCACGACAGAATCCACGGTCAGCGAAAACGGAGCGAAGCCGTCCACGGGCGAGACGAAGTCCACGACCGAAACGAAGCCGTCACCGGCCCCGGAGACGAGTCCGGCCGAGACCGCGAAGAAGCCGGAGGCACCGACCCCGGAAACCGGCTCCGGCCATGATGTCATCGAAGCCCCGGGCGCCGCAGAAGACCCGGACAGCGATGACGTCATCCAGGACGGCCCGTAAGAATTTCGTAAGGGGGTCTGACCCCATTAAATTTTTCTAAACAGAATCTAAACAGAAGTTTATGGGGTCAGACCCCATGAAGATTTTCTTAAGAAGAGAGCAGTTGCAGCAGTATGCGACTGCTCTTTTCTGTTACGTGGAGCAGTGGCTGTACAATATATACTAT
>ERZ1034980.2237-NODE-2237-length-10566-cov-12.120255_pt1 | contig 10566 bp, 10 predicted proteins | sample MGYA00520622_ERZ1034980 | MGnify/ENA primary metagenome ERZ1034980 (study PRJEB33766, sample SAMN09781791) | gut metagenome | biome: gut microbiome | host: Homo sapiens | place: Madagascar | study: EMG produced TPA metagenomics assembly of the PRJNA485056 data... | reverse complement strand
CTCTCTCGTTTAGCCGGCCGCACAAAAATTTTATAGGCAAATTTTGATGTAATTTAAAATTTGTGTAAGTAGTTTTTAGGATAAATTTAATAATTTGTGAAGGTATTTTGCTAGTTTTATAATTTTGATTCATTTTTTTACCTATGATTTTAAAAATTTCTCAAACTCACTCAATATCAAGGCGCTTTTTTTGTCTAAATCTATTGTTTTGGTATTGTTTATTGTAAAATTTGGACTAGGCGCATCATAGGTAATATCAACGCCTACGACATTTGCTATTTTGCCACTTAGTGCTTTTGTGTAAAGTCCTTTTTGGTCGCGTCTTTTTAACTCATCAAATTCACACTCAACAAAAACTTCAAAATAATTTTGTAAAGTCGCGCGGTTAAATTCATACACTTCATTAAAAAGCGAAATCGTGCTAACGATAACAATCTGCCCTTGTTTGCTTAAAAAATTTGCTAGTTTTGAGCGTTTGATTGCCATATCGATACGCCCATTTTTATCATAAGAAAAATGCCCAAAAATCTCTCGCGATTCATCGCCGTCCAAATAAATAACATTGTCAAATTTTGCCCTTAAAAGTTCATTTAAAGCCCTTGCCAAAGTGCTTTTTCCGCTACCAGCCAAGCCACAAAGCCATATCACAGCACCTTTTTTCATTTTATAACCTCCACTTCTAAATCACTCTTAAAGTCTATCTCGCACCAGCCACCGCTAACTATCACTGCTTTTGCATTATGATATTTATCAATCAACGCTTGTAAAAAGCTCGTCATATAAATGTTATTATAAGGTTGTGTGTCAAAAATCGCATTTTTATCTAGGCTATCATAAAGGGCAATAACCTTATCCAAAAACTTATGTGAAAATTTAAAAAGTCCCATATATTGTGCTTGAATTTCATCTAAATTTTGGGGCTTTTTGCCAAGTTCTGTGATATAAAATTCTCCATTACAATCGCACATTTTTAAGGTTTCAGCATCGCTTAAAATATCATCAAATCTCGCACTCCAAAGCCTTTTCCATTCTTTATCAACGCAAATTGCCATATCCGCATTTTTTTTACGCAGTGCCACAATACAAGGCGCAAAATACACAATATCTGCATAAGAAATGATAATGTCTTGTTTTTGTTTTTTGCATTCAAGCAAAAAATCCCTAGCACAAAATAGCGAGTGGAGCATATTTGTGCTTGCGTAATTTTTGTTTTCAAAAAAGTGTTTTAAAGCGAAATTTTGCTCTAAATACTCACGCAAAATTTCAAATTTATATCCGCCTACAACGGCGATTTCATCGCTTTTAAAGCCAGCATTTTGCAAGGCTTGTATCTCATAGTCTATAATCTTTTTTCCCTTATACTCTACCATCGTTTTTGGCACATTTTTGGTAAGTGGCATAAGGCGCGAGCCAAAGCCAGCTGCTAAAATCAACGCCTTTGCTGCTTTCATTTTTGCAAACCTTTAAAATTTAAAATTTCGTGTTTAAATTGATTTAAAATCCTTGTATCATTTAAACCATTTTCCCGCTCAATATGCCACATAAGCGCGTAAAAGGGCAAATTTTTATGTTTAAAGGCTTCGGTTGTTTTATCTTGTGCGAGTGCTAAACATTTTAAATCCGCACTCAAATTCGCAATCGCATAACGATGAAAAGAATTCACCCTAAACTCACTTTCCCAAATATCACGCACCAAATGCGAACCTATATGATTTTGACAAGGCTTTAATGTGCTGCCAAAAAAATGCGCCATAAACTGCGCTCCGCGGCAAATGGCTAAAACAGGCATTTTAAGCTCCATACAACGCTTTAAAATTTGTCTTTCATAATCATCACGCATTTTATTTTCTACGCTTTCATCAAATTCGCTTAAATCATTTCCGCCACTTAAAATGCAAGCTTTTATCGCGCTTTCATAACTAGAAAATGGAATCTCAAAACACAAAGGCAGGGGCAAAAAGCCTTTAAATTCACTCTTAAAAAGATGTCCCCATTCTAATGCTAAAATTTGTCTTAACTCTTTGTAGGATTCTTGCACGGCAAGTCTTTGAGAGATAGCTATAAACATAGTATTTGCTCGCTTGCGCACTCAATTTGAATGATTTTTGCTTTGCTTAATTGCATAAATTTTTCCTCACCTACACCGATGACTGATGGCAAGGCAAGCTCGCTTGCACGGATTGCCATATGCGAGTTTGCTCCGCCATAGCAAGTAATTAGCCCAGCGATATTTTTAGAAAACAAATAATCATACCCAGGGTCAGCCGCCCTAATCAACACGATTTTTCCCTCTAAATCCTCATCATTTTCAAAGGCTATTTTAGCACTTATGCTTTTTTGAGTGATAAAATTTGGCAAAGAAGTTTGCGTAAAAAAGTTATATACTTGCTTTGGTTCATAAAGCAGTGGCGGGAGTTTGAGCGCAAGGGTGATTTTATACTCGCTTTTGTGTCGCGCAATCTCGTCTAAAAACCGCTCTTTTGGGTTTTTAGGATAAAGAGATGAATACAGCGTAAAAATGCTTTGAATATCTAAATGCGCCATATTTTCTTTGTCTATATCATAATACGCACCAAGTTCGCCTATGAGTTCTATCGCGTAGCTTAAAAGTTTGCTAAACTCAAATTTTACGCTTTCTCGTCCTTCTATGGCGTCTTTTAAAAAGCTAAAAAAGGCTTGTGAATCTATCTTTAAACCATTTTGCGTTAAAAGCGTGTCTAATTCTTTCATTTTGTTAGAATTTAGCCTAAATGCTTTCTTTTTTGGTTTTTGCGTGTTTATATGATATGAAAAGTATTTTTCAAACGCCTTGTCATAGCGCGGAGAAAGTATATCGTAAGTGCCAGCGCGCAAATGTCCAAATTGTGCTAAAAACTCATTTTTATTTTGTGCGTTTAAATTTACGCTTTGGGCTGAGAGTTTTTTGCTTATGGTGTTTAAAGAATTTAAAAAATCCTCTTTTTGCTCAACATTTAAAAAGCCTATTTCTACGAGCGAATTTAGCATTTGCATTGCTACAAATCCAGCCCTAGCCACACCAGCAAAAGGTAAAGTGCCGTAGCGTTTGCAACACTCCAAAAGCCAATAAATTTTATCTATTAAAGAATAATTTGAATTTTTAACACTCTCAAAAGCCACGCTTAATTTATGCGCCTTTGCGATATCCTTTCTAAATAATGAATTTTTAGGATTTATAATGTCATTTGTGAGATTTAAAAGCGCAAATTCAAGTCTTTTAATCTCATTTTCATTAAAGTCATTTTGGAGTAATTTTTTAAGTTTTTTGGGGCTGTTAAAATCATAGCACGAATACACGATAAAAAATTCGATTTTATCGTGTAGATGTGGCGAATTTATAAGGCTTTGTAAATAAAAATTTACTAATTTTTCAGCAATTTTTTCATCTAAATCTTTTGGCACAAAAGAGTTAAAACTAAGTCGCACATCGATATAGGGCATTCCTAAAAACGAGTGCATTAAAGGGTGGCTTCGTAAGTCCCTATATCCGTAATTATCACGCTGATATGCCCAGATATTGTCCGTGATGATAGCTTTGTAAAGGCTAAGCCCAAGGCGTTTAGGACGAGTGCCGATGATTTCGGCAGGATTCCAATCAGGCATAATCCCAAAGATAAATTGCTCTCCCAAAACACCCCATCTTTTTTCTTGTAAATTTTCTAACCTACGATAGAGCCTACCTAATGCTTCTTTTGGCAACGATTTGAATAAATTTAGTTTATTATTCATTACAAGTGGGCGCACTTGCAAACAATAAAGAATTTCTTTGTCGCCAAGATTAGCAAAGGCAAATTCTATATCTAAAAACTCACAAGAAAAAAGTTCTTCACACTCTTTTATCATCGCTATGAGTTGTGCCATTTTTTTGTCAGTGATTTTATCAATTTCATCTTTGTAAGCAAAAAAATTCTTACTTTCTTTACTACTACCATCTGTGATGGCGTTGCTGCTTCCGCTTTCATCATAAGCTATGCAAAAATAAGGCGCAAAATTGTCCTTATCCACGCTAAATGCCACGCCACAAGCGACAATGTTTTGTAAAAAGGGTTGAATCAAAATTTCATCATTGTCATTTGGCATAGAATTTGCAACCTCTTCTAAGGCATTAAACACAGCATTTTTATCATCGCTTTTGATATTTGCCTTGCTTAAAAATGCCCCAGCATTTGAGTGCGCGTGGCTGTCCTCATCGCAAGATGATGAGCGGACAATAATGCGTTTGGAATTTAAAGCTTGAATTTTGGCAAAAATTTGTGCTTTATTTTTTTCTTCATTTTTATCATCTTTTTTTGGCAAATCTTTTTTGCTTAAAATGAGTAATGGCAAAACCTCGCCATTACTCAAAAGCCCTTGTAATGCAAGTAAATTTCTGCCTTTGCTTTGGAATTTAAGCTTTTGCATTTTTGTCCTTTTGCTCTTATACCTTTTTCGCACTCCAACACCTTGTGGTGTATTTTATGCGAAATTCATTTGGCAACTTTTCTTTAAATCTCTCACAAATTCGCGCAAACAAATCTTTGCCTGCATCAGTGTCTAAATCCCAATAAGGATTTTTTACACTCTGCCACGCCAAAATATAGTTTTGCAAACTTTGCGTGAAATAAAAATCCTGCTCTAAATACGAAATTTCATCAAAAAGCTCTTTGTGCGCTTCTATAATAGGGCGTTGATCCTCGCGCCTAATACCACGCGTATAATCTGGCACAAATTCTTTGATGATGTTTTCTGCCTTTTCTTGTAAAGGGTCGTTTAAATCCCTGTGATTCCACATACAAGAAAAGTAACCATCATTTTTTAGCAACCTATGTGTTTGCTTTAACGCTTCGTTTCTATCCATCACATTAAAACTGCTACCAAAGGTTACCCAGTCAAATGCGCCACTTTCTAAGCCGTTTTCAAGCCCAGTAGCACGCACCCACTCTATATTTTGCCCCTTTGTGCGAGCAATGCCAATTTCTCGCATCGCATCGTTTGGCTCTACTGCTACCACTTTTAAGCCCCTCTCACAAAGCATTATGCTTAGATTTCCTGTCCCAGCACCAATATCAGCAACTTTAAGCGAAGTTGCGCCTTTACTTACGAGCGCTATAAGCATATCAATGCTTTTTGGCGCGTAATTTGGGCGAAATTCATAAAATTTCGCGTGTTTGCTGTAATCCCACACATTTTCAACTAATTTTTTCATCTTGCCTCCTTTTACTTAAATAAGCTCAAAGCCCCCAAAGCAAAAGAAAGTACAAATTCACAAAATCCTGCTACACCTTTCTAACGCTCCACGCACGGATTTTATAAGGAATTTCTAGCTTGTCAAATGGTGCGATTTTAGACTCTATCATCGCTAAAATCTGTTCCCATCTCTTTTGCCCTGCTTGGGCTTGTATGTCATTTACAGAGTGCCAAGCCCCCATATATCGCTCTTTGCTCCATATTTCGCTATAAGCACACTCCATAAAAACGCAGTCTGTAAAATGCCCTGTGCTAATAAGCACTTCGTCCCATTTTTTTGTATCTTGCGTTCCGCTACTTACTCTATTAAGCTCTGGAACAATATCCTTAATCTCTTGCTCGATTTCATAAAAAATTGAGCCTTCTTTTATGTCGCGGGGATTGTAGATAATCGTAAAATACGACCCCCCCCCCCCCTGTACTTCGTGGCTTTTTAACACGCGTGCAAATTCAGGCAAAGATTTGCTAGGATCTGTCCAGTGAAATGAACTAGCCATTATAAGCCAATCAGCCAAATTCGCGGGGAGATTTGTTTGCTCTGCGCTACCTTTTGCCCATTTGACGCTTAGTCCTTGTGTGGCTTTTTCGCCTTCATTTCTCATCGCATCATTTGGCTCGATAGCATTTACGCTAAACCCAAAATCCCGCGCTAGCATTGCCGTTAGCTTGCCCGTGCCAGCACCGACTTCTACAACTTGTAAATTTTGCGCGCTTTTGCCATCATCATTTATACAAGCAATGAGCTTGCTAAGTAGCAATGGCGAATACGCAGGGCGGTTGTGATAGTGTTTGGCTAAATCCGTAAAATCACCGTGTTTCATTGTGTTACCTTTAATTAAAATTTAATTAAAATTTGGGATTATTACAAAATCTAACTTAAATTATTTGTATTTTTGGGTATGAAAAATTAAGAGTATTAAAATTTTAACTTTTAGCATTAAAATTTGCGCTATAAAAACGCAAATTTTAAAATTTTAATTAAAATGGCCAAATGGTTTCAACTACTTTTGTTCCCCAAGGCTTTGAGGTGCTTTTGTGTAAATCGCCTTGCGTGATATACATTATTTTAGCGTCTGAGACATTGCGTGAGTTTATTTCGTTATTTTGGTTGATATCATAAGGGCGAATCACGCCTGTAATTTGCATTATTTGCTTTTCGTTATTTAATAAAATTTCTTTACTACCTTCTATAAAATAATTGCCATTTGATAGCACTTTTATAATGCGCGCAGCTATTGTAGTAGTAAAGGTTTCAGCCCGCGATGTAGAGCCTGAGCCACTAAATCCAGCCTCGCTACCACCGCTAAATCCAATATCTGTGTAATTGTTTAATTTATTTGCTAGATTGCCTATTTTTGTATTTTGCGGACCTGTAAATTTTCCGCCACTAAGCCCAATTGTGCTATCTCGTTTGGTGCTTTTGCTGGTTTTGCTACTTTGGTTAGCGTTTTCTTGGATTATTACTGTTACTATATCATTAACGCTCATGGCTTTTTTATCAGAAAATAACGGATTATCGCCACGCCCAAAAATAGAACCTGCATAATTTACATCAAGCCCCGTTTCTTTGTTTGGCATTTGCTCTACATACGGCGGCGGCGTCATTGCGATGTTTGGATCGGTGTTTGCGCAAGCACTTAAAAAGACGCTAAATGTTACCATACTTAACATTATGAAATTTTGCTTAGTCATTTTAGCTCCATTTTTTGTGTTTAATTTAGAATTTGGGCTATAATAAGCAAAATTAGTTCCAAAGGATTAAAAATGAGTGATTTTTTAAATGAATTAAAGCTTAAAGCAAGCGGGCTTTCGCGCGTTGTGGTTTTGCCTGAAAGTAATGATGAGCGCGTGCTTTTAGCCTGTGATGAATTGCTTAAAGATAAGCTTTGTAAGATTATATTATTAGGCGATAAAGATGAAATTTTAATGAAAGCTAGCAAGTTAAATTGCGATTTGGGCTCGGCTAATTTTATAAATCCAGCAAATAACGAGTATTTAGAGGATTTTTCAAACTCGCTTTATGAATTGCGAAAAAATAAGGGTTTAAGTAAGAGCCAAGCAGATGAGCTGATAAAAGATCGCACTTATTTTGGCACAATGTTAGTTTATAAAGGCTTAGCGCACGCTATGGTAAGCGGAGCTAGCACGACCACAGCCCAAACTATCCGCCCGGCATTACAATTTGTTAAGATGAAACCAGGCGTTAGTAGTGTGAGCGGGTCTTTTATAATGTGCCTAAAAGATAAGGTGTGGATTTTTGCTGATTGTGCGATTTGCCCTAAGCCTAGCGTTGATGAGCTAGCAGGCATAGCACTAGCCACAGCCAGCACAGCGCGCGGTTTTGGTTTAGAGCCTAAGGTGGCTATGCTAAGCTATGCCACAGCAAATAGCGCACAAGGCGAAATGGTGGATTTTGTGCGCGAGGCTATGCTTAAAGCTCGCGCGCTTGATAGCACGCTTAGCATTGATGGGCCAATGCAATTTGATGCTAGCGTTGATGAAAAAGTAGCAAAATTAAAAATGCCAGATTCTTGCGTGGCAGGGCGCGCAAATGTGTTTATTTTCCCTGATTTAAATGCTGGCAATATCTGCTATAAGGCCGTTCAGCGCGCTAGCAATGCGGTGGCGATTGGGCCGATTTTACAAGGATTAAATAAACCTATAAATGATTTAAGCCGTGGGTGTAGTGTAGAAGATATCGTAAATACCGTGCTTGTAAGTTGTTTGCAAGAATAAATTTTATTTAGGCTTTGAAATTTTAATTTAGCAAAGCCTTTATATATTGTAATTTTCATCGCAAGTGATTAGATCTTTTTCTTTTTTAGCGATACACACATAGCCGGTTTCTTGCTCTATCATTATGCTAAGGCTTTGGCCGTTTTTGTGGGTTAGCGTGATGGTGGCTATTTGGTCGTGTTTGTTGTCGTAGGAATTCTCTATTTTAGGCGAATAAACGCGCCCTAATTCATCAAAAATTAAAGTTTTTGAGTTCTTTTTTTTAAAATTTGCGAATTTTATATCTTTTATGTTGTAGGTGTTGGTTAAATTTAGCTTTGGGTTTCTTGTGCTATCGCTTACCCATCTATGTCCGCCGCTGACATTAGCGTATAATAATTTCCCAGGCGCTGCTGGATCTGGGGCTATTTCTTTTGGAGAGTTTGGATTTGCTGTGCTACCACCTTGGCTATCGCGCCAAACGACATAATTCCAGCCATTATATTTGTCGTCTTTTTTGTTGTTGATATTGCTAAAAGAAATTCTCCACATTTTTTTATACCAATTTTTATCGTTTGGGTCGAATTGATCGCCGTTTATGGCCAAAGATTGTGTGTAGCGGATGTGCGAGATGATTTGATTTGTGGCTTGGAGTAGTTTTGTGTCGCTTGATTTTGGGATTAAAACGAAGGCTAAAATCCCAGCAATTACCACGACAAAAACTAACTCAATTAAAGTAAAGGCTCTTTTCATATTTTTCTTTGGTTTAGCCGATTAAAGCAAATTTTAAAATTTTTTTTGGTTTTAAATATCTAAAACTTTGCATTTGCTATTTCCATCTTTACAATACTGTGGCAATATATAGCCAGTTTCTGGCTCTATGCTTAGCTCTATGCGCTCTTTGCTATCGCAGGCATTAGAGCTACTATTAGCACTGCCCTTACATAGTTTAATAGTGGTGTTTTGCTCTATTTTATGTTCATAAGATTTATTTGTGGCTTGTTCGCTATATACGCGACCTAGCTCGTCAAAGATAACCTTTTTATCAGCCTTAGCGATAATTCCGCGCTTTAATTGCACATCTTTTAGCTTTTGGCCAGGATTTGCTGGATCGGGCGCGATTTTATTAGAAGTAGCATCTGCTCCACGCCAAACTTTATAAGTGCCGTTATTTTCAAACTCAATTCTCCACATTTTTTTATACCAATTTTCATCGTTTGGGTCGAATTGATCGTTATTTAGGGCTAGTTGCTGTGCGTAGCGAATATGCGAGATGAGTTGATTTGCTGATTCAAGAAGTTTTGTGTCGCTTGATTTTGGGATTAAAACAAAGGCCAAAATCCCAGCAATTACAATAACAAAAACTAATTCTAATAATGTGAAAGCTTTTTTCATAATGGTCCTTTTTGAAGTTGGGCGGGATTATAGCATATTTAGCTGTTATTTGCATAAATAAAATAGGGCGATTTGTTTGTCTAGCTTTTCAATGCTAATTTTGCTAGCGTTTTTGGCGCATTGTTGGGTAGAAAGTCTAGCTTTAAAACTAGAATCAATGCCATAAAATTTTAATCTAAGTCTTAGCTTTTCATCGCTGGTATAGACACTATAAACATCATTTTGCTTTAATTTAGTAGCTAGCTCTTTTGCTATATCATAATTATACATAAAATGATTTTTAGCGTTTTGGTTTAATAAATATAAGGGCGCATTAAAAATACTTGCTAGGTTTTGTAAGATTAAGCTAAAAAGCAAAAATGCGCCTAAAATTTTATATTTTGTGCGAAATGCTGGCAGTCTAACGCGCATAGAGTTTAAAAATAATCTAAGCATTTGTGGCAAAAAAATCACACAAAATGGCAAAAACGCTTCAAGCGGAGCCTTAGCGCGCACCGAAATAATCAAGCTTAAACAAAAAGCCACACAACTAATAAACCATAAAAAATCCTTGCTTTCTTTAACCCAAATTCTATAAAGCGCATAAATAAAATAAAAAGGCGAAAAAACAGCAGCATAAATAGCCATAGTATCTAGCAAATAACCGCGTGGTTTGCCTGAAATTTCAAAATCAAAAACAAAAAGCCAAACTAATATAAATATAGCCCCAAGCACGCCATAAGCGCGATTTTTAGTATAAAGCGCATAAAAAAATAAAGCCAAATAAAGCGTAATGAAAGCATTTGAAATAAAAATGCTAAGAGCCAATAAAAAAATAAGCGTTTTAAAACGAGAATAACTAAAACATAAAAGCGCACCAAGGCTAAGCATAATGATAAAAACGGCATTATTTACTAGCACAGCACTAGCTAAAACGCCAGGCAAAAACATAAAAATCACTACACTCAAAATGCTATCATCGTGGCTAATTAAAATTTTACGGCTTAGCAAATAAAATAAATAAAGATTTATTAAATGAGCGCATACAAAAGGCATTCTAATGGCAAAATCAAGCCCTAAAATATCGCCAAATGCGCTCATGCTTAGCCCGGTTAATTCGTGTAAAAAGCCTTGTTTGCGTAAAAATGAGCTATGGCTAAAATATATTTGGGCTTCGTCATAGCTTATGTTTATATTAGCGCAAGCATAAATTAAAATTGCGATATTTAAAAT
>ERZ1034980.2236-NODE-2236-length-10575-cov-10.316540_pt1 | contig 10575 bp, 9 predicted proteins | sample MGYA00520622_ERZ1034980 | MGnify/ENA primary metagenome ERZ1034980 (study PRJEB33766, sample SAMN09781791) | gut metagenome | biome: gut microbiome | host: Homo sapiens | place: Madagascar | study: EMG produced TPA metagenomics assembly of the PRJNA485056 data... | reverse complement strand
CGAATTTTCGTTAAAAATCAAGGACTACATTTGGTGACCCGTACGGGAATCGAACTGCTGGGATTCTTCGCATATATTTTAATTTTCTCTATTATCGAGTAATTTTTACTGCGGTAATGGAGATTTTTCTTTTTGGGCGAAAAAAAGTGAGGTAAGAAAGTGAGGTGTAGAAAAAAAAATTTTCTTGCATTCTGCTGCAAAGTAAATACACTGTATCCATAAGCAAAAAATTAAGGATTTACAGCGTACTATGAAAAAGAAACCTTATTCAGAACTAAACGGATTTATCGTTGCAAACGGTGAAACTTGCAGCAGCATTGCAAACCAGATTGGTATTTCGCCTCAGGCTATGAGTGCCAAAATGACGGGAAAATCTTCATTTACTGCATCCGAAATTGCAGCTATGGGTCACATCTTGCATTTACCGCAAGATAAATATTATTCGCTGTTTATTCTTCCGGCGGCTAAGAAAGGCGGATATATCTCATGACATTATTTCAGAAATACTACGGGCGCGTATATGAACATCGCGGTATCTGGAAAATCAGCGTGCAGCACAATGGAGTACGTAAAACCTTTTACTCGTCCACTCCGGGGGAAAAAGGACATAAAGAATGTGCCAAGAAAGTAGTAGAATGGCTTTCTTCCGGCGCTGCTCCGGCAAGCAAAGCCCGCTTGACGGTTGACGATGTTTATACCTTATTTTTAAAGGAAAAAGCATTAGAAACTTCGGACATTTACAACCTCGAAAACAGATACAAAAATCACATTAAACCTATCATTGGGCGTATCAAACTCGACAAATTGACCGTCCAAGATTTTAAACTGGTCATTGCTACTGCTTATGACCAACATGGGCTCAGCAAGAAAAGTCTAAGTAACATTCGCGGGGATTTATCACTTTTCTGCGGCTATCTATACGATAGCAATCTACGCACTGACCTGTCAACCGCGCGCGTTAAAATTCCTCGATCCGCAAAAAAAGGTACCAAGGAAATATTAGTGACGCGCGATGTATATCTTCTCTTTACCCGCGAAATGACTTTGTACAATCATAAGGTGGTTAAGGACTACTATATATATGCCTATCGCTTCCAAATTCTTTACGGTCTCCGGCCGGGCGAATTGATTGGGTTGCAATGGGATGATGTCGATTACGAAAACGAAACCATCACAATACGGCGCTCAATCAACGCCAAAGGAAAACAAACCGATGGCAAGAACGATTTTGCGCAGCGTGTACTACCTCTAACACCGTTAGGTAAGCAATTACTTTCCGCTCAAAGTCAAGAATACCGGACTGACCCACAAGACCATACAGAACGGATTTTTGGTGACTACGGTTCAATTTGTTATCGTAAGCGCTGGGGTATCTACTGCGCTTATAACGGATTGCATTATGTTACGCCTTACGAATTGCGTCACAGTTTTGCAAGCTATAATAAAAAGATTGAAACTTGGGTTCTCGATGAAGTTATGGGTCACGCCCACGAGGGCATGTCTCTCGGTGTATATGCCCATGCCTGTGAGGGCGACATGGACGGCGTCACGGACAGAATTGACGGTAATCTTCTGAAACAAATTGACCGCGGACAGAAACACATTCAAAAGTCTAACAAAAAGGCATAACAGTGGAGCAGTCCAGATTGCCACAAGCAGTCTGGGCTGCTTTTTTACTTAAGTATGTGTTTCTGTGTAAACCTATTCTTCGTTTTGTGTAAAGAAGAAAGCCATTTAGCGTAAAGAAAACCGTATTTAAATCTGCTAAATCACTGGTACAATTATTATAGCAAAAGAAAAATTTGCTACATCCTTTATAGAAAGGGGGTTTGCAATATGACGGTTGTTGGTTATCGTCGGGCTGATTTTCGTGGTTCTGACGGTCACATGGTAGAGGGTTATCGTGTGTATCTCTCTTACGAAATCAGCCCTAATCAGGGCGCTGGTCTGGCTACTGATTATGTGTACATGACTACCGCTCGTCTGGCTAATATGGGCGTTGATATTGAGTCTCTGTTGGGACGCAATCTGCACATCTATTACACCAAGAGCGGCAAGGTCAGTGACATCGTGCTGGACGCTTAACGCATGGGCCGAGGGCTAATCCCTGCGGGGGTTTTCCTCGGTCTTTTTTTTGCGGCTCACCGAGCCGCGTTGCCCAAGGACTTGACAGTGTAACAACTTAGGGACGTCTCTTTATCTGGTGATTTTTATGTTTCCACCTATTCCTCAAAACTGCACAGTGATTGAAACACCGCTTTCCCATCTTGTACCCGTTGATGATATGGGTACTGTCGAGGAAAAGCCTATTTACCGCTGTATTCCCAAACTTGAATCTAATGTTATCCGCTTATATGCTTTGGGTAACACATCTAAAGTAAGTTATCGCCCCGTCTGCATTGCGCCGGGTGTCGATACACACGCTATTCACGATTTTAATGTTTCATCTGGCTGGGCTTTGCCTGATGAGCGTACGGAAGAAGAACGCGCGGCAGAGTCTATCCGCACATCTATCAGCCGTTCTGTGCGCCTTGTACGGGAACTGGCTGCGTGCAATCCGTGGCAATTTTTCGTCACAATTACACTGTCACCCGAGCACTGGCAAAACCGTTATACTCCGGATGGTTTGCAAGATGTTATTAAGCAGCTTGCAAAACGCTGGCGTAGAAAACGCAAGAACAGTTCAGCTTATTGTCCCGATTTCAAGTATCTTTTTGTACCGGAAATGCATAAAAATGGTGCAATTCATTTGCACGGATTTGTTTCTTGCATGCCCAGCGATTGTATTCCTTATACGCTGGCACAAGTCAACAGCTCTCAAAGGCTGCCTAAAAAAATCTGTGATAAAGTCCGTGCAGGGCAACCAGTTTACCATTGCCAAGAGTGGGAAAATCTTTTCGGCTTTAATACTTTGGAGCCTATTTCAGACTTGGATAAGGCTTCAAGTTATGCCGTCAAATATGTTTCCAAGGAACTTGGTTCTACGCCTTTTAAAACTCGTTACTGGTGTTCACGTGGCTTGTCTCGCGCTTCGCTTATAACCACTGTCTATTTTGACAGACGCCATGACACTGACAGCCAGTTTTGTATCTATCGCAGATATATGACTACTATTGCTGCTGTGACAAAATCAAATCACCTCATGCATGAGGAACGCTATGCTCCTGTGCTAGACCGTTCCCACCTACCTACCGATGTAAACCGTCTAACCGTTATCACTACTTATATTAACGGCATAGATCATACATCGAGTGAAATCAGAAAATTTCTTGAATCCAATTTTGACACTACACCTAATTATGTTCGCGTCAGTAATGATGCCGTCACTATCGAGCAGGTTATTTCCGACACCAAGGCGAACATACGCATCCATAAACTTGCTGTTAAAAAACAAAAAGAACATGAAGATGAAGAACTTCTTCAGCTGGAAAAAGCCGGGCGTATTGTCTACATAGATAGTCTCCCATTTACTTTAATCCCTGATGATGACCCAATTTGCAAGTTGTTTGACGCACCGTCAAATATACCTGCTCCACCGCCACCAAAATGTACGCAACTATCTATCTTTGATAATTTGAAAGAGAAAGGGTGTTTTTTGTATAATGTTGAAAAATTATCTTGAAACTAAAACCATGGCACGTCTTGATTTTGTTAGTTCTCTCTTTAGCGAGGGTCTGCATAATCTATCTCACAACAAAATTTGCTTTGCCGCTTATATCTGCTTGGCTTTTATGCTTTTTAGCTATCAGATTTTTCACTTGATTATCGGAGCAAATATATTTTCTCTCTTGTTTCCCATCTATGTAGTCACAGATATTTTCTTTCTGCCGTTACTCGTCCTCTTGTTTTCCGACTGGGCAAAACATTTATCCTGTGCTTATCATTTTTCACAAATCAATTTCTGCAATTCAGCTGGTGAGTTTCCACGCCTTATTGAGAGCAAATCAAAAGGAGGTCTAACCACAACAGAATATTACTGTGCAGGCAAGCCTCTTTCCGAATGGCTAGACTGTCAATCTGAGCTAGAAGCCGCCTTTAACGTTCATTTTCTTTCCATTGACAACGGTAGGAATGATAACATTTTTATCCTTAAATCAATCCCGGCTAATGGTGCATTGCCTACCAAGGTACCATTTACGGTATGTTCGCCCAAAGATTTTGTAGTTAATTTGGGTGTGTCGTATCAAGGAGAATTTTCCGTTGATTTTTCGCAGCTACCACACATGCTGGTTGCTGGCTCAACCAATGGTGGCAAAACCAATTTCTGTCGCTGTCTCTTGTTTCAACTACTCGCCAAGGGCGCTGCTGTTTATCTCGTTGACTTAAAAGAGGGTGGAGACTACTTAGATTTAGAAGAAGATTGCAACTGCCTCTACTCCCACAATGAAATTTGCGCGGGACTAAATGATGTTGTTACTGAATTACGCCGCCGCCTGAAACTGTTTCGCTCAAATGGCGTTGCTAAATTAGAAGATTATAACAAGCTTTCTAATATTGAACCTCTAAAACGTATTTTTGTAATGGTCGATGAAGCCAGTATTTTATTTGACACAACCGCCATGAATAAAGAAGAAAAGGCTGTTGTCGCTCAAATTGAAAAAAGTCTACTTACCATCACACGATTAGGCCGCGCAGCTGGCTGTCATGCCATCATCTGCACACAACGCCCGGATATTGATAGCTGCTCTGGTGCGCTGAAATCGAACATTGAAATCCGTGTTTCGACTCATTGTGCCGACACCGCCACCAGTATGACCATATTAGGCACTGGTGATGCTGCTAAGTTGCCCAAGATTGCTGGCAGATTTGTTGCTTGGGACGGCACTGTATTCCAATCTTATTATTTTCCCAACTATAAATAAATTGAACGGGCGCCGATCGCGCCCGTTTTCTTTTTAATCTTCTATCTCTGCCTCTATGTCCTCAAATAAAGGGCTATGCCAAAATTCTTTAAATGGAATTCCTACGCCTACGCAGATTTTTAATATTGTCGCTGTTGTGGTGTTGCTTACGCTGCTATCTGCTTTAACTGTCCGCGTAATGCTGCTGGCGGATAGCCCTGACCGTTCGGCTAATTGATTTAGGGTCATTCCATTTTCTTTTACCAATTCTTGTATACGCAGGGAAATAGCCTGTTGTAATTGCACTGCCATCCCTCCCGTGTTTTGCTTCTACGCACAATTTTACGGGATTTGGGATACAAATGTTTTGCATGTATGCAAAAGTCGTGCTATAATGTGGGCAATAACTAAAAATCAAAGAAAGGGTGCATATTATGAGAAAAAGCCACATTCTTTTTTGTGCTGCTTCTGCCGCGCTGCTGTTATCGCTGACGGCTTGCGGGGTGACGATTACGGCGGTACATCTCCCCAATGAAGTGCAAGTCAACGTGGGCGCAACCGCCGAAACTGCCGCCACTTATGAAAGCAAGCAGGAAGCCGATGCTGCAGCTCAACAGGCCGCCGCTGATAAAATCAACTGGACATGGGAAGTAGCTGACAACACCATTGCCACGGTAGACAGCAGCGGCGTGGTTACGGGTGTTAAGGGTGGCAGTACGCTTGTTACTGTCACTTCCGCAGATGGCAAGTTTACTGCAAACTGCCCCGTCACGGTCAGCCAGCCGCTGCAAGGGATTGCGCTCAGCAATATAGACTTGGTTATCAACCGCACAGATAATGCCGATATTAACTGCACTTTGACCCCTGCCGACACCACTGACACAGACCTTGTCTTTGAAATCGCCGACAACAGCATAGCCAAGCTGAACGGCAGCAAGGTCGTTGCAGTGGGCAATGGTACAACGACACTGACGGCGGCTTGCGGCAAAATTAAAGCAAACGCACAAATTACCGTGACTACTGCTCCGACAGAGATTCAACTTGACAGCACCGAGGGCGTACTGACCGTGGGCAACACCCATACAATTCAAACTACCCTTCTGCCCGAAACGACCACGGACACCGACCTTGCATGGAGTGTAAATGATGAAAGCATTGCCACCGTCGATGAAAACGGGACGGTCACGGCGCAAAGCCCCGGCAACTGCGTTGTTACCGCAGCTACCCCGGACGGTGCTTTGAAAGCGACCTATTCGCTGACTGTAAAAGCAAAGCAAACGGTAAAAGCAGCTTCTAACACCAGTACAACCACGCCGAGTTACACTGCACCGTCCGCTCCTTCCGCTTCCACGCCCACTTATGTGCCTGAGCCTGCACCTGCACCTGCACCGGCTCCCGCACCCGCACCTGCTCCTGCTGAGCCTTCTCAGCCGAGTGGTGGGGATAGTGGCAGTTCGAACGACCAGCTTGGCGGGCTGAACCCCAATGACTATTGGGTAAGTCCTGACCAGACTGACTGGACGCAGGACAATTCCAACGGCAGTAAGGACGACGGGATTGGAACAGATATTTTTGACTAATTAACTAGGGGACGGGTTCCTGTCTCACTTTTCTTCTTTTGTTTATAGCCACGGGGTCGGCATCGCCGATCCCGTGATTTTTTCTTTTTTGTTTTCCTCTTACTCTTTATAAAACAAAAAGCCCCACTTGCCTTTTGCAGCAAAGTGAGGTAAAATTGAGGTACGCGATAATAGAAAAAATAAAAAGTCCCTGATTTCTGACGCTTATTCGTCAAAAATCAGAGACCTGTTTTGGTGACCCGTACGGGAATCGAACCCATGTTACAGCCGTGAAAGGGCCGTGTCTTAACCGCTTGACCAACGGGCCTTATATAATACAAGATTTCGCTAAAACAGCAAGCAACTTATCGGCTACTATTGCAACCGACCCCCAAGTATTTTAGCGAAACCTTGTATCATGTGGTAGCGGTAACTGGATTTGAACCGGTGACACTTCGGGTATGAACCGAATGCTCTAGCCAACTGAGCTATACCGCCACATTTGTCGTCGCGCTCTTGAGAACGCTATATTATTATAGCCGACATTCTCCCCTATGTCAAGTAGTTTTTCCCGATTTTTTTCAAAAATGCAAAAAAATCCCGCATTGCGGGTGCAATGCGGGGAAAAACTCTAAAGGCTTCCCACGAAGGGCTGCGCCCGCAGGCGCGTGTCGGAGCGCAACCGCCGAAGGCGGCTCTTAGCGCGGAGACTGAAGCTGTCCGCAAAGCGGACTGATGAGGGGCGAACTTACGGCAGTTACCCGGTTATGGGCGGCCACGGCAGCTTTCCCCTCATCCGGCCTCGGGCGGGGCCTCGGCCACCTTCCCCCTCGGGGGAAGGCTCTTTCAAAATTACTTCTTGTTGGGCACCAGCACGGCCTTGCCGCCCATGTAGGGGCGCAGGACCTCGGGGATGGTCACGGTGCCGTCTGCCTGCAGGTGGTTCTCCAGGAAGGCGATCAGCATACGCGGCGGGGCCACGCAGGTGTTGTTCAGCGTGTGGGCCAACTGGGTCTTGCCGTTCTCATCCTTAAAGCGGATGCGCAGGCGGCGGGCCTGGGCGTCGCCCAGGTTGGAGCAGGAGCAGACCTCGAAGTACTTCTGCTGGCGCGGGCTCCACGCCTCGATGTCGCAGCTCTTGACCTTCAGATCGGCCAGATCGCCGGAGCAGCACTCCAGCTGGCGGACGGGGATCTCCATGGAGCGGAACAGCTCGACGGAGTTCTTCCACAGCTTGTCGTACCAGACCATGCTGTCCTCAGGCTTGCAGACGACGATCATCTCCTGCTTCTCGAACTGATGGATGCGGTAGATGCCGCGCTCCTCGATGCCGTGGGCGCCCTTCTCCTTGCGGAAGCAGGGGCTGTAGCTGGTCAGGGTCAGGGGCAGCTTGGCACCGTCCAGCGTCTGGTCGATGAAGCGGCCAATCATCGTGTGCTCGGACGTGCCGATCAGGTACAGGTCCTCACCCTCGATTTTGTACATCATAGCGTCCATTTCAGGGAAGGACATAACGCCCTTGACCACGTCGCCGTGCATCATGAACGGGGGGATGACATAGGTAAAGCCCTTGTCGATCATAAAATCGCGGGCGTAGGCCAGCACAGCCTCGTGCAGGCGGGCAATGTCGCCCAGCAGGTAGTAAAAGCCGTTGCCGGAGACGCGGCCTGCGGCGTCAAGGTCGATGCCGTCGAAGCTCTCCATGATGTCCACGTGGTACGGGATCGGGTAGTCGGGCACAACGGGCTCGCCGAAGCGCTGGACCTCGACGTTATGGCTGTCGTCGGGGCCGATGGGCACGCTGGGGTCGATCATCTGGGGGATCGTGTACATGATCTCCTGGATCTTGGCCTGCAGCTCGGTCTCCTTGGCCTCCAGCTCCTTCAGGCGGTCAGCCTGGGCCGTGACCTGCTTCTTGATTTCCTCGGCCTCGGCAGCCTTGGAGGGGTCTTTCTTGGCCTGGCCCATCAGCGCGCCGATCTGCTTGGACAGCTTGTTGCGGTTTGCGCGCAGGTCGCTGGCCTCACCGATGGCGGCGCGGTACTCGGCGTCAAGCGCGATGACCTCATCGACGAGGGGCAGCTTGGCGTCCTGGAACTTTTTCCTGATGTTTTCCTTGACGGCGTCCGGGTTTTCACGGACAAAACGAATGTCTAACATAGTGGTACTCCTCTATTCAATATTTGCTTTTGTAGGGGCCGGACATGTCCGGCCCTCGGCTTTACAAATAAATAGCATTTTATGGGTAGGCTGCGGGCGGGGCATGCCCCGCCCCTACAGATTTCCGGGCTGCTCACCCTTCCGGGTCATACATTCCCAGCAGGCTCACGAACTTTTGCAGCATATCATCGCTGTAAAAGTCGATTTTCAGCGAGCCCTTGCCGTCCTTGTAGTCAACATGGACCTCGCTGCCGGTGACCTCTTTCAAGGCCGCCTCCACCTCCACGGCGCGCTTCGGGCGGGTGAAGTTATCATCCTTCGCCTTGGGCGGCTTGGCGGGCTTCGTCAGCTTTTTGCACAGGGCTTCAGTCTGGCGCACGTTCAGATTCTGCGCCGCGACCTCCGCCGCAGCCTGCCGCATCAGATCCTCATTGGGCAGTCCCAGCAGGACCTTGGCGTGGCCAAAGCTCAGCTTGCCCCCGCTGACCATACGGCGCACATCCTCGGGCAGGGCCAGCAGACGCAGGCTGTTGGTCACGGCGCTGCGGCTCTTGCCCAGCTTTTTCGCGGCAGATTCCTGCGTTAAGCCGTACTTGTCGATCAGCTGCCGGCAGCCCTCGGCGACCTCGATGGGGTCGAGGTCCTCGCGCTGCAGGTTTTCAATCAGTGCCAGCGCGGCGGCCTGCTCGTCGGTCACATCCTTGATGATGACCGGCACCTCGTCCAGCCCGGCCAGGCGTGCGGCACGCCAGCGGCGCTCGCCCGCAATGATGATGTACCCCGGGCCGACCTTTTTGGGCCGCACCGCAATGGGCTGCAAAAGCCCGTTCTCGGTGATGCTGTCGGCCAGCTGGTTCAGCGCGTCGTCGTCAAACCGCTTGCGGGGCTGCTCGGGGTCAGGCTCGATTTCCCGCAGCGGCAGCGTTGAGTTGGACGCTTCGCTGCCGGTATCGTCGGACAGGTCGGCAAACAGGCTGTCCAGCCCCTTGCCAAGCCCGCCCATCTTCTTTTTGGCCATCGGCGTCCCTCCTTATCGTTCGTTGTTTGCCAAAAATTCCCGCGCCAATTCCATGTACGCCTCGCTGCCCCTGCCGTTCGGCTCATAGAAGTTGATCGGCATACCGAAGCTCGGGGCCTCGCTCAGGCGCACGGTGCGCGGAATGACGGCGCGGTAGACCTTGTCGCCAAAGTACTTTTTGACCTGCGCGACGACCTGCATCGTCAGGTTGAGCCGCCCGGAGTACATCGTGAACAGCACGCCCTCGATGTCTAAGTACCGGTTGTACTTTTTGCGCACGGTTTTCAGGGTCGCCATCAGCTCGCTCAAGCCCTCGAGCGCGAAGAACTCGCACTGCATCGGGATGATGACGGTGTCCGCCGCGCAGAGCGCGTTGACGGTCAAAAGGTCGAGCGACGGCGCACAGTCGATGAAGATGTAGTCGTACAGCGGCACGACGGGGGCCAGCACGGTGCGCAGGCGCATTTCCCGCCGCGGCACCGACACAAGCTCGATGGGCGCGCCCGCCAGCTGGGTGTTGGACGGCAGCACATCGGCGTTGTACTCGCTCTTGATGATGGCCTCGCGGACGTCATCATCGTCGATCAGGCAGGTGTAGGTGTCGGCCTCCACCTTGTTTTTGGAGATGCCATACGCCGATGTGGTGTTGCCCTGCGGGTCCAGATCGACGATGAGGACCTTTTTGCCAAGTGCCGCCACACAGGCGCTCAGGTTGACGGCGGTGGTGGTTTTGCCAACGCCGCCCTTCTGGTTTGCTATTGCGATGACTTTTGCCACGCCGTACCTCCCCTGTTTTTGCGTTTTTTGGCGGCTTTAGGGCCGCTTGCATCTATTATAGCACAAACAGAAGGGATAAAAAAGGGGTTTTTCCAACAAAAAAGTCCGGCAGATGTTCCACGTGGAACATCTGCCGGGGGTATGTCATGCCGCAAACAGCGCGGGCGTGAACGATGGCGGGAAAGCTCGTAGGTCGTTGCAGGGGGGCGGCGTCCCCGAC
>ERZ1034980.2235-NODE-2235-length-10577-cov-8.584300_pt1 | contig 10577 bp, 8 predicted proteins | sample MGYA00520622_ERZ1034980 | MGnify/ENA primary metagenome ERZ1034980 (study PRJEB33766, sample SAMN09781791) | gut metagenome | biome: gut microbiome | host: Homo sapiens | place: Madagascar | study: EMG produced TPA metagenomics assembly of the PRJNA485056 data... | reverse complement strand
TTCGCAGATGACGCAGATTCTTTTAGCTGTTTTTTCCTTTTACCTTTTTACTCTTCTACTCTTTTACCCTTTTATTCTTTTACCTTTTTACCTTTTTTCTGCTTGATTAAGGTCAAGACGTTTTGTTATAAAGTGTTTAAAAACTTCAAAAAAGCCCTGATAATCAATAGATTACTTGCATATTTCGATTTTTTTTTGTACCTTTGCAAACGATAAGAATAAGGATAGCATGTTTATGCGTTTTCGCATAGATTGGTATCCGTTAAGGTATCTAACGGAACTGAGGTGAGTAGCCTTTCTTCTTCTCACAAGTTGCCACCGCGAAATCACTGATGTTGTATTTCAGCTTTTCAGGTTCCATAAAACAAAAAATATGAAGAGAATAACAATGGTATTAGTCAGCATCTTGATGCTGATGATGAAGGTAAGTACAGCGTCGGCTGATACGAATGTAAATGTATCCTCTACTGATGATTTCGATTGGACTCCAGTGATGGAAGCGATTATCCAGGTAGAGAGTGAGGGTAACCCCAAAGCAAAGAGTGGAAGTTCTGTTGGTGTTATGCAGATTACTCCTATCTTAGTGGCAGAGTGTAATGACATTTTGAAGAGACGCAAGAGCAAGAAGCGTTTCACTTTGGCTGATAGATTCAGCATTGCGAAGTCTAAGGAGATGTTTCTCCTGATGCAGTCTGTCCACAATCCTCTTAATAGCATTGAGAAGGCGATTCGTGCCTGGAATGGTGGAAATCACTACAGTGTGAAGAGAACCCAGCGCTATTTTGAGAAGGTCATGAAGCTTTTGAAAAAGTAATTGATTTTTGATATGTCCGATCTGTCCCGCTGGGATAGGTCGGATTTTGTTTTCTGTCTCTTTCTGTTTTTTAGATAGACAACCTTTTATTAGCTATTTGTGGTGATATTTATCATTTATCACTACATTTTTCTTGTTAAGTGTTAAAACATTGTTAATTAGATAGCTTTTTGCTAGAAATATTTGGCGGTTATCAAAAAAAGTTGTACCTTTGCACTCGCAATTCAGAAATGAGTTGATTATATCGCGGTGTGGAGCAGTTGGTAGCTCGCCAGGCTCATAACCTGGAGGTCGCATGTTCGAGTCCTGCCGCCGCAACAATGATCGGGTAAGAAGTTGGTTTCAACATTCTTATCCGATTTTCCGTTTTAGAAACGGGACTTTTTAGATTTAGCAGATGTTTAATATCATTGGCCAGTAAAACGGACAATGAAAAAAAATGAATGCAAAAGAAATCGATTTTTTGAGTTCGCGTGAAATAGTAGGATTCACGCTTCCTGTGTTGCATACCAAGGGCGGGTACTGGTATGTTGACTTTTATGCTCGTGACCCAGTTTCCGGTGTGATGAAGCGCAAGAAGTATATGCTCAACAAGTATAAGTCTGATCATAAAAAGCGTATGATGGGCAGTCTTCTTATTCACAATATTACTGCGAAATTGACAGCAGGATGGAACCCATGGGTGAATGCTGACCAGTCGCGCCAATTTACGGAAATACCAATAATTTTTAGTAGATATAGAGATTATATTAAGTCGATGACTAATAAAAAGTCGATGAAGGAAAAGACCTCTATTGACTATCTCAGCCGCCTCAAGATGCTTGAGACCTTCATAGAGGAGTGTAAGAGCATTAAGTATGCCTATCAGATAGACCGAGCCTTTGCCATAGACTTCCTGGATCATCTGATGTATGATCGTGATGTATCAGCTACAACCAGGAATAACTATCGTTCCTGGTTTGTCTCGTTCGGAACCTGGCTGATGGATCGAAAGTATATTTCTGAGAATCCTGCCATCGATATTCGCAATATTGCGCAAACGGAGAAGTTCCGGGACCCATTGACTCCTGGAGCCCTCAAGAAGATGAAGGATTATCTTTATGCCCATGACAAGCATTTCCTTCTGGCTTGCCTGTTTGAGTATTATACTTTCATCCGTCCGAATGAGTTGACCCAGATAAAGATTGGAGATGTATCTATCAAGAATCAGACTGTCTTTATCAGTTCTGCCATCAGTAAGAACCGCAAGGACGGAATGGTTGCACTTAACGATGAAATCCTGAAGCTGATGATAGAACTGAAGATCTTCGAGCATCCTAGCCATTGCTACATTTTCGGAAAGAGTCTCAAACCTGGTGAAAAGAGAGCGGCTTATAATCAGTTGCGAGTAGAGTGGGGCAAGATGCGTGATGCCATAGGCTTTCCTAAGGAGTATCAGTTCTACAGTCTGAAAGATACCGGCATTAGAGACTTGGCCAATGCTCAAGGTATAGTTGTTGCTAAGGAGCAGGCACGACACTCTGATATATCGGTGACTAATCGCTATATCAAGAATCAGATGAAAGTAAACGAGGAGACTAAACACTTTAAAGGTGGGCTTTAGTCTCCTCGAAGATTACGACATCATGTAAAAGTAGCCAACGAAGATTGGCTCAATCTGGTCATCCTTGACTTCCAACTCGATTTTTTCGCATGCATATTTCTTGTTATGTATGATGTAGGTGTTGGAAGGGTCAGGGATGACTTCGCTTTTGAACTTAATCTGGAGACAGTTCTTGTTGTCGATTTTGAGACCGTTATCATGTAAGCTTCCCAAGCAAGTCGTACCTATTTCGCTCTTCATACAGAGTGCCAACGAATAGTAGGCATCGTCAATGAATGATATGCCGCTGTATCTGTAGCCTCTGTTGATGCGATAATCTGTCATAAACTGCGGCCATCTTGATTTTTCCCCAACCCAAGATAGTTTTGTATTTGTTCCGTCGCCCGTTTGCACTCTGCCCGGAAGAATGAAGAATATATTCATGCATTCTTGTTCATCTTCTGAGGTGTCGAGCATGGACTCATCATCGAGTGCATCTTGTACCGATGTATAGCTATATCCGTCTTCATCTATATCACATTCCTTGGAATCGGGTTCTTTATCATTCGGAATTGATAGAAGACATCGCTTTTCGTAGTAGTTGTCCTCCAGTAAGCCCGACCTGAAATTGATATTTCCTACAACTTGCGCAGCAGGAGAAATGTTCAGATCGACATAGTCATCAGACGAACTGTCCCTGATTAATGGTGACCAGATGCCAGCCAGCTTCCAGTTTTTATTCCCGTCTTCATCTTCCACATATATGCAGTAGTCGCCGAAATTCTCGATAATGGTCTGCCGTTTCTTTTTTTCAGACCATAACAACGTGGTAGAAGCAAATTGCCTATCTGAACCCATTAGCTCTTCGCTATGAACAATCTCAAAACTATCGAAAACCTTTTTCGAGATAACTTCGTAGTTGTCTCTATTGGCAGAATCTCCAAGATTATATTCCAGGTTTGCTGTAGATGACGTGGATAAGGACCCATCTTCATCGTAATCCGTAGTGTATTCATCCAAAGGCTCGATCTCTACAGAATCTGCTGTTGTCAGTTCTGAAGCGTTGATGACTGAGCAGGTCTTCTTTATATCGTCAAAAACGATGGTGGCATTGAAGAGTTTCCGGAATTCTTCGATAAAGGTATAGCTGGACCAGTGAGGAAGCGCCTTGCGAAGCTCACGGGTCTTGTAGGCTGAAGCGATATACAGGAGGTTCCATGGCTTGCATTCGAAGTCGTTGCGCTTGAGAGTATATCCTTCGTATTCCACTACTTTGCGGAAGATATGCATCAGGTTGGGCTGAACTGCCAGGTTCGTGATAAATGGTGCCTTGTAGCCGATGAACTGCTTGGTTCTATCTACTCCAACGAAATTGGCGATAAGGTCGTTTGTTTCGTCTCTTACTGGCATGAAGCACCATCTTCCTTCTGCTCCCAGGAACTCCGACTTATCTTCATTCAATCTATAGATTTCACTAATCTTATCCTTGAACTTCTGTGAAAAGCCCTTGTCAACGGTATATCCAGGCTTGTCTGCTGTGCCAAATGGAATCTCATCGATGTAGTGCTTGGTTAGTTTGTCGTTGAACTTGATGCGGGATTTACCGCCAACAATCTGCAGCTTTATCTCTGATTCCGTTACGCTGATGATAGTTCCTACACCCGATAGAATCAGGCGACCGCTCACGTACAGTTTGCAGTCATCAAACTTCTGGGTAACCTTAGATACATCGAAGCGGCTCACATTGTGGAAAACTCTACGGTTATCCATAATCGACATCGGAAAGTTAATGTCGTATGAATATTCTCCATCGTCCGTGACGTACTGGTTGGCGTATGTTAACTTGATGGATTGGCTGGCAGCCGGATAGGCTGCCATACCATTAATAACACATGTAATCATAGACTATTTGTTTGATTTCATTTTCTGATATTGACTCCATTTGCGGTCGAAACCATCTGGACCCGTAATGACCACGTATGATTTGATGCCCAGGTTGAGCTGTTCATTGAGCCTTTCAATGGTTGAACTCACGTTATCGAGAGATGCACCTACCTGTTCGTTGTCTGCATTAACGTTGACAACAGGCGCAACAACGGCAGCGCTGCCAGTTCCCATGGCGCGACTTACGTCTTGAGCAGTGAGTGATGCTACGGTATTATTGCGCTGTGCAGCATCGATGAGCTGAAGGGCAGGAAGGAGCTGAGGATTATTCACAGCGTTATGATTCGCCACGAACTCGCCTGCATGAACCACGCCAGCTTCTTTCTTCCAATGACCGGGACCAGTGAAACCACCCTCATAATATCCTGCTGCCTCTGCCTGATGCTGTTTTTTTATTGTGGCAATCTGAAGCATACCTGCAGCAGTAGCGAGTCCGGCGGCTATAGGGGCGATGATGTAGCCCACTGTAGGGATTGCTGCAGCTGAAGAGTAGGCATTGATAGCCGACATAGCGGTAGAAGCGACTGCTTGAGCAATCTCTATCTTCATCGCTTTCTTGTTAGCTTTAGTCTTTGCCGCAGAAATCTCCTTGTCTCGTTTCGCCTCGAGTCGCTTCTTCTTGGCAGAGTTATTGCCAGCAGCAGAAATCTGCTTGTCGTAGTTCGCCTGAATCTTGGCTACTTCCAGGTCGGAACATGCCTGCGAGTAGGCTGAAGCTGCTCCCATCATACTGTTGATACTGCTGAAGGCTGCGCCAGCGATGGCTGCTATATCCTGATAAGTTTCCTGATTCATCTGCTTCTTGGCATTCTGGTACGCCTGTTCGCTGATTTTATCCTCCTCGCGAAGCTTCTGAAGATTGTCATTGACCATCTTCTGCTGTTGGATGGCAGCAATGGCGCCTCCCGCAATGGTGGCGAGATTATCAGATCCGAGCGAACCGCTATGGTCATCGGTCTTTCTGGTCATCTTCTTGGCGGTATCGAGAGCGGTGTTTGCATCGTCTTTTGCCTGATCTTTGGCGTCCGGCTTGTAGGATGCATACTTGTTAGCGATGCCCATCTTCATGCGCTGATATTCCTCTTCGCTTACGAGACCAGCCTTGTGAACCTCGTCTAGCCCTGCAAGCTCCAGTTTCATCTGCTGTTCATTGCCGAGGGTGAGATACTCCTGCTTGAGCTGCATCAGCGTATCATCGTATTGCTTTTGGCGGTCATACTGGTGCTGCTGCTCGCTGCGCTCAATCTCTCTGGCTATCTGCCAGTACTCGTCAGAGGACTTCAGATAGAGTGCCTGCTTCTCTTTGAGAAACGTCTGGTCGAGATGAAAGAGGGCTTCATTGATTGCACTCTCGTTATGATAGAGATCAGAGTCTTTATTGTAATATTCGGCAGTGATGGCCTGTTCTGCCACTTGTCGGTCATACTCCAGTTCCTGAAGGTCTTGCGTCTGCTTGCGCTCATAATCGGCAGAAATCTTCTCCTTCTTGGCATTCAGACGATTGTATTCCTCACTCTCAGCTTCTCCATATTTGCGGAGGATGTCCATGCGCTGCTGAAGTCCCTGCTCCTTGATCTTCGCCATGCGGTCATTGTATTCTGCCATGCGAATCTGACCGGTAGAGTAGAGGGTTGTAGCTTCCAACTGCTGAGCCTCGGTGCTTTTCTTGGCATCATCCAACTCTTTTTTGAGGTCAGCCTTGCGCTTGGTTTCTGCCTTGCGTGCCGCAGCTTCCCGCTTCTTTCTTTCCTTCTCTTCGGCTTTGCGTTCCTTCTCTGTTGTGTAATGACCGCCGGAACCTACAGATGATGTTGTACCATTGCCGCTGTCTATCTTTGTATTCTTCTTTATGACAGTAGTCAGGGCCTTTCTTATCTGTTTATTATTCTTGATCGTCAGGTCGAGTGCTGCTTCTTGAGCATCCAGTGTCTTCTCTTCGCTTTGAACAGTCTTGAGTCTCTTCTTGTGTATCTCCTCCTGTTTCTTGTTTGTTTTAAGAGCCTCGCTGTCTTTAGTGAAATATGAGCTTTCAGAACCAGGACCAAAAGAAGGGCGGAAGATCTTTTCCGATGTATATCTTTCTGGATGAGCATCACGTTCTGCCTGAACTGCTTTGAGCGAACCCTTGATTCTGGTTTCTCTCGTCTTCAGTTCCAATCTCTTCTTGTTAATTTCAGCCTTTTTCTCATAGATGGCTTCTGCCATTGCTGCATCGTTGAGTTTGTTGATATACTGTGTTATTACCTCTATATTATCATTATACAGCTTTCCTTCGTTGGATATGCTGGCATGATAATTAGGGATAATTTTCTGCAGGTTGGCGATGGCGCTTCTTCGCTCATCCACGGTATATGCATTGGAGTGGATGATCTTGTTGAGCATATCAATCTTGTTTCTCTCATCGATGGTTGCATCTGAAACCTTTTTCGCCAGGCTGGCCTGCTGTTCTGCAACTGCCCTGTTATTCTTGGCTTCCTGGGTATTATTCCGAAGCGTTTCATTATACGAGGCAAATGCCTTCACAGTACCATAGACAGCAACCCCTACCACTGTGAGAACGGTTGCGAGAGCTGCCCATGGATTGGTGAGACTTGCCAAGCGTGCTGCTCTCATTACTATAATATAACCTTGCACCCCCTTTGTCAGAAGTGCCCATGTAGCCTGTAGGGCAACCATGGCTGTGCGCAAAAGAGTTGTTGTGGCGATATAAGCCTTATCCACAGCAGCGTTTGCTGCAGCGGCTGCTGTTCTCAGCTTGATGGCGATGGTTTCCTTATACCAAAGAGCCGTGCAGACAGCGATGGCGGAACCTATTATTGTGAGCTGTTTGACGTGGGTGACCGTAAAAGTTATCAATGTTGATAACACATGTATGCCTATGCTCAGGGTAGAGATGGCATATCTGGTTACTGGGATGAGCTGTTCACCCAGTTCTACAGTGAGGTCTTCAAAACGTTTCTTTGCCTTATCCAGCTGTGCTTGCACAGTATTGTTCTGGACATTGAACTCATTGATGACACTTGTGCCTGAAGCGTATGACTGGGTAGCGAGATCCTGGGCAGTTCTTACCTGGTCCAGGTGTGAAGCTACTGCAGAGAGAACGCCAACGGCACGAGTACCATTCAGCTGCATCTCTTCAAACATAGGAGCCATTTCAGCAAACCCACCTCTAGACTTCATGGCAGAAAGAAATGTCATCAATCCCTCATTTGCATTGGTCTTCATCAAGTTTGAGAACTTCGTGACTTCTACACCGGCAATCTTTGCGAATTTAGCCGGTTCCTGATACATCTTGGTTATAAGCTGAGAGAACACAGTAGCAGAGGTTGCCTCTTCCTGCATATTCTGATCGAGTGCAGAAGCGAGACCCATCAGTTGCGCTTGAGTCATGCCTGCCTGGATGCCTACACCGGAAAGATCGGCGGTGAAATCGACTATATATCCGGCATTGGCTGATGAATTCTGGGCGAGTTCATTGACGGCAGAACCAGTGGCGAGCATTGCTCCACGGAGTCCCTTGGTCTTATCTTCCCCGAACATTTGAGCAAGTTTGCCAATCTTGTCGACCGCTCCTTCTCCCAAGTCATCGCCTAGCGCAACGTTAATCTTGTCGGCTCCATCAACAAACTCTTCAATCATATCCTTGCTGGTGATGCCCAGGCGACCGGCAGAACCAGCCAGTTCTTTGAGCTGTTCACGAGCCGTACGGGTGTCCATGCGTTTGAAGTCTTCGTTCATCCGGCGAACCTCTTCATCGGTCTGACCTGTATATTTGCGGACGTTTGCCATAGATTCCTCCATATCGGCATAGGCTTGGGCACATTTACGGATGGTCATAGAGAGTCCTGCGTATGCAGCGATAATCTGTGATACAGCTCCCCAGTTGGTATTGAGCACGTTAACGAAACGAGACCAAAGACTAGTTGTTTCTTTTGACTCGCTATTGATGGCATTCATCTCTCGCTTAACCTCTTTGAGCTTTTGCTGAAGCTTTTTCCATTCCTCAGAATTACGCTCGACAGCTCCTGAGCGTAGCTGCTTTTGTACTGTTTTCATTACAACAGACAATTCTTTATATGAGGCAGAAGAAAGATTGTTGAATGTTCTATTCACCTGCTCTTGGTTGGTTCGCAATGTCTTGAGTGAAGCATTTATTCGATTTATCTCTTTATCGAAAGCCTTGGTGTCATCTCCTTTTTTGAATGCATCAGTCTTTTTTTGCTTAACTTGTTCGAGCTGCTTTTCAAGCAATGCGATAGTCTGTTTTGCTTGCTTGTCATCAAGCAGAACCCGGCCTATGAATGTTTGTGTATTGTTTGCCATAAATGATATTTATTATAGTTTTCTGCAAAGATAAGAATAGCTGAAAAGCTATAAAAATACCATAAAAAAGCCATCGAATGCACCTGTATTCGATGGCTGTGTATATATTAAAGTATTACGCTGTCTTTATTTTGGGATTTTTCAAGAGCTGCATAATTTCTGAGAACTCTTGCAACTTTATTCCTTAAGTTAATTGTATTGTCAGCAAACACAAATTCCTCTTTATCAATACTATGATTTGATACCAATACTGAATATGAATTGCCGTCCTTGAAGAATAAAGACAAGTTATTGTTTGGGCTATACATATCCTCTATAGTAAGCTTTGGATCATCTTCCATACCCTTGTGAGGATAAGAAGAAACATGCTTCCCCATCCTGTTAAGAGTATGGCCAACACCTAGAGTGATGAAAGCTGCAATAGCTGAGAATATCAATATACCTACCATAATTCTAAAGTTTGTTATTATCTTTGTTGCAAATATAATAATAAAAATCAGAATATGCAAGTTTTTTATGTTAAATCTTTGCTTTAACCTTGTTATTTAACTACATCTATGTATCTCGAGTAGTTAATCCTGGAATGAGGGTTGAAGTTGACGATTTGAACCTTATATCCTTTTGTCCCCCAGCGCCACCACAGAAACTTGTGCTTGTAGGTTCTGCTCACGATAGTTGTGAGACTGTCACGGCTGGCGTAATGGCATAACCTGCCAGGGATGTCTATATGCAGTGATAGCCATTTATCATGGTATGAAAATACGGAATCCACCGTATTGGGTACAGGTTCTATTCTTATCGTATCTGTAGTAGAAGAGGATAGGGTATGGATGGTTTTAGCATCCTTGAGCTTTATCTTGAGATCCTTGATCAGCTTGGTATCTGCCAGGTGCAGCTGCTGCAGTTCTTTATACTTAGCTTGTATGGCTGTGTTCTGCGCTACCGGAAGAGTGTCACCCAATTTATCGTATTGGATATCATAGCTGATGCTTGCCACGTTTCCTTTCTGCCGTTCGATCTCTTCTTGTAGTTCTCCGTTCTTGTAAGCTGATCGGATAAAGGCAGCCGCTGTTATGATGAACAGGGCTGCCAGAAACATGATAATGGTTCTTTGATTTTTCATTGTTATGCGATATCTTTATATTCCTCGATGGCGTTAAAACAAGGACACATCTTTTTCCATTTTGACTTATCTGTGCCCCAAATATCCCGATGTCCCATAATCTTTGCATCAGGGAACATCTGTTTAAGCTTATGCAGCAGGAGGGTCAGTGCATCCTTCTGTTCCGGTGTGCGGTTATCTATAGGTTTGCCATTGGCATCGATGCCGCCCATATAAGCCACATTGATAGCTGTGGAGTTGTAGCCTTGCACTCCATTGCTTACCTCCTCGATAGCGAGAAGCTGGTGGGTACCGCCATTCGTAGTGATGACATAGTGATAACCAGGATTCTTCCACCCTTTCCGGCGGAATTCAGCCTTGAGGTCATCGATAGTCTGCTTTTGCGAACCTGCTGTGCAGTGAACGAAAATACGTTTAATCTGTCTCATTTTTATTGTGATTTAAAAATTTGTCTTTAAAGTCGGCGAATTTCGCATCGATGGCGATGCCAACTCCGAAGATGGAGCCTGCGTACATAAGTGTCTGGGCAAAATACCAGAGCACGTTGTCTGTCACGTCACGAGATTGCGATGTGAAGTAACTAATATAAACCAGTATGATAGCGAGGAGTAGTGATACTACTGCAGATCCGTACTGAATCCATTCTTTTGTATTCTTCTGCATGATAATGTATATTTTTAATTCACTGCAAAGATACATAGGGTAGGGGATTAATAAAAATACGAGACCGCCCCAGACGATCTCGTATTATGATACGTTTAGAGTTCTCTTGCAAGAACTTCTTGGGCTAT
>ERZ1034980.2234-NODE-2234-length-10579-cov-9.222919_pt1 | contig 10579 bp, 10 predicted proteins | sample MGYA00520622_ERZ1034980 | MGnify/ENA primary metagenome ERZ1034980 (study PRJEB33766, sample SAMN09781791) | gut metagenome | biome: gut microbiome | host: Homo sapiens | place: Madagascar | study: EMG produced TPA metagenomics assembly of the PRJNA485056 data... | reverse complement strand
AGCTCGCCCAGCTCACCCAGGTGGACTAAGGCGCGGCTTTCCAGCCGACCCAGCCCGGCATCTTTGTTTGGCCGGTTGCACAGCCCAGCTACTCGGAACACTCTGGGTAGCTGGGCTTTTTGTGTTTGAATGGAGAACCTGAAGCGCAGGCAATTGAAAATCCGAATTGTGAGCCATGCAAAATCCGAGATGTGCATGTCATCTCAGTCAATTGCGAATTAGTGGATTGCGTCGTATGGCCAGTGGTTGAATGCGATAGACTCCCATGCGACTAGAAGGGACGTGCTTATGGCCGATGCATCTGAATCTTGGTACGATTCGAAGACGGGGTTGCCGATTGACAAGACATATCTCGAGATGGGGCTGCCTGACGATTTGAATGAGGCTCTGCAAGCGATGAAGAAGTCATGGGCTGTTGTGGATGCAACGGGCTATGACATCAATTGGGCTGACATCCATTCTGAGTTCATCGCGCGCATCAACTCGTGCGAAGTCGAGAGTGAGATAACCCACGAACAGGCTGATTACCTGCGCGCGAACTACGTTTAGGGGAGGCGGGTTTCATGGATTTTACTGATGCGCCCAAACGTTTTAGCACGTACAGTGGGGCAAATGGTATGAAGGTCGCCATTTGGCTTGATGGGGAGCCGTGGTTCTTGAAGCTACCTCCTCAGTCGACCAAGCGCAATGCCCCGCTCTCATACCGTAACAGCTGCGTCACCGAGTATTTGGGATGCCATATGTTTGAATTGGCCGGCATTCCCGTGCAACAGACCATGCTTGGCGCTTATGTGCACGACGGCAAAGAGAAGGTGGTCGTGGCATGTAAGGACTTTGTCCCGGTGGGATATGCGCTTGGCGACTTCATCGGTGTGAAGAACGCAGCCGTCGAATCGCCTCGAAGCGGGCATGACACCGAGCTCGCGACTATAGAAGACGCCATCGACGCTCAAGGGTTTGTTGACCGCGACGAGCTGCTCGCCTTTTTCTGGGACATGTTTGTGGTTGACATGCTCATTGCCAACAACGACCGCCACAATGGCAACTGGGGTCTGCTCAACAATGGGTATGAGAGCCATATAGCGCCCGTTTTCGACTGCGGTGGATGCTTGTTCCCTGACGCTGACGAGAATCTCATGGCAGCCATTACGAATGACCCCCGCCAACTCGATGCCTATGTGTTTTCCAAGCCCACGACGGCAATCAAGCTGAATGGAGAGCATCTTTCGTATTGGGATTTCATCCACAAGGCCAATCGTCCCAGTCTTGATGATGCCATCCGCAGGGTTGCGCCTCGGTTTGAGGCGGCTGAAATAGCAAACGTTGTTGATGGAACCCCTTACATCTCCGACGTGCAGAAGAGGTTCTACAAGAAAATCCTTCTAGCGCGGAAGACGCACTTGCTTGATCGGAGGCTGGAAGAGCTGAGCTGAGGGTGCGTTGTGACCCGAACACGTCCCCGCTGATGAAAGCATCCTTACAGCCGCTCAATTGCGCAGCTGTGTCGCTTGGCCTTTGGGTCGTAGGTTATGGCGCACAGTAGGACGTTGTCTTGAGCGGCCGTGCCTCGGAAGGCGGCGGCATAGTTGCGCTCACGCATCTGGGCAAGCGCCTCGGCGGGGGAGTGTTCCCACTTGAGCTCGACTACCACGCCGGGGATTGCGCCCGAGCTGGCGAGCGGTACCATGAGCAGGTCGGCGTAGCCCTTGCCGGCGGGTGCCTCGCGCACAAGTTTCCAGCGTCGCATGGCCGAGTAGAAGGCGAGCCTCAGTGTGCAGGCCAGGTCTTCCTCGTGGTTGTAGGCAATGATGCTCGCGACGTCGGCATGCGCTCGCTCCACGCCTCGTGCCACGGCCTCGGTGTCTTGCGCCAGCAGCGATTCGAGCAGGGATTCGGAGGCCGCGATGCTTCGGGCGACCTCGCCCCAGCCGCCTCCCGCCGTGGCGCTGGCGTATTCACCGGCGACCTCGCGATTGGGCACGAACACCTCTCGGCGAGGCTCGTCGTAGGCCAGGTATCCCAGGTGCACGAGCAAGGTGAGCACATCGTCGGCGCGGTTGAATGTCGTCATGTCGTTGTCGTAGGTTCGCATGTCGATCTCGACCCGTCCGCCGCCCACGAGCTCGACCACCTTGCCGTGCAGGCCGTCCAAATCTATGTCGATATAGCGCCTCAGAGCCTCGAAGGTCTCTGTTTGCGTCCAGTAGCTGGTGAAACGCCCGTCTTCCACCGAGCGCACGACCGAGCGGGGGTTGTACACCTCGCCCGCGCCCTCCAGGCGGTAGCCGTCGTACCACGCTCTGCATTCGTTGAAGTCACGTCCCCACTCCTGGCAGAGGCCCTCCACCTCGCTGGAGGTGAACCCCATGAACGGCGCCATCCACGAGGGTTCCAGCATGCTGTACTCGTCGAACATGTTGAGCGCCGAGTGGCTGCCGTGCTTTTTCACCGGCAGGATGCCCGTCATGTAGGCGAGCGCGACGTAGGGCTTGTCCTTGAGCCAGGCGCGCAGAAAGTCGAGGTAGCGGCGCTGCCCGGCATGATCAGACATAGTCTCGCGCATTACGCAGTCCCATTCGTCGATGACGATGACGAACTGGTTGCCTGTCTGAGCGAAGATGTCTGACATGGTTTGGGGCAGGCTCTGAGGGTCGAACAGGGTTATGTCTGGATAAGGCCATCTTCAGTTCGCGGCAGACGAACGATTGCAGTTGCGCAACCAGCGCCTCGATATCGTGCGTTTCGCTCAAAAACTCCTGCATGTTGATGCGCACGGAATCATATCGGTTGCGCTGCTTGTCGAATGTGGGGTCGGAGGCGATGACGAGGCCTGCGAACTCGGCGGTGCCATCCACCGTGCGGTCGTAGTAGGTGCTTATCATGTTTGCGGCCATCGTCTTGCCGAAGCGGCGCGGGCGGCTGACACAGGCGTATTTGCGCTCGGTGTTTACCAGGCGGTTGAGCCGGGCAATCATGGCGCTCTTGTCGACATAAATCTGTGAGTTGCGGCCTTGCCTCAGCATCGCCGCCCCGGGATTGAGATACACGCCCATTGCCACACGCCGCCTCTCATCAGGATGCATCCAAAGCAAGGTCCATGATATCGCATCGTCGGGATGCGCCCAAGGAATACGGCAGGGAAGTCGCGAGTATCCGTCAACCTTGCGGGATGACACGTCGTTCGGGGTTGTAATCGGTGCCGTCTGCCCATTGCGATTACAGATGTGAGCTGGTCGTATGCCTATCATATTTTGATTCTGCATGGGACGAAACAAGAGGAGACAGCATGGCGCAGAAGCACATCGGATCAAAGGGGGCTCGAGTTCTTTGGTGCGTGTGGTTCGCGCTTCTTATGTCCGCCCCCTATGCGCCTGGCACTGGTTCCATGGCGACCATTGGGTGGGGTGCGGTCTCCACATCCAAGGTTTTTTCGTATGTTGCCGCAGGGATTGTCATGGGTCTGTGGTGGGGCACGTTGCCCCGCGTTGAGCGCATGACGGTGAGTTTGCCGGCAGTGCGTGCGGGCGTCGGCATTGCGGGAGGGATTCTGTCAGCGGCTGTTTTGGCGGCGACTTGGACGAACCTTGTGCTCGTATTGTTCTGCGTGCCCGAATACGCCATGTCATGGGAGGCTGGTCTCCTTGATAATGAGCGGCTGTCGCTATTGGGCCGATTGCTGGTGCCGATGATTGATGCGATGCCATTCGCTGCTCTTGTTGCTGCCTTTTTCTGCGGATGGGCTGCCATCGGAGTTTTCTATCCCATGGGGCCTGCTTGTAAAAAGTCGGTTGGGGAATTCAACCAGTATGCTGGAATCGATGTGCCTCTCGGAATGACCGCTGGCCCGCGTGGTTTCTTGGGCCCATCCAGTTTATTGGGGCTGGTCGCGGTGTTTCTCATGGGAGCAATCCAGCCCTTGGCCTGGGTTTTGCTGATGCCGCACAACTCTAGCTTCCCACAGCCGCTCATTGGAGTTGATTCCATCGGCTCGCTTTGGGATATGGGCTCCCTTGGTTTTGGGCTTGGGCTTCTCTGTCTCCCGTTTGCCGTACTTCTGGCGCTTTCCCTGCTTTGCATGATGCCGCTAAAACAGGTCAAGGATGACGCGCCGATTCTTTTGGCCACAAGGAGCATGGGCCTCGCATCCCTTGTGTCTCTGTGCATGGGGCTTCTGCTTTTTCGCGTGCTGGTACGGGTTTGCCCTGCTATTTTGTGCGTGGGACTTGGCGCTGCGGGAGTTTTTCTTGGGCTATATGCGCTTCTTGCCGGGGTTGTTTTTGTCATGCTTTGGCATCACCGGTCTTGCTTGGATAAGGCTTGCGAAGACCTGTTCGTATCTATTCCTGCCCAGGCGGGCGATGATCTTCTGTCTATTGAGAGGGACCTAACCCAACAAGAGAGGGATTTGCTGCTGTCGCAGGGGCTGACAGAGAAAGAAATGTTGGTCGTTTGCGCCTATATGAAGGGTCTGACCTCGGCGCAGGCGGGAGCGGCCATGGGAATAGCGGAGGCGACGGTAAGGGAATATCGCCGTAGATGCCGTGTAAAGATTGACGTTTCGACAATGGACGAGCTTGTTGAGTGGATTCATGCTCGTACCGCCGAAGATGCCTTGCCGCTTGAATCCCATGCCGATGGCTCCGTAGGGTCGAGTGGTATGCATGTGGCCGCGCGGGCGACAAATGGAAAACGACGCATTTTAGAAGTGGCGGCACTCGCCGCGGTTGTGTTTGTCTCTACTGCGCTTTTGTTCCCCGCCGCAGGATGCGCGTTAAAGTGGGGCGATGTCTGGACGACCGGTTTTGGGCTGGCCGGCGGTTTCGCAATGGCTTGGGTCGTTCTCTTTGTGGCAGGCTTGTGTCAGCGAGACGGTAGGATGATTGGCAAGAAGGGTCTTGCCAGCTTGCTCGCGGTCTTCGTGGCGTCTTCGTTCGCATTCGTCTTAATGCAAGGCGGCATTGTTGCCGTAGGTGCCGGAGCGCTGTGTCGTGCGGTCCGCCTGACGTGCGTCTCGCTGCTCTCCATGTCTGTCATTGTGATGTTTAGATACATGCTGTGGCTGTTTGATTTGCCGCGCGACTACGCCTGCCGGTTCGTGTTGCCCGCACTTGCAGTTTCAGGTATCGGGGGTCTTGTTCTCTGCCGACTAGAGAACTCTGTATGGCTTGCTGCTGTTTTGCTGGCGTTGACGTGCTGCATCGCTCTGGTTCTTGCGGTGGTGGTATGCGTCAAGCCAGAGATTAATCAAAGCGTAGGGCAGGGTACTCTTGTGTCGTCAGGCTGCCGGTTTTCATGGTTGCTTGCATTCGGGTTGGCTATGTGGTTATGGGAAGAAACCTGGCGAGCACGGGGATTTGAATCCTCGGCCGATTTCATGCAATGGGGTGTTCTCCTGTTGCTTGGTATCGCTCTTGTGAAGCAAAAGAGAATCCTGGCCGTTGAGCCTGCCGCTGTGCTTATCGCGCTGGTAGTCCTGTTTATTTCCGGGTTACTGACTGGCGTGGCTCAGGTCGTTGTGCTTGTGTACTGCTTGTTGACGGGTTATTCGGCTGTGTATGGCGACGAGCCGCATGGCGGGTATGTACAGGGGCGTCCCTGGCATTCGCCGCTCATTTCAGGTGCGTTCTGCCTTGTTGTCGGGACGCTTGTCTCAAATGTGGTGGGGTCTGTGGGTGCGGCGGATATTGTTGATGCGATTGTGCTTGCGCTCGATTCGGACCTCTTTATTGGGTTGGGTATTCTGGCAGTTGTTGTTCTGGCTGTCGCGCTTTGCGTTTGGGATATTGCTGCCGGCGACGTCGTCTCGTTGTCGCTTGCAGGTGAAGAGCGCGTGCGGACAACTCTTATGGCCCGAGGGGCGTCGCCGTCGCAAATCGATATTATCTTGTTGCTTGCGCAAGGCCTATCTGTGAGTGAAGCCGCGCGGGAGCTTCATTATTCGCGTTCAACTGTCGCCCTTGCGCGCCGACAGTGCTATGCGGCCTTGGGAGTAGCAGACCGAGCCTCCCTTGTCGTGGCCCTTGAAACCCTTGCAAGGCAAACTTCCTGATAAACCGTGTAATCGTGCAACAGTGACCGCATGTGATTACAGACAGCGTGAGTGCTTTCTCCTAGTGTCTGACTCGGCGTCCCTCACCGGGAGGGACGATTCCGACGCTAGGAGGAAGTTATGGAGCCTGCTTTGCTGGAGGTCATGGAGGCCAAGCTCAATCTCACTCGGCGACAAGTTCTTTATTCGGCGCCGTTTGCCCTGGCGGGGCTGCCGTCCATTTTCGCGTTGTTTGGATGTGGGGACAGTTCTCAATTCGAGCAAACAACGCAGGCCGCTGCGGGGTCGCAGCAACCTACCGAGGAAGACCAACAGATAAATGAGACGCTTGAACAATTGCATGATGAGCATGAGGGAGAAATTTCCTCATATATGCAAACGGCGAACATCGGGGAGACGGTCGCGCTTGCCAATATGGACGTGGAGGTAACGGTTACTAACTACATTACGGGCGAAGAAATCAAGACGAAGATGCCTGATTTCGTCCCATGGGATGGAACCCTCGAGGTGTCAATCGATGGAGCGAGCACATACGAATCCATCCAGGACGCTGCATCGGCGGAATCGCTTGGGACAATCATAAAGTCTGCGCCCACATCTGGGCAAAGTGCCTTTATTCTCGTTGTGCATATGACATTGACAAACGTTGATGCAACATCGAGACGCGATGATGGCCTGTTCAACATGGATGCGTTTAACCCAACTTACACCCTGACGGATGCCGTATATCCTGCGTCTTTGCGATCGGCAATTGCCTCGTTCGACGGGGCGGTGGAAGAAGTGAAGACAAACGAGAAACTGTCGGATTGCTTCAGCCTAAACGTCGGTGAGGCGAAGTCCTTGACTGCTGGCTGGTGGGTAGATGGCGACTGCGACATGTCTACCCTTCAGATACGTCCGTCTCTATCTGCGACAGATCAAGGGCCTATAATCTTTGACCTCGGTTTGAGTGATTCCGATGCGCCCGCTGTTTAAGCTCGAGATGCACAGAGCGTTGCATTGCTGGACGTTCTGGTCATGCCTCGGAGTCAGTGTAGTCCTTGCAGTTATCGGTGCAGCCGAAGGCATTTGGAAATACTTCGAGCGCCATGGTGCCACCGATGCATATCTTGAGACGTCGTTTATCAACCAGTATGCCTTGAACGCATTCACCCAATGGCTTCCCAATGCTGTCATGTCGGCGACTCCCAACTTGTTTTTCTTTGCCATGCCGCTTCTTATCGGCCTTGCATACGGCTGGTCGTGGCGCTCGGACATCTCCGACGGGTATGCGGTGTCGGTGCTTGTGCGGGCCAGTCGCAAGGAGTGGGAGCGGGCAAAGGCTTGCGCCGCGTTTATCTCTGGTGGCCTTCTCATTACGGTGCCTATGCTTGTGAACCTTGCAATCGTCTTTTGCGTTTTGCCGGCAGAGACGCCCATTGTGGTCGACGCCATGTGGAACGGCGTGTGGGGTAACGCATTCCTGTCAGAGATGTTTTACAGCAGACCTGTGGCTTACATGGTCGTCCGCTTTGTCCTTGATTTTGTTTTGGCCGGTTTATGGGCGACTGCGGTGCTTGCATTGTCGAGATGCATGAGGAACAAGGTGGTAATCGTTGTTCTTCCTTACATCGTGATGCTTCTGTTCAAGTACGTGAGCAGTTCATTGGGCGAGCTTGTCTTCAACATTACAGGCGTCTCATGGGGCGCACTGGCAATCGTTGATCTCCTGAGGGTTCGAGCTGATTTTGGTGAATACACCTGGGCGGGCGTCGTGTTCTGTGCGGTGGTGCTGCTTGTCATATCTTGGCTGATTCCCGCCGCAACGCGAAAGAGGGATGTCCTATGAGGGGTTTTGCGAGACTTCTCGTGTGCGATGTCCGCTACGGCGTCGCGGCGATGTTTCCACGTCTTGTGTTCGTTGCCTGCATTGTCGCAATGGCGTTTTTCATTGCCTGGGTCAAGGTTTTCATTCGTTTGCCTGAGGTCGCGGGGGACTTGTCGTTTGGGGAGTGCATGCTGCTTATCTGGTACGGCATGATGCCCTACTACCCAGATAACGGCGACCTGTTTTTGTTCCCCATGGCCTGGTTTTGCGTTCTTGTTGCGGCGGCGTTCGCTGTGGCCGACTATCCCTCGCGGGATTTGGAGGGCATGGGTTCGACGGTTGTCGTCGTAAGCGGCAGCCGCTGGGCGTGGTGGTTGTCCAAGTGCCTGTGGGTTGTTCTCATGGGGCTGATTGTCGTCGGTATCACCATGGTGTTTTCGCTGGTTGTGGTACTTGTTTGCCAGGGTAGTTTGTCGCTGGCGGTTCGTCCTGGCGTTGCCTGTGTTCTTGAAGCTGGGTTCAATTTCGAAATCCAGGACGCCTCGCGCCTTATTCAAGAAGGCGAGGCGGCCGCAGTGGCATCGGCGTTGCCCTCGCTCGATATAGCCCCGGCGATCGGCGTTGCCACGCTGTGCCTTGTCGCCATCTTGCTCATGCAGACCGTGTTGTCAGTCCACCTGCATCCCGTGCTGGGCATCGCGGCAACCATCGCGGTGCTGTTTTTGTCCGCGTACTTCTTTGTTCCATGGTTGCCGGGCGAGTACATGCTGCTAGCGCGCTCGGGGGTTCTTCTCGATGAAGGTCTGAATCTCAATGTCGGTGTTCTTTTGGGTGTCGGCATATCCGTTATTGCCGTTGTGGCTGGTGGCCTCGTTTTCAATCGCATCGACCTCGTTGGAAAGAGAGGAGAGAACCGATGATTTCTGTTCAGCATCTCACCAAGCGCATCGGCTCAAGCACGGTGCTTGATAACATTACCCTGCAAATGCTTCCTGGCAAGGTGACGGGCCTGGTGGGTCCCAACGGTAGCGGTAAGACGATGCTCATGCGTGTGCTCGTGGGCCTCGTGAAGCCTTCAAGCGGCGAGGTGACCATCAACGGGGTCGACGCCTGGGCCCATGCGGGTGCTGGCAGCACCGGAGACGTCCCTGTTCCAACAATTGGCTTGCTGCTTGAGGGTCCCGCTTTTCTTGGGGGCTACACCGGCCTTCAGAACCTCGAGTTCCTCGCCTCGATCAGGGGGCGCATAGGAACCGACGAGGTGCGCGAGGCAATTCGTGAGATGGGGCTCGACCCGGATGACAAGCGGAAGTACCGCAAGTACTCCCTTGGCATGAAGCAGAGGCTGGGCATCGCCGGCGCCGTAATGGAGAAGCCCGATATCCTGGTACTTGATGAGCCGACAAACGCCCTGGATGTCTCTGGCGTACAACTTGTGCTCGATCAGATTGAGAAAGCGCGCGACAGGGGTGCCGTCGTGGTGCTTGCGAGCCATGACGACGAGGTCATGCGCGGCGTCGCCGACGAGGTTTGGCATTTGGCCGAGGGCCATATCGACGGCCATGAAGTGCTTCGCGAATCGGATGTGACGGCCGTCTCGCTCCGAGGTGATTCCGATGGGCGCTAAGCACGGTGGCCTTACGCGCCGGCAGATGATTGCCGGTTCGCTCACGGCGCTTCTGACTGTGGGCGTGGGAGCTCGCATCTGGTGCCTTAATGTCAACCATGAGGGGCTTGAAGTGGTCGAACACGAGATGGGTGAATGGGTGGAGCTCGACGGTGCTTTTTGCGACACGAGCAGGGAAAACACCAAAGGCTATTCGATGCGTGTTTCCGACGCGCAGATTATGAGCTACAACGAGTATGTTGAAGCGTATGCCAATGACGACTCGCAACCCGAGGACGGGCTGGACACGCCCTGCCTTGCCGTGCTGACTGTCGACATACGTAACGAGGGGCATGTGGGGGAGGGAGGGCTCAATCTGTTCGAGATGTTCCTGATTCCGGCAAGAGGCAACTCCTACCACATTGAGGACGCCGAGCTGTTCTTGAAGTCTGAAGCGAAGCTGCGGGAAGCTGGTTCGAATGGGTGGCACGTCGGCATCAAGGAGGGGACCGAGTATCAGATACATCTGCCCTATATACTGAACGACTTCCGCAATCGCTATACAACCGAGATGACTGACAGGGAGTTCTCCTACTACATCTCAAACCTTCCCGTGCGGCACTCGATACGCGTGAAGGCGGTTTAACGACGGACATGCGAGTCTGCCCTGGATGAGGTGCGCCCTTTGGCTGTGTGAGCCATTGGGCGCGCCTTTTTTGCGTTTTGGTGGCCCATCGCACGACGACCGACTGTGAAAAAAGGGGGCACGTTTGCGTTTTAAATCTCCCATGCGTAGTAGGGCGAAAATCCACAAGCCATCTACCTGGGATGATGAAAACGGGAGATGTCCCGATAGTTGCCTCGGCAAATTAAAACGCAAACATACGGCGTTTTTTGCCAGCCCGCTTTACCGATCCTTTGCATTTGCCCCGTTTTGCTTGACTCACTCTTTGCACGAACGTGACGGCGCCATTGAACGCGGGGTCCATTATGCAAACTGCACTTCAGATATGAGACAAAAGGGCCCAAAGGGGGCCCAGCGCCTTCAAGAGAAAGGTCATTCATCATGCTTAGCAACTCCCTCAACGTTTCCCGTCGTCAGTTCTTCGGCATTGCC
>ERZ1034980.2229-NODE-2229-length-10591-cov-44.982251_pt1 | contig 10591 bp, 7 predicted proteins | sample MGYA00520622_ERZ1034980 | MGnify/ENA primary metagenome ERZ1034980 (study PRJEB33766, sample SAMN09781791) | gut metagenome | biome: gut microbiome | host: Homo sapiens | place: Madagascar | study: EMG produced TPA metagenomics assembly of the PRJNA485056 data... | reverse complement strand
CAGATGCGCCTGTTCTTCTCTGAAAATTCTATCTTCGTTCATTCCTTACCTATTAAAAAAATTATGCGTCTGAGCGCGCGAACGCGTTCTTCATATGCATGCTGGCCTCATACAGTACCTTGTCCAGCACGTCGTCCGTTTCTCTCCGAAGCATGTCTGCGATGGCCTCATTGGCCTCCTCGAGCGTTGTGTCCTTCGCGTCCATGAAGCGCTGGTCATACTCCCGGATCAGGCGGTGACCTGCGATGGCCACCTTATTCTGGTAGCGCTCGATGTGGGAGGAGGTGTAGCTGTAGGCCGCGTCCGAGAGGGCCGCGATCATCCGGCTCGCCCAGTAGAAGCTGTCGGTGGATACCTGTGCAGTGGTACTGTTCATATACGCAGGGGTTCCGTCAACATTGGCATAATATGGTACAAACGCGTTAAATGCGTTGGAGCCGTAGCAGATCCACTCGATCGCCTGAAGCTCGGCCGGTACGTATGGGCGGAGCTGGAGGCAGGCCATGAAGCTCGTGCGGTTGATGCCGATGGTCCGGTAGGTGCCGCAGAGCGACTTGTCACCGTGCTTGCGATACGGATCATACGGGGTGCCCTGGAAGTGGTTTGAAAGCGCCCACTTCACCTCTTCCACCGTGATCTTATGCTCCGGCACGAGGGACCATGGGAGGTCGTCGCTCACCGGAGTGAAGTCTGCATCCGGGCCATCCCAGCGGTACGTGCGCGGGTTGAAGTAACGGAACAGCGCCCAGGCACGCGGGGTGTTGTAGGTGTGGTCAGAATCATCATGGCTGCCGAAGGCGAGGCGTGGATTGAAGGCGTCGCCCTGACCGAGGTCGAGGTGATTTTCCTCGACGAAGCTGCGGAGATCCGCGGAGCACATGAACTCCTTCTGCGCACCGAGGGCATCCTCGAAATCGAAGTGATTGATGCCGAGCTGGTTCGGCATGATGACATACTGGTCATCCGGCACACGACGTGCCATCCAGTGGTGCCCACCGATGGTCTCGAGCCACCAGATCTCGTTCACATCCTGGAAGCCGATGCCGTTCATCTCATAGGTGCCATACTGTGCGAGCAGGCTGCCGAGACGCTCGACGCCCTCCCGTGCGGAGTGGATGTACGGAAGAACCAGGAGGACGATATCCTCCTCGCCGATGCCGCCGGCCTTTTCCGGTGTATGCTCATCGCCCGGCTGGAGGGTTACGAGCGGATCGGCACCGAGTACACGTGCGTTCGAGGTGATGGTCTCGGTCGCGGTCATCGCGACGTTCTCACTGTTCACGCCGGCAGCCGCCCAGATACCATCGCCCTTCACGGCGTTCGGCATCGCGGTATAGCGGAGTGGATTCTCCGGCAGCGGAATCTCCACATGGCTCAGCACCGAGCGGTATACCCGCGGCTGCTGGGACGGCTCCACCACAACCCACTTCTTCGCTGTGAACTTTCCTGCACCGGAATCATCATTCCGGGCGATCATCGTCGAGCCATCATAGCTCGCGTTTTTACCTACTAAAATCGTCGTACACGCCATCGTACGTTCCTCCCTCTCTTATATAAATAAGACTGGTACATTTCAAGCAGGGACCCGGCCTGATTTCACACGATTTCTTCGTATGGTTTCGGTTGCCGGTCCTCCGGGTCCCCCCTGCCTGCACTGCATCAAAAAAAGTACTAACTATTCTAACATAGTTCGTACTTTCCTCAAATAGTCAGTTTATAAACTGTCGATGGACCATCTTTCAAAAGTGACAGTTCAGACAGGGACCCGGAGGGGCTCCTGGCCCATACTGTCACATCCCTATCTAATATGGTTTGATTTTGGAAATACTGGATATGTTTTTTGACCAGAATCATCGAAATTGATTGTAGAATATCCACTTTTAGACGATTTCAAAAATACTGGATACGAAAAGCCTTATTTCATAAGAGAGCTCCGGGGTCTGATATCCAGTATTTTAAAAAAGAAGTTTTATTGGATATCTGCTTAAAGAAATGCGTCTATGAAGCACGAAATACATATCCATTATTTGAAAATCGAGGAAGATTGGATAGTACGCATATATGCGTATGCCTGATTTTACGGAAAACTATCCAATAAGTGCCTTATCTCGAAATCGTGGATATGTTTTTAAAGCTTCAGAGGCGAAATCAGACGAAACTATACACTGAAAGGACGATTTGAAAATCGTGTATATGTTTTTAAAGCTTTGGAGGAGAGATCAGACGAAAAAATATACACTGAAAGACTGATTTAGAAATTGTGTATATAAAAATCGAAATCCGACTCTGATTTTATTCGTCAAACTCAAAAATAATATACACGATTTTAGAATGAATCCGTCCGTATCTATTTTACATAGAGATTTTCGATTTTAGCAGTGACATTCATATACACGATTTTCAAATACGGCTTCGCGTGTCTAGTCTGCGGCTATGTGCAGATATCCCGAGCATTTGCCACCGAGTACACCATGCCCAAGCCTTTTTGCGTTTCCGTACGCCTGCTATATTATTTTAACAAGAATACCTTTTTCTTTTGATTTGGAAAGTTCATAAAATGCAATGGGGTCGTTGCATAAATGGTGTCTTCTTCCAAAGTGATTGTGATATAAACAAGTTCTTTGCCATCAATATCAGTCACATAAACAATTTCTCCATTGCACATATTACTTGTAAATGAAATCAATCCATTGCTTTCAAGATACTCTACGTATGAGATTGTTATTTAACCCCCTTACTCCGTGAGTGTTTTCTACAAATCCTAATCATACCCTCGGTTCAATATTTTGCAGTCCACTTATCATCATTGTGATCCTTACACTAAATCCCAACTGTTATTCTTTCGCTGTACAATACCTTTCTGTATTAAAATCTCATAAAATGCAAAACGATCTCTCGGTGTATATGGAATTTCCAAACGTTTTCCCTGCTTTACCGGAACATCAAACAAACAGTCAGCGCCTCTGCCATTTCCACCACCTTGTAACAAAGGACAACCGGAGCAGCGTTCCACATCAAAATCCATAATTCGGTGATAGTACCTGCAATAAGCAAGCTGATCCATATATAACCCATCAAATCCGCCAAAGCTATCATAGGTAGTTACACCATTGATGATATTCTCCACCTTATCAATGTTTCCAAAATCGTAGTCCAGCTTTTCTTCCCGAAGTTTAGTCAATACCGGATCCCACACATCATCAATCAGAATGCGATACGCCCATTCCTCTAAAGACTTCTGATAGAACTTTGTAAAGTTTTCTTTCTCATAGACAGAGATTAAAAATTCTTGTCCCCTTCCTAAAAACTGAAAATACTCCTGACCATCTGGTGCATCATGAAAGTTTCGGAGCAATTTATGAGTTGATGTCTCAATATTAAAATTGAGTCCTCTGAAAAAGTCCGGCAAATTCCACTTGGATATACTCATGCCATACTTTGTAAGTACACGCTTATGCGAATACGAAAGAATTCCAGATCCAGGCTTATCTGGATTAAGCGTCAGCCGTTTTGTCGGTAGATATAAATTATTTTCCTTCCCATTCTCTGCATGTGGATGCCACTTAAAATGCCTATCAATCTCGGCGTTATGTAAGATTTCCCCAACCTGCATATACGCAAAAATAATATGCTGTTCTGCTGCATTGCGCTTATACTGTAATTTACCCTCACTGTCAAACTCTGTTTCTCGAAATCTGCCAAAGAACAAGAACAAATCTCCTGCTTCAACATTCATTTTATCCAGGAATTTTTTCGCGATACCACTCTGTCCAAATGCTGGTATAAAATCCTGCTTTCTTTCAATTATGCCCTCTCGTAAATCCGGATCAAGATGGCATTGCTGCCCTTTTTCCCATTTGCTACATCCCAGTTGTGAGAGGATTTCGTCATAAGACATTTTATGCGAATTGCCATCTGCATCCTTCACATCAAAATGTAAATCTTTATAGTATACCGGATTTTTACTTGTCCCCGGTATGGGCATAGACAGTAACGTGCCATCCGGCAAAATCGGATTGCATAGTCCCCCTGATGCACTGTCAAATCCTTTCCTACTTAGAATTATCTTCATAAGCTCTACCTCGTTCAGATAAAATTATATTATTGTTCTATTATAGAACACCCGATTTCAACATGGAAAATCTGAAAATTATATAACTTCTCTTCTTGCTTTATGTGACAGTTCAGACACTCATTGGTTCTCTTCGGAAGTTTGAGGCTGCTCCTCATTCGCCCATCCCATAGAGATACAGCATCAGCCGTTCGAACGAAAAGAGGCGCCCAGTGGACGCCTCTTTTCGGTATCAGACGGTGACGGCGCCGGGGAAGTAGCCGGCGACGATATCCTTCCGGAGGCCTTCTCCGATGACGATGATGACGTCTTCGGTCGGCGCGGTGAGCGGGCGGAAATGGCGTTCGTCCTTCGTGACGTTCAGCTCGAGGCCACTGGAGAAGCCTTTGATGCGGAGGACGTGGCCGGCGGCGGGATCCTCGAGGAGCTTCAGCACACGCGCCCGCAGATCCTCCGGCGTCGTTTCATAATGCATATAGAAAAGCGACTGGTACGCATCCTCTTCGGTGACAGCCTTCTTCAGAAAGCTGACATGTCGGTAGCCGACGGCTTCCAGCATCTGGAAGTCCGCATCCTCGAGCTGATCCCATGGCTTCGCGAGCACATCATTCGGGTAGCTGAAGCGGCGTGAGCACTGCACCTCTTCCATCGCCTGGTTCAGGAGTGCGAGCGTCTGAGCGACGACATCATCGTTCGTACTCGCCGGATGCTGGGCAATGTTGTCGACCACTGCGGTCATCGCGGCCTGTCTGCGGTCATCTCTGCGCCCAGTGTCGATACCCGAAGTGCGGTTCGCCTCTGGCTGCGCTTTGTCGGGTTTCGCTGTCGACAACGTAACGGGCAGCTTACTTAAGATGATTTTCCCAGCACCTGCGGCCTCCGAGGCGAGCAGGTAACGGGACGCAGATGAGAGACCTGGATCGAGCCGGGCGTCGATGATGGTGAGCACAGAACCGAGCTCGTACCAGCGGTCGAGAGGCTCCTCATAGAGGGTGTCGAAAAATTCATCGACATCATAGATGCCGCTCGGCTCCACGAGGACGCGGGTATAGCCGAGCATTGCCATGCTGATAAGCTTCGTGCGGAAGCGGCGCTGATGCGCCTCTGCCCCGTCGCCGCCCACCACCATCTCGAGCTCGCAGTTCGGGCCGAGGAGATCCTGCAGCAGGACACGGTCAATGTTGATCGCCCCGTAGTCATTCTCGAGGATGCAGACACGCTCGCCCTTCGCGACGAGCCAGCGCGCATATTTCTCGATGAAGGTGGTTTTACCGGACCCTAAAAACCCGGTGATGAGATCGATCGTAATCATGAAAGCCTCCTGCTGTACATTTCGCAAATTTTCATTCATCTTAGCCTTTCTTTCTGATGTCGTCAAATCAGCTTCAAATGCAGTTCAGGCAGGGGACCCCGGAGGGCCGGCAGCAGATGCCATACGGAGAGGCCGTGTGAAATCAAGCCGGGTCCCCTTAGCGGCACTTGGGGTTATCTCTCCTTGGACCCCTCTGCAACGCTGCGTTTTCATAAAGAAAACGCAGCGATTGCAGAGGGCCTAGTGCCGCTTAGGGTCCCCGGCTTAGAGTTCACCGGCCCCGGAGTACTGTGCATCTGCTACCGGCCCTCCGGGGCCCCGATCATACTGCAGGAATTTATCCTCTGACCTTTGCGCCGTCAAACAGATCCTCGACATCGACGACGGCGACGACCGCATCTCCCTCCGCGAGACCGTCCGTGATGACGGCTTCGGTGGAGGTCGTGTAGTCGACCGTGACCTTCGTTTTCACTGCGCGACCGCCCTCGATGCGATAGACATAGTGCGCATCGTTGCTCTCGAACACGGCACCGGCCGGCACGGTGAGCGCATCCTCGTTTTCATAAAGAAGAAACGCCACATCGACACCATAGCCATCCTTCGAGGCGGTGTCCGCAGCATCCGCCGTGCCGGCATCGTCCAGGTGTGCACGCACATGCACCCGGTATTCCTTGAGCCCCAGGGCGGAGCTGCCCTCCGTGGCGAAGTCATTGACCTCATCGATGGCACCGAATTCCGTTTCGTTCCTGCCCCGCAGCTTGAGCACCGTTTTCACCTTCGTGCCGACGTGGATATACGGTGCGACGTCGGTGAGCACGTCCGCTTCTACCCTGCGATCGCCACTTCCGCTGAGCTCGGCGACCGTCTGGCCGGCGCTGACCATACTGGCGTTTTTCGCCGCGAGCGAGGTGATGATGCCGTCGCGGTCCGCGGTGATGGTGCAGTCGTCGATCTGATCCTGGAGGCGGCGGAGCTCGATCTCCGCGGAGTCGATCTGTGCCTTCAGGCTGGTCGTTTCGCTCTGGTAGAAAGCATCGTTCAGGCTGCTCTCGTCCATGCCCTGCTTCTTCAGCTCCGCGAGGTACTTCCGGCTTTCGTTGAGACGCGCCGCACTCTGCGATGCCTGTGCCTTTGCGGTATCATAGGCGGCCCGGGCGGACTCGTACTCGCTGGTCGACACATCGCCACTTGCGTAGAGAGACTGCGCCGCCGTAAAATCCGTCGTCGCCTTCTGGAGCGCTGCATTGGCCGCGTCGGCTTCCGAGGCGATGCCATCGAGGTATTCCTGCGGCGTCGTGGTCATCACGCGACTGATATCGGACTGTGAGAGCTCCGCCTGCAGCATCTCGATGTTTTTCTCCGTCTGCTCCTTACTGTACTCGTACGCCCGGCTGTCGATGCGCAGCAGGACATCGCCCTTCTGCACCACACTGTTTTCCGATACCAGAACCTCGCGGACATCCCCGTTCACCTTCGACACGATCTCGACGCTGTCGCCGGAGCGGATGGTGCCGCTCTCCGTGTACCAGTCCGTCACCGCGCCCCGACTCACCCGGGTACTCTCTACCTTCAGGCGGCTGCCGATGAGCAGCTGGTAGCCGGCAGCTGCGATGACGAGCAGTGCGATGAGTCCGCCGATCCAGATTCTGTACTTTACTAGAAACGCTTTCATACTTTTCCCTTTCTGTTTCCTGCAGCGCGTCTCGATTTATCATGTCGATGCACGAGCGGTGGTCTGCAGCGTTTTATCGCACACAGCCGCTGTCTGCCTCCGGCTCTGTAGCGGCTTCCCGTACCTTCTCGTACCGGATCACTCCCGCTCCTTCAGCACCTCGGTCAGGGAGATACGGCGTACGGCACGCATTTCCATCCACACGGTCAGCATCGCCATCAGGAGGCAGATGAGGAAAGTGATGAGGTAGGCCGGCATGGTCACATGCATGTCGATTTTATAGGAATCCGACACAAGCACGTGCTCGAGCAGGTATTTGATGCCCCGGCTTCCCGGCAGTCCGAGCAGAAGCCCCGCGAGAAAGTAGGTGCACATCTCACAGCGCAGCATATCCCGGATCTCCGCGTCGTCCGCACCGAGCACCTGCAACGTGCCGAGCTCGGTCAGCCGTTCACGGAGGTTAATCATCGAGATATTGTAGATGAGGATGCCGCCGGTCACGATCGACATCAGCGCGAACATATAGATCATGGCCTTCATGCTCTTCATCATATCGAGGTAGGCCTGCAGCGTCTTCTGTGCATCGGCGACCCAGGTCACATGCGCGGCCTCCGACAGTGCGTCCTTGACGGACTGCATGCTGCCCGGGCGGATGTCGGCGATGATGGTATTAACTGGCGTCACGCTCGAAAGCATCCGCTGTATGCTTTCGATATCCGTGTAGGCGGCACCGCCGACGTTTTCGTAGATTACCTGCGTGACCGGCACCCGGATGTACTGTTCGGACACTGCCGGGCAGCTGAGCTCGATGGTGTCGCCGGTACGTACCTTCAGCTTGTCGGCGGTGCGCCAGTTGAGGATCAGTCCGCCCGTCGGTGGCACATAGCGCTGTCCGTACATGTCAGTGATATGCCAGAGACGGGAATCCTTTTCAATGCCGTACAGCAGGGTGTATTCCGTCCGGTTGTCCGCGCGCAGTGCGGCGGTCAGGATGCTGAGCGGTTCGGCATACGTGATGTCATCGATGGCATCGGCGGCCTCCGCCGCCTGGTGAGGATCCGTATAGTGATCGAGACTGATCTCGAGGTCGTAGAGCTTGATTTTCTCAAACTGATCCGTATACATGCTGTCCGCGACGGTGTCAAAGGACAGCAGCACGGTGGACATCGAAAACGGAAAGGCGATGGAGAGGATGACGAGGAAGCCCCGCATCGGGTTTCGGAATACCGCGCGCAGGCCCAGCCTCCGGAGTGCAGACATTGGCTGACGTGCCGTGAAGTCGGCCACGCGCCGACCGAGACGGCCACTCGCATGTGCTGGTGCCGCACTTCGCATCGCCTGGGCCGGGTCGATCTTCAGGATGGCGCGCACACCGACGTAGACCGCTGCGATGCCGGTGAGGATTGCAATCAGTCCGCCGGTGAGGCGCGTCGAGAGATAGTCATGGTAGCGCGGGTCCGGGAGATTGAAGAAGTCGACGTACATCTCGAACATGAAGCGGCCGAAGGCCCCCGCCGTGAGGTCACCGAGCAGCGCGCCGATGAAGCCGGCGATAGCGCCCTCTGCGAGGTAGGCCTGCATCAGTTCACGGTCGGTCATGCCCATCGCCTTCAGCGTGCCGATCAGCGGTCGGCTCTGGTCGATCATTTTCCGGAGCACGACGTAGAGCATGAAGACGGAGATGCTCATGAAGATCAGCGGCAGCAGGACGCACATGGACATGAGCTCATGCAGCTCGCCGTCCACCATGTCGTAGCTTGTCTGGTCCGTCCGCTTCGTGAGGGACTGGAGGCCGTAGCGCTCGAGCTCCGCGCGCAGGGCATAGCGGACATCCTCGTAGCGGTAGCCGGGCTTCAGTCGGAAGCCGAGCTCGTTTCGCACGTCGCCCATACCCATCAGGTCCTTCATGTCACGTAGGTCAATGCAGGCGATATCATAAACTTCACCATCCGGGATCATCGCGCCGCCGGGCGGAATCGAGTAGATGTAGTCCGGTGCGGAGCAGCGACCCGCGTAGAAAAGGCGTTTCACCTTGCCATCGTACACTATCCGGAGCTCCGTGCCCTCCGGATAGTCATAGACTTCGGCCATACGGCTTCCGAGATAGAGAGCGTCGGTGCCCGCCTGTGACAGTGCGCTGCTGCCGATGTCTGTCCCGGATCTGGAAGCAGCCGTGACTTCCACCCTGTCCTCGATTTCGTTCCGCTTCGTACGCTTTTCGCCTGTCGATTCAGCTGCTGTCGTCGGGCGCAGCGCCTGTATACGCAGGCGGTTCAGGGGATCGTCCGGATCATAGGACATGAGATGCACGGTGACGAGCTCCTCCTGGTCCGGGCCCAGCATTCGGAGGTCGGCGGACAGTTTACCGGATACGGTCTCGATGCCGGGGATCTCACAGAGGCGCGTGAGATCACTCGCCGGGATGGCCTCCACCGTCGCGAAGATATCCGCCAGCCCGTAGTCGTCGTAATAAGTATCGACCTGTGTTTCCAGGTTCTTCATGGTGTCACTGACGCCCACATAGCAGAAAATGCCGATGCCGATAATCAGGACCGCACCGATGAAGGAGGCACGGCTTTTCAGCGCGAGGCGTCGTATATTTTTCGAAAACTGCTTCAAAAGAACCGCTCCCTTGTCTGATCGACATCGGCATTTACGGTGATACGTTCGAGGCTGCCATCCTTAAAATAAAAGATGCGGTCGGCGATGCAGGCGATATCACGATTATGGGTGATCAGTATCACGGTCTTTTTATATTCACGGTTAAAGTCGCAGAGAAGCCGGAGGATTTCGTTGCCGGTCGTCGAGTCCAGCGCGCCCGTCGGCTCATCGCACAGCAGGATATCCGGATTCTTCGCGAGCGCACGGGCGATGGCCACACGCTGCTGCTGTCCACCCGACATCTCACTCGGAAAGTGCGCTGCCCGCTCGGCGAGGCCGACCTTCTCAATCAGTGCCTTCGCATCGAGTGGATCGGTGCTGAGCTCTGCCGCCAGCTCGACATTTTCATACGCACTGAGGCCAGGCATCAGATTGTAGAACTGAAAGACGAAGCCCACGTGCTTCCGGCGGTAGGTACAGAGCTCGGTGCTGTTCATCGCGCTCAGGTCCTGCCCGTCGTACTTCACCGTACCGGCGCTCGGGCCTTCGATCCCGCCGATGATGTTCAGCATCGTCGATTTACCGGAGCCGGAAGGCCCCAGTACCACGATGAATTCACCCGGATAGATCGCGAAGCTTACATCCCGAAGCGCATGGACGACACTATCCCCGGAGACGAAGTTCTTACAGAGTCCGTCAGCGGATAAAAGTGCATGTTGCCTATCCATAGATCCCCCTCTCTTTTGGGTTAGTATGTACTAACTATGCGGCCATTATAGCATACAAAAAGAGCCTGTAAAATGAAATCCGTCATTTTACAGGCTCTTATTCAGTATTTAGTTAAACTGTTCAGGCCGGGGACCCGGAGGGCCGGCAGCAGAGGCCATACGTAGAGACCGTGTGAAATCAAGCCGGGTCCCCTTAGCGGCACTTG
>ERZ1034980.2227-NODE-2227-length-10599-cov-10.127181_pt1 | contig 10599 bp, 10 predicted proteins | sample MGYA00520622_ERZ1034980 | MGnify/ENA primary metagenome ERZ1034980 (study PRJEB33766, sample SAMN09781791) | gut metagenome | biome: gut microbiome | host: Homo sapiens | place: Madagascar | study: EMG produced TPA metagenomics assembly of the PRJNA485056 data... | reverse complement strand
AGATCCTCCGTTGCAAAGCTCTGGCCGATAAGCGTGGACATGCCGCCATCGATGCCAAATGCTCCCACATTCGAGAAAAACGTTATGGAATCATCGAACGTAAAAAGTTCCCATACTCGCAGGCTATTGAGGATCGAAAGCTGGATGGTGCTTTGTACAGGAATACGCGATGACATGTATTGCGCGATGGCGGCATTTGAAAACGGCACCTGAACACGAGTCGTAACGTTCGAAAGCAGACCACGCCACTGATCGATATACGCATCGTCGTTACGAGCCTGATCATCCTCGACAGAGCATGCCCTTTCGAAGAAGAAATCTTCGGAACACTGGAACACCTCGGTAAGCTTGTCGTATGTGTCAACGACGTTGCCATCTTCGGCGATACGCCAATGCTCAATGGAGGCGAACTCCGGTTTTGAAATCATTCTGTACAACGGGTAGTCGCCGGTCTGGCCACCAATCGTAATCATGATATCCGGCGCCATTTGGACGAATGTCTCCATGCTCAGCGAAGACATCAGCATGTTCGTGGCGACACAGTATGGAGAATGGAAGTTCGACAACAGATTCGCGTATACGACTGCTCCCCAGCGCTCGCAGAAATCGTTGATGAGCTTGTGTGTGCGTGCGTTGAAAGGACGATGCTCGCCAATGATGACCATCACTTTTTTCCCCCTCAGCGGCAGATTCCAGCGGTCTTCCGTTCCGTGCCTTTGCACGCATCGCAGGATCGGCTCCTCGTTTCCTAAGGGAAAGTCAAGCCACGGAACACACAATTGAACCGGTCCAAACCCATTGTGAGTAAGCTCTTGGATGGCCTGATTAGCCATTCGAATGCTGTGATAGACATCGTTGACATCAGAAATATACGGTAGCGTAAATGATTTCTTGACGCTGTCGGCGGGCAATGACCCTTGATCGGGTGCCTGCATGTATTCCTGATAGGTGAAACGAGGATGTTTTTGCATGGAGATGACAAACAGCGGAACGCGTTTGTAGTAGGCTTCGGTGAGCCCCGGAACATAATTTCGCGTTGCTTGGGCGCTGGTGCAGCACAAGGCGACCGGGATGCCGGTCTGAAGATAGATGCCAATGGCAAAGTATGCTGCACTCCGTTCATCGACAACGGAATGACAGGTGAAGAACGGATCGTTCTGCAAGGCCTTGATGAAGGCGATGTTGGTTCCTCCGGGACTGATGACCACGTGGTTGATTCCGTTTGCTTTCAGCAGACGTGTTACGATGCTGATGTTTTCCATGTTATTTGGCATAGCGTTCTCCAATTGTTCCTAAAAGAATCAGTTTTTCAGCGAATAGCCGCCGTCAAGCACAACGGTTTGCCCCACCATAAAATTGCAGGCGCCGCTCAACATGAATACAACGAATTGCGCAATCTCTTCGGGAAGCGCCACCCGCCCGAGCGGGTTCTGATTACAGTAGCCGTTATCGCCCTGCTTCATGGCAAAGCCTTGCATTGCGGTTTTCACCACGCCTGGCGCAACGCCATTCACAAGCACGCCATAAGGGGCCATCTGAAGACCGAGTCCTACCGTCAGGCCGCGTATGTCCCATTTGGACATGCGATAAGGGTAGATGGCGCCGACGAATCCTCCCTGTGAAGAGATATTGACGAGATGACGGTAGGAATGTGAAGGGTGTTCCATCCAATGTTTGCAAAAAGCCTGAGAAACGAAGAACGTACCGCGGCTGTTGGTCTCGTATATCCGATTCCATTCATCGACACTTACGTTCGGAAAGAACTCATGCGGTTGCATGCCGGCATTATTGATGACTGCGTCAACATGTCCATCGAGCAGATCGACGCACTGCGCGACTTTGGCGTCGGCTTGTGAGGAGTCGGCTATGTCCCATACGAGATAGCGCATCCGTTTTTCATCCAACTTCGCTGCGGCCGTCTTGAGTTTCTTCTCGTTCCGGCCTGTGATGAGAACTGTCGCACCTGATTCGACGCACTGCTTCGCAATGGCGAATCCGATGCCTGATCCTCCTCCGGTGATGACAATGCGTTTTCCCGATAAGGCATCATGATTTTGGATTTGATTGAGCGCGATGGTGTTGACTCCGCCTGCTTTAAGCGTTTGGATAAACGCAGAGCAGGCGCGTGACAATCGTAGGGCGGCTTTACCGACTTGTTTGATCATGCGATTCCCAATCTAACGCCCTGAGTCGGCGGCTAATACGGAGTGATCCAGCCAGGTTTTGAGGTCGGTGGAGAACGCGTCAAGATTCTGTTTCGCCTTGTCGAGAGCGAAACGTTGTGCCTCGCGCAATTCCGAAGGGTTGTCGAGATATTGCAGCGTCACCTTGATGGCTTCTTCTGTGGACAGCTCTCTGCCATTGATTGAGAAAGGATATCCGATTGACTCATACAGCCCCTCGAATTTTGGACTGTACGAGAAGGGCAGGGTCGCCACTCCGGAAGAGAATGCACCGACTGTGGCATGCATTCTTGCACCGGAAAAAACGTCCATGTTGGAGATATAGCCTTTTGCCTGCATCGGTGATTTGAAGTCCGGTGCTAGGATGCAATGCTCATACTGTTCTGACAGTTCTTTGCATATGGGAGAGTCGCACTCCGGATACAGGCTACCTACCACGTGCGGGATGAGGTGAACGGTATAGCCCCGCTTGGTGATTTCGGGAATGATCTGTTTGATGTACTCACGGTAGTTAACCGTCAAGCCGAATTGGTTGGACTCCGTATATCCGCCAGTCCAAAGCAATCCCGATACATTTAGACCGAAGTGCGGGCCATGGTCCTTAAGCTGCACTTGATCTTTTGGCAGGGCAAAAGCCACATCCGTCGTGGTAATTACGTCCGTGCCGGTCATGTCTTTGACCAATCTTGCGGATTTCTTATCGCGCGCATAAACTCTATCCGCCGATACTATGAGCCATCGGGCGATCCTTTTGACCAGCCCACTGTTGAATGGGCCGTATGTTTGTGGACCCAAGACAAGGCATCCTGTTTTTCTGATGGCCACGACCTTGAAGAATGAGGTTAGAGCGAATCTCTTGAGCCCGTAGATGTCCGAGAAGCTGTCTCCTTCCGTGAAATCAATGACCACATCACTGTGCGCGATCTTTTGTCTTGCTAGTTTCATTGAGGCTAGATTTTTGAATGAGTATCTGATTACTTCTTCGGTTACCCAGCTTTTTTTGACGGCAACATAGTCAGCACAATCAACATTCGATAGAACGGCGAGTTTGAGTTGTGTTCCGCTACCCTCAAACATCTCCAGTAGCAGTTCACGGAAAGCATATGCCAGAGCGCTGCATCCAAGATTAGGGGAACTGAAGCTCAAACCGCATAGAACGATACAGATAGCGTTTTTATTCATTCGGTAACTCCTTTTTGCGTTCCTTCATGTGTATTTTGTAATTGAGTAATGCAAATTCTATAAATAGCAACCAATAATAAGTTACAGATTGAACGTCGTAAAAATATCCGCATATGATATAAGAAAGTATAACTATGAAGACGATTTTAGAGTCAGCCCATCTCTTAACTGCTATGTAAAAAAGGAAAAAATAAAGTGATGTGATACCTAAAAGTCCCATTCCAAGAAAAGTGTTCGCTATATCGCTTTCTAGGAACCAAGAATCTAGCCAAAAATATTGACGAGTCAATTTCGTGTACGGTAAGCCTGAACAATCAATTCCATGTCCGAAGAATAATTGCCCACTGTTCATCTGGTGAATTAAATCCGGGAGATTGGAATAGTAATTAAAATGGGCGGCCGCACTGGAATCCAACTGGGATCCCTCGTTGAATATCATGTTTAATCTATCTATAGATGTTCCTATGACCTTATCAAGCATGCTTTGAATTTTTGGGACAAAAACAAGTAACGATATACCCATGCCAATAATAGTGAAAGAGATAAGAAAATTTCGAAGTTTGATTTTTTCTTTGATCTTCTCTGACGTGATGTATTGGAAAAAGAAAAACAGCATAACTACAACGACGCCAATGATTGTTGTGCTGCTTTGTGTTAAAAAACCTGAGATTAGTGCAAGGATTTTCCATTGAACGCTTTCAAATGCGAAAACTAGGATGATCGCTGCCGCAATTCCTCCGGCGTTCCAACAGAGCCCGGTTGATACTAACCCAGATGCTTTATATTGTGATGCGTTTTCGACCATATGGAGGGTCTGGTTGAAAACAAGATCATTAAGATCGGTTTTCAGGATGCCCCAGAATATGGTTTGTAGAAATATCCAGATTATATTTATTTTTCCGGCAATCAGAACACCAGATATGACTCTTTCAGAATCTTTGCTGTCTAGAAGAAGAGATGCCGAAACTATGAAGATAAGTAGTATGCTGAGTAAACCTTTAAAATTATTTTCGCCATATGCTTCGGGAAGCGTTGAATATGTGAAAAAGAAAGTAATGCACGCGGAAAAGAGAAGAGGCATCAAGGGTGTGCGCCTCATTCTAAACCTGCCGGTTATGATCAGCAGGGGCACGGCAAGCGCCATGAGCCATACGTATATGCTGTAATACCCAATTCTGAGAACCGGGATGCAAGAAAAAATCCCAATGAAGAACAGGAGATGGCTGAATAGATTGGTCGAGGAAAATCTGAATTGATTGGTGCTCATTGTTTTACCATTATTAGATAAAGAGAAGCTCACCGATAATTTGAATAGGGCCTTGCTTTAAATATCGTTTTCTTATGATAAGAGAAACTCGACGTATCTTTGATTTCTTATACAGATTTGCAAACTCAGATAACGTATTTCGATCATCTGACGGTATGTCATGGTACGTATCAAGGAAAACCCCTGCTTGTTTAACGGCCATCCGTAATGTTTTTTTGACGTGGTTGCTTCCGGAGAGTCTTTTTAAGATGAATGACGGGCTATTGACTTTTGTTGCTCCAACAACATTGCCACCATGTTGGCGATATTTAATTGTAGATTTGTTGAGAAAGACAATATGACCGAATACGGATGCCACCAGAGAAAACCACCAATCATGCATGGCGATTTTCTCGATGTCGTTGAGCTCGAGTGCTTTCTGTAGGAGCTTTCTGCTGAGCATTGTCGTACAGCCCGTGACGTTGTTCTGCACAACAATCCTGTTGACTTCGGTGCAAGACGGATCTAAAGCTCGGTACTTGATAAAGGAATCGCCTAAGACATTGAGATCTTTGTCCACCACTTCGAGGTCCGTGTGAACTAAGATTCGCCGATCTTGGAACCTCTGTTCGGCGGATTTCATCGCACGGAGCGTATCTTCGACTTTCGACTGTGTCCAGACATCGTCTTGATCGCAGAACATAACGTATTCGGAATCGGTTTTATCTAACACGTATTGGGACAGTGTCCAGAAGTTATGTTTGGAACTGTGCTTGGCGCTGGGAGCGTTCACAATCGTTATCTGTTGGGGATAGCGATTGGCGTATTCCTGTTCGATGGCGAAGGTGCTGTCAGTGGAATCGTCGTCTCTGATAAATAGATGCCAATCATTGCAGCTCTGGGAGAGGATTGAGTCGATTTGCGCTCGTATGAATTGCTCGCCGTTGTAACTCGCCAGAAGGATTGCCACTTGTTGACTCATTGATGTTGCTCCATGGAATTACTCGTAAACACCTGTTCGTATTCGTCTGCGATGTGTTGCCAGCTGTAGGCGTTCCGGATGCGTTGCGTGGAGAGTCTGCCCAGCTCGGTGATCTCCGCAGCGCTCATGCGGTCGGCGCGGTCGATCAGCCCGGCCAGATCGCCCGGCTGCTTGCTCCAATAGAGGGCGGAATCCTCGGCAACCTCACGGTTGAAACCGACGTCCAACAGCAGGTTCAGGTCCGTGGAGCCGAGCGCCTCGAGCAGGCTCGGGTTGGTGCCGCCGACCTCATGGCCGTGGAAGTATGCGTACGCGTTTTCGCGGATCTTCATGAGGAGTTCCTGGTCGTATACGGTGCCCACGAACTTGATACGCGGATCCCGGTCGAAACGGGTCTTCTCCTTGAGCTCCTCCAGGAACCTGTCGCTCACATTGGTGATGAGCGCGAAGTCGCGCTCGGACCCGCTCTGCATGAACTCGCGGATCATGGTCTCGTAGTTGTTCTCCGGCACGAAACGTCCGACCACCAGGTAGTAGCCCTTCGGGCTGAGGCCTTTCTCCGTATACCAGCCAAGCAGTTTCGGGTCATCGTCCGCCAGTGAGCTCTTGCGGGTCTCGGCGCCGTACGCGATGAACGTGGTTCTCGGATCGTACTTGCCGTACTCGTCGTGGATGTACTTCTCGATGTTCTTGCTGTCGCAGATCAGCAGGTCGCAGTGCTTGGCCATGAGCTGTTCGGAGATCTTCCAATACCTGCGTACCGGTGCGCTCCACTTGGCGCGCATCCACTCGTGGCCGTCCGGGTTGATGTACAGCTTGCCACCGAACTTGCGGATCACGCGATGGAAGTGGGCCGCGAACGGTCCGATGCGGCATGCGAGAACATAAACAATCGGATACGGGATGCGATTCGCGCGGATGTAGTTGACGCAATGCTGCAGTGCGGCCACGTCATAATAGATGGCTTGCGCCGGGCCAATATCAGGTACCTTCACGTTGAAGCAGTCGGCGTTGTGGTATTCGAAGGTCTTGGAATCCTTGGCCTTGCAGGCCACGTGATACTTCAGCAGGGGGACGCTTTGATGGTACTCGGTCAGCCGATCCACAAAGGTCTCGTATCCCCCATAGTTACCCGGGATGCCCTTTGATCCCACAACGAACACATGTTGAACGTCAGCTGATGCCTCTACATAGCGGCCGTTATCAGCTAATTGTCACTTTATTTAAAAATCACTGAAAAAATTTTTGCAAACTATCATCTACGCCGAAAATCATTGTAATTAGAGATGTTTGATGAAGTCATTCGTTGCGGTCTCGTTCAGGAAAGCTGGAACCAGATTCACCCGTCTATGGGGGAAACCATAATGGACATAGTCTGTTAGGAGAAGTGCAGTCAGGTCTGGAAGACCTTTGGGGGACAAAGGGTTCGGGACCTTTCTGTATATGGAGTAGAGGTCGAAAGGGTTACTGTATGACGGGCAGCGCCGATAACGGCCGTTATGTTGGGTTTTTAATCGGAATTTTTCCCAAAATGGGGTGTATCCGATGAGGGCGTGCCCTGTGGAATTCGACGACAACGCCAGCTGTTTTGGTATGGCGTACTTCAATTCTTCGAACGAATTCCTTGCTAATGGGAAGATTGTCGTTTTTTCGGCAACCGACGGGACTATGCGCACACAGCCTGCCCAAACGTACTTGAGGTTGCGATCGTCATCAACGTTCGAGCTTCAGCGGACGGTTTCGGAATCGTGAGGATACACACTGGTATGAAGATTGCAATAATCGGACATAAACGTATTCCCTCACGAGAAGGTGGCATCGAGATCGTGGTGGATGAACTAGCCACACGAATGACCACCAAAGGAAACCAAGTTATTGCTTATAGTCGCAAGGGACATAACGTGGCGGGCGCGGAGTTCGATGGTGACGCCGACACCATGGGCAGGCCGTTTTTCTACCAAGGCGTCCATGTTATTCCTGTTACCACTATTGATGCTAAGGGTATAGCCGCATTATCTTCCTCTTTTTTCGCGACGCTGAAGGCAATAGCTGCAAAGCCCGACGTGATCCACTACCACGCGGAAGGTCCCTGCGTGATGCTTCGACTGGCTCATTGGGCGGGCATCCGCACTGTCGCCACAATTCATGGTCTTGACTGGCAACGTGCTAAATGGGGCAGATTCGCCTCGACATATCTGAAATTCGGCGAACGTACTGCGGCTAAGTGCGCGGACGAGGTGATAGTGCTCAGCCGGAACATGCAGGAATACTTCAAGAATACGTATGGGCGCGAAACCCAGTTCATCCCCAACGGCATGGAACGCAAACAGCTGTTTACGGCACAGGAGATTACCAGCGAATATGGTTTGAACAAGGATGATTACGTTCTGTTCCTTGGCCGTATTGTTCCCGAAAAAGGCGTGCACTATCTGATCGACGCATTCGGCAAGCTCGATACGGATAAGAAGCTGGTCATTGCCGGTGGCTCCTCCGATTCGATGGAATACTATGAGCAGATCAAGCAGATGGCGGCGCAGGACCCGCGCATTATACTGACCGGCTTCGTGCAGGGGCGTGTGCTGCAGGAGCTGTACAGCAACGCGTATATCTATGTGCTGCCAAGCGACCTTGAGGGCATGCCCATGAGTCTGCTCGAAGCGATGAGCTACGGCAATTGCTGCCTGACCTCGGATATCGCCGAATGCACAGAAGTGGTGGAGGATAAGGCCGCGTCCTTCGCGCATGGTTCCGCGGATGCGTTGTATAAGGCATTGGATGAACTGATTCGACACCCTCAGAAAGTCCAGGGTTACAAGGATGAGGCTGCTGATTTCATTACCGGTAAATATAGCTGGGACTCGGTAGTGGATCAGACTCTGGCTTTATACAAAGGCGAGAAGGGCGGTGAATAATGCGCATTCTGCTGGTTAACAAGTACTTCTACCGCAAGGGTGGCGCCGAAACATATTTCTTTGCTTTGGCTGAAGGCTTGAAGGCACTTGGCCACGAGGTGGCGTTCTTTTCCATGCGGCACCCCAATAATGAGGCAAGTTATTGGAACAAGTATTTCGTTTCCGAAAAGGATTATGTGGGGGAGATCTCTGCATTCAAGAAGGTACAGGAAGCCTCCACGCTGATCTATTCATTTGAGGCGAAGCGTAAGTTTGAAGCACTGCTGGAGGAGTTCAAACCTGACATCATCCATATGAATAATGTACATCGCCAGCTTACGTTGTCGATTCTGGATGCTCCGTATTTGAAGAAGCACCATGTGCCGGTGGTATATACGGCGCATGATTATATTCTGTTGTGCCCGGCCTACACCATGGTGAACGGTAGGGGAGAGGTCTGCGATGCCTGCTTGGACAGGCATTTCATGCACGCCACCAAAAACATATGCGTGAAGGGGTCCCGTGTAAAGAGCGCCTTGGCCACCATGGAAGCGGAATTCTTGAAATTCCACCATTCATATGACAAGATCGATCTGATCATCGCGCCTTCGAAATTCATGAAGAATAAGCTCGATGAGGGAGGCTTTGCCGGCAAGACCGTCGCGATGCAGAACTTCCTGACCGATTCGCAGATGGCGATGGGCGCCCGAGCGGCAAACACGCATAAATTCGAGGATACGAAGGCTGGAGCAAGACCGTATTTCCTGTTCTTCGGCCGTCTTTCCAAGGAGAAGGGCATTCTTACCTTGGTGAAGGCCTTTCTGCAGGCTGCAGGGCTTGCTAGGGGGAATGACACTGTGCGGAATGATGACCGGGGTACCCGGACGCTTCCTGATGTTTGGGATCTGCATATTGTGGGTGATGGTCCGGAACGTGGCGCCATTGAGCAGCTGATAGCTTCGGCTGGACAGCAGGCCGCTTCGCGTATTCATCTGTTGGGATATAAGAGCGGCGAGAAACTGCAGCGGGAAGTCGGCAATGCTCGCTTCACTGTGTTGAGCTCCGAATGGCGCGAGAACATGCCATATTCTGGTTTGGAATCCTTGGCTGCCCAGACTCCGATTATCGGTGCCAGGATTGGTGGCATTCCGGAGCTGATAGAAGAAGGAGCGACAGGATTTGTCTTTGCTTCCGGTGATGTTGATTCCTTGTCGTGGTCAATGCGTGAAGCGTCAAAGCAATCGGAAAATGTATATATGACAATTGTCGTCAAAATAAATATATCAAAGAATTAGTTGATTTTTATGCAAGGGTGCTTTAATGGAAGTGGCAAATACAAAGAAAATAATACATTATTGTTGGTTTGGGAAAAATAAACTTCCGGAACATGCTTCAAGAGTGATTGAATCATGGAGAAGATACGCACCAGATTATGAAATTAGATGCTGGAATGAAAATAATTTTGATGTTAATGGTCACCCATTCACGAAAGCGGCATATGAATCTGGAAAAATGGCTTTTGTAAGTGATTATGTGAGATTTTGGGCTGTATACAATTACGGCGGAATCTACATGGATCTTGGAAGTGAATTAATTCGAAATATTGATGAGCTTGTATCATCGCATGAAGGCATTTCGGCGATTGAGAGAAGTACATGTACTGTCAATGCTGGTCTTTTTTTGACTTGTAAAAGTCACGATTCTCTAGTTAAGGAAATGCTTAGTAGATACGATGATTTGGGATATGTCAATTCTGATTCTTTTAGACTAAGTCATACTGTCAATGAGATGTTTACGGGACTTTTATCGGAAAAAGGCTTTCAAAGAAAAGATGATACACAGTATATTGACGGTTGGATGATACTGTCTTCTGTTTATTTTAATCCTATTTATGGGGTAGGCGGGTATCATATTAAAAAAAATACCTATAGTATTCATAAGTATACCGCGTCATGGCGAGATCCGAAAGAAAAGTGCAAGGATTATCTGACTCATAGATTTTCTTTTTTTATAGGAAATCGTATGGGAAATATTGTGGCACGAATGATTGCGGAATTAAAATTCGAAAAATTCAGTACTGCGGTTAAGAATATTTTAGATAAGATATAAACATAA
>ERZ1034980.2226-NODE-2226-length-10604-cov-129.344393_pt1 | contig 10604 bp, 8 predicted proteins | sample MGYA00520622_ERZ1034980 | MGnify/ENA primary metagenome ERZ1034980 (study PRJEB33766, sample SAMN09781791) | gut metagenome | biome: gut microbiome | host: Homo sapiens | place: Madagascar | study: EMG produced TPA metagenomics assembly of the PRJNA485056 data... | reverse complement strand
CTTTGACGCGTGTGAAGCACCACGTTCACCCGAACGAAGACCCTTTCGGGTCCAATGACGTGGTGCCCCGCGACGAAGAATCAAGGCTTTGACGCGCGTGAAGCACCACGTTCACCCGAACGAAGACCCTTCAGGACACAATGACGTGGTGCCCCGCGACGAAGGATCAAGGCTTTGACGCGTGTGAAGCACCACGTTCACCCGAACGAAGACCCTTTCGGGTCCAACAACGTGGTGCCCCGCGACGAAAAATCAAAGACTTGCGAGGAGTCAGGCGCCAACAGGACCGGCCGGTTTTTCCGAGGCGCGGTTTGCTCCCCCCCCCCATCCCCGCTAGGTCTTAAAGTTCCGTCTCGGGGAGCAAAATCTTCACACAAATCCCGCGCCGGCGCATAAAAAACATCCCCTTTATACAAAATCAGCGGTGCGCCAACAGGCATTTCACCTGCAGCACACCGCTGTTTTCAATCTTCTTTTTTCAGGTCTTCCCTTTTTTCTTCAGTGCGGCCGACCGCTTCTATGGCTCGGCAGCGCCCCCCTTAATTTCTTCAGCCGGCACCGCCGGACAACCTCATTGAGTCCACAGCGCCCCCTGTTTTTCTAGAAAGTGGCCACTTCCGGATCCGCCGGCGCACATGCTTTTACCGACTTGGCATAGAGCACCGGACCCTTCTCCCCGTAGGCTTCCTCGTATTCTACCCGGACTTTGGCGGTGATTTCCACCCAATCGCCGGTTTTAAAATCGTCCGCATTGGCGTAAATGCACATCAATCCGGCGAACTGAATATCCTCCACACAGCAGGTCATCACGTGACGGCCGAAGGCGAAACGCCCCTTCGTGCTCAGGTCCTCCGCCATCGCCACGCGCCCCTTCAGGGTCAGGGTTTTGCCCTCGTAATCGTCTTCGTTTTCGTTGATGTCCCGGTACCACTCCGCGTAATCATCATCGGAAATGGTGATTTTGGACTGGGTCTTGTCGAACGGCAGCGGGTCCTCGATATCATCCGGCTCCACATCGTACGGACCGTACTCGTAGAGAATCTGAGATCTCCGGTTCGCCACCCGCACTTCCTTGTGGAACGGCATTTTGTCAAAGCCCTTGGTGCAGCGGTTGAACACCACCAGCTCCGCGGTCTGCATTTTGTCAAAGCACAGCTGACGCATGTTCTGGTTGTACATCAGGAACGTGGTGGCATCCACGAACAGCATCTCCTGCGCCACAATCCAGTTCGGCGGCAGGCTGGCAAACAGGGACTGGAGCATCCACATGCCGTTGTACTCCACCAAAATCCGGTCGAACCGGTACTTGCTCTCCAGCTTCTGCAATGCCATACGGGTCAAATCCGCCTCGTCATCGATGTATTCCACAAAAACATTTTCCGGGCCGGCGAAAGCGCTGATGTCGTATTCCACTTCGCCCTCTTCGCAGACCAACAACAACGTCGGCACCTCCGGATCGAAGTCCGGGCTGTTCAGTGTATCTTGAATAAAAGTAGTTTTACCGCCGCCCAGGAATCCGGTAAAAAGATATACCGGCAACTCTCGGGCTTGACGATCTTCCAATCTTACTGTCATAATTTTCCTCTGCTATTATAATCCGAACAACTCTTTGATGTGATCCTGTGCCAGGCCCACGCCGATGACGCAAATCATGCCGGTGGCTTCCGGCTCGCCCTCACGCACTTCCGGCTCGCCCGGAACGTAATCGAACTGGTACCACTTGCCGTCGGTACCTTCCAGGATACCCTTGGAACGGAGCACCTGTCCGCACTTCTCTTCATCCTGAATGGCTTCCAGTGCCGCCTCAATCTGCTCTCTGCTGTATTTGTGAGCGGTGGTAACACCGAATTCATCGAACACTTCGTCCGCATCGTGGCCGCGGTGGTGATGATGGTGGTGACCGCAGCCGCATTCGTGGTCATGGTCGTGGTGATGTTCGTGATGGCCGCAGCATCCGTGTTCTTCATGGTCGTGATCATGGTCATGATGGTGCTCGCAGCCGCACTCGTGGTCATGGTCCTCATGGTCATGATCGTGATGATGGTGCTCTGCCTCGTGTTCTTCCTGTTCCCGATGTGCTTCTTCTCTCAGGTGATCCAGCTCCGCGGACAAAGTCTTCTTCTGTTCCATGGTTTCCAGGATCTTCTTGCCGCTGATTTCCTTCCAATCCGTGGTCACGATGGATGCCTCGGTATTGTGTTCTCTCAGCAGACCAATGACCTGATCGATTTTCTCCTGGCTCAATCCCTGCACGTGGCTCAGGATAATGGAGCTGGCGTGTTCCACCTGGTTCACGTAGAATTCGCCGAAGTTCTTCAGATACATCTTCGCCTTCTTGGCATCTACCACGGTGGTAAAGCCGTTCAGCTGAATCTCCTCATTCTCCAAATCCTGCACGGCGATGATAACGTCGGACAGTTTACCCACGCCGGACGGTTCGATGAGAATCCGATCCGGATGGTACTGCTCGATGACCTCGTTCAGTGCCTTTCCGAAATCCCCTACCAGTGTGCAGCAAATGCATCCGGCATTCATCTGGTTAATCTGAATTCCGGTATTCTTCAGGAATCCCTTGTCCACACCGATTTCTCCGAATTCGTTCTCAATCAGAACGATTTTCTCGTCCCCATAAGCTTCCTCAATCAGCTTCCGGATCAGCGTCGTCTTTCCGGCTCCCAGGAATCCGGAAAAAATATCTACTTTCGTCATTTCTATCCCTTCTTTCTTGTATATCTTACCCTTGCGGGTTTTGGTTCAACGTATTTAATTTTAACAGAGTCCTAGCACTCGTTCAAGGAAGTGGATGGGAATTCCTGTGTTTTTTGCTTCACACATTCCGGGCCAGCGGTTCGCGCTCGGGGAAACGGCGCCTCTGTTGGCGCGGCCCGACGAAGGCGCAAGGGCTTGCGGGGAGCAAGGCGCCAACAGGAAAGCCCGCGCGCCCGGAATCGGGAAAAGAAAAAGATCTGCCGCAGCAGCTCTTTTCCTCTCGTTGACTTTGGTCGTTTTATTCCGCCAAAAATGCAGTTTTCAATAGGTGTCCTGTGAAAAACAGGCTTTTTGTTTAAAACATTCCCAAGCTCTTGAACAGGAACAGCCACAGGAAGATGGTCACACAGGACAGCGGCGTGGCAAAAATCACCGCATTCCCCGCCAGCTCGCCGTCGGAGTCCATCGCCTCCGCCATGGTATAGGAGGAAACCGCCGGCGGCGCCGCCATCATGGCAATCAGGGAAACCAGCGCCACGTCTCGGACGCCCAGCATCGCCGCAAGTCCCAAGCCAATCGCCGGTACGATGACCAGCCGTGCCAGAACGCATATCGTAAGATTTTTTTTACCCGTATGAACGCTGCCCTTGTTGAAGGACGCGCCCAGCAGAATCATGGCAATCGGCGTGGTGGCATCGCACATTCCGGAGATGGTTTTGTTCACCGCAGACGGCACCGAAATGTTCAGCGCCAGCGCCAGAATCGCCGCCACCGCACCCAGGATAATCGGGTTCGTCAGGATTTTTTTCAACACGGACTTCAAATTCGCCCGGCCGCCCCGGAAGTATTCCAGCACGATGACCGCCAAGAAGTTGTACAGCGGCACCACGAACATGATCAGCGCCGCCGTCACCGACACGCAACCCTTGCCGTAGATGTTCTCCGCCACCGGAAGCCCCATGAGGATGAAGTTGCTCCGGTACACCGCCTGGATCATGGCCCCCCGGGTTCGGTCCGGTATGTCCATGCGGACTACGATTCCCCAGGTGATTCCGCACACTGCCAGCACGAAGAGGCAGGCAAAAAGAATCAGCCGCCCGTCGAAGGCTTCCGAAATATCCGCCGAATAGAGATTTTCAAACATCAGCGCCGGAAAAAACACCGCGAACACCATCTTGTTGAATTTCCGCACGTCCTTTTCCGTTAGCACGCTGTATTTTCGCACCAGCATTCCCACCACCAGGTACAGCACCAGCGGGATGACTGCATTTAGGCACACTAAAAAATTATGTATCATCAATTGCTCCCATTCCTCTTTTATTCACGAGGAATATTGTACCACAAAAAGAGGTTTTGGGGAGGCGAACATTTCCGACACCTTTCCTACAGCGCCGCCAGCACCTCGTCCGCAAACTCCCGGCAAGTTCCGCCGCCCGGAAGTCCGGTCATCTTCGGTCCCAGTTTCGCATCTGCCGCATCCAAAGCTTTTTCCAGACGCTCTGCTTTTTCCACATATCCGACGTGAGCCAGCATCATCGCCGTTGCCTTCATCAGGCTGGCCGGATTGGCATAGCCTTCGATGCCGTCTTCTACCATGCGCGGAGCGCTTCCGTGAATGGCCTCGAACAGGGCGTAATCCCGTCCGATGTTGGCGCTTCCGGCGGTGCCTACGCCCCCCTGAATCTGCGCGGCTTCATCGGTGATGATGTCCCCGTACAAGTTCGGCAGCAGGAACACCTGGAATTGGTTTCGAATATCCTTGTTCACCAGGTTGGCCGCCATGATGTCCACGAACCAGTTGTCCGTCTCGATTTCCGGATATTCCTCCGCCACCTCCCGGCAAATCTGAAGGAAGTCGCCGTCGGTCTTTTTCATGATATTGGCCTTCGTCACGACGGACACCCGCTTCTTTCCGTTGGCCCGGGCGAAATCAAAGGCAGCTCGAGCGATTCGCAGGGTTCCTTCCCGGGTGGTCACCTTGAAATCCACATCCAAGGAGTCGCCGATTCGAATGCCGCGGCTTCCCAATGCGTATTCCCCTTCCGTGTTTTCCCGGAAGAAGGTCCAGTCGATGCCCTCCTCCGGAATGGAAACCGGGCGCACGTTGGCATACAGATCAAAGGTTTTCCGCAGGTACACGTTGGCGCTTTCCAGATTCTTGGTATTCATGGATGCGTTCGGTGTGGTGGTCGGTCCTTTCAGCAGCACGTCGCACTGCCGCATCTCCGCCAGCACTTCGTCCGGAACGGTCTGTCCCTTCTCCAGCCGGTTTTCCAGGGTAAAGCCATCGATTTCCCGAAGGCGCACCTCTCCCGATGCCAGTTCCTCTGCCAGCAGTTTTTCCAGCACTGCCCGGGCTTCTTTCATGATGACCGGACCGATGCCGTCTCCCGCCGTCAGACCGATGGTCACGCCCCGGCCTTCCTCTTTGCCGCTTTCGGCAGATTCCCGGCTCTTCCGAATCCGTTCATTTCGCGCTACCTGTTCCCGCAGCAGCACTTCAAATTCCGCCACCGCTTTCTGAATATCCTTCTCAACTCCACAGTCCACTGTCTTTCCTTCTTTCCTTTATATCTCTACTTACCCGTTGCTGCCGCGTATTTCAGCAGTCCGCCGGCCAAAAGCATTTCTTTCTGCCTTTCCGCCAGCTCCATTCGCAGCGGAATTTCTTTTTCTCCGGCGTGAAGAATCACCCGGTTCTCCTTTAACCCTTCGAAGATATCTGAAAGGGTCAGCACGTCGCCTTGCCGGATCCGATCGTAGTCCGCCGGATCCTCAAATACCAGCGGCAGAATTCCTGCATTCACCAAGTTGGCCATGTGAATTCGAGCAAAGCTCTTCACGATTACCGCCCGGATGCCCAGGTAAAGCGGCGCCAATGCCGCATGCTCCCGGGAAGATCCCTGACCGTAGTTGGATCCGCCCACGATGATTCCCTTGCCCGCCGCTTTGGCCCGCTCCGGGAAGGTTTCGTCCACTACGCCGAAGCAGAAAGTGGAAATCTTCGGAATATTGGAACGGTACGGCAACACTTTGGCGCCCGCCGGCATGATGTGATCCGTGGTGATGTTGTCGCCCACCTTCAGGAGGACCTCCGCCTGAATTTCGTTTTCCAGCGGGTGGGTTTCCGGGAACGGCTTGATGTTCGGTCCCCGAAGCACTTCCGCATCCTTCGCATCTTCCGGCGGCAGCGGCGGAATAAAACCACTGTCATTAATCCGGAACTGCTCCGGAATCTCTACCTTTCCTACGGATTCCAGGGTCGTCGGATCCGTGATATATCCCGTCAGAGCGGAAGCCGCTGCAGTTTCCGGGCTCACCAGGTACACCTGTCCGTCCTTGGTTCCGGAGCGGCCCAGGAAGTTTCGGTTAAAGGTCCGCAGACTCACGCCGCCGGAATTCGGGGAGAAGCCCATTCCGATGCATGGACCGCAGGTGCACTCCAAAATCCGGGCGCCGGCATCAATCATATCCGTCAGAGCGCCGCACTCCGCCAGCATGGAAAGCACCTGGCGGGATCCCGGGGAAATTCCCAGGCTGACGCCGTCGGCGATTTTCTTTCCCTTCAGCATTCTGGCTACCTTCAACATATCCGCATAGGAGGAATTGGTGCAGGATCCGATGGCAATCTGATCCACCTTTATTTTCTTCAATTCGTCCACCGGCTTCACGTTGTCCGGGCTGTGAGGGCATGCCGCCAGCGGTTTCAGCTCGCTCAAATCAATGGTGTATTCCTCTGCGTATACCGCATCTTCATCGCTGGACAGCGGAACCCAATCCTCTTCCCGGTTCTGGGCTTTGAGGAATTTCCGAGTCTCCTCATCCGACGGAAAAATCGAGGTGGTGGCACCCAGCTCTGCACCCATATTGGTGATGGTGCACCGTTCCGGCACGCTGAGGGACTGAATTCCTTCCCCGCCGTACTCCACGATGGCACCCACGCCGCCCTTTACGGACAGCTGTCTCAGCACTTCCAGAATCACGTCCTTGGCGCTCACATTGTCGCCCAGCCGGTTCTTCAGGTTCACCCGAATCATACGAGGCATCGGAATGTAATACGCACCGCCGCCCATGGCAACCGCCACGTCCATTCCGCCGGCACCCATGGCCAGCATGCCCAGCCCGCCGCCGGTCGGTGTGTGGGAATCGGAACCGATCAGTGTCTTTCCCGGTTTTCCGATGCGCTCATACTGCAGCTGATGGCAGATACCGTTTCCCGGACGGGAAAACCAGATGCCGTGCTTTGCCGCAACGCTCTGGATGTAGCGATGGTCGTCCGCATTCTCGAAACCGGACTGCAATGTGTTGTGATCGATATAAGCCACAGACCGTTCTGTCCGAACTTGGTCCACGCCCATGGATTCAAACTCCAGATATGCCATGGTTCCGGTGGCATCCTGGGTCAGCGTCTGATCGATTCGAAGACCAATCTCCTCCCCGGTCTTCATTTCCCCGGAAAGCAGATGCTGCTCAATAATCTTCTCCGCAATTGTCTTACCCATTTTTACTGTTCTCCTTCTGTCCCCATATCGGAGGCGATAAATTCATCAATCTTCTTGTCCACTTCTTTTCCGCTGATGATGGACATTCTGCCGTTCGCGTACTGTTCATCAATCCAGCTCTTCACGTATTTCACCACCGGACTGTGCTTGCCGACCCGGTGTTCTCCCTCCAGTCCGTAGGATTCGTTAATCCACAGCGCAACGCCGGCCGCACCGGAATTCTGGTTCAAGGAAACCAGCGGCGGCCGCTTCAGGAATTTCTTGGTGTCGAAAATATTATAGATTTCTTCGTTCTTCAGCAATCCGTCTGCGTGAATGCCCGCTTTGGTCACGTTGAAATTCTCTCCCACAAAAGGAGTCTGCGGCGGTACCTTGAATCCGATCTTCTTCTCATAGTATCTCGCCAGGTCGGTGATTACCGTGGTGTCCATCCCATCCAGGGTTCCCTTCAGCTGTGCATACTCGAATACCATGGCTTCCATCGGGACATTTCCCGTACGCTCTCCGATGCCGAACAGGGTGGTGTTCACCGAAGCGCATCCGTACAGCCACGCACTGGCCGCGTTGGCTACGGCTTTGTAGAAATCGTTGTGGCCGTGCCACTCCAGCATCTCGCTGGGCACATCGCAATAATTCTGCATGCCGTAGACGATGCCCGGCACGCTTCGCGGAAGCGCCGTTCCCACATACGGAATTCCGTATCCCAAAGTATCGCACATGCGGAATTTCACCGGAATCTTCGCCTGTTCCGACATCTTCTGAATGGCTCTCACGAACGGCACCACGAATCCGTAGAAGTCCGCCCGCGTAATATCCTCCAGGTGGCACCGCGGCACCACGCCGGCCTCAAAGGCATCGTTGATTACGGAAAGGTAATGCTCCATGGCCTGCCGTCTCGTCATTCCAAGCTTCGTGAAAATGTGGTAGTCTGAGCAGCTTACCAGGATGCCCGTCTCCTTCACGCCGATATCGTGCACCAGCTTAAAGTCTTCCTTCTTTGCCCGAATCCACGTGGTAATCTCCGGAAACTTCAGTCCCAGCTCCATGCACTTTTCGATGGCTTCCCGGTCCCGATCGCTGTATACGAAAAACTCCGTCTGGCGAATAATGCCATTCGGCCCGGACAATTGGGAAATCATTTTGTAGATATCCACAATCTGCTTCACGGTATACGGCTCCCGAGACTGCTGTCCGTCCCGGAAGGTGGTATCCGTAATCCATATATTCTCCGGCATGTTGTACGGGCTCCGCCGGAAGTTGAACGAAACTTTCGGAATCTCCGTATATTCGAAGAACTCCCGCATCAAATTCGGCTCTTCCACATCCTGCAGTTGATAGCTGTACGGCTCTTCCTGCAAAAGATGGGTCCGCTCGTTCAGTTTAATTTCATTCATATCTCTTACCTCTTACGCTGTTCGGGCACCATGCGCCCCCTTCTCTTAAAATTGTATACTTGTATTCTAAACCTCTGTTTTTCTCCTGTCAATGGTTTTTTTAACAATGCTTTATGTTTATTTTTGTAAAAAAAATGAATAAAAAAATAAATCCGCAGCACCGGAGGTTTCCGGTTGCCGCAGATTGTATTCAATATTTACAAGAACCACTCCGGGTCCTTTCTTTTGCTGTACAGCTTCTCCAGCGCCAGGCCGGAAGCCGCACACATCGGTCCGTGAAAATCCCGCGCCCCTTCCGGACATGCCCGGATGCAGGCGGTGCAGGAAATGCACTTCCGCACATCCACCTTCCGCACGTCCCTCAGATTAATGGCCCCCATGGGGCAAATCTGTGCACAGGCTCCGCAATTGGTGCAATGCTTGTTGGGCGTCGGGTGCAGCGGCAAGCGCAGCGGGGCTTTGTTGGGAATGGACCCCTTGATGTCCAGCGGTGCCGGCTTCGCCCGCAGCTCTTGAATCATGGTGCCGCAGAATCGGTGCAGCTTGCGGGAGGTAAGCTCGCAGAATTCCTTTACCTTCTGGAGATCTCGGACGTCCGGACGGCACGCCGCTATTTTTTTGAAAATCACGTGCTGGGAGACGAATGCTCCGGCGCTGAGCACGGAAAATCCCTGGTCCTCCATAAAGGTATACAACTCGTACAGCGCATCTCCGTAGGAGCTGTTGCCGTAATCCACCAAGCAGACGGTCATGGTGCCTTTGCCGTGCATTTTCTGAATCATCTTAACACAAGGCAGGGGCACTCGTCCGGTAAATGCCGGAATCCCCATCACCACAATTGTTTCCTCATCAAAAGTACAGTCCTCCATCAGAGGATTGCGCAGCAAATCGATATATGATACAGAGAGGTTCTCAATGCAGGCGTCGTCCATGCGCGTCGCGATTTCCTCTGCTACTCTTTTGGTCAGCCTCGCGGTGTCGCCGGAGGGGCTGAAATACAATCCCACAACTTTGTTAATCATGGATTCTCCCTATAAAAAATCAATACTCTACATTTCTATACACTAGAATTTTACCACATCCCGCGTTTTGTAAATGGTCGCATTGTGAAGAAATGATGTGACGAACAGAAATAGTTTTCCACAGAAATGTGTCGGTCGCCTCCGCACTTTTCGTCCCTTTTTTTACAGAAATTTTTCAGCAAAAATACAATTTCGGGATATTATATTTTCCGAATAGTGCTATACTGAACGCAGATAAGGAGGTGAAGAATATGGCGGATATTACAAGAACACTCGGCCTGCAGAAGCGGATTGCGCTGATTGCTCACGACCACAAGAAGGAAGCGTTGATTCGGTGGTGTCAGAAGAATCGGGACATTCTGGGACAGCATTTCCTCTGCGGAACCGGAACCACCGCGCGGCTGATTTCCGAGAATACGGGACTTCCGGTAGAAGCGCTGAAGAGCGGTCCTCTGGGCGGCGACCAGGAGGTGGGGGCCCGCATTGCGGAAGGGAAAATCGACATGGTGATTTTCTTCAGCGACCCGCTGGAAGCCCAGCCTCACGATCCGGATATCAAGGCGCTGCTTCGAATCGCAAATGTGTACGATGTGCCGTTTGCCAACAACCGATCCACAGCGGATTTTATGATTCACAGCGATTTCTTCAACCGAGAATACACCTGCATCAGCGAGGATTACACCGATATGAATCAGCGCAGGGTTCAGGACATCCAGGAAGAAATCGACAGTTCCGGGAAATAGGATGAACCGGCGAATTTAAACCCATCAAAACCGAGGAAATATTGACTGGCGGCAAGACCCGACAAAAGCGGAACGGACCCGGAGGCTCCGGGTGTTTTCACGCTTTTTGTTATTTTTTGGCACGGCCGGCACAGGGCTTTGCGCGGCGGAGGCCGGCCGGCGCGAACTTGGTGCACGATTCCCCGCAAACCCTTGCTCTTTCGTCGACGGGCACCACGTCTTTGGGGCCAAAGG
>ERZ1034980.2218-NODE-2218-length-10630-cov-3.374184_pt1 | contig 10630 bp, 20 predicted proteins | sample MGYA00520622_ERZ1034980 | MGnify/ENA primary metagenome ERZ1034980 (study PRJEB33766, sample SAMN09781791) | gut metagenome | biome: gut microbiome | host: Homo sapiens | place: Madagascar | study: EMG produced TPA metagenomics assembly of the PRJNA485056 data... | reverse complement strand
TACGACGAATTTTATAATTGCATGCCGCCGTACAGCCTGCCGCGCGACCTGCGCCGCGACGGCCACAAGGGTTTTCTGATGGGTGAGCCCCACAGCAGCGACGCGCAAGGCCCCCTGTATATGGCTTTCGTCCGTCACGGCCTGCGGCATTACTATTACGGACTTGTCCACCGCTGAAACTCTCGCAGGGTTGCACAGCGTAAAGCAGCCCCGCCCCATATCCCAAAAACAGAAAAGGAGCTAACAACCATGATCGACTTGAAAAATTGCACAATCCAAGAGCGCACCGCCACGCTCACCACCTACAACTTTGCCGGGACTACCCCGCGCGGCGAAACCGTCGCGGTAGATTTTACCGCCATCCACCCCGACAACAGCTATAAAAATAGCTTGCCCAACCTCTGGCACCGTCATGGCTTCATTTCCTACGTGCTGCCGTCCTACTGGTCTGTAGATGTCTACGTCTACGACGAGCGCGGATGCTGGGGCCGCTACAACCCCACCGAGAAGCTCCACGAGAGCGGCAAGCGCCTGGTGCTTGATTTTGATTGGATGCTGCCCGCCACCAGCGAGAACCGCGACAAGATTTTAGCGGAGATCATCCGCAGAGCCAACAAGGAGGACTAAACACCATGAAAAAAGCAATTGCTGCCGTCATCATCGCCGCCGCGCTATCCTTTGCCGCTGGCTGTGTCGTTACCATGCACGCCGCGCAGCCCGTCGGCCCCTCTACTGACGCGCAAGGCCGCCCCGGCTATGTGATCTCTTACCGATACGGCCCCGCATGGTTCAATGAAATCTACGAATAACAAAAAAAGCCGCCCAAACCGGACGGCTTTTTTCTTTTGCACCACGTTTGCACCATGATTTTCTGCACCAAATTTGCACCATAAGCGCACCAAAATCCCCATAAACAGGGCTGTATATCGTGTATGCACCATGATTGCACCACGCATAATATACATTTTTGAACGTTTTAAAGCGCACGTAAACAAAGAAAAAACCGCTTAGCTACGCGGCTAAGCGGTTTTTCTGCGATTCAACGCCCGGTGCATAAAAAGTCCGAGTGGCGAGAGTCGAACTCTAATCAGATAACGAATTATCGTTGAAAACAGTGCATATGCACCATGTTTGCACCAAAATCGATTTTAAAACTTATAGAAAATCCCGTTAAATCGGACTGTACTTTTTAGGCCACTTTTTCAGTCCAATTTATCGCCCTGTTAAAATATTCTCTAATTTCTTTCGCGCGTCCTCTATCATCTGGGGCTTTAGTGATAAATACACTTTGTGTATCATCTTGGCATTTGCATGCCCTACAAGCTGTATTGCAATCTCTTCGGGTACTTCTGCCATCGCCAACATGCACACATACTCATGCCGGAACTGGTGCCCGCATACTGGCACTTTCCAATCTGTGTAGGTGATCGTGTCCACCCGTCCGCGCCGCTCGACTTTCTTCGTGCGCGGTATTGCTTCAGCAATGCCGTATTTTCTCCAAAACTTTTGCCACATGCGATCGTATCGGCTTTTACTTACGGGTTTTGTATCCAGCCCGATAATATACGTGTCTTTCGGCATTTTTCGCACCGGCTTTAATGCTTCTTTCAACATGGACAACAGCGGCACTTCCCGAATTGCTGCCGGAGTCTTTCCGTAGTCTCGTATAACTGCCGCATTGCCTTTGTGCTCTACGGTTTTGGTTATGTGGATGATATTGCGTTTAAAATCAATATCACGCAGCTGTATAGCGCACATTTCCCCTTTTCGCTCACCGGTGCACAGATAAGCCACTGCTGGCAGCGCATCGGGGTCTAGGTAATGCTCTTTTACTACGGCTACCTGCTCATTTGTAGGCGGCTGGCGCTTTCCCTTGCTCAATCCGCGCGGCATTTTGGTTTGTGCTGCCGGGTTTACGTCGCCGCGCCACTTTGGGCTGTCAATCCAATACTGGTAAATGTTGTTTATCACGGTTTTCTGGTTGCTTACCGTCGTAGCAGCCCGCCCGGCCATCTCCGGCCCGCGCAAAAACTCCGCGATCATGTACGGCTCAATTTCTTTCATGCGGTATTCGCCGAACGTCTCACAGGCCCGCTTGATGGCTGGCATATAACTTTTTTGTGTTCCGCTTTTCATGCCATCGACAACACGCTTATACTCTTCCGCAATCTCACTGAACAGCGGCCCGGCGTTCGCTGTGGCTTCTTCTTTCCGTTCTTTTTCTTCCTGTTCTGCTTTTGCGTCCTCTATTTTTTGCCATACTTCTGCTGGTGTTCTGGCTGTAAAGGTTTTCCAGCTGTCGCCGATTTGCTCCTTGCGCTGATATCTGCCATCTTTGCGCAGCATCAGCCCGTCCGTCAAATTTCTTTTCATGTTGACACCCTCCTAAAATATCTATATACTAAAAGATGCCAGCTAAATGCTGACACCCTTTGCCCTTGTCGGTGCTTGTCCCACCGGCAGGGGCTTTTTACTTTGTTACGGATTGCATCGGCTGCATGCCGTGTATCCTTGCAATATTGCTTGATTTATATCTATAGGGATACTGCTATTTTTAAGATACTGGCACCCCGCCGCATGATACTTATTCCCTGTTGCGGTGATATAAACAGTATATGTATAACTGCTTTGTGGTGCACTGTATTGGCTATAGCTTCCGGCACCGTCATTATAACCGGCATCGTATCCTTTGTTATAGCCGTTGTTATATCCGTCCTGATAGCTTGAATCGGTATCTACAGAATCTTTTCCTTTTGTATATCCTTCAGCGTATCCGCTTGTATATCCTTCGCGTTTTCCATAGTCATAGCCTGCGGATTTGCCGGTGTCATACCCTTCGCGGTAACGGCTTTCGTACGTTTCCGAATAATCCGTTTCTGCTGCAACATACCCATCGTTATATGCAGCATTTTTTATATCTGTGCTTTGTTCATTATAGTATAACCAGCAAAACAGCCATGTACACGCAACAGAGGCAAGCGTTGCAATCCATGCAGATGCCCTTTGTACTGTCGGCACACCCGCCTTGCTTTTTACAACAGCGGTTTCTTTTCTCTCTGGCAAATTCCGCGCTCTTTGGCAGTATGGGCAAGCTCTTGTATGCCCGCTTCTCTGTGCATCTTCAATCGACCCACACTGCACCGTTTTGGCGTCTGCTATTTCTACACAGTCTTTTTCTGTGTGTATATAGTCATCCGCTTCATCAGTACGCCAAAAGACTAACGGCTTCGGCATTTCTGCCACCCCTTTAATATCGTATAAACCCAACCGACCCAATACAAATATCAATAATAAGTATTATGCCGATTATCACAATCATAAGTACCAAAGCCCGCCACATTTTCCGCAGCCACTGTTGTTTCTGTTCCAATATCCCGTTCACGCTGCGCAGCTGGCGCTCCTTATCTGCAAGCAGCTCTTCGTAAAGCTCCCGCTCCGATGCCTGCATCGGCTTTTTGTCCGGGTCGCTCACGATGCCGGTCATTACGTCCAGGCTGCCATGCAGCGCCTTTACAATGGCCGTCACATTGGCAAATGTGGGGCAATCTGTCGAACCGTTTAAGATTCTTGATAATGTCCCCTGCGGTATCCCTGTCAATTCTGCAAGTTTCGCTTGCGTCACGTTTTCACGTTCCATCAGCGTTTTTATATACGATGAGTCCAAAATATTCGCCCCCGTAAGTCGAGATATTCCGTCATGTATAGCAATTTCTTTTTTGGTTATTTACACGCTCTGACAAAAAGTCTATTGTGGGCGTAGTACACTTTAAACAAAAGGAGCTGCGATATGTGCAAAGTGCCAGAGCCACCGCCCGCCCATCACGGCAGAACCAAAAAGCGAAAGCGTCCAATAATCCGTACAGTAAAACCAATACAACCGATTTTGTGCATTTTGTCAATGGAATACAACCGCTCGTTGTGTTATAGTTGTTTCATCAACTAAGAAAGGCAAAGAAAAATGGAAAACGCAGAATTGAAATTAGCGCTGATTCGTAATATAATGAAGATGTCAGACAAACAACTTCAATACATACTCGACAACTTAAAAGGAGAAGATAACCATGCCGTCACTACATGATTATGTGTTTGGTGCTTTCATTCTTTCCGCAGTTCTCGGCGCTATTTGCAGCATCGTGTTTCCGTTCTCGTGGCTCGCCGATGGGAAACTTTGCGACTGGCGAAACGATAAGCACACATTCTTTTATTATATCCCGTTTGTGTATCTGGTTCTTTGGCTTATCGCCTACCCGATCGGATGCATAGCCTTCTGGTTTCTCAACACTTAATAGCTTCGCCTATTACAGCAAGCATGTCTTCAATGGCTTTCGCCTTTTTGTCACTCATCTCGTCCGTAGGCTTTTCTCTGTAAGCAATAATAGCCATTTTCACACGGTCTATTTCTTCCACATGCCCTATAGCTGCTTCCAGCATCAAAGACGCATAGGCCAGCTCCTGGCTGTCCAGCGGAATGTCCATGCAATTTGCTTTTGTCAGCGCCTTATAAAAGGTGTCTGCTGCTTTTCTGGCGTATTCCACTCGCTTGTCTTTATAATAGCGGATAATCGCCCACCCTGTCGGTCCTATAGCGGCGATGAATGAAATCACAAGTGCCGCAAGTGACATTCCTGTATTTAAGTCCATCATTCCACCAGCGCATTTGCTACATCCATCAGCTGTTTCAATGCGTTCAGCTGATTTTCATTCATATCCAAAATACCGTTTATAACTTCCAGCTGCAACGGCGTAGCCTGCGCCAGCAGCTTATAGATCTCGCTCTCGGCATCACTGCCGGGGGCGTTTTCTTTTTCTCCGTTTAATAGGTAGTCAACGGATACGCCGAAATAATCGGCCACTTTTTCAAGTGTTGCCCGTCTTGGCTCAGCGCCCTTACTCCATCTAGTTGCGACAGAGCGTTGAAAACCCATTTTAGCCGCTGCGGCAGTGGGTGCAATGCCTTTTCGATTGCAAAGTTTTACAAAATTAGTATAAAACACAAAACCTCCAGACAGGTTTTGTTGAATTTGCCAAAACGCAACAAACGCAACAAAACCTATTGACTGTTGCGCTTGTATACGCTATAATAGCAACATAAGGTAAACAAAAGCAACAAACCAACAAGCCCCGACAGCTTCTATGCCGTCCGCGCTTCGCTTATTTGTATCTTGCAATTACAATATAGCACGGTTTGTAAACATTTGCAACACCTTATTTATATTTTTGACGCAAGGAGGTGTATTGTTCATGCCCGAACCTTGGACTGGTCGGCTGATCGGAAAAATGCACAACAACGGCATTACTTACGATATGCTAGCCGAAAAAGTAGGCTATAAAAAGGCTTATGTTTGCGCGATTCTAAACAGCCGCCGCAAGCCTCACAACATCCAGCAGCGCTTCGAGCAAGCTGTCGCCGACATCATCGCCGAAAGAAAGGAGTAACCCCATGCCCCGTGAAAAGCCCCTCTACCGCGACACCCTCGCAACCGTCCGCGCCCGCGCTGCCGAGCTCTACCCCGGCGAGATGCTTTTCGGCCCCACCAAAATTGCAAAAATCCTGGGCCGCTCCCGCTCCTGGGTCTGGATGCACTATGGCAGCATCCACAACATGACCTGCGAACAGATCGCAAGCCTCATTTCATAACAACAGCCTGCTGCAACAGGCGCACATAAAAAAGGAGATATTTACTATGGCTATCCAGAAGAAAGAAATCATCGAGATCAAGCGCCCCGAAATCGTTAAAACCACCATCCGCATCGTTGGCGACACCCCGCTCATTATGCACCGCTGGACGAAAAAGGCCAAGCAACAGATGCTTGATAAGCAGATGGGCAAAGGCACAGTAAAGAAAGAGCCTAAAGAACCGGTGTCCGATTTTATTCAGTCCATGTACTGGATGACACCGCTCCCCACCGAAATGACCGAAGAAGCCTTTAACGCAGCTATCCAAAATGGTGCGAAATTCGGCTTCCCGGTTACGGCTATCAAGCAGGCCGCTATCAGCAGTGCGTATCGCTGCGGTATGAGCAAGGACAAAGTTTCCCTGCAAGGTGCATTTTTTATTACTGGCGTTGGCCAAGAACAGCTTGCGGAAGTGAAATACAGCACCCCGCCGCATATCCGTGAAGATATGGTGCGAATCCCCGGCAGCGCAGATATTCGTTATCGCGGCCAGTTTGACAACTGGTACATGGATTTGGAAATCAGCTACAACAAGGCAAGTTCCTATTCTTTAAAAGACATTATCAGCTTGATTGATTTGGGCGGCTACAACTGCGGCATCGGTGAATGGCGTCCAGAAAAGAGCGGCCAGAGTGGTATGTTCCATGTTGAATAAGCATCACACGGCAGGCATGGTAAGGTGAGGTAAGGTGAGGTAAGGCACGGTAAGGCGCGGTGCGGTCTGGAAAGGCATGGCAGGCATGGCAAGGTTGGGCAAGGTATGGCTCGGCTAGGTATGGTACGGCAGGCGAGGTAAGGTTCGTTGTGGTCTGGCGATGTAAGGCATGGTACGGCAGGCAAGGCAAGGTAAGGTGGGGACTGGTGCGGCGAGGTCGGGTACGGCAGGCATGGTAAGGTACGGTTTGGCTGGGTGAGGCAAGGTCGGGTACGGCAGGCAAGGTGTTTGCTTAATTTCAAAACAGGAGGTATCCCAATGACTTATCAATGGAAATCGGCGTCCTACATAAAAGCGGACGCCCAACAGGCCGGGCAGGTCTGTGAACAGCTTGAACGCTCCGGCGGTCTTACCGCAAAACGTCTGCTGGACGCATCCCGCCCGGTGAACGCCCCCCTTCATGGGGAATTTGAGTGGAACGACACAGAAGCCGCAGAAAAATACCGCGAATCCCAAGCACGGCACATTATCAGTTGCCTTACGGTCGTAGCAGAAAAACAGCCGGTCACCCGCGCTTTTCTAAACATCCGCGCCGCTGGCTCGGCTTACGAATCCGTACAGGCCATCGTTCAGCAAGAGGACAAGTACGCCGCTCTTTTGGCCCAGTGCAAAAAGGATTTGCAGGCATTTCTCAAAAAGTACAACAGCATCAAAGAGCTTGCGCCGGTTGCCGATGCTGCAAAAAATCTAATCGGCGCATAAAAAATGCCCAGTGCGCTGCAACGCACCGGGCGAGTTCAAGGAGATATTTCAATGAACAACTTTATTCTATCACTTACCCGCGCTGCCGTCAAGCTGGCAATCACCGCAGATTTGGTGCTGCTGCTGGCCGCGCTCGGTAATCTCAACATCCCCGCCGCCCTCGCCGCCATGCTGGCGCTGAATCTGTTGTGTGGGCTGTATTTTAAGGAGGTATCCAGCCATGAAAATGTATAAAGGCTTTGACAAAGACCTCAAATGCCGTGATTTTCAGTACGAAATCGGCAAAACCTACGAGGAACCCACCGCCGACCTGTGCGAGAAAGGCTTCCACGCCTGCGAGTACCCGCTGGATGTATTTGGATACTACGCCCCCGGCGACATGAGCCGCTACTGTGAGGTGGATTTGGAAGATGTGAGCGATAAAAAAAGCAACGAAGATAGCCGGCGCTGCGGCAAAAAGATTGCTGTGAAAGCAGAAATCGGCATTGCTGGTCTTGTAAAAGCTGCCGTTGAGTACACGATGGAGAAAGCCATCCCGGAAAACTCCGAACATACTACAGGCTGGCATGGCGCGGCATCTGCTACAGGCTGGCATGGCGCGGCATCTGCTACAGGCTGGCAGGGCGCGGCATCTGCTACAAGCGATTATGGCGCGGCATCTGCTACGGGCGATTATGGCGCGGCATCTGCTACAGGCTGGCAGGGCGCGGCATCTGCTACAGGCGAGGAAAGCGTTGCTGCTGCGCTGGGCATTGATAGTAAAGCTAAAGGCGCTTTAGGATGCTGGATTGTGATTGCAGAATGGGAAAGAGACGATGAATTTAACTGGCATCGTAAAGATGTGCAGTGCTTTAAGGTTGACGGTGAAAAGGTCAAGCCTGACACCTGGTACACCTTAAAAGATGGCCGCCCTGTTGAGGTAGACAAATGAGCTACTACACCAGAGACAACCAATACCCGCCCGCCGTACGTTATCCGCGCTGCCCGGTATGCGGCGATGAATGCAGCATCATTTATAAGCAAGGCAACGAGGTTCTCGGATGTGAGAACTGCATCACCCAGGACGATGCTTGGGAAGAACCCGCCTGCATGGAGGACGATAGATAATGAACCTTTTTGAACAGCTTCAAGTCATGCTTACCGCTGCAAAGACGGTACAAAAGCCTGACGCACGATTTTTCACCGTCACAAACGGCGTTGTCGGCGCTTATTACAACAAAGACTTGCAGGCGATTGCCGCATTTTACGGTGCCCGCCTGCACGCAAACGCCCGCCACCGCTACATGTCCAATTACACCCGCGCCAACGGCATTCGCGTAGAAGTGCCCATCATTCGCGCCATCCCGCTTGAGCACACCTGCCCGCCGGAATGTTACCGCATCCACCTGACTACACCAGACCCGGAAGGAGAAGCAATCTAATGAGCATTTTTGAAACCCTGAATGCCGTCAACGTCAACGGCCATACCGAGAAAAAGAACGGCCTCACCTATCTTTCGTGGGCATGGGCATGGGCAGAAATCAAAAAAGCCTACCCTGATGCACAGTACACCATCTACGAGACCCCGGAAGGCTGCATCTACTGGACGGACGGCCGCACCTGCTGGGTCAAGACCGGCGTTACCATCAACGGCCTGGAACACATCGAATATCTGCCAGTCATGGACTACCGCAACGCTGCGATCCCGATCGATAAGGTCACCAGCACCGATGCCAACAAGGCTATCCAGCGCAGTTTGACAAAAGCCTGCGCCCGTCACGGTCTAGGCCTTTACATCTACGCTGGCGAGGACTTGCCAGAATCTGAACAGTCAGCAGAGACCGCCAAGCGCGACACTGACGCGGCAAAAGCACGACAGGATGCAAAAAAGTCTTGCCAAACGGTTGTAAAAGCCTACTGCCAGCGCACCGGCGCAGATGAAAACGAAGCCTGGAAAATCATTGCAAAGGGCATCGGTAAAACATACAAAGACTTTACCGCCGAAGACTGGAACCTTGCTAAAAAGATTGCGAGTGCATGGAAATGAAGCAACAAATCTCCATCAAACAAGCCGTTGTTATCGGCAACACAGTAACGCTAGAATGTTCCCCCGCTGACTGTGACAAAGTCCGCGCTGTTCTTGATGAAAACAAGCCCATTGCCGCCATCATCGGCACAGCATCCCAAAAGCGCAGCCTGTCGGCCAACGCTTACGCATGGGCGCTCATGAACCAACTGGCTGCCAAACTCAACAAGCCGGTGCTGGAAATCTACCGCGAAACCATCCGGGACATCGGCGGCAGTTCTGCCATCATTTCCATCCGCGCCGACGCTGCCAAAGCCTTTAAAACAGGCTGGGAAAGCAAGGGCGATGGATGGCAGGTACATAAGCTGGATGAGATGGCCACCCCGCAGGGGGCGTTCTATAACCTGCAATGCTGGTACGGCTCGTCCGTGTTCGACAGTGTCCAGATGCACCACCTGATTGACTTGATCGTGCAGGAATGCCAGCAGCAGGGCATTCCTACCATGACCCCGGAAGAAATCGCAAAATTGAAAGGACTGACAGACGATGCGCCGACAGACACGCAATGAATACGGCACAAAGCTGGATAAAAACGGCTACGCGCCGTCCCTGTTTGTCCACGAATCCTTTTGCTGTTTCCGCTGCCACCGCTTTGGTGATACCGCCCGGCATGAAATCTACGGCGGGGCACTGCGCTCCAAATCTAAACAGTACGGTCTTTGGATCAACGTCTGCCCCGCCTGCCATGATGCAATCCACGCCAGCGGAGAGAAGCAGGAATTTTACCACAAACTGGGGCAGCAGCTTGCAATGGCCCACTATCACTGGACGGTGGCAGATTTTCGCCGCCGCTTTTATAAAAACTATCTCGATATTACGGAGGATTAACTTATGTTGAATGTTGTTGCTATTATGGGTCGCATGGTCAAAGACCCGGAGCTGAAAACCACGAACAGCGGCAAATCCGTCTGTTCTTTCCGCATTGCCAACGATTCCGGCTATAAGGACGCCAGCGGCCAGAGCCAGACCAATTGGCTGGACGTTACCGCCTGGGGCAAGACCGCAGAGTTTGTCTGCAAGTACTTCCCCAAAGGTTCCCTCATTGCCATTGATGGACGCTTGCAGACCCGCCAGTATCAGGACAAGAACGGCCAGAACCGCACAGCGACCGAAATCGTGGCCCAGAACGTGAATTTTTGCGGCAGTAAGGAAAGTACCAGCCCTGCCCCGCAGAACGCTGCACAGCGCCCCGCAGCCCCATCACAGCGCACGCAGGGCGAACCAGATGCAGACTACGCCCTCATTGAAGATGACGGCGACTTGCCGTTCTAAGTGAGGTGCAGCCATGACCCAATGTGATAGAATCCTCCGCATCCAAAAGAGAACGGCAAGCAGCAAAAACCGCTACGGCGAAAAGTCAGCTATGCCGAGTATTACTTGGGGGGTGTAGCCGGTGGCAATGGAATATTTTTGCTGTTACAACGATTACTTGACTAAAACCCGAAACCTATCAGATAGCGAGCTAGGTCGG
>ERZ1034980.2217-NODE-2217-length-10631-cov-3.369894_pt1 | contig 10631 bp, 10 predicted proteins | sample MGYA00520622_ERZ1034980 | MGnify/ENA primary metagenome ERZ1034980 (study PRJEB33766, sample SAMN09781791) | gut metagenome | biome: gut microbiome | host: Homo sapiens | place: Madagascar | study: EMG produced TPA metagenomics assembly of the PRJNA485056 data... | reverse complement strand
CAACAGGAATCGTAATTTGTTATTGTAAGCAATCATCTTCCGGAACTTGCCAGCCGCCTGCAATTTAAAATTACAGAGGAAAATCCGGTCAGGGATTTAACCCCTGTTCGCGCTGCTTCCGGAAATAGGTCATCATCTCCCTAGTGAGACTTAATCCTTCCGGATCATCCGGCACATCCCGGTAATCTACCCATTCGGCAAGTGACAGTTCCTCCTCTTCGAGCCGGATCTCACCTTCTTCTGCCAGATCGCAGAAAAATCCCATCAGAAGGTTACTGTCAAAGCCCCATGGCTGGCTTTTATAATAACGGATATTTTTCACTTTCAGCCCGACTTCTTCCATCACCTCCCGGTGGACAGTTTCTTCCGCGGTTTCCCCGATTTCCGTAAACCCGGCAATGAGCGCATACCGTTTGTATTCCCTACCTGCATACTTTGTCATCATGATCTGATCGTTATTTGTCAGTCCGATGATGACTGCCGGCGCAATCTTCGGAAAAACCATATTGTTACAGACCGGACACTGCAACATGCGCTCCGTGCGGCTGTGTACAAGCGGATGTGCGCATCTGCCGCAGAATTGATTATCCCGGTACCACACATACAGATGCCATGCCGTTGTTGCGGCAAATACACGCTCCTTCGGTTTCATGGACCGGACTGCAAACAGTTTATGATACATAAATCCCGGAATTTCCACATCTTCATAAAGCTCTGTCAGATAAAAAGATATGTCATCCACGGAAAACAGATATACCAGTCCGGGCACTTTTTTGTGATGTGTCTTACAGTATTCCACCCACACGTGATACTTAAGGAATGTGATCTCCCCCTCGTTTTTCAGATAAACCGTCCGATCACGAAATGCCAGTATCCTGCTGTCGGCATCCGGTTCTTTCATTTCAAATGCATTGTCTAATTTCATTGGATAAATATCCTGTATCATGATTGATTCTCTCTTTTCCTGATCTTGTCATTGTTTTGTCCGCGTCTGACTCCGGTAATGTCAGATCAACCGCATAAATTATCGCATAAAGCCTCCAAAATATCAAATTTTCTTGACGAAAATCCGGGATACGGCTATACTGTATATTTATCTATCTACACACAACAGGGGGATTTTATATGAAGATACAATTATCCGAACATTTCACTTACAAAAAATTGCTGCGCTTCGTCCTTCCTTCCATCGTCATGATGATCTTTACTTCCATCTACGGTGTAGTGGACGGGCTCTTTGTTTCCAATTACGTCGGAAAGACTGCATTTGCCGCCGTCAATCTGATCATGCCGTTTCTCATGGCAATCTCCGCTTTAGGCTTCATGATCGGTACCGGAGGAAGCGCGATCGTTGCAAAGACATTGGGCGAAGGCAAAAAAGAGCAGGCAAACGAATACTTTTCCATGCTGGTATACCTCACGCTGATCGGAGGCATTGTCCTCTCCGCGCTCGGCATCCTCTTTTCCCCGCTGATTGCCCGTGGGCTTGGTGCCGACGGTGCACTGTTGACAAACTGTGTGCTTTATGCCCGCATTACGCTGCTCTCCATGCCGGCCTTTATGCTCCAGAACGTATTCCAGAGTTTCTTTGTCACCGCAGAAAAACCAAAACTTGGTCTTGGTGTCATCGTCATCGCGGGTGTCACCAATATGGTTCTGGACTTTTTACTGGTAGGAGTGTTCCAGATCGGTCTGGCCGGTGCGGCATTCGCAACGGTCACCAGCGAATGTATCGGTGGTCTGTTTCCGATCCTTTATTTTGCACGCAAAAATTCCAGCCTTCTTAAACTCGGGCGCACACACTTTAACGGGAAAATTTTTCTGTGCGCCTGCGGAAACGGTTCGTCCGAACTGATGACCAACCTTTCCAGTTCCATTGTAAACTCTCTGTACAATATTCAGCTTATGAATCTTGCCGGAGAAAACGGTGTGGCTGCGTTTGGAACGATCATGTATGTAAACTTTATTTTTATTGCAATTTTTCTGGGATATTCCATCGGAAGTGCGCCGCTTGTCAGCTATCACTACGGAGCGGGCAACCATGACGAATTAAAAAATCTGTTCGGAAAAAGTCTGCGGCTCATCGGAATCTGGGGACTCATGCTGTTTATTCTGGCGCAGCTGATCGCCAGACCTCTGGCCGCCATCTTTGTCGGATATGATGCGGATCTGTTTTCCATGACCCAAAACGGTTTCCGTATTTACTGCATTGCCTATCTGATCAATGGATTTAATATTTACGGTTCTTCGTTTTTTACGGCATTAAACAACGGACTGATATCTGCTGCAATCTCTTTTCTGCGGACACTGGTGTTCCAGCTGGCTGCCGTACTCCTTCTGCCACTGCTTCTCGGCATCAACGGAATCTGGAGTGCCGTGGCAGTAGCAGAACTTCTCACGTTAGGGCTCACGGTAACCTTCTTTGTCAGAAACCGCAAAAAATATCATTATGCCTGATCCTTTTTTTTGCGAAGTCTGATTACCAGTTCGTATACCTCCGGCCTGCGCTCCCGCAGATGCTCATCCAGCAGATGTCTGCGTTCCCGGAAACGTTCTGCCAGTTCCGGATGTTCCTGTGCAATCCGGTCATGTACTTCCTGCCGGTGTTCTTCCAGCCTTTTTGCCAGTGTCTCCTCATCTTTCCCGGAAATATTGACAATTTCCTTTAAATGTTCTTCCAGATGCTCCAGCCATTCATCCTCATCCAGCGCCTCCATATGGGACCAGCGTCCGTGAATCAGCTCCTCCACATCCTTATCCGATGTCAGATGCGCAATCTGGCGGGCAATCTGTTTTTCCATTTCCTGTTCTGCCTCCGAACCAAATGCCCAGACAAATTCCTGCACCCGGTTATCTGCCCGCTTCCGGGAGGCGCTTTTTTCAACATTGTCCACACCGCCCTCCAGCGGATACGGACGACGTATCCCCATATCCTTAAGTGCAATATGGATGGTTCTGCGCACGCAGCCTTCCTCCACCATATACCCGAGTCCGAGTCTGCGCAGCTGTTCGTTCACCTCCGCAATATGTTCCGTCATATAAAACCGAATACCTTTTTCTTTCAGGGAGCCATAAAGCCGCTCCAGACAGTCTGCCGCCGTAATATCAATACTCCCGATGCCTCCCGCATCTAAAATCACCGCACGGGTATCCTCGCGGATGGCATCCTCAATATCTTTCTGCAATACCGAAACATTGGCAAAACACAGATTACTGCTGAACCGGTAAATGACCACATGCTCCACGGCATGGATGGAACTGCTCTCTTTCAGGTCCCGGAAATGACTGTGTCCGGTCTGTATGCCAAGAAAACACCGCGCCGGTTTTGCCGTACGGATAATCATCTCGGTAAAGGAAAGCATGATGCCGATCAAAACACCATTGATGGTCCCAAGCAGCAGCACTCCAAAAAATGCACCAAAAAAGATCAGACATTCCGTGCGGCTGACTTTCCACAAACGGACTGCAAGTTCAAATTCCGTGGCTCCAAGCAATGCGGAGATCACAATCGCGGTAAGCACCGGAACCGGAAGAAATCCGATAAATCCTGTTCCACACAAAAGCAGAATCATCATGGAAATTCCCGCCACAATTCCTGTCAGCTGGGTTTTCCCCTGATACTGTTCTCCCATTGCGGTCCTTGATACGGACCCGTTGATCGGACAGCATCCGGTCAGAGCTGCTGCAAAATTTCCAAGGGAAAATGCCAGCAATTCCTGATTGTCGTTGATCCGGTAGCGGTTTTTCTGGGCAAAATTATTTTCTGCCAGAAGAGTCTCTGCCATAATCACTACTGCCACCGACAGACTGATCGTTATGGCATCTTTAAGCGGCACTGTAGACAGATCCACCGCCTTCCACCGCGGAAGTCCCGTCTGCACAGCACTTAATATCTGTATGCCCCACTCCCTGACCGGAAGAAACTTTGTCATAAGTGCTCCAACCGCCCATCACCGGTGCAGATATGTAATTCACGAGTTTTCCCGCTTTCATCAGATAAAATGCCAGAAGCCACACGGCCACAAACAGAGTCAGAACCGGCACAACTTTAAGTGCTGCTTCTGAACCGCTTTCTATGTGCAGATCAATCAGCGCTCCTCCGATCAGTGCCGCCGGAGCTGCATCCACACCAAAAATGAACTGTGGTGAAGTCGAAAACAGTGCAAACAACAGGATCGGAAACACCGATCCATACAGACCGTATACCGCCGGAAGACCGGCAATCTGCGCATATCCCATGGAAATCGGGATGGAAACGGCCATAATGATAATTCCGGCACAAATATCTTTCGGCAGGTTTTTCTTCTCATAATGCTGCAGTGTCTGTGCGATTGTCACTTTCATCCTATCCGGTCTCCAATCTCCAGAAACGGAATCATCGCCGGCTGGTCATTTCTGTGCTCCCCGATCATCTTTTCCATCCAGACCATATCATACCAGCGGCCGAATTTATATCCACACTGATGAAAGGTTCCCACCATTTCATATCCCAGCTTTTCGTGAAACCGGACACTGTCTTTTGTCAGATATTCGTCCTCGATCTGCGGATAGGCAATACAGGCATTGGCATTTAAAATCCCCTGCTGCCGTAAAATCTGTTCCAGTCTGTCATACAATCTGCGTCCAATGCCCTGCTGCTTTGCCTCTTTGCGTACATAGATGGACGTCTCCACCGACCAGTCATAAGCTGCCCGCTCTTTGAACGGACTGACATAGGCATATCCGACCATCTCATGGTCTTTTTCCGCCACCAGATACGGATACCGTTTTAATGTATTCGTGATCCTTTCCTCAAACTCTCCGACGGTCGGAACCTCATATTCAAATGTGATCGCCGTATGTTCTACATAAGGCCGGTAAATTTCCAGCAATCCTGCGGCATCTTCCGCAGATGCAGTTCGTATACTTAATTCTTTTCCCATTTTCATCCTACTTTCTTGCAATGCGGTGCAGCTGCGGCCGCAGCGTAATCTCCGGCACAACCATGCCCTCCCGCTGGTCAAGCACATAGGCAACCGCCTTTGCCACTTCATCCGGCAGCAGATAACTTTCCGGCTCCTCCCCACAGGTAAAATCCGCATCCCGGTACAGATTGGTATCTGTCATGTCCGGATGAATCGTTGTCACCTTGACACCGTACTTGCGTGCTTCCTCAAACAGACTCTTTCCGAAGCTGGACAGTCCCGCCTTGGTTGCCGCATAGGCACAGCCATGCGGACTGCTCTGCTTGGCCGTCACGGACGAGATATTGATGATATATCCATGATTTTTCTTCAGCACCCGAAGCAGCCGGTTCGTCAGAAGCAGGGGAATCTCCAGGTTTGTACGGACCAGGACCTGTATCTTTTTGGGAGTCAGTTCCTCATGCAGACCATAATGACCAACCCCGGCCGCATTGACAAGTACCTCAATGTCTGCCGTTTTTGTGATCTCTTTCACCGCATCGCATAATTTCTGTTCTTCTAATAAATCGCCTTCTACCGGATGAAATGCCGCGGTCTGCTCTACAAATTCCCTTGTCTGTTCTTTTGCAAAATCCCGTCCAAATCCGTAGACTTCATACCCTTTCTCACAGAGTACCCGGCTGATTGCCAGTCCGATTCCGGAACTGGCACCGGTTACAATCGCTGCCTTACTCATGATATATGTTCTCCTTGTCCATTCTCTGTGTTAATTCCGTGATCATAAAACTTTCCATTTCCTTTAATAATTCCGGTGGATACTGATATATCCCGTTGCAATTGACATAAGGATACTGTACCGCTGGTGCAAAAGGTTCTACCCGCCGGAGTTTTTTCATATATTCCTGTGAAATCCGGAACGTTCCCACACTTACATCAACCAGTTTCTCCCAGCCGTCATGCAACATACGGTCACCAAAAATACGGTCAATCTGACTTAGCAATTGCAGATAATCGGTCTTCCAGGACGGCAGATACAGCATCGGATCAAAGCACAGGCGCACCGGAAATCCTTTTTTAAGTCCCTCCGCGGCACAGACTATGCGTGCAAACGCCGAAGGTGTTTCTTTCTCAAACGCATCTATCATCTTCTGCGGAGACAGGGTAAACGCATAGATCACATTGGACAGACAGGGCAGATCCCACATCGCATGGCCGGCACATTTTGTCCGGATTTCCAGCTTTAAGTTTTCATGTTTTGCAGCATATGCACTCCAGAGTCTGACATATCCTGTCACAGCCTCCATGGCAAGCAGATCCGCATCATAAGAAATGCACACATACATATTCTGTGTCTTCAGAATATGGTCAAGTTCTTCCAGGTAATCTTCGATATTTACAAAAAGCACCATATGACCGGACGGATACATTCCCTTAAGATAACAGTAGCTGCAATCATAGATGCAGTTCATCATTGTGGAACAGTAATAAAAATTGGTATTGCCAAAATCCTGACAGACCGGTGCTCCTTCATAAAAAAAATGATCGGTTTTTTCTGCCAGAATGAGAGCCTGTGCCTGATGCTGCCGGACACCGTCCTGCCCATGCCGGTTAAATACATCCTTGTAATGTTCAATCTCCACAATCTGTGCCTGTGGAAACCGCAAAAGGATCTGTTCTGTACGCGGATGATTGCGGATGCGGCGTTCCACATAAATATGGGAAAACCGTGTATTATAACACACGTGCTCTAAGTTCTTCAAGAATCCTCTTTCCTTCCCGTTTGTCTTTTGCCGGCAGCCGGCCTGCCTGTTCATATTCCCGGTACCATCCGGACATGGTTTGCTTCCCGGATGCTTCTTTTGCTTCGCAGAGTGAATGATACAAAATCATCTGCCGGATCTGCGCTTTCATGGTTTCAGAACCATGCAATGCCTCCTGCCACAGCTTTGCCTGTTCTTCTACCTGGCTTCTAAATGCTTCCTGCATACTCTCCTGCCTGCTGTTTTTTTCCTGCATTGTCAAAAGCTGCCGGATAAATGTTAAAACCTCTTCTGCTGCCCGGTCCATGATCTGTGAAAAATGTTCTCCACTCCCGGCACTCTGCGGCTCCTGTGTTGTTCCATGATCGGTTACTACCTTGAGAAACAGCATCTGGTGCGGCGCATAGTAATAGTTTCCTGCCTGATATATTGCAGCAGCCTCCATATCCACCAGGATTCCTTTTTCCCCGTTCCCCGCCCCGGCATCTTTATTCAGAAACTGTTGGAAAGATTCCCGGTCCTGTACCGCGGGAAAACTGTATAGTTCTGCTTCCCCAAACGGATGCCGGTATAAAATATCGGGATAAAACGTACGTCCGTCTACCGTTTGCGTCAGTTTGTTACAAAGCGAAACAGTGCCGACAGGAATATTTTTCCTGCCGGCACAGCTCCCATAATTGATCAGAAAATCCCCGCTATCCGGTTCTCTTCTGGTCGAACACTCTGCCACCGCCGTGGCCGCCGCAATGGCGGATGCCCCGGTAATGACAATCTGTATTTGATTGTTTTCATCCGAAAATACCTGAAAATGATTCTGTGTCATATCTTTTTTCAAAGAAAGCGCCCGGATCAGTTCCTTTGCCTCCGGATAAAGAGCTGTAAATATTGTGATCAAATAGCTTTTCCTTCACTTTCTAAAATGTGTCTTGCCACATAAACACCACTGGCAGATGCATGGGACAGTGAATGGGTCACACCACTGCCATCTCCGATGATATAAAGTCCCGGATACCGGCTCTGCAGATTCTCATCCAGCTCTACTTCCATATTATAGAATTTTACTTCCACACCATACAGCAGGGTATCATCGTTTGCGGTACCCGGTGCAATCTTATCGAGCGCATAGATCATCTCCATGATACCGTCTAAGATTCGCTTCGGAAGAACCAGACTTAAATCTCCCGGTGTTGCGGAAAGTGTCGGTGTCACAAGCCCCTCCTCGATACGTTTCTGATTACTGCGTCGTCCGCGCACCAGATCACCAAAACGCTGTACGATCACACCACCGCCTAACATGTTCGATAACCGCGCAATGCTCTCTCCGTATCCATTGCTGTCTTTAAACGGCTCGGAAAAATGTTTGGCAACTAAAAGTGCAAAGTTCGTATTCTCTGTGCGAAGATCCGGGCTGTCATAGCTGTGTCCGTTTACCGTCACAATACCATTGGTATTTTCATTTACCACTATGCCATATGGATTCATGCAGAACGTACGGACATTATCCTCAAACTTTTCCGTACGGTAAACAATCTTGCTCTCATAAAGTTCATCCGTCAGATGGGAAAAGATCACTGCCGGAAGTTCTACCCGCACACCGATATCCACACGGTTGGATTTTGTAGGAATTTCCAGATCCTCACAGACATTCTCCATCCACTTGCTTCCGCTTCGTCCAACCGACACGATACATTTTCTGCACGCATATTCTGCATCTTTTGCCGAAACTGTGTAACCGTCCTCTTTGACCTGAATCTTCTCCACCGGGGTATCAAAGAAAAAGTCCATGTGTTCCTTCATCTCGTCATAGAGATTTTTCAGCACCACATAATTGACATCCGTGCCCAGATGACGGACCGATGCATCCAGAAGCTTCAGCTTATTCTGCAGACACACTTTTTTTAAATCTGTGCCCGCCGTGGAGTACATTTTGGTACCCTCCCCACCGTGGGACATATTGATGGTATCCACCGAAATCATTGGTGATGTTGTATTTACCATCCGAAAAGGCTCCGGCTCCGCCAAATCCGTTCATGATTGCACAGGTCTTGCAGCTGATACAGCTCTTTACCTTTTCCCCATCAATCGGACAATGTCTCTGTTCCAAAGAATGTCCTGCATCAAACACTGCAATCTTTAAATTTTCATCCTGCTTCATGAGCTCATAGGCAGAAAAAATTCCACCCGGTCCCGCTCCGATAATAATTACATCATACATTCGACGCCACCTCCGGCTTTTTATTTTTTCTCGCGGCTCTCATTGCGGTACTGCAACGGAGTCCTGTCAAAGCATTTTTTAAAGGTACGGTTAAAATGCTCAACACTCGGATATCCGACAACATCCGCAATATTTTCAACCGTCATATTACCGTTTTTCAACAATGTCTTGGCACGCTTCATACGAATATGCGCTACATGTTCTCCAAATGTCTTGCCTGATTTATCCTTGATATATTTGGAGATATAAGGCTCTGACAAATGAAACTGTGCTGCCATGCTTTCAAGTGTTACTCCCTGATAATTGTTCTGGATAAAGTTAAGCATCGCAGTCAGACGCTCATCCTGTGCGCCATCATTTTGTGCAATCTGCGGTAATTTATTTACAGCAACTGTCAGTGCATGGATGGACGCTTTGATAATATCCTCATCCATACCGACACCCCAGTAATTCTTTCCTTCACAGGTAATGCCCACATAGGCGATTGCCTTAGAAGAAGATCCATGGGACAATGCATGTTCTTCATAGGTAGAAAGTTCGTAGCTGATACCGAAGAACTGCTTGATTGTGTTGCTCACGGCGTCCAGACGACCGTTTCCGTTTGCATCGACGATGGTCTTCTTTCCGCCAAAGTTAATTTCTGTCTCTGCCATAATACCATCATTCTGCTTGAAATGGCAAGAATCGATTGTAAAGTACGGCATTTTGTTCATATAGTTTTCTTCAAAGATCTCGTATACCCACTGTGGAGAAAGTTCCTTGTGTTCTTCATCCGATACCTGTTTCACTGCATATCCGACTTCTTCTTTCATTGCCTGCGGCAGAGAAATGGAGAAATTCTGCTTTAAGATATAACTGATTCCTCCCTTTCCGGACTGGCTGTTGATACGGATAACATCGGCATCGTAAGTTCTTCCCACATCCATCGGATCGATCGGCAGATACGGAACCGTCCATGTCTTTAATTTCTTTTCTTCTCTCCAGGCCATTCCCTTTGCAATCGCATCCTGATGGGAACCGGAGAACGCAGAAAAGACAAGATCTCCGGCATACGGAGAACGCTCATGGACATGCATTCTCGTCAGACGCTCATACGTCTCACGGATGCGTGGCATATCTGCAAAGTCCAGTTTCGGGTCAATGCCATAAGAAAACATGTTCATGGCAAGCGTAATGATATCGACATTTCCGGTACGCTCTCCGTTTCCAAACAGCGTGCCTTCGATACGGTCTGCTCCTGCCAGAAGTCCCAGTTCAGCATCACTGACACCGCAGCCTCTGTCGTTGTGCGGATGAAGACTGAGTACCACATTTTCTCTGTGGTGCAGATGCTTGCTTACATATTCGATCTGTGTTGCAAAAACATGCGGCATTGCAGTCTCAACAGTTGCCGGGATATTGATAATTGCCTTGTGTGCGGCATCCGGCTCCCATACATCCAGAACGGCATTGCAGACATCTACTGCGTAATCCACTTCGGTTCCGTGGAAACTTTCCGGACTGTACTCAAAAGAGAAATCTCCCTCTGTCTCACTGGCAAGTCTCTTTAACAGCTTTGCACCATCCACAGCCAGCTGCATGATATGCTCTTTGTCTTTTTTAAACACCTGCTCCCGCTGTGCCACAGAAGTGGAATTGTACAGATGAATAACTGCATGCGGAGCCCCTTTGACTGCCTCAAATGTTTTTTTAATGATATGCTCACGCGCCTGTGTCAGTACCTGAACTGTCACATCATCCGGAATCATATCC
>ERZ1034980.2214-NODE-2214-length-10637-cov-6.022208_pt1 | contig 10637 bp, 12 predicted proteins | sample MGYA00520622_ERZ1034980 | MGnify/ENA primary metagenome ERZ1034980 (study PRJEB33766, sample SAMN09781791) | gut metagenome | biome: gut microbiome | host: Homo sapiens | place: Madagascar | study: EMG produced TPA metagenomics assembly of the PRJNA485056 data... | reverse complement strand
CATATATAGTTATATATTGATATTCAGTACTTTAGACGTAAACAAAAGTGTAAACAAAGGTGTAAACAAATAAACTATCTATTGTTTTTGTTTACTTTTCCTTTTTTGTCGTTTCTGCCTTTATAGACCTGTAAACAACTTCGTTTACATTTTCTTTGTTTACGTCTTCATTGCCTTATAGGTCGCTTTCGTCGTCGTCTTCTGGTCTGCTAAACGCCCTTTGTGTTCCGTATATCGGAAATCTTGCAGACGATAATTTTAGCCAACCTAAGTCGTCCAATACCTTATTAACCCTACGTGCTTCGTACTTATACCCTTTATCTGAAATGTTGATGCCCATCATTTCGCAAAGAAATTCAGCGGCACACACCTTGGTACGTATTTCTACACCTGTTTCGTCCAATGGGTCGGGGTTCTTTATGTATGCCCGGCGGCGGTTTAAGTCCCATGTATTCCAGTCGGTCGGTAGCTTCATATCCAAAAACTCCTGTACTAAACCCTGTAATGGGTCGTCGCAATTGTCGTTAAATTGCTGCTGTCGTTTCTTGGCTGCTTCCTCCAGACTATCCGACAAAGCCAATTTCTCACCGTCCTTATATCGTTGCACGGCTTCTGCCCATAACTGGTTACGATCAGCTTGCAAAGCCGCACGGAAATCGGGGTACTTTCTGTACTTAGCATCAACCTCAATTACCCAAAAACGGCGGTTTCCGGTCTCACCCTTTAAGAAATATGTTTCGTTGGTCGTACCGCAAAAAACGCATTGCCTCGGGTGGGATTCCATCACGCTGCCGTATGCCGGGCGGTACATATCATTCTGACGGCTTATGTAGGCTTTCACCTGCTCAACGTCTGATCGCTTGATACTGCCCAACTCCGGTAACTCGATAACCCAACCGTTCCGGGCTTGCTCCATACCTTTTGTACCCTCCATTGTTACCAAACTATCGCTAAACCAATCGCCACCCATCACATTGAAAAGCGTAGATTTACCGATACCCTCGGCTCCGGCAATAATCAGGCAATAATCATACTTGCATCCCGGATTCATCACTCTTGCTACCGCCGCCGTAAAGTGTTTACGTGTCATAGCTCTGTTTAGCTCATTGTCTTCTGCACCTACGTAGTCGATAATCAAGTGGTCTAAGCGTGGCACGCCATCCCATGTAAGACTATTGAGGTAATCACGTATTGGGTGTACTCTGTGACGTGTAACGACTGCCACCAAAGCATCTTTGATTTTGTCCTTTCCAGTTACTCCGTACTTCTCATCTAAGTAGATTCTTAGATTTGCATCATCAGTATTACCCCATTGTGTCGCCTCGGCGTTCCACGGCAAACCACCTGTTATGTAGTTAAATCCATTAAACAGATTTTGCCATATATGGTTTTTCAACCTTGGGTCGTTCTCCAGAATAGCAATAATATTGCTTGCGGTTGATTTGATGCTGCCTTTCTTGTCAAAGTCTAATTCAGCCATCCACTTATCTGTATTTTCAGATACTGCGCTGTCCCCGGCTTCCTCTGCCTCGATGTCGGCAAAATCATTATCGGCTTGGCCCTGTCGCTCCTTTGTGAGTAAGATTCTTACCTTTTTGTCCTTGGCTACGAAATCCTGCATTTTCAGGTACGACGGCAAACGTGTGTTGTCTGTTATCTTCGTGCCCTCATCCTGCACACCAAACAAATGTATTCGGCAAAGGTCGAAAGCGTTGCAAAGCTGCTTACTCGCCGGGTCTGTTTCATGATTGCTATACGCAAACTTACCTTCATAGCAAACCAAACCTGCCGCCACACTACCATTAATGTAGGTGTATCGCCCATCGTGGGCGGTCTTCTCGTACACATCAGGTAGAAACGTGTCGATTGCATCCTCAATGGAATAGGCACGGCAAAAAGCACCAATTAAGCCGGGCTTTTCGGTTGGATCACCAACCTTTTTCAATTCGTGTACGATGATGTCACCCTCTCTGCTTGATACTGGCCAAAGTGCTACATCTTTATAGTCGTGGTACTGCTTTAGGAACTCATCAACGTTGCACGCCTTGCCATCTTGGTACTCAAACACATATTCGCCGTCTCTGCTTGTAGATGGATAATAAAACAATCTCGCTAACTGATAGGTGGTATCGTCGAACACCTCAATATTAAGTTTGCTTGCTATCATCCTGCAAAGTGGCTCGTATTCATCCGGGCGCACCTGACGGCTCAATGGGAATAACAACCGATAGCGTGGGTTTTCCGGCGTGTGCTTGTGTGTGCTGTAAAGCATCGCCGCAAAGTCAAAGTTTAACGTGAACTCATCCCAAAGGTCGGGTGTACCGTAGTCAATATCAAGCGTGGCAATACTTCGCCACATCACGTTAGCGGTCTTTCGTGTTCCTCCAGATAGGTAGCCACCTACAAAACCGCCCACGTCCTTGATACTGCTTTGTTCCTCCCTGCTCATCTTGGCGTACTCGCTTACGCTTTCCGTGGTTCGTTTCGTTTCGCTGCATCGCTCTACCAACTTCGCCCATGTGGTCGCTTTGTTCTTCCACTTCTTCGCCATACGGCTATGGGCTGTTGCTATGTCGATCGGGAAATCATTGTTTAACTTTATCTGTACCATGTGCCAATCTTTCTAAAGATTCATACGATAACTTATCTAAGATACCTTTAAAGTACTTAGCATCTTCCTCGGTGCTTGCCTTGATAGTAACCGGGCGCACACCGATTTTGCCTATTGGTGGGTGTACCACTAACTCAAATGGTCGTGGCTCATCGTCCAACTGCCTGAAAAGTTCTTTTAGGTCGCTCGCCCTAATAACTTTAAATCTTATATATCTGAAATCTTCTGCCATGTTGTTTTACTTTTTAAGATGATCGGGTAAAAATGAAAGTATATGCTTTATAACCTCTACCGTCCAACCATTGCCCAACATACGGTATTGTTGTGTTTCTGATACTTCCCATTTATACCACTCCGGTATAGTTTGCAGTCGGGCGCACTCTGTCGGTGTTAATCGTCTGACTTGCAGCCCCCCCACTAAGGCGTTAATCGTCTGCCCTCCGTGTCCGTTCATCAAAGCCGGGCTTTTGCCATCAGCTGCATAAACTCGGTTTTGTTGGTATGGCTGTGTGCCTCCACTTTCACGGCTCGGGTTTATCTGCCTGATTCCGTCTTTTGGCTTGCTCGCTAATAAATTATTTTGTTGCCACGAATTAGCGGATAACGTAGGCGACTTTTCGGTATTAATAGCACCTTTGTTTTTGCCTCGTGGTCGTTGCATTATCAAATTATCTTTTGCCACTGTCGTTAAACAGTTGGTCTTACCGGGGGTTGGGCTTTCCTCAAAATGTTGTGGCTCGCCTCGGTATGATCTGCCCCTTTGGGCTACACAAATTAAGTCTTTCACACTACGCCCCCCCACTGTTAATGTACACATTTTGTCTGTTTCCTTGTGGAAAACAGCCTTAAAGCCGTTGCCGTTTTCCTCCTGACGCTTGTTATAGGCTAATAACTTTTCTACATATTCAGGACTAAGGAAATATTTTTCATCGACTTCATCCTGTAAGATGTCCTTAATAAATATGTGTCGGTCTGTCGGCTGTGGTATTGCGCTATGAGGTAAACCGAATAAATCACACTGCGCCAATTTAATGTTAGTCCAATAGATACGTTTTCTAACTTGTGCCGATACCAAAGCACTATTTATATGAACGCCTACGATACCCAAAGCCTCATTAATAACTGCCTCCCATCGCTTGCCCATTTCAACATTTTCAAGCATAAATAAGATGTTTGGGTTTGCCTCTCGTAGCTCGTTAAGTATTCTGACGTACTCCCAAAATAAGTAACTTTGCCCCTCAAACTCAAAGCCCTGTTGTTTTAATTCCAGATACCTTGTTAAGGTCTCGATTTGTTCTTTGCTTTTGGTACTCATTCCTGCACGTTTTCCGGCAAAACTAAAACACTGGCATGGGCTGCCACCTATTAGCAAATCAATTTTACCCAAACTTTTAGCGTCCACTTGTCTAACATCGCCTAACTGCACTGTGTCGGGAAAATTCGCCATCGTGTTTTGGATTGCAAACTTATCTATCTCGCTTGCATAGTATTTATCAATCGTTACGCCCAATTCCCTTAGTGCAATTTGTCCGCAACTCATGCCGTCGAATAAAGAAAGAATAACCATATTATAAGTACCAAATCTTAAAATACCGCCAATCTATGCAACCGGGGCACTGCTCGCAAACCTCACACTCCGATAGTTTACAAACTCCGTAACCGGGTTTGTCTTCATTAGGATCGTATGATATGCACGTTTTGCAGTACATCTTTTTCATAATTGGCGGTATTGGTGAATAATGGCACGGCTTTCGCCGTGCTTAAAGATTAAAAACTAAAATATTAAGGGCTAAACAATAAATGCTGACACTGCCCTAACTCTGAACGTGTTGCTGGCCTTACGGCCCCAACCGCCCGCATCACCGCCGCCGAGGCCCAGATACCATGCGCCGGTAGCACTGGACTCGGTAGAAGTCCAATACCAACGGTCTTGCAGTTTATCGCCCTTGGCAAACTCCAAAGCTGCATTGATAGCCTTTTTGTTGATAAAAATACGGTACAACTCGCCTAAAGATGGTATGTACCAATCATCGGCTAACTTTATCTTTGGATTCAGGATGCTACGCAAATGGTTGGTGTGTCTTACTCCGTCCATGTCTGCTACCGCATCGTCGTACTTGTCGATATAATAATCTTGGTCGGTTTTTAGATTGCTGTTGCTCTTTGTAGTTAGTGCGATACCATCGCCGTTAGCCTCATCGTGCAAAGCTATCTTAACGCCAAATCTACCCATCTTCAAACCGATAGCTACTACCTCGCTATCCATGTTATCGTCTTTGGTGTACTCCAGTTCAAACAAAGTTGCTTTGCCGTCGGCGTGTACCAAATAGATGCCGTCCTCTATGCCGGATTTTGGTAACTGCGCCTGTACTGGCTTTTCGTCTTTACCCATTACAAAGGTATTGGCTTTCTCCGCGTCTTCCACGTTGCCACACCACTGCAATAACTCGTATCTGAATTGCTGCACGTCTGATAGTGCCTTACTTTTCTGTATCTCCATTTTTGTATATGCTTTATATTGTTTAACTAATCTTCTTTATACCATGCCCACGCTGCAAATTTCGCCTCTGCCACTATCTCATCAGTAATAAGCGGCTCGATCTGGCTTGCATACGCCCACATGATAGGTAACTGTGGTTCCTGGGTTTCGGCTTTGCCAAAATCACACTCAGCCGGAACGACGTTATTATTGTGAAATGTCATTAATCGGCAAAGCGGATATTTTCGTTTGCCGACCTTGAAAAGTAGATATATTGGCACATTCTTTTTAGGGGCCTCGGTCGCCTTATGCCATTCTACCTTAATTTCTATTGTCTTGCTTTTTGCCATATTGCTTTATTGTTTAATCTTTTAAATAATATGGGGTGGTGTACCCTGCACCTTTGAGCGGCAAATCTTTGCACCACGGTATAGGCTCACTAAACAAAGCCTCAACCATCGGTAACGTCTGGTCTTTCGTAGCCTCAACGATGATCTCATCGTGTATATGGAAAACTACGTTTAACCCTCGCTGCTCGGCTCTAAGTATCACACAACCTAATATGTCACGTGCCGTAGCCTGTACGATGTTCTCGGTTAGCTTACCGCCGTAGGTTCTCAATTTTCCCCACTTCTTCGTTTTTTGGTTCAAACCCTCATACTCGATAATTTCGTGGTCGCCTCGCCAACCGTCGTTTGTCTCGATTCCAACCTCCGTGCGTGGGTAACAAATAGTCCTGCCACTTGGTAGGGTAATTAGTAACATACCCCAACGATAACCGATTACGATACCTTGTTGTATTGTTATGCTTCGCCCTGTCTTAATGGCTGTGATAGCTGCCTTTTCAACGGTATGCCATAACTTAACGATATGTGGGTTACTGTCTCGCCACTTGTTTACGATGTCTTTTTCCTCGGATTCCGATAAACCTAACTTCTTACCGCCCATCGCTTCCAATGCCGATACACCACCACCGTAGCCCAAACCCAAAACGGCTACTTTGCCTTTTGGTCTTAAATCTCCGTTGGGGCCGTGCTTTTGCACTGGCACACCAAACATCTTGCTTGCAGTCTCACAATAGATGTCGTGCCCTTGCCTGAAAGCGTCCAATACCCATGTTTCTCCGGCTATCCATGCTATCACACGTGCCTCGATCGCCGAAAAGTCGCATACGTGAAACGTGCAACCGGGCTTTGCTATGAAAGCGGTACGTATCAACTCGCTAAGTACTTGGGTAACGTTTCCGTAGTTCATTTCAAACTCTTCCAAATCGCCCTGCTTTACCAAATAGCGTGCATCATCCAGACTTTCCAAATGGTTTTGTGGTAGGTTTTGCAACTGCACTAAACGCCCTGCCCATCTGCCTGTACGTGCTGCACCGCAAAACTGCAACAAACCATGTACTCGGTTATCCTTGCAGACACATTTTTGCATAGTTGTGTACTTCTTGTTAGAAGTCTTACCCATTTCCCTACGCAAAGCCAAAACTTTCTGCACCTTGGGCCAATACTTAAACTGCACCTCGTAGTCGTCCAAATTCTTTTTGTTGAGGCTATCAATAGTAAACCCGGTGTTCTCGGATATGTATTGCTTAATCTGTCCGGGGCTGTTCGGGTTGCTCATGCCTGTAAGTTTTTGGGCTTCTGCAAATAGCTCATCTTTGTATAGCTCATCAAATCGGGCGGCATTGTTTACCAATACTTGGTCTATCATTACGCCACGGTCGTTAATGTGTTGGTCGGCTGTGTACAAATCTTCGTCAAACTCTGGTGCTTCCAATCTCCTGACTTTTTTTAAGATGGCTTGCTCTACGTCCACGTCTCGGATATTGTAGGCTTTGAACGTTGCCCATTTATCGGGCGCATCGCTCGGCTTGTGCCGGATCATCTTTGTTATGCCCTGTTTGGTTTGCTTGTTCGGAACACTAAAGTATCTTATCAGGGCTTTACCCTCTGTCATCTTTCTGTCTTCCAGTTTAAGCACCTCACCACATTGAGCCAACGAAAGCGGCAAACCCATTCTGGCGGCTCTTACCATCGTACACCGCCATTGTCTCGGGTCTAATCGCCCTTTAATGCCTAAATACACGCCGATACAAATACGCTCAAAAGCTGCATTGAAAGCGGTCTTTATTACCTCGGGGTCGGTTAATGCTGCTTTGATGTCCGGCGGCAAAGTTTCGCCGCTTGCAAAGTCCACGCATTTCGCCGGACCACCGTCCACGCTATACCCAAAAAGCAATATGGTAAAGTCTTCGGCTTCCACGTACTTGTAAACGCCACACTCGGTTAGGTCGTTGCTACTATATGTTTCGATGTCTATGCCTAATTCTTTCATACGCTTTGTTGTTTGATTACCCTGGCGGCTTCCTCTTTCCACCGCTGGGGCTACTACATTAACATTTTATCGTAGAGAAAAAAGCACTTTACAAATCGTCGTCGTCTTCGTCGTCGATGCCGTCCAAATCAACAAAGTCGCTTTCGGCTGATACTCTGCCGCCAAAATGGTCGTCGTCCTTGAACTTCATAATGTTGTTGAGGCCGCACGCTACGCCCTTGTTGCCGTTCACGTCGTAGCCGTAGAAAGTTACCGACACAATCGCCCAAACGCCGCTGTAAACTTCTTCCTCGTCCACGATAGGCACTTTCTTTCGATCAACTACGCCCGGGCGTGTGTTGCTCTTGGCGTTCACATAGTAGTGGTCTTCGTAAACCTCATCGTCCTTTTCGTCACCGTCACGCAAAGCCATATCAAGTTTTTTAGGCTCTTTGCCTCCCCACTTTGCTACGATAGCGGCTTTCTTAGCTGCCTCAATCGCCTTTTTGATGGCCTCGATAGTCTTCTTTTCAGACTTCGGAATCAAAACGTTAGTCATATACTTGCCTTCTCCGCCATCTTCTGGGATGTACTTCTCAAATACGTGGGTGTAACTAAGGCGGCATGGGCCAAAAATTACCTTAGTGTCATTAACTACTTTAGGGTCTATCATAATTGTATGAATTTAAAATGTTAAACTTAAATGTCTTTAAAATCGTCTGCTGCCTGATTAAACGCCGGGCGTTTATCTGATTCAGGCACTAACGTTGGTTTGCCTTGTGGCTTGTTGATGTACTCGGCGCAAATTGCACCAAAACGTTTCTTACCAATGAGCTTCTCCAAATCGGTAATACTTCGTAGCTCGGTAGGCTTAATGTAGGCTTCTTTTGCAAAGCCCTCTTTGCCTAAAAGTTCCATCACGGCGGTTGGGTTTGTTATCTTTCTGATACTGCGCCCCTCAACGATTTTGAAACCTTGATACTGTACGCCACTTAATGCCTGTTCCAAACTGTACTCCTCAACTCCAGTTAGCCACGTTTTGAACGTTGAAAGCAAAGGTAGTATAGTGCTTTCCATTACTTCCTTGCTAATCTTACGTGGGTCTGGGTTGGCTTGCTGTGCCTCGATACACATAGACGATAGGGCTTTGCAGTTTGCCTTAACCTTGCAGAATTGGCACCAATTGCCCGGCTTTTGCTTACCTCCGGCATAGGCTTCGTTGGCTTTTGGTTGCAGTTCATCGACTGCCCAATTAATGAGGTCGGCGGCATCTAACTCAAACTCCGAAAGATTATCAATACGTGGTTGTACGATAGTCATGCGTACCTTACGTATGTCATACTCAAAGTTAAATAAGTCCCATGCGCCCAAAGCGTAAATCATCATTTGTGGATTTTCCACGGCTGACACTTTTACACCCTTACCATACTTAAAGTCGATAACCTCCATCACGCCATCGGCGATAATGATAGCGTCCGACGTGCCGAAAGCATCAGGTACGTAGTGACTAAAATCTAACTTGACCTCAACCAATAATTGTGCGTCCTTGGTTTTAGCTCGGGCGGCGTTGAACTTCTCCAGTACGATAGTTTTGTACGTATCGGTGTACTCGTCCATTTCGCCACTGTGGTACTGCTCGTCTAACTGCGCTATCTCGGCTTTTTCCTCATCCACCGACAAACCCAAAAACTCTTTCAGTTTCTTGGCGCAATAGGCGTGGGCTAACGTTCCCTCCTCTGCAAAGGTGCTGCCCTTATCCTCCACGTCTTTTTCCAGAAGTGGGGCGGCGGTACAATTCATCCAACGATGTGCCGCACTTGGTGATAATAAAGCGTGTTTACCTGCCATAATTGTATATGCTTAAATGTTGTTATTAAAATGGGCAATTTGAACCGATCGTGCCGTCTTCCATTATCTGCAAACCGTTGCACTGCTCAATGAAATCTGCAATCTTATCAGGTGGCAAAGCACTCGGTTTTTCAGCACCTAACAAAGCGGCTATGTTCTTGAACTGTGCCGTTAATGGCTTGTGATACTTCTTGTATGCCTCGCCGTTGGTGTTCTCCTTGTAGTCCTCGCCCTCAATACGTTGGCGTGTCTTGTGCATAGCTGCCCTAACGTCTTCGGCGGTTAATGGCTTCTGCTCTGCCTCTGCCTGGGCTTTGGCCTGGCCCTCATTCTGTGGGGCGGCTTCCTCGGCTTTGGCTTCTTCCTGCTCGGCTACCTGCTCACCGTTGGCATCGGCTTCGTTGGCTGCTGCCTCCTGCTGTTCGTCTCCGGCTGGCTCCTTGGTAGGCTCTGGCTTGTCGGCGGCTGCTTCCTCTTTCTTCTTTCTGCCTCGCTTGTTAGTAGGCTGTTGAGGCTGTACCGGGGTGGTGTCCTCTGGCTTGTTATCTACTTGCTCGTTTCCGCTGAGTGCTTCCTCGGCGGTCGGCGCAACTGTTGGTCGGTGGCACAAAATGGCATTTACCAAAGCCACGATTTCGGGTGTTACACCCAAATTGACCTGTACGTTAATACTAAAATCTGTTTTCATCTTTGTATATGTTTTGATGTTACTTATCTTCGTTGATGTACTTCAGTAGTTCATCTATCTTTCTGTGCTTTGCGAACCATACGTATAAACGTATGTCGATATATGCGAGTGCTACGGCTGTAAACTTGGAATAGATCACTAACTCCCAATAGTTGGGGTTATCATTGTGTGGCATCCCAATCAGATTAAAAAAAGCGATAAAGGCAATAGCCATCATTAGCCAATAACGCCAATTCTTCATTACTTTTTTCATACGGCTTAATTTTTAAAGGTACATTGATTTCCAACACTTGATTATTTCCGCCCCCGTAGTGATTAAGCCTTTTCCGGCTTTTCTAACTCTGAACTTAATAAGCCCATCGTTAGTGTACCGGGCGACGGTGTGCCGGTCCACGTGCAACGCTTTGGCTGCTTGCCCTTGGTTATACAAACCGTCTGGCTCTACTTCGGGTTTGGTGATAATCATATAGCGTTACGTGTGATTGTTAGTGCATTGGCCGTATAGTCCGTTTTAACGCTGAACTTGCAGCCCATCAAATTTTGTGTCTGATACGTCAAAGCCTTGCCGTTGTCGCACGCTTTAGCATCAGGTAGGTAAAACGTTTTCGTCTTTCCTACATCAATTGACCGCAAATCGTCACGTGTCAATTTGATTGCTTTTCCTGTTTCGTCTGCCATAAAAGTATAAATTTTAT
>ERZ1034980.2208-NODE-2208-length-10668-cov-9.614152_pt1 | contig 10668 bp, 12 predicted proteins | sample MGYA00520622_ERZ1034980 | MGnify/ENA primary metagenome ERZ1034980 (study PRJEB33766, sample SAMN09781791) | gut metagenome | biome: gut microbiome | host: Homo sapiens | place: Madagascar | study: EMG produced TPA metagenomics assembly of the PRJNA485056 data... | reverse complement strand
GCCAAAATTTATAAGCAAAAGAGCCAAATCAAGCAGGATTTACTGCGAGTAGCTGCCTTTGCTTAAAATTTTATTCATTCTATGCTCTAAAATATCATCTATGCTAAGTCTTGCAAGATCTGTGAGTTCATTTACTATGTAAGCGCCAACTAGCTTAGCTGCGCCCTCTTTATCGCGGTGTGCGCCGGCCTCTGGCTCGTCTATTACGGTATCGATTAAGCCTTGCGTTTTTAGCTCGTCAGCGGTAATTTGCATGGCTTTTGTGGCTGATTGAACCTTGCTTGGATCATTCCATAAAATCGCCGCGCAACCCTCAGGCGAAATCACAGAAAACACCGAGTTTTTCAGCATCGCAAAACGATCCGCCACGCCAATAGCCAAGGCTCCGCCACTTCCGCCCTCGCCTATTACTATGGAGATTGTGCGAGTTTTTAGCGTGGCTAGCTCGGCTAAGTTTCTAGCGATAGCCTCGCTTTGTCCGCGTTCTTCTGCGCCTATGCCAGGATATGCGCCCGGAGTATCGACTAAAAATATTATAGGAATTTCAAATTTTTCAGCAAGCCTTGCCACGCGTAAAGCCTTGCGATAGCCCTCAGGATGTGGCATACCAAAATTTCGCATAATTTTATATTTTGTACCGCGCCCTTTTTGCTCGCCAATTACTATAACCTTATGCCCGCCAATATAACCCAAAAAGCACACAATCGAAGTATCATCTTTAAAAGCCCTGTCGCCATGTATTTCTTTTGGTTCATTTACTAACGCTCGCACATAATCAAGCGTATATGGGCGATCAGGATGCCTAGCAAGTGCTAAGCGCCCAAACTCATCTAAGCTTTTATAAGTTTTAGAAATTTCTTTTTGCAAGCTCTTGCTTAAAATAGCCACAGCTGCATCATCGCCTTTAATTTTAGCGTTTATGATATCATCGTCAAGTTGCTTGATATTTTTTTCAAAGTCAAGATAACTAGGCAAAATCACACCTTTTTAAAGATCACCACACCATTTGTGCCACCAAAGCCGAAATTTTCGCTCATTGCTACATTTATCGGCATTTTACGCGCTTTATTTGGCACATAGTCTAAATCGCAATCTTCGTCTTTTTCAAATTGATTTATAGTAGGCGGTAAAATTCCTTGCTCCATTGCTAAAAGCGTGCTTACTGCCTCTATCGCACCTGCTGCGCCCAAACAATGGCCGATTTGCCCTTTTATAGAACTAATCGGCGGGACATTATCGCCAAAAACCGCTTTTAGCGTGGCGGTTTCGTTTTTATCATTAGCAGGCGTGCTGGTGCCGTGAGCATTGATATAATCAATCTTTGGATTGCCTGCCATTTTAAGAGCTCTTTGTATAGCTCGCTGTGGGCCATCTTGGCTAGGGCTGGTGATGTGATGAGCATCACCTGTTTCGCCAAAACCTATAATCTCAGCATAAATTTTAGCACCGCGAGCCTTTGCGCTCTCGTATTCTTCAAGCATTAAAGCTCCAGCGCCCTCGCCCATCACAAAACCATCACGCCCTTTATCAAAAGGCCTGCTAGCCGTGGCTGGCTCATCATTTCTAGTAGATAATGCTTTCATAGCAGCAAAACCGCCGATGCCGACAGGGCAAATAGTAGATTCTGCGCCAATTACTAACATACCAGTAGCCTCGCCTAACATTATGGTTTTAGCTGCTTCTATGATAGCGTGGGTGCTAGCCGCACAAGCTGTAACGCTAGAAATATTTGGACCTCTTAATTTGTATTTTATGCTAAGCACGCCACCTAGCATATTTACAAGTGCTGATGGTATGAAAAAAGGTGAAATTTTGCGCGCGCCACGCTCTAAGCAAATATTTGAGTTTTTTTCTATATTAGGTAAGCCACCAATACCCGCTGCTGAGCTTACGCCATAATCATCAATATCGTAATCTTTTAAATTTGCATCTTTTATAGCTTCATCGCTAGCTGCATGCGCTAACTGAATAAATCTATCTAATTTTTTAATCTCTTTTGCATCTTCAATGTAGCGTTCAGGTTCAAAATTTTTAACCTGCGCAGCGATTTGAACGGGAAAATCGCTTGCATCAAAAAGCGTGATTTTATCCACGCCACATTGTCCTTCGCAAATAGCTTTAAATGAGCTTTTAGCATCGCTTCCTAGGGCATTTATCATACCTAGGCCAGTTACTACTACACGCCTCATTTATTTTTTTAGACCTTCTACGAAAGTTACTACATCAGCGATAGTTTTTAGTTTTTCGGCATCGCTATCTGGGATTTCTACATCGAATTTTTCTTCAAGTGCCATTACAAGCTCAACCACATCAAGCGAATCAGCACCCAAATCTTCTATAATATTTGATTCCATTTTTACATTTTCTTTTGGAACGCTAAGTTGCTCTACAACTACATCTACAACATCGTCAAAAACTGCCATTTTATCTCCTGTAAAAAAATTGTCGCGTATAATAGCGAATATTATTTAAATATAGCCTTAAAATTTACTTAAAATTACATATAAAGGCCGCCATTTACCTTTAAAACTTCGCCCGTGATATAACTAGCATAATCGCTTAATAAAAATGCCACAGCTTGCGCTACTTCGTTAGCTTCGCCAAAACGCGCTAATGGGATATTTTTTGCATATTGCTCTTTTATTTCATCGCTTAAATTATTTGTCATAGCCGTTTTAATAAAGCCGGGCGTTACGCAGTTAAAGCGCACACCACGCCCCGCGCCCTCTTTGGCAAAACTTTTGCTCATCGCTATCATACCGCCTTTGCTTGCGGAGTAGTTTGCCTGCCCTGCATTGCCCATTTCACCGACTATGGAAGCGATATTTACCACCGCACCAAAACGCGCCTTACTCATCGCTTTGAGCGCCTCGCGGCAGCCCAAAAATGCTGAATTTAAGTTTGCGTTGATGACACTTGAAAAGTCCTCTAACTTCATACGCAAGGCAAGTTTGTCGTTTGTGATACCAGCGTTATTGACAAGGTATGAAAGCTCGCCATCGCATTGGATTATCGCGCTAACTGCTTGGCTAAACTCGCTCTCATTGCTTGCGTCAAATTTTATCACAGCAGCGCATTTACCAGCATTTTCTATGCTTGCTTTTAGCTCATCGGCCCCGGCTGAATCGCTACGGTAATTTATCCATACTTTCAAGCCATAATCAGCCAAAACGCTGGCTATAACAGCACCTATCCCGCGACTTGCGCCCGTGATTAGGACATTTTTTCCACTAAATTTCATCTTAACTCCTTATTAAATTTAAAATTTCACAAATTTTAAAATTTTAACTAAAACAGCGCGCTATCCATTGATTGCGGGATTTCTAGCTCCATTAATTTTAGCACGCTTGGGGCTACATTGCTTAGCCCGCCATTATTTTTTAATGTAAATTTTTCTCCCGTGCTAGTTAGGATAAAACAAAACACATCAAAGGTCGTGTGATTGGTTAATTGCTCGCCATCTTTTGAGCGCAAAGCCTCGCAATTTCCGTGATCGCTGATTTGAATGTAGCCATAGCCTTGCTCTTTTGCTTTTTGAATTATTTTGCCTAAGCAACTATCTACGCACTCAACCGCTTTTTTACAAGCTTCAAAATTGCCCGTATGCCCGACCATATCGCCATTTGCGAAATTTACCACTATAAAATCAATTTGCTCGTCCATACCTTTTAACACCGCATCGCACACCGCTGGCGCGCTCATTTGTGGCATTTCATCATAGGTTTTTACCTTTGGACTTGGGATTAGCACGCGCGTTTCATTTGGTAAAGGATCTTCTTTGCCACCATTGAAAAAAAATGTTACATGCGCGTATTTTTCGGTTTCTGCTGTGTGTAATTGTCTTAAATTAAAATTTGCGATTGTTTGAGAAAGCGTGTCTTTAATTTCACTAGAATTAAAAAGCACAGGATAGTTAAAACTCTCATCATAGCGCGTCATTGTTAATATATTTTTACAAATGCGCGCCCCATCTCTTTTAAACTCACCAAACTCATCACTGCTAAATGCCACGCAAAGCTCGCGCATTCTATCATTGCGAAAATTTACGCAAATCACGCCATCATCTGCTCTAATCCCGCCAAAATCATAAAAACTAGCAGGTTCTATAAACTCATCAAAAATTTTATTTTCATAGCTATTTTTTATGTATTCATAAGGGCTTAAAGCTATGATATTTTCGTTACTTGCCATAACTTCGTAAGCCTTTTGTATTCGCTCAAAGCGCTTATCTCTATCCATGGCATAAAAACGCCCGCAAATCGTGGCTATTTGATGATTTTGGCTTAAATGCTTGATAAAATCAGCTCCGCTACTAGGCAAGGTATCGCGGCCATCAGTGATGGCGTGGATTATGCATTCTTTATTTGCGTTTTTACAAATTTTAATTATTCCATCAAAATGGCGCATATGCGAATGTACGCCGCCATCGCTATAAAGCCCTATAATATGCACTCTTTTGTGTTTGTTTAAAAATTTCACAAGCTCAGGGTTTTTAGCCAAATCGCCATTTTCTAAGGCTTTATCAATTTTTACTAAATTTTGATAAAGCACGCGCCCTGCGCCTATTGTCATATGCCCTACTTCGCTATTTCCCATTTGTCCTTCTGGCAAGCCAACAGCAAGCCCGCTAGTTTTTAAATAGCAAAAATTAGCATTTTTAAAAAGCCATTCATAATTTGGTTTATTCGCAAAAGCAAAAGCATTTGAAGGATCTTTTAAATCAGGGTTTGCGCCTATGCCATCAGTAATTACTAACACACATTTTTTACTCATTTTAAGAACTCATCTCATTTTAAAAATAGGCGAAATTGTAGCGATAAAAGCTAAATTTTAACTTACTTTTAAAGATTGGCGCGCTATAATCGGCGGCTATTTTTTACCGATATTTAGGGCTTTTAAATGTTTTATTATCTTTATGAACTTACACATATAAACTTTTTTTCATATATTACTGTGCGCACTGGGCTTGCGTTTTTTATTTCTTTTGTGCTTTGTGCGATTTTTATGAAGCAATTTATAATTATGGCCAAGAAAAAAAATGTAAATCAACCCATTTATGAACGCGCCCCACAACAGCACAAACAAAAAGCAAAAACTCCAACAATGGGCGGGGTTATATTTATAGGCGTTACGATTATTGCGAGCTTGCTTAGCGCTAAGCTAGATAATAATTTTGTGCTAACGGGGCTTTTTGTGCTTTTTAGTTTTTGTTTAATAGGCTTTATTGATGATTGGCTAAAAATCAAAAGAGGCAAGAATCAATACGGCCTAAGCGCGCGCTCAAAATTGATTTTTCAAAGCCTCTTAGGCGTTATAATCGCCATTTTGCTATATGAAAATAGCGACTTTGACACGCAATTTTACCTGCCTTTTTATAAAAATTCTGTGATAGATTTAAAATATTTTGCCTTGTTTTTTTGGATTTTGGTGATAGTTTCAGCATCAAATGCCACAAATATCACAGATGGACTTGATGGCTTAGTTACTGTGCCAGCTATCGCGTCAATTTTCACCCTTGGCGTGTATGCTTATTTAATCGGTAATGCCGTTTATAGCAGTTATTTGTTTTTACCAAAATTTAACGGGCTTGGAGAGTTGATTATAGTAGCAGCGGCTATGATAGGCGCGCTTTTTGGCTTTTTGTGGTATAACTGCCATCCAGCTGAAATTTTCATGGGCGATAGCGGGAGCTTGGCTCTTGGCGCATTCATCGGCTATATGGGCATAGTTACTAAAAACGAAATACTCTTAATATTAATTGGCTTTATTTTTGTGCTTGAAACAATCTCAGTAATTTTGCAAGTTAGTAGCTTTAAGATCCTTAATAAACGCATATTTTTGATGGCTCCATTACACCATCATTTTGAAGCAAAAGGGTGGAGCGAAACAAAAATTATCGTAAGATTTTGGATGATAGCATTATTAACAAATCTAATAGCGCTAATTGCCATAAAGCTGCGCTAATTAAGGATAAATTTTGAAAAAATCATTATTTGGCTATGCCAAAACCACAAAAGCTATCGCAAAAAGCGGATCTTGGTGCATTTATGATGATAATTTTAAACAAGCAAGCAACGATGAATACGGCAATAAATTATTGCCAGTTGGTGATTTTAACGCAGATGAAAGCGAGATTGAAATCCCAAGCCCTGGTTTTGCCCCAAACCACGAGCTAATCAAAAGCGCAAAGCATTTAATCAGCGAGTATGATTATTTTTTAAGCGATTTTTCTAATAAATTTTATCCTTTTGATAATAAAATTTGCGCGCCAAGCTCCATTTGGATAAGTGGCACAAACGGCAAAACCACAACCACGCAAATGTGTGAGCATTTATTAGCCAAAAATGGTGCCGTTATGGGCGGCAATATCGGCATACCACTAGCCGATTTAAACCCAAACGCAAAGCTTTGGATACTTGAAACTAGCTCTTTTACCTTACATTACACAAAGCACGCAAGCCCCGATATTTACGCTCTTTTGCCTATTACGCCAGATCATCTTAGCTGGCATGGAAATTTTCAAAAATACCAAAATGACAAACTCAAACCACTATCAATGATGAAAGAAGGCACCCTAGCCATAATCCCAAAAATTTATGAAAATTTTGCTAAAAACTCACTAGCAAAAATATATTTTTACGAGAATGAAAGCCATTTGTGCGCTCTTTTTGGGCTTGATTTAAATAAAATAAATTTTAAAACGCCTTTTTTGCTCGATGCGCTTATGGCTTTAAGCTTGCAAAAAATCCTTTTAGATCGCGTTGATTACGAGCTTATAAATACTTTTAAAATCGAAAAAAACAAACTTGAAGAATTTAGCGATTTTTTAGGCAGAACCTGGGTAAATGATACAAAAGCCACAAATATTGACGCCTCAATTTGCGCTATCAAACGCTACAATGATAAGCAAATTTTAATAATTCTAGGCGGCGATGATAAGGGCGTGGATTTAAGCCCTGTTTTTATGGCGCTTAAAAATTGCACGCATAGCCCACGCATCTATGCCATCGGCACAAACACGCACAAGATAATTGAATACGCACATAAACACGCGCTTTTTGCTCTGCCTTGTGAGCGCATAGAACTTGCCGTAAAGGCGATAAATGCGGATTTTACAGACAAAAACCAAATCGCGCTATTAAGCCCTGCTTGTGCTAGCTTAGATCAATTTAGCTCTTATGAAAAACGCGGCCAAGCATTTAAAAATGCGATAAATGCTTTATTTGCGAAAAATACTACTGATTCTTAATTAAAAAATAATAATTTATATTATTTTAAGTAAATTTTAGTATAATTTCGCTCTTTTTGCTAAATTCTCGGCCAGATAGCTCAGTCGGTAGAGCAAGGGACTGAAAATCCCTGTGTCGGCAGTTCGATTCTGCCTCTGGCCACCACGAAATCACAATTTTAAAATTTCAATTCTAATTTGCACAAAGAATTTTATAGACTAAATTTTATATTCTATTTTAGCAGTTAAGCAAGATAAATCTTTAACTAAAATACGCCCAAACTAAGCCAAGGTTGATTGTGCGGTGATTTTGGTTTTATAAAAAGATGTAAATTTTATTAAATTCTTCAAAATATTTACAATAAGTTAAGATAGTTTAAAATTTTAATTAATAATCAAAAAACTAGCTCAAAATGTCAAATTTTAAGCTAGTTTTGGCTAATAATTATTTATTTTTATCAAAAGCCTCGTCAATTTGTGTGGTTTTTGGAAACATAAACCTAGCATTGCGCATTATACTTATGCGTTCTGGCTCGTCTTGTGCGTAGGCATGCACTTTAATATCAAGCGGAGTATCGCGCTTGGTATCGCGCACTAAATATTGATTTGTGCTTAGCACCACGACTATTTTTTGCTTCGTGCCAGCTTTTAGCTTGATAGGATTTTTTGGGCGCACTATATCAATTCTAGTATCATTTATGTCAAAATAATAATCATGGACTAGTGTGTCAGTATTTTGAAGCAAGAAAGTATAGGTATTTTGCACACTAAAATTGCCATCGCTTACTTTAATCTTATATAATTCCGTGGTGTTATTTATATTTAAAAGCATATGTTCTTTTTTAGTGCTCATAAAGCCAAGAGCCACGCCAAAGCACGAAATAAACACGATATAAGCTATCGTGCGAAAGCGAAAATATTGCACCGGGTGTTTAGTTTGTAATGAATGCGCTGAGGTCCAGCTAATCAAACTTGGCTGATTTTTTCTTTTCATCACATCAGCGCAAGCATCAGCGCATTCAAGGCAGTTTATACATTCAAGCTGCATGCCGCGCCTTATATCAATATGCGATGGACAAATCGCCACGCAAGCCTCACATCCTATACATTCGCCGCTTTGTGGTTTTTTGCCTAATTTTTCATGCTTTTGGTTATATACCATGCCACCGCGATCTTCATCATAAATTACTTGTATTGTATCGTGATCAAACATTACGCTTTGGATTCTTGCATACGGGCAAACATACACGCAAAAATTCTCAGCCAAAACCGTAACATCAAAAACCAAAAATAGCGCAAAGCCAGTAACTATGCCAAAAAGCAACTTATGCGAGCTAAAATCTTGTAAATAAACGAAAAAATCCTCTGGTGGCACAAAATACCATAATAAATTGCTAGCCGCAACAAAAGCAATACAGGCAAACAAAAGCACGCCAAGCGCTCTTTTAAAATATTGTCCTTGCACTGGCTTTTGCTTATTTGCTATGCTTTTATGGATTTTTAATAATTTAGTTTGGATCAAATCTCTATAAATCACGCGAAAAATCGTCTGCGGACACGACCAGCCACACCAAACGCGCCCTCCAAGCGTGGTTACAAAAAATATACTAAGAAAGAAAATAACAAGCAAAAACGGCATCAAATACAATTCTTGCATATCAAAACTAGTCCATAAAATATTTAATTTTTTATGGTCAAAACTCAATAAAAAAAAGTGGTTGTTACCTATTTTAATAAAAGGCAAAATAAAAGTAATTAGCGCGATTAGCGAAAAAACGAAATACCTGCGTTTTGCATATGTTGTCGGCATAGCTGTCCTTTCAAAAAATGCGAAATTATAGCACTTTTATCAAAATTTTATCGTAAAATTATCACCAAAGAAGTATAAATTTAACAAAATCAAATGAATAAAAAAATAAAGCATTTTCAATCAATACTTTTGCTATAATTTAGGGCTAAAAATTTTATGCCAAATTTAAAAATTTAAAAAAAGGATTTAAAATGGCGATCTCACCAGTAGCTAGCACAATATACGCAAACCAAGTAGCCCCAGCTGCTAGCAATATCCAAAGCGATTTACAGGCCAAATTTGACATACAAAACGCCCTAGCCGCAGCTGCTGCTAATGAAGAGCAAAAACGCGTAGAACAAACGCGCCCAGCAGAACAAAGCCATCAAATCGACCCAGAAAACGAGCAAGAAAAAAATCCCCAAAACAACCAAGAACAAAAGAAAAAAAAGCAAGAGCAAAATCAATCAAACGATGATTTTAGCCCAAAAGATTTTGGCCAATCAAACGAGCCAGAACCAAAATTAAATATCGTGGTTTAATTTTGACTTAATTTAAAATTTATAGTTTTGATTTATAAAATTTTGGCTTGGGTTTTAAAATAAAGCGCTTTTTGGCTTGCGCTTTTAAAAAAGAGATTTAAAAACAGCACGATTTTTAGTCCATAAATTTTAAATCAGCGCAAATTTTAATTTAAATTAGATTTTAAAGCATCGCTCCGCGCAAATTTTAATTAAAAACGCTTTTTTTATTGTACTTGTGCTAGCTCTTATTTTGTGTTCTCAATCTCTGCTTTTAAATCTTTTATATTCGCGCGTTCTTATTCTTTCATTTGCTCGTATTTGCGCGGTTCTATGTGCTTAGCACTGCTTAGGCGTTTATAATTTCATTTTTAAGGGTTCTTGCGTGCTGTGCTGTTGTATTACACTCAAATATGTTTTTATCGATTAAATAGCTAGGCGCAAGTGCTCTATCGCTGTGTTCTGTGTTGATAGCAAATGATTTTTTAAAATTTATGCTAGATATAGAGCTCATTAAAATAACTCACTATGTGAGCCTATATCTAAGCAATATAATACTAATTTATCATCTTGAATTTGATATATTAGCAATAAATCAGGCTTTAAATGACACTCTCTAAATCCGATAAAATCGCCTTTTAAAGCGTGGTCTTTGTATTTTGCTTCTAAAGTTTCATTATTTGCTAATCTAAGTGAAATATTTTCAAATAACTCTTTTTCTTTTTGATTTAATTTCTGATATGATTTTTTAAATGACTTAGCAAATTCAATTTTCAGCATTTAAATATTCCATAGCGTCTTTATGATTTTCAAATGATATTACTTCATTATTTTTTACTTCATTTATCGCTTGTAAAAGTTCTTTGCTCGGTGTTCGCCATTTTTCCATTAAAGCATCTTTTACAAAATGCTTTTTTTTGATTTTTTCGTTTAGTTTGCTTTCTATTTTTTCTTTTTCTATTGTTATTTTAATTATTTCTTTATCTAGTGTGTTTAGTATTGTTGTTAATTGTCGCTCACTTTTTTTTCCTAGTTTTTCGATATAGGCATAATCTAATTTATCTTGCTTTTCTTGTGTAATTTCAGTGTTCATTTTCGTCCCTCTTTTGATTTATTGCTATAATATGAGC